>Ga0207671_10004777_pt1 | contig 12771 bp, 11 predicted proteins | sample KBSC24metaG_FD_184352 | JGI IMG/M metagenome (GOLD analysis project Ga0207671, IMG submission 184352) | Corn rhizosphere microbial communities from Kellogg Biological Station, Michigan, USA - KBS C2-4 metaG (SPAdes) (version 2) | ecosystem: Host-associated > Plants > Roots > Rhizosphere > Soil... | reverse complement strand
TGATGTGCCGACCGCCCGCCGCTGGCGACGATCGGGCGCAGCGTCGAGTCGCGCAGCGCTGCCGTGTATCGCTCGGCGATCTCTCCACGGCGAAGCAGCCAGCGGTCAAGACGCGGGAGCATGGCCGAGCGCAGGATCGCGGCGTGCAGCTCGTCCAGTCGACTGTTGAGTCCGGCCTGTACGTGCTCATAGCGGCGGCGCTGGCCGTAGTCACGCATCGCCCTAGCCCGCTCGGCCACCTGCTCGTCGCTGGTCAACAGCACGCCACCGTCGCCAAGTGCGCCGAGGTTCTTCGTTGGATACAGGCTCGTAGCGGCGGCAATGCCGGCAAGGCCCGTGGGACAATCCGCTCGCCGCGCGCCGAGCGACTGCGCGCAGTCCTCGATCACGACGACCTCGTGCTCGGCGCCAAGCCCCGCAAGCTGTGCGGGATCAAGCGGATGGCCGTACAGGTGAACCGGGAGCACGGCGCGGATCGAGCTGTTTTGTCGCAAGGCTGCGGCGGCAAGCTCTAGGTCGAGCCCGCCGGAATCGTCCACGTCGCACCACACTGGCTCGGCGCCTGTACGGAGGATTGCCAGTGTCGTGGCGAACGCGGTCAGCGGAGTGGTCAAGACACGGTCGCCATTAGCAATACCGGCGCAGCGCAGCGCGATCTCCAGCGCGTCGAGTCCGCTCGCCACGCCGACCGCATGCGATACGCCCCACCACTCAGCAAGCTCGCGCTCGAAGGCGCGGACCTCCTCGCCGAGGATCAGCCAGCCACTGGCGCCCACACGGTCGACCGCCGCGAGCGCATCGTCGCGAATGTCCTGCCACTGGCGCGCGAAGTCGTTCGCCGGAACTTGCTGACCGTCGAGGTCCGCCAGGCTCGGCGCTTCGTTCGCCACGGCGACGATGATCGCACATGCAGATGCGTGCGCCGGGGTCGGTCGGGCAACTGTCGTCTCCCGCCAAACGTCCGTCTAAGCTCGTTTTACTCAACAACGGCGGGGGGGAATGCCGACCATGAGGTGACCCGAGCGAGTCGCCGAGAATCGATGCCCCTGCCGCCAACGCACCCCCGCGAACCCACCGCCAGGACCCCCACCGGACCCACTTTGGGCCTCGCGAGCCGACGCGTTCGCTGGCTGCTGCTCGGCGCAGTGCTCGTCGTGGCGGCGCTCCTCGCGCCCGCCGCCAGCCAAGCCAAGCTCACGCAGATCGGCAGCCCACTGTCTGTCGCCGCGACGCTGAACACGGCGACTGACCTCAGCTACCCCGGCGTGGACACGCAGGTGCCGCCCGCCCCGGACGCGCCCAACGGCGTGTTCCACACGTTCCACTACGGCGCCGACACGGCGCTGTGGAACTTCTCCAACTCAGCCGGCCAGACGCGCGTGCCGGCCACGGGCCAGGCGACGAAGATCGAAGTCGAGGGCTGCGCCCAGCGTGCGCCCAACGGCCCGCCGCCGCTGACGACGGTCCACTTTCAGGATCTCACGCCGCTTTCAGGCGGCGGCGCCAAGGTCAACATCACCTCGCAGGCCTTCGACCTGCCGATCTGCGGCGAAAACGGCGCCGGCGGCTTGACGGTGACGAGCTTCATCCCGATCAACCTGTGCGTGAGCGCCGGCGACTACGTGGCGCTCAACGACAGCGGCGGCTACGTCCCGAACATCTATCGCAACGGCGTGCCCTACCAGGTGCTCGGCGCCGTCACGGGAGCGACGACGGACTCCTTCATCAAGGACCAGGGCACCGGCAACGGCGCGATCCTCTCGCCGTCGGTGACCTCGTCGATGGACGGCTTCGCGGTCAACCGCAACACGGAACTGATGATGCGCGTCACGCTCGGCACGGGCGCGGACGCCACGCACATCTGCCCTGGCGGCAAGGATGGGCTGCCACCGGCGCTCGCGCCGATCAGGGTCAGCCCGCAGACCGACGGCGTCAACCACAGCCGCATCGTGGCCGTCGCCATGTTCTGCCGCGTCAGCCCGTGCAGGGGCGTCGCGACGCTGAGCTCGAACGGCGCCGACCTCTCGACCTATGGCGGAGAAGAAACGTACGGCCGCGTCGGCTTTGACCTGCCGCCGAACAAGACCGTGCACCTGGCGATCCGCGTCAAGCCGAAGCTGATCCGGAAGATCCGCGCCAAACACGGCGTCTCGACGATGCTGACGGCGGTCGTCAACGGCAAGAGGGTCACCCAGCGGATCACCGTGAAGATCCTCTAGGCAGGCCAGGTCCACTGCAGCAGCTCGCTCGGCTGCGCGTCGAGCGCGAGCGCCGCGACGGCCCGGTCGCCGACGTCGAGCTCCACGATCCAGGACGCCGTGTGCGGCTTGGCGGGCGGTGTGAAAGCGCTGTCGCGGCCAGGGCGGCCATGATCGTCAGCGCCGACGCCGATGCCCCGGCCAAGCCGCTTGAGCTCGGCCTCGTGGCGGGTCCACGCTCGCAGGAACTCCCATTCGCGGCGCTCGGGCGCTACCAGGCTCAGGCGCTGCGCCTCGTGCTCGCCAAAAGCAGACCTGGCCAGCGCGACGTGATCGACGGCCCTACGCCGGCGGGCGTCGCGCAGCGCCTGCACGTCCACGCCGACCGGCGCGTGCGAGCTGAACGCATAGAGCGCCAGGCCGCGCGAATGCGAGAGATTGAAGAACAGTTCCGGGCGTTGCCCGCGGTCGCTGACGAGCTCGGGCTTGCCGTGCGGCCCGACAGACAGCTCGACGCCGCCGGCGTCGCCTCCCAGGTAGTGCGCGAGCAGCGCTCTGAGCAGACCGCGCGAGCGGCTCCACAGCCAACGATCGGTCCCTCCGATGATGCGCTTGGCGCGCGCGCGCTCCTCGGCGTTCAGCGAGGCGACAACGCCCTGGCCGACCGTCGCGAGGTCCGCACTCCACACGTGCACGGCGCCGCTCGCCAGGCGCGGCGCGTCCGGTCCGCGCGGCCAGCGAGCCGCGTCGCCGGCTGACGTCGCCTGCGGACCGTGCGAGCATGCGCTCATGCTCGGGCGAATATAGGCAAGCGGCTACCCTCTTGCGCCTATGCGCGTGCTTCCGACACGTCTGCACGGGCTGGTCGCGATCGAGCCCGCCGCGTTCGCCGACGCGCGCGGCTTCTTCAGCGAGACCTACCGCGGCAGCTGGCACGACCAGCTGGGCATCGCCGAGGACGAGCGCTTCGTCCAGGACAACCACTCGCGCTCCTCGCGCGGCGTGCTTCGTGGCATGCACTTCCAGGTGGGCGCGGGCGTGGCCAAGCTGGTGCGCTGCGCGCGGGGGCGCATCGTCGACGTCGCCGTCGACGTGCGCAGCGGCTCGCCGACGTACGGCCAATGGGAGGCGGTGGAGCTCGACGACGAGAGCATGCGCGAGCTGTACGTGCCGGTGGGCTTCGCGCACGGCTTCTGCGTGCTCAGCGACGTCGCCGACGTGCTCTACAAGCAGACCGCCTACTACGACCCCGAGCTGGAGCGCGGCATCGCCTGGAACGACCCCGAGGTGGGAATCGCCTGGCCGCTGGCAGAGCACGAGCTGACGATCTCCGAGCGCGACGCCGCCGCGCCGCTGCTGCGCGAGATCGCCGGCGAGATTCCATTCGTCTACGACGGCGCGTGAGCGCGCTCGCCACCGCCATGTTGCGACGACCGCGCTGATGCCCACGGCGATAGTCACGGGCTCGGGAGGGCTGATCGGCTCGGAGTCGGTCGCGCGCTTCGTCGAGCTCGGCTTCGACGTGATCGGCTTGGAGAACGACATGCGCGCGCGCTTCTTCGGCGCCGAGGCGTCGACCGCGCACATGACCGAGGCGTTGCTCGCGCGCTTTCCCGAGGCCTTCACGTCGCTTGACATCGACATTCGCGACCGCGACGCCGTCGAGCGCGTGTTCGCCGGGTGCGCCGGGCAGGTCGAGCTGGTGATCCACACCGCGGCGCAGCCGTCGCACGACTGGGCCGCGAGCGACCCGCACACCGACTTCGAGGTAAACGCGCTGGGCACGCTGAACCTGCTGGAGGCCACGCGCCGCCACGCCGACTCAGCGACGTTCGTGCACTGCTCGACCAACAAGGTCTACGGAGACACGCCCAACGCGCTGCCGCTCGTGGAGCTCGAGCGCCGGCTGGAGCTGGCCGAGGACCACGACTACTTCCAGGGCGTCGACACGTCCATGTCGATCGACCGCAGCACGCACTCGCTGTTCGGCGTCTCCAAGGCGGCCGCCGACCTGCTCGTGCAGGAGTACGGGCGCTACTTCGGCCTAGCCACCGTGTGCTTTCGCGGCGGCTGCCTGACCGGGCCCAACCACGCCGGAGCGATGCTGCACGGCTTCCTCTCCTATTTGATGCGCGCCACGGTCACAGGTGAGCCCTACACGGTGTTCGGCTACGCCGGAAAGCAGGTGCGCGACAACATCCACTCCGCCGACCTGGTGGCCGCGTTCGAGCACTTCCATCTAGACGCGCGCGCGGGCGGCGCCGTCTACAACATCGGCGGCGGACGCGAGTGCAACTGCTCGATGCTCGAGGCCATCGAGCTCTGCCAGGACATCGCCGGGCGCGAGCTGCAGTGGACGCTCAGCGAGCGCAACCGCGTCGGCGACCATCGCTGGTGGATCAGCGACCTGCGGCCGTTCGCGGCCGATTACCCCGGCTGGAAGCTCACGCGCGGCCTGCGGGAGATCCTGCGCGAGCTGCACGACGAGAACGCCGAGCGCTGGCTGGCCGAGCGCTGAGCGCCGCCGGCTCGGCGCGATGGCGCGAGTTGGCAGACTTATGGCGATGAGCACCAGGCTGCAGCGTCTGCGCGCGCGTACCCACGGCTATACGGTCACGCCGCAGCAGTACGCCTACACCGCCTACGTCGCGCTGGGCGCGCTCACGCTGATCGTGCTCAGCGGAGCCGCGGTGCGCCTGACCGGCTCGGGGCTGGGCTGCCCGGACTGGCCCAAGTGCTACGGCAACGCCTATCCGCCGCTGAACACGCACGCGGTGATCGAGTTCTCCAACCGCATGATCACGGCGCCCGTGTCGCTCGCCGCAGGCGCCGCGTGGCTGTTTGCGCTGCGCCGCCGTCCCTACCGCCGCGACCTGATGTGGCTCGGCGCGCTGCTGCCGCTCGGCGTGATCGGCCAGGCCGTGCTCGGCGGCTTCACCGTGCGCGGCGCGCTCGACTACGGCTGGGTGATGGGGCACTTCGCGCTCTCCGTGCTGATCCTGCTGGCCGCCGCCGTGCTCGCCTGGCGCGCCGGCGAACCGTCGATCGCCGAACAGGCCGCCGATTCGCCGAGGGCGCCGGCGGGGCGGCTGGTCGGTCGCGGCGTCGGCGCCACGGGAGTCGATGGCGCGAGCGCGGTCGACCGCGGGCTGATCCTGTCGCTGCGCTGGCTGGTCGGCCTGGGCGCGCTGACGATCTTCGCCGGCACGGCTGCGACCGCCGCCGGCCCGCACGCCGGCGGCTCGCCCGGGCAGAAGATCAACCGGCTGGACTTCGACGGGCGCGGCACGATGGACTTCGTCATCCACCGTCACGGCGAGATCGCGCTGGCCTTCGGCCTTGCGGCCGTCGCAGTCTGGTGGATGGCGCGGCGCCGGCGGGCGCGACCGCTCGTGCAGCGCTCGCTGACGGTGCTGTGCGTGCTGCTCGCGCTGCAGGGCGCGGTGGGCCTCGACCAGTACGAGACGCACCTGCCCACCGAGCTCGTTTGGGTGCACGTGGGCCTCGCCTGCGGGGCTTGGCTGGCCGCCGTTTGGGCCGCTTGCGCGGCCGGTTCGCTGGCCCCGAAGGCCGCGCCGAGCGCCTCCGAGCGCGCCTCCGCGGCTTCGCAAGGCGCCTCCGGCGGGCCCCTGGCGGTCGGCCAAGGGGCCGAGTTCCCCGGAAATTAGGGCCTTCGCGGAGCCATTCCCCCGTGTTTTCTCGCCTCGTCGTCCTCACCAGCGGTTAGCCTGCTCGCAGTAACGACACCCGAGAAGGGAGTGGTATGACCAAGAACGAGCTGGCCGAGCAGGTCGCCAGTCGAAACGGACTGGCCGCCAGCCAGGCCCGACAGGTGGTGGAGACCGTCATTGACGTGGTCTCCGATGAACTGGCCGCCGGGGGTGAGGTCGCGCTTGCCGGCTTCGGCAAGTTCAGCGTCAGCCACCGTGCTGCGCGGCAGGGACGCAACCCGTCGACGGGAGCAACGATTCAGATCGCCGCCAGCAAGGCGGCGAAGTTCTCCGCGGCGAGCGCACTGAAGAAGCGCCTGAACGGCTGATCGCCTCAGCGCGATCCCCAGAGGTCACCGGCCCGCTGTGGACCGGGGACCTCTGGGCGCCGGAGGCGGGCGGGAGTCGAGAGGCTTCCGCACGAGAACTCTTCTGACGCGCTAACCCGGCGTTTAGGCGCATGGGGGAGGCTTCGACGCGCAAGCTTCCCTCGACACTCCGGCGGTGGCGCATGACACAGACCAAGCAGAGGCCGCGACGACGCACACGCCCGCGGCGGTATGACTCGCTGACGGCCTTCTATGGGGCGGATCCTCGCCGCGTCCGCTCGCGCGAGCGCGACGTCGGGCTGTGGTGGCGCGAGGACGCCCGCGGCCCGCTGCATCGTGCGGCGTGGGTCAGCGACACCGGCGAGCTCTACCTCGTGCGTCTCGGCCCCGTCGAGCACGGCGGCGGCAAGGTGGAGATACTGGCGACGGTCGCCGACGGCGAGCAGCTCGAGCGCGTGCTGGATGGCTGGCGCGAGCGCTGCGGCGAGCCACGCTCGTTGGGCTGGCTGCGCGCACGCGCGGCGCGCATGGGCGGTCGGGCGCGTGCGGCGCAGGCCGAGCTGGCCGCCGCGCTGGCGGGGACCGGCGCGTTGCTGGCGGCCTTCGGCTCGCTGGCGTCCGAGATCGCCTAGCGAACCTCACCGGCCACGCCGACCAGGCCGAGCGCTCGCGCCACGGCCGGCTCGGCAAGGCTGTCGGCGAGCAGGCTGGCGCCGGGTAGGTCGGCGCCGGCGAAGTACGGGACGCCGATCACGAACATGCCCGCGGCCGCCGCCGAGGCCACGCCGATCGGCGAGTCCTCCAGCGCCACCGCGTCGCCGGGCGCCACGCCCAATCGCCTGGCGGCCTCCAGGTAGATGTCCGGAGCGGGCTTGGGATGCTCGACGTCGTTCGCCGACACGGTCGCCGCGAACGGGCCGCCGTGCAGCAGTCCCGCCGATGACAGCGTGCGCTGCAGGAACTCGCGCTCGGAGTTCGACGCGACGGCCAGCGCGATTCCCGCGCCGGTCAGCCGCGCCAGCAGCTCCACGGCGCCCGGTCGCGGCTGCACGCCGGCAAGCGCCTCGGCCATGACGAGCTCGTGCAGCTCGTCCATCAGCGCCTCGCCCTCGCCGGGACGCTCGAGCAACGCCTCCAGCTTGATCGCGGCCAGCGAGCGCGAGGAGCCGATCAGCGTGCGCTTGTGCTCCATCGTGAACTCGCGTCCGCGCGCGGCGAACAGCGTTTGCTCTGCGCGCGACCAAGCCTCCTCCGTGTCCAGCAGCAGGCCGTCGTTGTCGAAGATCGCCGCCCGGGGCCTCGTCAGCACCGGTGCATCTTCGCGGAAATCTTTCTGAGAGCCCGCGTGAGGTTTTTGCCTCGGGACGTGTCTCAACGTCAGCCCAACCCCAAACGACCGCCGAGCTCGGTCATAGGAGGCTTCGAGATGAGACGCATGATCATCACAGCAGTGACGTCGGCGGCGCTCGCCATCCCCGGCGTGGCCGTCGCATCCCACCAGGGTGAGCGCCAGGCCCGCGAGGACCATCACGGCGTTCATCATCACAAGCGCCACCACAGACACGCCCACATCGTCAGGTTCGGCGCTGTCGCGAGCTCCGGGGCCGCGAGCACGACCGCTCCGGCCGCGCCCGCCGTTGCGAGCGACGAGACGGCGGGAACGATCGCGTCGTTCGCCAACGGCACGCTGACGATCACCTTGAACGACGGCTCCACGGTCAGCGGCAAAGTCACCGAAGGCACCGAGATCGAGTGCCGCTCGGCGATGGCCAGCGCCGCGCGCGACGACGGTCAGGGCGACGACAACGATCAGGGCGACGACCGCGCAAACGACGGTCAGTCCAGCTCGGGCCCCGGCGATGGCGAGCACGGTGGCGTCTCCGCCGACGACGGTGACGACAACGACGCCAACGATGACGGCGCGCAGGACGAAGCCGAGCACTGCACGACGGCGGCGCTGACGCCGGGCGCGGTGGTCCGCGAGGCCGAGCTGCGCGTGAACAGCGCGGGCGCCGTATGGGAGAAGGTCGAGCTCAACCAGTAGCGCGGCTGCTGCGCGGGAGTCGGAGAGGGAGCGCAGAGGGGCGGCCCGGCGGGCCGCCCCTCTCGTGTCCGGACGATTCGTCCGGCCGCGCAAGGTTTCGCTCGAATCGGTGTCTGCATGGACGAGATGAAAGCGACGTCATGAGCCCGAGGATCTCGATCCGCCTGCTCGCTGCACAGTCCGACCAGCGTCTGGCGGCGCTGGCCGGAGAAGGTCACGAGCGCGCCTTCGAGGCGCTGGTGCACCGCTATCGGCGCCCGCTGCTGCGCTACTGCCGGCGCATGCAGCTCGCCGACGCGCGCGCCGAGGACGTGCTCCAGCAGGCCCTGCTGCAGGCCTGGATGGCTCTCGCGCGGGGCGCCGACGTGCGCGAGGTACGTCCGTGGCTGTATCGCATCGTGCACAACGCCGCGGTCAACGCGATGCGCGCCAACGCGGACGGACACAGCGAGCTGACCGAGGCGATGCAGGCCAAGGCCGCGCTCGCGCGCGAATCCGACCTCCAGCGCACGATGGCCGTGCGCGATGCGCTCGCAGACGTGGCGGCGCTGCCGCAGATGCAGCAGCAGGCGATCTTCCTCACCGCCGTCGACGGCCAGAGCCATGACGAGGTGGCAAGCGTGCTCGGCGTCTCAGAGGGCGCCGTGCGCGGGCTGCTCTATCGCGCCAGGACGACCCTGCGCGGCGCCGCCGCCGCGCTGACGCCGCCGCCGCTGCTGGCCTGGGCGGCGGGTGGCGCCGGGACGGCCGGTCCGACCGGCGAAAGGCTCGCCGAGCTGTCCGCGGGCGGCGGCGCCGCCGGCCTGACGGGCCTCCTGCTCAAGGGCGCCGCCGTTGCCGTCACCGCCGGCGCGGTGGCGACCGGAGCGACGGTCGTCAGCTTCACCGGCGTCGGCGCCAAAGCCAGCGCACGGCAAAGCTCTCCCGCCGGGCTCCGCGGCTCCGCGGCCGCCGGTCCTTCCACCGCCGTCGGCGTGCTCTCCGGGCTCGCCGCGATCCCGCCGAAGGGCCGCCCGCTCGGTTCGCATCGTGGCTCGCGTGCAGGCGGACGCCATGGCCGCGACGGCGAGAACGGCGGACGCCGCGATGACCGGTCGCCCGGCTCGGGCTCTGACGACGACCTCGCGCGAAGCGATCGGCAGGGCACGAGCGGAGGTCGCGACGCGTCGGAGGGCGCAGGCGGCAGCTCGTCGGGCCGCTCGGGTGCTGTCGACGGCCACGACGGCTCGGGCGACGGGCGCGTCGGCGGCGGCAGCGATGGCGGCGGCGGTTCGGGCTCCTCGGGCAGCGGTTCGGGCTCCTCGGGCAGCGGTTCGGGACAGACGAGCACCGACCTCGCACAAACCGCGCCCGTGCAGTCGACGAGCTCCACAGACGGAATGACGTCCGATGCCAGCCCGACGCTCGCCACGTCCGGGGGCGATGGCGGCTCAGGCGGCGATGGGCAGTCGGGCAGCCAGACCGCCACGGCGAGCGACCTGTCGGGCAGCGGCACGGGCGGCAGCTCCGGCCCAGGCGGCTGAGCGACCTCACCGGCCACGCAGCCGCCCGCGCACCGCGCGAGCGACGCGAACCAGTCCTGGAAGGGTTTATCCCACCGTCACAGGTGGATACGTCCTCGGTACCTACGAACTGGATCGGCTGCGCAATCTGCCCGGTTAAGATTGCGTCATGCTAGGGAGGGCGAAAATGCTCTCGATCGTCCTTTACGGCGAATCTCGTGCCCGTCGCGACGGCGGCCGCAAAGGACGGTCGGCGGTCTTGGTCGTCGCCCTTGCCGTGGGCTTGGCGCTGCTGGCATGCTCACAAGCCCAAGCCGCCCCGCGCACGGCGACCGTCTTCGTCGACTGTGGTCCCGCCGTGGCCGTCTCGCAGTCGGCCACGTGCACAGCCACGGTCACCGACGGCGAAGGTGAAGGGACGCCCTCGACGCCGACCGGGACGGTCAGTTTCACGTCGAACCCGCCAGGCGCCTTCAGCCCAGCGACGACGTGTGAACTGACCCCCTCAGGGGAAGCGCAGTCCAGCTGCTCGGTGGAATACACGCCCACGGCCATGGGTTCGGGCACCCAGGAAATCACCGGCGCCTATGGCGGCGATCCCATGCATGCGGAAGCGAGCGGGTCAGGCGCGCTGTTGGTCACCCTGCGCACGACGACCGTGTCGGTCGACTGCGGCTCCAGCGTGGTCGTCTCGCAGTCGGCGACGTGCACGGTCACGGTCACCGACAACGCCGAAGGGACGCCTTCGCCGCCGAGCGGGACGGTCGATTTCACGTCGGATGTCAGCGGCGCGAGCTTTGACCCGTCGGGGAGCTGCGCCCTGACGCCGCTGTCGTCCGCCGCCCAATCCGGCTGCTCGGTGGAATATCACTCAGGCCAGGCCACCCCACGCGTTCACTCGATCACGGCTGCGTATGGTGGTGACGCCGTGCACGCCGCGCGCAGCGCGTCCGGAACGCTCACCGTCAACGCCGCGCCGGCTGCGTCGCAGTCGGGCGGTACGACAACCACGACCACAACCACAACAGCACCGGCCCCGCCGGTGGGAGCCACGCCTGGACCGATCGCTCCCCGCGTGACACCCAAGTGTCGGGTGAGAGCCAAAGAACGGTGGAGGCTCGTCGGCCGCGCCAGGCGCCACAAGCTCGCGGTGCCTGAGCTGGTGGTCACCTACACGTGCGATCAGAGCGCCGCGGTGTTCGTCGGAGGCGCGGTGAGGATCGCAGCCATCAGATACAACGGAAAGTTGACCAAGCCCAGGACAGTGCAGCTGCGCACGGTCTCCGCCAAAGCAGTCCTCGGCAAGGCCCAGCCTGCCGTCGTCCTGGCAATCCCGGCAGTGGCGGCCAAGGCATTGCGCAAAGGTGTCCGCACGGAAGCGACCGTCACGTTCACGGTGAAGAACGCCAACGGGACCGGCATCGGCACCATCAGGTTCCTCGTCCTGCCGCCGGCGCGAGTCCCGCACAGGCGCGGGTAGCGGCGAACTGTCGGCTTGCGGTCAGCCGCAGCCGGTGTTGGCGCCGCAGCTACTGCACGTGTAGCAGCTGCCCGTCCGCTGCATCATGCCTCCGCACTGACCGCAGGCGGGACCGAGGTCCAGTCCCTGCAGGCGCGCCGGCACGACGGGCGGAGTGTCCGTGAAGGACGCCGCAGCCGCGCTGGAGCCGCCGCCGTTGCCGCCGTTGCCGCCCGAGGCGCGCGGAGTGCCGTCGGCCTCGGCCTCGGGCTCCGCGGCCGAGGCCGGGCCGGCGGTGTCGGACGAGCTGACCGACTGCGCGGCCTCCTGCGCCGCCTGGCGCGCGCGCACCTGCGGCGTGAGGATGCCCAGCTCCTCCTGCGCGTCGACGTCCAGGAAGCGAGAAGCCAGCCAGCGCATGATGTAGTCGGGCATCGACTTGGCGAAGGGAATCTCGGTGTTCTGCGTGATGCCCTCCGGCTCGAAGCGCATGTAGCTGAACTTCTGCACCAGCGTCGCCAGCGGCACGCCGTACTGCAGCGCGATGGAGATCGCCGTGGCGAACGAGTTCATCATGCCGCGCAGCGTCGAGCCCTCCTTGCCGATGTCCGTGAGGAAGATCTCGCCGACCGAGCCGTCCTCGTACATGCCCGCCGTGATGTAGCCCTCGTGCCCGGCGATCGAGAACTTGTGCGTGATCGACTGGCGCTCGCGCGGCATCCGCCGGCGCTGTGGGCCGACCTCGGCGAGCGCCTTCGTGACGGCCTGCTCGACGAGCGCATCGACGTCGGCGGGCGCCTCGACCTCCTTCTGCGCGTCGGTGCGCAGCGCCTGCGCGGTCTTGGAGCCGTCGCGGTAGATCGCCAGCGCCTTGATGCCCAGGCGCCACGCCTGCGTGTAGGCGTCGGCGATGTCCTCGACGGTCGCCTCCTGGGGCAGGTTGACGGTCTTCGAGATCGCGCCTGAGATGAACGGCTGCACGGCGCCCATCATCTTCAGGTGGCCCATGTGCGAGATCGCGCGCTCGCCCACGGCCACGTCGAACACCTCCAGGTGCTCCTCGGCCAGCCCGGGGGCGCCGACGATCGTGCCGTGCTCGGCCAGGTGCGCCTCGATCTGCTCGACCTGCTGCTCGGAGTAGCCGAGCGTCTGAAGCGCCAGCGGCACCGTGCGGTTGACGATCGTCATCTGCCCGCCGCCAACCAGCTCCTTGAACTTGACAAGCGAGAAGTCCGGCTCCACGCCCGTCGTGTCGCAGTCCATCAGGAAGGAGATCGTGCCGGTCGGCGCCAGCACCGTCGCCTGCGCGTTTCGGTAGCCGTGGCGCTCGCCCAGCTCCACCGCCTCCTCCCACGAGCGCCGCGCGGCGATCAGCAGCTCCTCGTCGGCGCTGTCGTGCTCGGGGATCACGTAGGAGGCGTCGCGGTGCATGCGCATCACCGCGTTGTGCGCCTCGCGGTTCTCGGCGTAGCGCTCGTAGGGACCCTGCGCCGCGGCGATCTCCGCCGAGCGGCGGTAGGCGCGCCCGG
>Ga0207671_10004776_pt1 | contig 12774 bp, 12 predicted proteins | sample KBSC24metaG_FD_184352 | JGI IMG/M metagenome (GOLD analysis project Ga0207671, IMG submission 184352) | Corn rhizosphere microbial communities from Kellogg Biological Station, Michigan, USA - KBS C2-4 metaG (SPAdes) (version 2) | ecosystem: Host-associated > Plants > Roots > Rhizosphere > Soil... | reverse complement strand
CTTATTCCAATTATGTGATACTGGATTACAGGCTATGGAAAGAAGGAAGCTCCGATCTGCATATTTTTGCAGGAGGCGGTTTCGCTTTTGGCCGACGGGTGAATTTTTATGGATCAAAACCCAATATTGTTAACACAGGTTTAACCCTGAATAAGGACCTGGTACTTTTTAACTATCATATGCCAATTTCCGCCACGGCCATGTTTAGTCCAGAACATAAATACGGGGCATTACAATTAATTATCAATGCGTTTTAAGTGATTCCAGGCCTGTTGGGGGAGTGCTACCGAAGCTTTTGTGATGATGCCCGGGCAATCAGCTCGGTTTCCACTTGTTCCGTAGTAAATTCCTCAACAGGCCATTTGCTTTCAATGGTTTTGATCAGCATTTCAGTAGCCAGTTGTCCTATTTGAAAGGCCGGTTGCCGTACTACAGTTAGCGGCGGATCAAACAGTTCGGCCACATCTGAGTTAGTAAAGCCAACAATGGCTATATCGTCCGGAACTTTGATCCCCAGCTTCTTTAGTATGTGCATGCAACTGATAGTAAGCCGGTCGCTGCCAATGAAAATGGCTTCAGGGCGCTCGTCCATGTTCAGTAACTCTTTAATAGCAAATTCAACTTCGTCCTGTATCATACCTCCATGATTGCAGTGCTTTAAATAACCGGCTTTAAAATCAAGGTTATGTTTGTCAAGTGCTGCCTTAAAACCGCTGAACCTGTCCCTGCTGATCAGCAGATTGTTGGAGTTGGTTATATGGGCTATTTTTCTGAAACCTGTATTGATTAAAAGCTCGGCAGCATCAAAGGATCCTTTAAAATTGTTCGCAATTACTTTATGGGTATCAACATCTGCCGCAACCCGATCAAAAAATACAATTGGGAACCCCTTTTCGTGCAGGTATTTATATTGAGAGGTATCGGTTGATTCGGCAGATAAAGATACCAGCAGGCCATCCACATGACGCGATAACAGGTGCTTCACATTGGTGCATTCCCTGTCAAACGATTCATGTGTTTGTGTGATAATAACATGATATCCCCGGTTATAAGCAATTGATTCAATACCATTAATAGCCTGCGAAAAATAGGTATTGGCCACTTCACATACCACAACCCCAATGGAGTGGCTTTTTTGTTCTTTAAGACTAAGCGCTATAGGGTTTGGCCGGTAGTTTACCTTCTCGGCATACTCCAGCACCAGCCTTTTGGTTTCGGCGCCTATTTCATAGCTCCCGTTCAAAGCTCTTGATACTGTTGATGTTGACAGGCCCAGAGCCTTTGCTATATCTTTTATGGTATAAGATTCAAACATAATTTAGCTCAAGGGGTTTCAAGGGGCCAGCATGACGTTGGTTTATAATAAGAGTTCACAGTTGCAGGCTAAGTTAGTGTAAAATTACAGATCTCCCATGCCAATTTGGATACAATTGAATTCGCTAAACCATGCAAACGTTTCCGGGAACGTTTGCATGGTTTTAGTACGTCATATCTTTTTTTTATTAGCTACTTGTACTTAACCTTGTTTGGTAATTAAGCTATACTGCTAATTACCCCAATAATTATAAACCAACAAGAACCGATAAATACATCTTTTTTATTGAGTGCATGATCTTATCAAAATATAATTTAAACAAAATCAATTTGCCGGTATCAAGCCTTCCGGATGAGCAAATATTTGAACTCCCTGAAAAAGTATTACAATTTGGTACCGGGGTACTTCTACGCGGTTTGCCCGATTATTTTATTGACAAAGCCAATTGCAAGGGCGTTTTTAATGGCAGGATAGTCATAGTAAAATCAACCGATACGGGTTCGGCAACTGATTTTGATAAACAGGATAGTTTGTACACTATTTATACAAAAGGTATTGCAAGCGGCCAAGAAATAAATGAGCAGGTCATATGCTCGGCCATTAGTCGTGTGTTATCAGCCACAATCGATTGGAACGCTATTCTGGAAGTTGCCCAGAGTCCTCATTTACAGGTGATCATTTCCAATACCACAGAAGTCGGTATTAAATTGGTAAAGGAAGATATAAGTAAACATCCGCCGGTATCTTTCCCTGGTAAACTACTGGCTGTTTTATATAAACGATACAAGGCTTTTAATGGCAGTGCAGACAGCGGACTAGTCATTATACCTACTGAATTGATAACCGATAATGGTAAAAAATTAGAGTCGATAGTACTTGAACTGGCACATCTGAACAAGCTGGAACCGGCGTTTATGGATTGGTTGGAAAGCAATAACCGTTTTTGCAATTCGTTGGTTGACCGTATAGTGCCCGGTAGGCCCGATAAAGCCCTAAATGAAGAACTGGAAGCAAAAGGTGGCTACACGGATAACCTGAGTATCATAACAGAGCCATATAGCCTATGGGCCATTGAAGGAGACGATCATATTAAGTCGGTTTTGTCATTTCATGAGGTTGATGAAAGTGTTGTTATTACGCCCGATATTGAATTATTCAGGGAGCTTAAATTGCGTTTGCTGAACGGAACGCATACCTTAAGCTGTGCCTGGGCCATTCTGCAGGGTTTTGCTACGGTGAAAGAAGCCATGGCTGATGAAACTTTTATAAATTTCATTACACCCCTGATGTTTAAGGAGATATTACCTGCCATTCCCTATAAAATCGATGAAAATATAGCCGTCGATTTTGCCGGCAAAGTGCTCGACAGGTTTCGTAACCCATACATCAGGCATGAATGGTTGAGTATTTCGGTACAGTACACCACTAAGATCAAAATGAGGGTGATCCCTCTATTGTTGAACCACTATAAACTACAAAACACCATCCCGGAACATATGGTACTCGGCTTTGCTGCCTTCATCCGGTTTATGCAGATCAAATTAAATAAGGAGGGCCATTATACCGGGATAATAAATAACAGGGAGTATAAAGTTACCGACAGCTTTACCGAATATTTTGCCACGGTTTGGGCAAATGCAGAACCCAACACAGCCATACACCAAATATTGACCAATTCTGATCTTTGGGATACCGATCTTACCGTTTTACCGGGATTCGAGGATGCGGTAATTGAACAATTTCACAGTTTCAAATAGGGTATAGGATAACTGTTCGGGTTAATTTCTGGGGGACTGTAACAAATTTTCAGCGCTTACCATCTAAGGGTTAAAGTAAAGGCCATTACCATACTAAACCTCATGAAGCTGAAAAAAATATCCTGGGTTTTAATTGCTGTTTTTGCTATCATTATAGGCTTGTATCCGCTTGCTTACTACTTTGTAGATATGAAAACCAACGGTTTACTCAGTACTAAACCCCAGGCCATATTAGATAATGCAGTATGGCATGGAGCGTTTTATGCACATATTACTTTTGGTGGTATTGCCCTGCTAACCGGCTGGACCCAGTTTAGTAAAAAGCTGCGCGAAAAATATCTGAGTACCCACCGGCTGGTTGGTAAAATTTACGTTATCGCTGTTGGCCTAAGCAGTATCAGCGGATTATTCATCGCTTTTTTTGCTACTGGTGGTATAGGCAATGTTTTAAGTTTTGGCATATTGGCCATGTTATGGTTTATAACCGTATTCAGCGCTTATACCAGCATCCTGAAAAGGGATGTATACCAGCATGAAAACTGGATGATACGCAATTACGCCCTTACTTTGGCCGCCGTTACTTTACGGATCTGGCTGCCTTTATTATCCGGTTTTGTTTTTCATGATTTTATACCAGCATACCGTATCGTGTCCTGGTTGTGCTGGGTACCTAATCTGATCATTGCCGAGATCTTGATCAGCAAAAGAACAGCAAAGCCGGAACAAGTTCCTCAAACTATATAAGCTGTCAGCAATTAAAAGCTGGCATATGCCCTTACCGGGAATGTACCCACACCTTTGAATTTTGGTGGTACTGCGTTGAATTTATAGCCAATATCCGGTAATTTGTCCAGGTTGCATAAATGCTCGGATATCAATATTTCGGCCCTTAATAGAATGGTATGTACCGGGCGACTTTTGCCCTGGGTATCATCAATGTTATGGCTATCAATGCCCACCAGTTTTACGTTACATTCTTTCAGATATTCGGCCGCATCGGCTGTAAGGTAGGGGTGGTTTTCAAAATATTGCGGTGTGTTCCAGTATTTTGCCCAGCCGGTATAAACCAATACGGCTTTGTTCCTGATCTCTTTACCGGTAAAATAATCCTTTCCAATTTCGATTGCGTTTTCGGCATTGATAGTGATGGCATCCAGGTCGGCAAAACGCTCCAGTTCCATTTCTGACATATCTTTGCCATGCTCAAATCGGTGGAAGGGGCAGTCGATATAAGTACCCGTATTGGTCACCATTTCTATTTTTCCTATCTGGAATTCCGTTCCCGGTTCATAATTGGCCTTGGATTGCTCCCGGCTCAGGTAATCGCAAATGATGGGTGAAGGTAGGCCTTTGTAAGTTATCAGACCATCAAAAATGGTATGACTCAAGTCGATATACTTATCATCAGGTTGGATATTAACCGCCTGGCGTTTATGTTTTTCTTCGATGTAATATTTATTCAGGATATCAACTTTGCCAACCATGAGCAGCTGCATATCGTTTACAATATAGTCGGCCAGTTCCTGGTCTCTGATGGTATCGCCGGCAATATCCAGTCTGAAATCCTGACCCTGGATGCCACCACCATTGGTGAACGAAATATCAAAATCAAAAACTACTCTTTTATCGGGCATGGTTGTTTTGGTCTGTTTTGGTGATCGGATGAAAATGCTAAAATAAAACTTTTTAAACCTTCAATTTTAACACTTTTTTAGTCGAAAATAGGGTAAAAAGGCTTGGTTTTTATTCATTTTAACAAATTTTTAACGTCATTTTAACACTTTTTAACAAATTTTTCGCATGTTTTGAAAGGTTTAAAAAGTATTAAATAGTTGATAGTCAAATAACTGCGTATGAATTGGGCGGTTTTTGACCTTATTTCTGTCTTAACAAAACAGCCCGGGTCTCTTTTTTACAAGAAACCTGGGCTGTTGATTGATATAAAGATACGAAAATTCTGGCTTAATTTAAAATTTCGCAGACGACTTACCCTACCATCGCTTCGCTGCAAAGAGGGTAGGAATAGTATCAAAAAAAAATACGTCATTGCGAGGTACGAAGCAATCTCTAAACTGTACAGAGTAAACATACATAGTTGACCTGCTTTCGTAGAGATTATTAATATTGTGTTTGTTTTTATAGGTATTAATGAGCTCCCTCCGGTCGGTTGTCTTCGTGCCTCGCAATGACGCGTATATATAATTTCCTTCACCCTCTTTCCGCCGCAGGGCGAAGGGTCGGCGAGCGCAGCGATGCCGGTCTGAGTCGTCTGCTACTCACTTATTTTCAGATACCTATAAATCAACAAAAGGATGCAAACTATACCCACTGCCGAAATCAGGGAACTCACTGTTATAGCATGCACTATGGCCTCGGGACCGCCGTTGGTCATGGCGCCAAATACGGCAACACCCATGGCGCCTGCTGCCTGCCGGGTGGTATTTAATACGGCTGATGCTGTGCCTGAACGTGTTTTGGCTACGGTGGATAAGATTCCCGTAGTCATGGCGGGTACGGCAAGACCCATACCCAGGGGGATAATAATAAAAGGGAAAAACAGCTGCCAGTAGGGCGTATGGGCATGAGCGATAAGCAGGCCCGCATAACCGATGGCGCCGATGCTGAGCCCGGTGATGATGGGTACGCGTGTACCATATTGGGCCATGAGCCTGCCGCTGATGAGATTGGAAATAATAAACCCTGCGGTAAGTGGCAAAAAGGCCAATCCCGCGGTTAGGGAGGGGTAATGAAGCACATTTTGCAGGTATAGGCTCAGCACAAATACAGTTCCGTAATAGGTGGCATTCAATACGATGCCCTGCAATACCAGCACATTAAAAACCGGCGACTTAAATAGATCAAGCGGCAGGATGGGGGCTTTGGCCTTTCTTTCTATCTGCAGAAAAATGATGAACATAATGGCGCTGAATATCAACGCGCCGTAAATGATGGGATTGTTGAAACCGAGGTGGTGCAGCTCGATAATAGCCGCGATAAGCGCGGTAAGGGCCAGCATCCAGGTAAACTGACCAGGTATGTCAAAACCTTTATTCTCATGTTTTTCACTTTCGGTGAGTTTGATGCTCAGCAGTATGCCGATGATACAGATGGGTACGTTCACAAAAAATATCATCCGCCAGTTACTTACATGCATCAGCAGGCCACCCAGGATTGGTCCAGCGGCAATGGATACGCCACCGGCGGCTGTCCACCAGGCTACGGCTTTGCTGCGTTGGGTGGCCTCGTGGGCAAAGCTTTGGTTTAAGATAGATAGGGAGCTGGGGATCATGGCCGCCGCGCCAACACCCTGTAATACGCGGAAAATGATCAGGCTAAATGGGTTCCATGCAAAACCACAACCTGCCGACGCTATGCCGAACACCAGTAAGCCAAATTGAAAAAGCCGCTTTGAACCCAGCAGATCACTCATGCCACCAGCCGAAAGCATCAACACTGCGAAAGCGATGGTATAAGCATCAACGATCCACTGCAGCTCGCTGATATCGGCCCTGAACGAGGCGGAGATCTGCGGCAGTGCGATGTTCACAATGGATACATCCAGCTGCGATACCACAAAGGCCAGGCTGGTGGTGCCCACTATAAAAATAAAAGGTGATCTTGTTTTATGTCCTCTGCTTACCGCCGTCTCTGCCATAGTCTGTAGCTGTTGATTTACAACACAAAGATATCCCCTCCTAAACCATTACAGTTCGGTTTAAAATGAAATGTGATATTCATATTGAATATGAATAAATGTTTTTATTGCTTTTGTCCCTTCGGCGGCTTTCAAAAAAGGTCCTGATGGGCCGGAATGTGGCAGCAACTAATGAGGGTGTCATGCAGAGCCCCGTTGAAGCATGGTGGGTAGGCCTCTGCCCTCGCCCCTTCGACGGGCTCAGGGTGACAGCCCCGAGCTGGCGCACGCTAAATATCAGCTTTACGATCGTCCAGCCGTTTGAAGGATAGAATGAACAGGATGCCAAAAAATGAAAAGAGAATACCATACATGACTCCGTTAAACGCGCCCATTAAACGTTTAGACCCCGAGTAAGCACATAGCCTGAGATAAAAAAGCCCAATAACAAAACCTATTAATTCTTGCATGTTTATTTAAAAATACAAACAGTAAGCTAAAATTATATCTAAACGCAGTTAATTTAATTTCACATCAAGTGGCGCCATGCTTACCACTGTAGCAGAAGGGAAGTTTTTTGGTACAGCATAAGATACTTTACCGCTTCCAAGCCACTCCACCGCCCTGATCATGGTGGTTTGGAAACCTACGCAGCGATAGCCGGGTGGATAGGTGTCGCCTTTCCACAAATGCCCCATACTGGAGATATAAACCTTTCCCTTACCATATTTCACGATCCATTCAACCGGCCAGTTGATGGCCGTAAGCGGGTCTTTGGCGTAGGAGAGTACCGTAAGGTTTTGCGCCGGGCCGCGTGCAAAGCGGTATAGTTCAACATCGGGTGTAAGCCATTGTTTAGGGTATGATCTGTTGATAGGGTGAGGATTCAATACGCTGATCAATAAGTTGCTCCTGTCGTTATGATAGGTATCCTGGCCCTCACCGGGTGGTATGCTGTCTATTTTACCCAATGAATCAACCGTGAGCGCGTAACCAAAGCTTTTTGACCGCCAGCCCAATCCTATCATTTTGTTATATTCAGGCCAATCCGGATAAGCGTTATTAGCGGAGTGCAAAATATATAAACCACCACCACTTTTAACATAGTCTTCGAGCTCATGCTGCATGCGCAAGGGCCATTTTAACTTCGGGTTCTGGATGTTGTTGGTGTTTTGTATCACGACATCATATTTTTTAAAACCAGGTTCCCAGGTTGATTGAATAGTGGTGTCTCCGGGGTTTACCGGTATAGTTGAAACAGTTATGTTGAACAGGCCCGGGCCATCCAATATTTGTTTAACCATTTTGGTAGTTTGTTTCCAGTCGTGGTTACTGAAACCATCTACAATAAGCACCCGGATAACTTTTTTAGGGTGATGTTTTGCGTATACCACCAAGCACAATAAGCAGCAGGCAAACAACGGGCTATATTTAAGATATTTCATGGAATTATTTGTGGGATAAAGATAGGATAAGCTGCATATGTATGAGTATAGCAACGAAATCCGAAGCGTAAAAAAGTTGTTGTAAAAGTGGTTTATAAAAAGGGCGGTATCGACTTACCCCGACATCGCTACACTCGTCACCCCTCTCTCCGTTTCGCGCATGGAGGGGGATTTTATTTTTTTCTTTACCCTCTTTCCGCCGTAGGCGAAGAGAGGGGGGCCAGCGAAGCGTAGACCGGGTGAGTCGACTATACGATACGCTGAATATGAATAAATAACTTTATGACTTGTTTATAAAACCCTTTATATAGTATATTTAAGTTTATCGCTTATCGGGCTAAATTTCATTTACCTCATAAAATAAAAGAATGGCTAATATCAAACGAAGGGTATTTATCAAAGGCACTTTACTGGCCGGTGCCGGTACTATTTTAACGCCGCAGATCATTAAGGCGGCAGAAGAGAGTAGTGCAAACACAAAGCGAGTCGATAAACCAATAGCTGCAAGTGGTAAAAAAGTTATTGTAGCAGGTGCCGGTATAACGGGCCTATGCTGTGCTTATGAATTGATGAAGGCCGGGCATGAGGTAGTTGTTCTGGAAGCCAGCGGCCGATATGGCGGGCATGTATTTACCGGGCGCGATGGTTTATCTGATGGCCTCTATGCCGATTATGGGGCCGATCATATCACCAAACCGGGTTACGAACGCTTTTTTGAATATGTGGAGGAATTTAAGCTCAAGGCTATCCCGTATCCGCACGCCGAAGGTTCTGAGGCCGCGTCCGATAATCATACCCTCAAAATGATCGACGGTAAATTTTATACACCCGAAATGATGAAAGACCCGGCGGTGCTGGCTAAATTCGGGTTTAACGAAAAGGAGATCAAATTTCTGTCGCAAAACCCAATGTACGCCCTGAGCGATTTCTACCTGAAACCATACCTCGATAAATTTACCGATCCATACCAGCCCTTTGGCGTGGGTTATGACGATTACGACCAGATAGCCATAGCCGAGATCTATAAAAAAGAAGGCGCTTCAGCGGGTGCGCTTAAGTTTTTGGGCGGGAGTACTACTAATGCCCTGTACGCGCTCTGGCGGTCGGCTATTATGAAATCACGGGGCATACCTGCATCAGAAGGGGATACCTATCACTTGAAGGACGGTAACGAACAGTTGCCTATGGCTTTTGCCAAACGCCTGGACGCAAGGGTTAAACTTAATCACCCGGTTACGGCCATTAAACACGATGCCACCGGCGTAACGGTATCATACAAAGCCTATGGTGCCACCCAGATTCAGGAAATGAGGGCTGATTTTTTGGTGAATTGCATTACGCTACCCATATTTAAAAACATCCCGGTTAGTCCGCCATTATCACCGGCTAAGCAATACGTAGTTAACCGCATGGGCTATTCTTCGCATCCTTTTTATGTGTTCGAGGCCAGTTCAAAATTCTGGCTCGATGACGGCTTTAAAACCATCAATATGGAGTTTGAGCATCCGGATATTTCCTCTATATGGGAAGAAACCAACGAGGTGGATACCCAACGGGTGATCCTGAAAGCCTTTGGCCCGGGTGGTATTTCGCCGGAGCGTGTTCTGGCGGCTTTCCGAGCCGTTTACCCAGGCAAGCATGATACCATTGAACAGGCCTTAACTTTCGACTGGACGAAGGACCGGTTTGCCCCGGCCTGCGAAATGCAGCCCTTCCCGATAGGTACTATGCACAAATTCTGGCCGCAGGTAATGCTGCCTGAAGGTCGGATCTATTTCGCGGGTACCTATGCCGATAATATGAGCCGTGGAATGGAATCCTGTATCCGTTCGGCACAGCGGGTGGCTCAGGAGATTGGCAAAGTATGAGTTTTGAAGCCTGAGGGGGGCACACACCAGTTTATTTCAGGCGCGGGTTCGGAGCACCGGTAACCGCCGGTATCCCATACAGCAAGTTCCAGGCTTCGGAGCATGGTTTTATGTCGTTCTCGGTAAATTCAAGCAAGCTCAATGTAAAAGCCATTAACCAGGTTGGTAAGGTGATATACGAAACGGAGTTGACGAAATAGAATATTAGGAGACGCATGTAATGCGTCTCTACATTTTTGTTTGCGTAGAGACACATCACATGTGTCTCTTTTTATATAAGCCCCCTGTCATTTCGAACGAGGTACGAGGAGAAATCTTCTGCGACATGCACTAGGGCTTTTATGCTGCAGAAGATTTCTCTTTCGCCCTAACGCTCGTACCCATCTATGCTCTATCGAAATGACATTCTTTTGTCTTTGTTCCTTGCTCTCAAAATCCTTCCGTCCCAAATCCTAAGGCACCTGGTTGATATGCGACACCGAAAACTTTAAACCCATGATGCCGATCATAATGAGGGAGATAAAGAAAACCTCCACCCAGGTAATGGTTTTGTTGAAGAAAGCCATTTCGGCTATTTTAATAAATACCAATGTGGCAGCGGTCCAGATGGCGTATGCGGTGGCTGTAGAGAGTTCTTTGATGGCCAGGGAGAAGAAATATACGTTACAAACCCCAAACAGGATATAGCCCAGTAATGGGGCCAATAACGGGAAGCTCACATCAACCCGGTAAAAGTTGTGCCAGGTAAGCAGTTTAAGATCGCTTAGTTTAAAGTATTTGACCGAAAATGTCCAGGCGGTTTCAAATACTGCTGCTATGATGATGTATATCCAGGCCAAAGGTTATCGGGTTATTGCAGAATTTCTTCTTGCGGGTGAGTGGTTATGCTTGTATTAATTGTTTGCGGTTGATGTGTTGTATCTGCCTTTGAATGCTGTTTTTTCAAGGGCGATAGCAACAAAGATAGAATAGCCGGACGTAGATTATAATAGCGCTCAAACCATTTATATTTCAGCAGCTTGTTTTCGTCAAAACGCTTCACCGAAAAGGCGTGTTGTAAAAAGTAATCTTTGGGATATTCATAGCCTAATCCCCAATTCTCGCGTTCGTTGCCAGGGGCATGACCGGGGTCGTAAGCGCTGCCAAATAAGTGATCCCAAATGGAAAACTTGGTAGCAAAGTTGGCATGAAAAACTTCCTGGTAGTTGGCATGGTGCCACAGATGCAGCTCGGGCGTATTGAGGATGTATTTGAGCTTACCCAGTTTTACATTCACATTAGCGTGGATGAACATACCAAACATGGCATCCAGCAGGGCTTTGATGGGTATCACTGCCGGATCGGCACCCAACAAAATGATAGGGGCAAACTCAATGGTTTGGTTAATAATGATCTCGATGATATGCGAACGGGAACCCGATAAAAAATCAACCTCCTTGCCCGAATGATGAGCCTCGTGCGTACGCCAAAGGAACTTGCTGCGGTGCTGCAGCCGGTGAAACAGGTAAATATACAGATCATGCGTCACCAGGAAAAACAATACCTGCACGGCTATCGGCCAATGGGTTACAAACTGAATGGCCGACCAATCAAAATGATGCTGAATGGGGGCGATGATATAATCAAATATCAGGATCTTTAAAAAATAGCTTTGTATTAGCGTATACCAAACCAGATCGATCCAAAAGCCTTCTCTGAAAAACTTTAACCCCTTGCGATAGGGCGATACCCGTTCCCAGGCAATAATGAATATTATCCATAAAACCAGTATCGTAGTGGTAACGGTAAGTAGTTTTTCCTGTGGCATTTTCTTAGTATCAAATTTTAGTATCAAGTAGTTAGTAGTTAGTATCAAGACAGCTTCACAAAGCATTAATAACTTAGAAATAAGTCTTGATACTTGATACTAGCTACTTGATACCCAAACTAAAACTATATCGCTGTCCATCCGCCGTCAACCACAAGGTTGGCGCCGGTCATGTAGGCGGAGGCATCGCTGGCTAAAAATATCAGCGCGCCCTGGTAATCATTAGACTTTGCCATGCGGCCCAGTAATGTTTTGGCCGAATAGTTCTCAACAAAAAAATCGTTCTGGTTATTCTCTACGCCACCTGGCGAGAGGGTGTTAACCCGTACCCCTTTATTACCCCAATACGAAGCCAAAAATCGGGTGAAGTTGATCACTGCGCCTTTGGTTACCGGGTAGGCGGCTGATTTATAAAAATCCTGTTCGCCCTGCGCGTTTTTGTATATCGACTGATCGGGTCCCACCATACCATAGGTAGATGCTACGTTGATAATACTGCCCGAACGCTGATCGGCCATCACGGTACCAAATACCTGCGAACACAGGAACACCCCGGTCACGTTTACATTCAGCGATTGCTGAAATGCCGCGAGCGGATAATTCTCAAACGCCGAAAGCTCTTTGGCCATAGCCGGATTCTCAAACATATCGTTAATGGCGGCGTTATTTACCAGTATGTCGATGCTGCCATAGCGGGTGGTGATCTTGTCGCGGGCTACCTCCAGGGAGTGCTTGCTCGTTACGTCGACCTTTAGTCCGCCGTGTTGTTCGCCCAGGTTGGCGGCAAAGGCTTCTACCTTTTTCTCGTCCATATCGGCAACCACCACGTTGGCGCCGGCCATAGCCAGTGCTTCGCAATGCTTTTGCCCGATAAGGCCCAGCGCCCCGGTCACGATAGCCGTTTTTCCCTGTAATGAAAATAGTTCCATATACTTCATAATGAGAGTC
>Ga0207671_10004767_pt1 | contig 12802 bp, 7 predicted proteins | sample KBSC24metaG_FD_184352 | JGI IMG/M metagenome (GOLD analysis project Ga0207671, IMG submission 184352) | Corn rhizosphere microbial communities from Kellogg Biological Station, Michigan, USA - KBS C2-4 metaG (SPAdes) (version 2) | ecosystem: Host-associated > Plants > Roots > Rhizosphere > Soil... | reverse complement strand
GGTGCGGTCGACAGCTTGCTGCCGCGCGTCTTCGAGTTCAGCGAATTGCTGGTCGATGCGCTCGGGGTAACAGATGTCGGAGCGTACTTTCCGCATCGCGTCACGTATCACGCAAGCTGCCATGGACTGCGCAGCCTGCACCTGGGTGACAAGCCATTGCGGTTGCTGCGCGCGGTGCGCGGGCTGGAACTGGTGCCACTCGACGGCCTGGAACAGTGCTGCGGTTTTGGCGGGACCTTTGCGGTGAAGAATGCCGATGTCTCCGGAGCTTCGATCGCGATGCCAATGCGTACACGATTTCCCGGCGCGGTGTTGGCAGGGATAGGGAGACGCGCACGCAGCGTCTTATCGTCCCAGTCGAATTCGGCAGGACGCCCGGCAGCGAGCAGCGGCCCCACCGGCTGCCGCGCCAACTGCAGGATCACCTCTCCGCGAGTCGGCGCGGCAAATTCCATGGCGAGGATTCCGTTCTCGAACTCGACGGAAAGCAACTCGGCGGTCGCATACACGATGTGCTCAGCGGCCGCGAAATTGGAGCACTCCTTGCAGAGCCCATCCGGCCCCAGTGATACGTTGATCGGCAGCCAGAGGGAGTCGCCCGGGCCTACCGTGACGGAGGGAATCACCAGCGTACGCTTCGAGACCGGTTCCTGGACACGGAGCTCGTCGGTGAACGGCGTCGTGCCGCGATTGGTGATGCTGACGGCTGAGGCGGAGCGGCCAACTACTTCGAGTGCGGTAATCCCGTCCGCGAATTTTCCGGCAGCGGGCTTCGGCATCACGACAGGACGCATGCCGTTCAGCAGCGACGACCAGTTGCGTAAGAGGGCGGCATTGCGACGTAAGGCTCCGGTAGCGGGTCGTTCATCGCCGCTGAGTCCAACGCCTCCTTTACGCAGGAAGGAATTGGGTTCCGCCGCCCAGCCGGCTGGGTAGAGCGCGTCTTCGACATCACGCCACAGCAAGGAACCGGGCGACGCTGCGTTGGCCGCCGACAAAGCTTCCCGGCTGCGCGCGAAAGAAGTCGCGTCATTCAGCGAGAGTGTTGTGACCGGGGCAGAGGGCGCCTCTGCTTCGATCGCGAGCTCGCTGCCATCGACGTACGAAATCGGTCCGCCGTGGCGGGTGGTTTGGGGGGCGAGAAGCTGTTCGAGTTCCTTCCGCCAGGCGCGGTCGGACGCGTTGCCTGCAGGCCTTCCCTGATTCGCCCACGCGGGAACGGGGGGCAACGGCCTCACCCAGGCATGCAGATCCAGTTTGCGGAGCAGACGAATCAGGCCGGTCAGATCGCGTCTTGGGCTGGTGCGTCCCGAGAAATCGAATTCGCCGGGCGAGGTCTCGTGCCAGTTCCACGGAATCGAGAATTCGACGGTGCGGATGCCGATGGTCTTGAGCCACACCAGTTCCCGCTCCCACAAGGCTCGTGGGTAGAGGTAATAGGGAAACTCGACGGCCTGAAGGTATTCGGTCCTGGCGGATGAGGGAGCGGTGGGTGGCGACTGCTGTGGCGCCGCGGTTGCGAGACCGATAGAGCAAAAGGCGGCCGCCAACAGACTGCGCCAGGGCATCAGAACGTCCGCGCCTTCCTCACCCGGTAATCTTCGATTTGCGGCATGCGAATCACCGTGCACATCTCAAATAGACGCGAACGCGCCCGAGGTCCCACCTGCTCGGCAAGCGTGCGCCGGTGCTCGAACTTGTCGAGTGCGGTATTCCGTTCGTATACGCTGCTGCCGGCATCGGCATCCGGAATGTTGGTGGTGGCGATCAGCGGCTTCTGGTTATTACAGCGGTACGTCACAATGCTTGTGACGGTGTCTTCCACCCAATCCGTTACACGGTGCGCACCCAGGTCGTCGAGCACCAGTACTTCGGCATCCAGCGCCTCATGGTACGCTTCGCGATTGGACGATTGCGAGGATGGATCGTAGCCGCGCTTGATGCTATTGAGCAGAGTCTGATAATCCCAGAAGAGGCACTCAAAGCCTTTCGCCAAAATCATGCGCATGGCGGCAACCGCCAAGTGCGTCTTACCAGTGCCAGGCTCGCCGACCAGCAGCAGTCCGGGACGCGACGGGTTCGGAAAATCGCGAACGAAATTCTTCACCGTCAGCAACACGGTGGTAAGGTCGCGACGCCCGATTGGGTTGTCCGGCCCTGGCACCACAAAGTTCTCAAACGAGCTGTTGCGGTAGAGCGAAGGGATCTGGGCGCGCGCCTCCAGACGTTCGGCACGGCCATCAAAGCTGCAATCGCAGCGTTTCGCTCCAGAAACGGCAGCGCCTTCGACAATAATCCAACCCGTGCCGCCGCAGTTAGGACAGTCCGCCATCGCCTTCTATTATCCGCCAGAGCAGCCGCCCTGGACAGGTCCTGCTAACATCGAACTATGGCGATCTTCGGGCAGCGGATCTCTCGCAGGTCGCTGCTGCTGGGGGGAATGGCGGCGCGACATCTGCTGGCGGTAGGGACCAAGGGCAACGCTTTCCCATCTGATTGGAAGCGCTATCCCGATCCGGCCACCGAACTCGAAGTCCTGCGGCTGACCGATCCCGAACAGACCAGCATCTTGCCTCCTTCTTATAACCGGGCGATCGCGAAGAACAGCAGCTTCCTGTTGTATGCGTCGGATCGTACCGGGTCGCTGCAGGCGTTCCGCATGGATTTGAAGACGGGCGCGACGAAGCAACTCACAGAAGTCGATGGTCTGGATGCGTCGTCGCTGACGCTCACCCCGGATAATCACTCGTTCTGCTACTTTGCGGGCCGCACCCTGATGACGACGCTCATTTCTTCCCTTCATGAGCGGCCCCTCTATCATCTTCCCGATGGCTGGGATCGCTGCCAGGGCATGAGTGTCGGGCCCGACGGAACACACATTACGTTCGCGGAGCGTCAAGGACAGAACTCGCGGCTGCGGATGATTGCGCTCGCCCAGGGTCAACCCCGGACCGTGCTCGAGGCTGCGTTCCCGATCGACCATCCCCTTGCCCGTCCCATGCGCGCACAGATTCTGTACCGGCAGGGCGATGAGGGCTTGTGGCTGGTGAATATGGATGGCCAGCAGAATCATAAGTTGAAGGTCGCGGAAGGAGGCGTGGGGCCGGCGGATTGGTCGAACGATGGCAAGACGCTGCTCTATTTGAACTTGCCCTCCGACCCGAAGCAGTTGACGGCGCTGCGCGAACACACGCCTGATACCAATGCCGATAAGCTGATCGCGAAGACCAGCCAGTTCGCGCAGTTCGGCATGAATCGCGACGCCACGGTGTTTGTGGGCGCGAGCCGAAATGTGGCCTCGCCACACATCCTACTGCTGCTGCGTGTGACGCACCGCGAGTTCACGCTTTGCGAACACAAAGCGAGCCATCCGGAGATGACGAATCCCACGTTTTCGCCGGATAGCCAGCGGATCTATTTCCAGAGCGATCGCCACGGCAAGTCTGCCATTTACGGCATGCGCGTGGAAAAACTGGTGGAAAAGACCGAATCGGAATCAGTCGGGTAACTCCTTCAATTTGACTTGCCGAAGCAGCTTAACTATAGTTAAGTTCATGGCGAGTGCTGGTCAACTAGGACAGAATTCGCGTTCATTGGCGGAAGTCCATTCGAGTGTGGGGACCTCGAAGGTGTCTTTCTGGCGCCGTATGTTCGCCTTCGCGGGACCGGCTTACCTGGTTAGCGTGGGCTACATGGACCCTGGAAATTGGGCCACCGACCTCGAAGGCGGCGCGCGATTCGGCTACAAGCTCCTTTGGGTGCTGGTGATGTCGAACGCGATGGCGATCCTGCTACAAACCCTGAGTGCGCGCCTGGGAATCGTATCGGGCAGAGATTTGGCGCAGGCGTGCCGGGAGGCGTATCCGCGTCCTGTGAGTCTGGCGCTCTGGGTGTTGTGCGAGGTGGCGATCGCAGCCTGCGACCTGGCGGAAGTGCTGGGGGCCGCCATCGCGCTGAACATGCTGTTCCACCTGCCGCTCCTGTTTGGTGTCCTGTTAACGGCGGCCGATACGCTGTTGCTGCTGTGGTTTCAGAGCTTTGGCATCCGTACCATCGAAGCGTTCGTGCTTTCGCTGATCTCGATTATTGCCGCGTGCTTTTGCATCGAGATTTTCTGGGCGAAGCCGTTGGCATCGGAAATGGTTACCGGGTTGATTCCCCACCTGAATCGCGAGAGCCTCTACGTGACGATCGGGATTCTGGGCGCCACGGTGATGCCTCACAATATGTACCTCCATTCGGCCCTGGTGCAAACGCGGAGTTTCGGCTCCACTGAGGCAGCGAAGCGCACCGCTTGCCGCTATAACCTGATCGATTGCATCGTAGCGTTGAACGGGGCGCTGTTTGTGAATGGCGCGATCCTGGTGTTGGCGGCGGCGGTTTTCTTCCAGCGCGGGATCGTGGTGACCGAGCTCCAACAGGCACAGGTGCTGCTCGCTCCGCTTTTGAAGACGAGTGCTGCGGGTATCATTTTTGCCATTGCATTGCTCTGCTCCGGACAGTCCTCGACACTTACGGGAACCATGGCAGGTCAAATAGTTATGGAAGGTTTTCTCAACTTCCGCATGAGGCCGTGGCTGCGGCGTGCGATCACCCGATCGATTGCCATCATTCCGGCCGCACTGACGATTTACTTTGCCGGTGAGAAGTCGACTTTTGGACTGCTGCTGCTCAGCCAGACGATCCTCAGCATGCAGTTGCCGTTCGCGATAATCCCGCTGATCCACTTCACTAACGACCGCACCACGATGGGAGCTTTCGCCAATGCGACTTGGGTTCGGGTTCTGTCATGGATTACGGCTGCGGTGATTGTGGGACTAAATGCGTGGCTTGCGTACCAGTCTGTAACGCAGTGGCTGGAGGCGGCCGGACGTTGGCGCCCGCTCGTCGAATTCCTGGTCTTGCCGTGCATAGCGGGACTGGTTTTGCTGCTGATTTGGATTACGATTGAGCCGACCGTACGGTACGCCAGCCGACCCCGGCAATCGAGCATACCTCTGCCGGACACACCAGCAGCAGGGGCTTTCATCGCACCCAGCTACCACCGGATCCTGGTTACTCTCGACCACTCCGACCTGGATCGTCTGGCCCTTAGCCATGCAGCAGCGATGGCGAAATTGCATGGCGCGAAACTCTATTTGCTTCACGTGGAAGAGGGCGTGACCAGCCAAGTGTACGGCAAGGAAGCCTCGACGGCGGAAGTAGAAGCCGGAGAACAATACCTTGCGAGAATCGCCGAAACCTTGCGCGCTCAGGGGATTACGGTCGAGACTTCGATCTCGCACTCTCTTTCTCCTAAGAAGGAAATCGTCCGATATGCGGGCGAAGTGGGGCCCGATCTGGTCATCATGGGGGCTCACGGCCACGGCGGGCTTAAAGATTTGATCTTCGGGAATACGATAAATCCAGTGCGGCACGATTTAGATGTCCCGCTGCTGATCGTGAGACCGGGAAAATCCTGATATCTGGGACAGGTTGTCCCGCCCGCGTGTCGCTGCAACACACCAGACTTGTGCAGTGACAGGTAAGTCGTGTAATATCAAATACATTAGTTGGTATGGAAACTGCTCTTCCTGGAGCCGTGACGCGCTGCCTCATCACCGCGCTGTTCTTGTCCATCTGCCAAATGCCGCTTCCGGGCGCCACGTTGGAGCGGCTGTCGCTGGACGACATGATCTCCAAATCGACGGTGATCGTGCGCGGGACGATTACGAACTCCAGCGCTTCTTACTCCAGCTCCGGCCCGGTGATTTATACCCATTACACGGTCCAGGTTTCCGAGTGGCTCAAAGGGCTCGGACCTAAGTCGGTCGATGTGGTGGTGCCGGGCGGCGTGGTGAATAACAGGCGGCAGTCCTTCTCCGGCGCTCCGACTTTTAATTCGGGTGACGAGTACGTCTTCTTCCTGTGGACCAGCAAAGCGGGATTGACGCAAGTGATCGGTCTGACGCAAGGCGTCTTTTCGGTAGCTCCCGATGGTTCGAAGGATCCGCTTGCAACGCGCGCGGCCAGCCATGAATTGATGCTCGATCGGGGCACGGGCCAGCCCGTTAAGGATCAGCCGCTGGTAATGCGGATGAGCGAACTTCGCTCGAAGGTTTCCACCACACTATCAACTCCCATGCCGGTTCCGATGGTGGTGAAATGAAGCGCGGACTGGCGATCGTCGCAGCAGCGGTCCTGTTGGGCGCGCCGTCCGAAGCATACTACCACTATCTACATTTCTCGAGTCGCACCGCACCCTTCAGCCCGATCTATGAAAAGTTCGATCTGACTGCGTTGACCAATAAGACGGTGACGTTCTTTGTCAGCGATCAGAGCCCGACGAATTACGCACCCAACGATAGCTTCGGCTCGGTGTTGAGCCAGGTAAAGCAGGCGGTGGCAACCTGGAACGCGGTCAGCAGTTCCGATCTGCGAGTTGCGTTCGGCGGGCTGGAAGCGTATACGCCCAATCCGACCCCAAATGCGCCGGGCAATTCGCTACCGAATGCGGTCACGCCTGGCGGGGATGTGATCTTTGTGGACCTTCCTCCCGGGATAATCGGGATGGGTGCGCCGACCGCCTCGCAGACTCCGGTAATCGGGCCCAATGGGAGCTTCTTTCCGATCCAGCGCGGATTGGTGATGCTCTCGCGAGACACGACGTTGCCGGGGTTCGGTGGGGCCAGCTATTACGAACAGTTTTTTACGACTGCCGTTCATGAAATGGGACATGCTCTCGGGTTGCAACACACCTGGACCGGGAGCGCGATGTCACAAGGAGTAGTCAGAAATACCTCGCGGGCTCGGCCTTTGGACGCGGACGACATTGCCGGGCTTTCCGTCCTCTACGGAAAGTCCGGCTGGACCGCCGGGTATGGTTCGATTACTGGACGAGTAACTTTGAACGGCCAAGGGGTTGCGATGGCATCTGTCGTGGCCATTTCCCCCAACGGGCCGGCGGTCAGCACTTTAACACTTCCTGATGGCACCTATCGAATTGATGGGCTACCGCCGAGCCTGAATTACGAGATCTATTGTCACCCGCTTCCCCCAGACGGGATCGTGCCGAACGGGGAAGGGCTCCGAGTACCGGTGGATCAGAACAATGCAGCGATTCAGCCCGGCGCCGCTCTCTTTCAGACCTCGTTCTATCCCGGGACGCTTGATCCTCAACAGGCGACGATCTTCAATGTGGCGAGCGGGGTGACGCTGCCGAATATTAACTTCACCGTTTCTCCCCGGGCTACCCTGCCCACCTACAACGTCATTACATACGGAGTTCTGAACCACACAACGCGCAACTGGGGCCTCGGGGCGGACAGCTCAATCGTGGGCGGATTCGCCAATGTGACACAAAGCCCGATCGGCATCGTCGCTCAGGCGCAATCTCCGGCTGTCTTGCCCAATCCGAGTTCGATGACGATTCTGGGCGGTTTTGCTCCAGCAATCCTCAACAACGCGATCATCGGTCAGGCGACCGTGTTGCCGTTTCCCAATCAACCCGGGATCGTGGTCGGATATTTCTATCCGCCGATCGGGGCAGGCACGGGTCCCCGGCATATGGTCTTCAGTTTTCCCAACGACATTTATGTGCTGCCGAATGCGGTGATGCTGGTACAAAAAGGTCCGCCACTGATTACGGCAGCGACGCCGAATCCGGACGGCACTGTCACCGTGACGGGTGCGGGCTTCGGATTGGATAGCAGCGTGTTCTTTGACGGGCTGAAGGCGAATGTGACGGTGCCTTTCGCTGGGTCGGATGCGCTGGGTTCGATTACGGTAATGCCTCCGCCGGGAGCCAGCTCGCAGGTTTCGACGATCACTCTCTACAACACCGACGGGCAGAATACGATGATTCTGCAGTCGGCGAATCCTCCGACCTATACGTATCCTGCGGCGCCGGCACCCCAAATCTCCAATATCAGCGTTTCATCATTACCTTCAACATCGTCGGCTGCGGTAGACATCACGGCTACCAATACCAACTTCCTGGATGGCCAGGTGACAGTCGGATTTGGTTCGGACGATGTGGTGGTTCGTCGTTTGTGGGTGCTCAGCCCTACGCATCTGGTGGCGAACGTAGTCGCAGTGCCCGGCGCGACATTAGGGACTTCCGAAATCAGCGTAATCTCTGGCCTGCAGGTGCTTCCGTTGCCAGGAGCGTTCCAGACCCAGGCGGCTCGTGCGGGCCTGCCGTTCATCGGATTGCCAATCGTGAACGCCGACCCGACTCAGCTTACGATCTATCCCGGCAGCATCGCTTCCATTTACGGTTTGAACCTGGCGGTCGGAGCGAACAGCGCGGTTTTGAAATTGAACGACCAGACCGTGCAACTCCAATTTGTATCGGCGACCCAGATCAATTTCGTGGTGCCATCGGGTTTCCCCACCGGCGCGGCAACTCTGAAATTGAATAGTGGGGCGCAAGACGCGTTCCCGGTAATTGTCCAGATCGACAGCCAGCCGCCGGCAATCGCGCAGGTCAACAACCAGTCCAACCTGCCACTGAATGGCGCCTCAATCGGTGTCGGTGAGATCCTGAACGTGCTGGTAAGCGGCCTCGACCCGGCGGTTGTGACGAATCAAAGCCGTGTGGAGGTAACGCTCTCGGGCGTCTCGATGCCGGTACTCGGGATCACTCCAGCTGCTAACGGCCAGTTCCAGATTCAGTGCATTGTGACGCAGTCGTTCGCTGGCGCGGTTGTTCCGTTGATGGTTTGGGTGGATGGCTCCAGCAGCCAGCCGTCCAGCATTACCGTACGTTAGCCGCTGCGATCACTCTCTGTGGCCGATTCAGCTGTTCCGTGGCGGTACGAAGGCCATTCTGCGCGTGCGCATCGGAGGGGTATTGCGCCAGCGCCACGCGGAAACTGCGTTCCGCAATGGCAGGCTTCTTGTGCTGTAACGCTGCGTTGCCTTCCGCTTCCGCTACCGGTCTCGGATAGTAGGGCGGCTCGGTGTAGGTGAGCTTGCGCTCCGATTTGGAGGCGGTTTCGAGCTGCTTCAAGCCTCGCGAGATCTGGCCAGCGGCGAGGGTGAGATGGCCGGTCATTTCCTGGCGGGCTACTTGCAACTCGGGCGGCTCGGGGCGATGCGTCTTTTCCTTGAACTCGGTCATCGAGCGCTCGAAGAGTGTCGCTTCATCGCGGGCGTTGGCCGGCTGATGAATGTTGGCGTAAGCGATGGCGCGCGCCCAATGGCGCCATGCATCCTGGCGAGCTTTGCCGTACGAGGGCAGCGAGTGCTCGTCGAGGATATCGTTCCACTTTTCAAACTGCACGAGCGTGCGGAGCATCGCAAACCAGCCTTGAGCCTTGGCGCCGGTCATCAGGTCCGGGGCACTGGCCTGGCGGGGATTCTCGGAGTAGCCGAGCAACTCTTTGGCCGCCTCCAGGGCATCGTCGTAGCGTCCTTCAAAAGAATACGCCGTGGCAAGGTAATGCACGTTGTGCCCGTGGTGGCCATCGCCGTACTGCTTGTCTTCCTTCATCCACATGCGCTCGTTGACGGCGGCGTCACCGAAAGATTTCACAGCATCAGACCAACGCCCGGTCTGCGAGTAGATATGACCGGGCATGTGAAGGGCGTGCGGGATGTTGGTGACCAGTTGCGAATACTTCTCGCAGCTCGGCCAGGCATCCTTAGCGAACGTCGAGCCTTCGAAGCCGTGGATGATGTAGTGGTGCAGGCCGGGGTGCTCGGGGACCTTGGGAAGTAAGCCGCGGAGGATGGTGACCGCTTCCATGCTACCGGGAGCGTTGGGCTTCTTGCTGGGAAGGGCGAAGCCGCGCATCACCATCAGTGCCAGATCGAGCTGCGCTTCCACATCATCCGGATATTTGACGAGGAGCGCGCGGAGGCCCTTCACGAAGGCCTCTTCGGGGTCTTTCGCGTTGGGGTCACGCCGAGCGGCGATCGACGCTACGTACAGTTTTTCCAGTTCGGTGCCGTTCACGGCGAGTTCGACGGCCTTCCCGGCAGCGGCACGGGCGCGTGCCATCGCGGGTGGAACCTGTTTGCCTTGCACCTGAGTCAGGAGGTCGATCTGGAAGCGCGGACGCCAGTCGCCTGCGGAGACCATGGCGATTCCCCACTGCGGCATGGGCGCCTTCGGATCGAGCGCGGCGGCTTGCAGAAAGGAGCGTTCCGCCTCGCGAGCCCAAAAGGAGTGCATCTGCGCGAGTCCCTGATCGAAGAACTGCTGCGCCTCGGGATTCGAAGTAGTGATGGCGAGGTGGACAGTGCCCATTCCGGGGAGCAACTTCGCCGGCAGAGTCGGCGCGAGTGCGCTTGGCGGGGGAGTGCAGTTGTCAGCAGGTTTAGGAGTTTGGGCCGTCGCACAGAGCGCGAGCGACAGGGCGGTGAGAGTGACTTGGAAGCGCACGGGTATCCCTCCTAAAGGCCGAGACGGTCTTCAGGAAAGATACCACATGCGAGTTGGGGAAAATGAGTGGGCCGATGGGCAGCACCGAGAACCCACGCGAATCGACTGCCCGGGTTGGCAGGCGGAATCGGCGTTTTCGCCTGCCCATCCGGAGAGCTGATTCATTCACCAATTTCTTTCCCATAGCGAAACCGCTCAAAACTACGCACCCGCACCTTCCGCCAGCATCTCGGGAAGCGACATTTTTTCCACTTCTAACAGGGCTGTCGCCGGGACACGTTCGTGGAGCAACAGTTCCGTCGCAAGAACTTGTGGTTCTGCATGGAAGTAGCGCTGGAAGGGCGCATCGTAGAGCAGATTTACGATCGCCATCAGGCTCATGCCCTGATGGTGGGCCATCCAGATACGGATGACTTCGCCGCCGGCTCGCGTGTAGTCTACCGATTCGTAGAAGCCGTAACGGCCGGTCCAGCCGAATTCTTTCATCCGGGTCAGGTTCTCGGCGGCGGCCACCGGATCGACACACGTCGCGAGAAATGTCGAATAGGGTGAAATCACGAGCGACTTGGTGTGATTAGGGTTGGTGGCGAGTCCCGGAATACCGAACGGAGCGTAGCCGTACCTCGCTTCACCGTCGCTCAGACACGCAGCCTCGGAGATGCCCCAGGGTACGCCCTTGTTCCGTCCATATTCACGCTGAACGCGCACCACCGCGCGCATCGTATGGTCGATGATCGTGTCGGGATGGCTGCGCATCCAGAGAGCCGGCATCAGGTATTCGAACATGGTGCCGGTCCAGGAAATCAACACGTGGTCTGCTCCCACCAGGGCATGGCTGCGGCCCAGATGGAACCACGCCTTCTGCGGGATGTCGCCTTTGGCGATAGCGATGAAGGTGGCGGTGCGCGACTCCGAGGCGAGCAGAGTGTAGGCGGACGGCTCAATCCGATCGGCATCACCCGTGTAACCTACCATCAGGACCTTCTTGCGTGGATTGTAGAGGAAGCGGAAGTCCATCTCGCGGACGAGGCGGTCGCTGATCTCCGCAATTTCGGTAAGGCCCGTGCGTAGGCTTTCATTGAGGCCGCGTTGCAGGGGCGGTTCGGCGGCGAAGGCGAGCGCGGCCTGTTTCAGAGTCCAAAGGCTCGCGGCCAGATTGCCACTATCGACAGTCGAGACGAAGCGCGGCGCCATCGGCTCCAGGGAAGAGATGTCGTACCAGTTGAAGAGATGGCCGCGATATTTCTTCATGCGCGAGACTTGGTCGAGAGTCTGGCGTGTGGAAAAGACGAACTCACTAAGGGAACTCATTCCCAGGTGAATGGCGGCGATGCGCGTATTCAGAAGCATGCCGAGATTGGTGGGCGAGAGACGCAGATCGACGGTGCCATCGTCGCGTACGCTATCCGGGATCAGCCAGTTGGTGGAGCCGCAACTCCAGTCGTGGAAGAAGCGCCAGATGCGATCGGCGGAGTCGCGAAGCAGGTGTGCCTGGTCGTCGGAAATGCGACGGTTGGCGGGCTTCGGCGGCCGATTCAGCCAATTGGAAAAACCGCGCGAGGCGATCCAAAGAACGAGGAGCGGCGCCGCAGCGGGAAGCGATTCAGGGCGTAGAAAGCCGACTGCGATAGCGATCAGCATCGCGATGTAGGGGGTCCATTCGAGATAGATGTCGACAGTGGCTCTACTGCGATTGGCGGCTTCCGCTTCGGCGGCGGTCTCCCATTCGAGGAGTTTTCGGCGCGTAACGAAGACACGGCCCACGGAACGAAGAATCGCGTCCATTGAGATGAGTGCCTGGTGCGGGAGGAAGATCAGGCTGCAGATGGTGATGGCGATCCCTTCGAAGGAGCTGCGAGCGGTCTCGCGGGCCCACGTCGGGATCAAGCGCCGGGTGAAGGGGAAGCGCATCGCGGCGAATAAGAGACCCGAGAACACCGGCATGAAATGGACAGCGATGGCGAGCAGCGTCCACCATAGCGGGATGCCGGGCAGGTAGAGCCAGCCGCCGAGCAGCAGCAGGAAGAGCGCGGGCTCGAGCAGGCTGCGGCGTAAATTGTCGATAATTTTCCACTTCGAGAGCAGGGTGATGGGATTGTGGATGAAATTGCCGTGCCAGTCGGGGACGGTTGCGCGCAGCCATCGCAGAATCTGCCAGTCGCCGCGCATCCAACGGTGCTTGCGGCGGCTATAGGCGCTGAAGTGCGACGGATAGTCGTCGATCATCTGAATGTCGCTGACGAGAGCGACGCGAGCGTAGGCGCCTTCGATGAGGTCGTGGCTCAGCAAGGCATTTTCGGGGAAGCGCCGTCCCAGTACGGTACGGAGGATGTCGACTTCGTAGATGCCTTTGCCGGTGAAGCTGCCTTCCCCGAAGAGGTCCTGGTAAACGTCAGAAGCGGCGCGCGTATAGATGTCGAAGCCGGTCTGGCC
>Ga0207671_10004758_pt1 | contig 12814 bp, 8 predicted proteins | sample KBSC24metaG_FD_184352 | JGI IMG/M metagenome (GOLD analysis project Ga0207671, IMG submission 184352) | Corn rhizosphere microbial communities from Kellogg Biological Station, Michigan, USA - KBS C2-4 metaG (SPAdes) (version 2) | ecosystem: Host-associated > Plants > Roots > Rhizosphere > Soil... | reverse complement strand
GACACCGATGGAGACGGCTATACCAATCTTGAAGAATATATCAATGGCACCGATCCAAACCAGTATATAGACTATCACAGACCGGAAAACAACAGGGATCTTCGCTTTGTCATATCTCAACAACCTTCAACACCATGAATATCTCTACTCCGACCAGAGGACGCGATAGCGGCCGATATTAGAAGGGTCAGCAATGCATGGAGGCATCATTCAGTTCTTAATTTCTTCACCGGATTGGCCGTAGCTGCCCTGATCGCCTGAAAACTGATGGTGACAAGGGTCATCGCCACCGCCATCACCCCTGCCATAACAAAGACCCCGGCGCCGATGTTGATACGATATTCAAACTTCGCCAGCCAGCCATGGAGAAAATAAAACGCCAGAGGCGAGGCGATCACACAGCTGAGGATCACCAACAAAAGAAAATCCTTTGAAAGCAATAGCCACACCTGCGACACCGAAGCGCCAAGCACTTTCCGGATGCCGATCTCCTTGGTCCGTCTTTCCGCGACATAGGCAGCCAGCCCGAATAACCCGAGACAGGAGATAAAGATGGCCAATCCGGCAAACAGCCCCGAGAGCTTCCCGATCAGCATCTCCTGGTTGAACTTAGCGGCGTAATTCTCATCCTCGAATGTATACGTATACGGGAAGGAAGGATTGTACTTGTTAAAGATCGCCGTCAGCTGCGTCAGCGCATCCTCTGTCTTTATCCGGGGCTCCAGACGATAGAGCAGCGCATTTTGCACATCTCGGCTATAAGCGAACATAGTGGGGTCGGGACGCGAAAATGGAGATGACATCAGCGCATCTTTTACGATGCCGATGATCCTGGATTTTCCACCGTACCATGTCACCGGCTGACCGAGAGGGTTCTTAAGCCGCATACGCCTGACGGCAGTCTCATTGAGGATGACACTCGCTGAATCATCAACCTCCGTGAAATCCCGTCCTTCCTTCAATGTCATTCCTATCGTGCTGAAGTAATCTTTGCTCACCTGTATCACCCCCATTTCAATCGTCTCATTGGAAAATTTACCGGGCCAGCCGATATCCGTATGCCCATAAATATCGGTAGCGGGACTCGTGGCCGAGGTAACACCCGAAGCGATCCCCTTTTGAAGCAATTCATTTTTAAGCGCCGTAAAATTCTTGTATAGGTCGTCGCTGGAATAAGTCAGCATCAGCCTGTTGAGATCATACCCATTCGGTCTGTCCTTTGCATACTGCACCTGCCGGTAGATGATGATCGTGCTGATGATAAAGGCGACGGAACAGGTGAATTGCAATACCACCAGTATCCTCCTCGGCAGGGAAGCCCCCTTGCCGGTCTGTATATTCCCCTTCAATACTTTCACGGGCTGAAAAGAAGAAAGATAAAAGGCAGGCCGGCTGCCGGCGATGAGCGCCGTAATGACAACACAGACCAACGCCGCAGCCCAAAAACCGATATGGGCGTAAGGAACGGCGATCTTGCTGCCCGTCAGCGTATTGAAAGGCGACAATGCCGCCTGCACCAACACCAGTGAAAAAAGAAAAGAGATAAAGGTCAGAAAAAAGGATTCCAAAAGAAACTGGAAGATCAGGTCACTTCGCTGAGAACCGATGGCTTTCCGCACACCTACCTCCCGGGCCCGCTTCTCACTACGAGCGGTGGTCAGGTTGATAAAGTTGATACACGCGATCAGCAATACCAATACTCCGATGATCGAGAACATCCGCACATAATCCAGGAAACCCGCCGTATCCTGGCCATTCTTATAGTTGGAATACAAATGCCAGCGTTCCAGCGGCTGCAGCGTTATATAGGACAGCATCGCATTCGTGTTGTTCTTCTCCGTATGCTCGATGTTCCTGATCCTGGGATACACTTTGCCATATTCCACAGCGGGTTTCAATTTTACAAAGATCTGATACCCATTGCCGCCAAAGGATCCCGTCCTATTGCCTTTTACAAAGGGGTCCGTCTGATCCAGGTAGCTGAAAGGAACCAGAAAGGTGAAGCTGAACGAAGAGTTGGCCGGTAGGTCCTTCAATATACCCGTCACTTTCAGATCATGATTATTGTCAAAACGCACCATCCTGCCCATGGCATCTTCCTTGCCGAAAAGCGCCCTGGCCGTGGATTGCGTAAGCACGATGGAATAAGCGTCCTTCATTGCCGTGGCGGCATTCCCCTTCAGCAAAGGGTATTGGAACATTTTCAGGAAGTCACCGCCAACAATGCCGCCAGCCACATATATCTTCTTATCACCTGCCATGAGACCGTGAGAACCCATCCAATCGCTTTCAGCCACATATTCGATGTCCGGAATACCGCTGCGCAACGTTTCTGCCAGTTTCAGCGAGGTGGTTTGAAACGTCAGCGTATCCCCGTTGCTGTTAAAATTCCGCTGGACACGATACAACCGGGCGTAGTCAGGCAGACTCCTGTCATAGGAATATTGGTCGTGTACCCACAGACCGATGAGCAGCGCCACACCCATGCCGATGGCCAGTCCGAGAATATTCAAGGCGCTGTATCCTGGTGTCCGGGCGATATTCCGCCAGGCAGTCTTTAAATATGTCTTTAGCATGGATTTTAATGATCCAATAAAATGCCCTTTTTACAAACAACTAACAATCAAACACCTACACCTGTAACCTGCGTATTCATTTGTCCGCTTACGATACACCGGGTGTTCCGCTTTGATCAATAATCCATATATTTATAGACCTCCCGTTGCAACCTAAAAATCCCTCATGTATGTCCGTTAAAGTCATTCAAAAACTGATCGTATTCCTATTGTTGGCAGTCATTACGGCCCGCGTCACGGCCCAGGGCACACGTCTGTTGCGCCAACCCAGCCTCAGCGCTACCCAGCTGGCGTTTGAGTATGGAGGTGATATTTGGGTGACAGATAAACAGGGAGGCGAGGCGCGACGTATCACCAGTACAGCCGCCGTGGAAAGCGACCCTCATTTTTCTCCCGACGGACATTGGATCGCCTTTACCTCCAACCGCTCAGGCATTGCTGCTGTATACGTCGTCCCCACCGAAGGGGGTATCCCTACCCGGCTGACCTGGTATCCGGCAGGTTCGAACGTCCGCGGATGGACACCCGATGGCAAGCAAGTGATCTATACCTCCACCCGTGAAACGGCTCCCGTCGGATACACCAGACTTTGGTCCGTACCTGCCGCAGGCGGCCCATCAACCTTACTGCCGGCCCCCTGGGGCTTCGACGCCTCCCTCTCTCCCGACGGCAAAAAGATGGTGCTGGATCGCGTCGGCCGCTGGGACAGCGAATGGCGCCATTACCGCGGTGGACAAAATACACCATTACAAGTGATGGATCTCAGCACACTGACCGAACAATCCATTCCCAACGACCGCACCATGGACCTTCATCCCATATGGATGAACGACAATATCTATTTTCTCTCCGACAGGGATTTTATCATGAATGTCTGGGCATATCATCCGCAGGATGGAGCGCTCAAACAAATTACTACCTCGACAAAAGGCGATATCAAATGGCTGACAGGCAATGGGCAGGAATTGGCATATGAACAAGGCGGTTATATTTATCTCCTGGACCCTGCCACGGGCAAAGGCCGGCAGATAGTCATCACCGTTCACGGCGATTTCCCCTGGGCCGAACCACATTGGGAGAATGTCACCACCCGCGCGGTAAACGCATCCCTGTCTCCATCCGGCAAAAGGATCCTGCTGGAAGCAAGAGGAGAGATCTTCACTGTACCAGTGGAGAACGGCAATCCCCGCGATCTTACCAATAGCTGCGATGCAGCCGACAGGCAACCGCTGTGGTCACCCGATGGCCGGCAGATCGCCTGGTTCTCCGACAAGGAAGGGTCCTACGCCCTGTATCTGACAGACCAGGAAGGGAAGAATACCCCACGCAAAATACCTATCGGCGAATCCAAAATGGCCTGGGAACCGGCCTGGTCACCGGACAGCAAATACATCGCATTTGTCGACAACGCAGTAAGAATAAGAATTGTAGAGCTGAGCACAGGCAAGGTGAGCACCGCCGATGTGGGCGGCAGCAATATAGAAAGAGGCAATATGGATCTAAGCTGGTCCCCTGACTCCAAATGGCTCGCTTATTCAAAAACGGCGCCCAACAATTTTAGAAGGATCACCCTCTGGTCCCTGTCGACAGAAAAGGCTTTTGCATTGAGCGACCCCATGGCCGATGCGATCTCGCCCGCATGGGACAGAGACGGACATCATCTGTATTTCCTGGCCAGCACGGATGTCGCCCTGGGCTCGGGATGGGCCAATACCAGCTCCATACAGGCAAAGCCAACCTTCGGCGCCTATGTTGCCGTGCTGCGAGCCAACGATCCGGCCCCCTTTCCATTAAAAAGCGATGAAGAACCGGATACCACCGCTAAAAAGAAGGACACCACATCAAAAAAGAAAGACTCCATCGATGCGAAGGCCGTCGTCATCGATTGGGGACACCTGGACCGGCGTATCATCGCCCTGCCCATTCCCGTTGCCGCATACGATCTGCTGATCAGCGGCCCCAAAGGATCCATATTCATCCGGACAGACCAGACCCTAAGTAAATTCACATTGGAGAGCAAAAAGCTGGATGAGTTTGCAAAAAGTGTATCTGCTGCTTCTGTGTCCGCTAATGGAGAAAAGATCCTCTTACACGCAGGAGGTGGCTGGAAGGTGGTTTCCACCGCCAAACCGCCCAGTCCAACAGAAGGTGCTGTTGCCGTGAATGTCCGTATGGACCTGGACAGGCTGGAGGAATGGAAACAGATCTTTGCGGAAGCGTGGAGATATGAGCGTGACTACTTTTACGATCCGTCTCATCACGGCCGGGACTGGCAGGAGGTATGGGATTATTATTCCCCGCAAATACCCTTCATAAGACATCGCAGCGATCTCACCTGGCTGCTGGATCAAATGGGTGGAGAGCTATCCGTGGGACATAGCTTTGTCTTCGGTGGCGATTTCCCCGCGCTTGATACTTTACGGACTGGTGTGCTGGGCGCAGACCTCGTGGCAAAGCAAGGCCGATGGCAGATAAAAAGGATCTATACAACTGAAAGCTGGAACCCTGGACTTTCGGCGCCGCTGGCCCAGCCAGACCTGAAAGTGATGGAAGGGGATTTCATCATCTCCATCGATGGAAAAGACCTCACCACGGACAAAGACCCTTATCAGTTGCTGGACGGCAAGGCCGGTGTCCAAACCGTTCTTACGATCAATCGTCAACCCTCACCCGAAGGAGCATGGACCATCCGTATCGAACCGATCCAAAACGAGAATGCATTGCGGCAGCGGGGCTGGGTAGAAGACAACAGGAGAAAAGTAGATGAGCTCTCCCACGGCAAGCTGGGTTATGTGTGGGTGCCGAATACAGGCGGCGCCGGCTTTGTGAACTTCAATCGGTATTTCTTTGCACAGCAGGACAAGGAAGGAGCCGTCATAGACGAACGTTTCAACGGCGGCGGAAACCTGGATGATTACATGGTGGACTTAATGGTACGACGCCTGCGCGCAGCCATCACCAATGAAGTACCGGGAGGCAGGGCCTTTCGTCTACCCGCAGGTATCCTGGGACCAAAAGTGCTATTGATCAACGAGCTGGCAGGCTCCGGCGGCGACTTTTTCCCCTGGGCATTCAGACATCAGAAAGTCGGTCCGCTCATCGGTACCCGCACCTGGGGCGGACTTGTAAAATCTTCCGTACACTATTCCTTTGTAGATGGAGGAGCCATGACAGCCCCCGACAATGCAGTGTTCGATCCGGTGGCTCACAAATGGATCGCGGAGAATGAAGGCGTAGCGCCCGACATAGAACAGAAACTTGATGCTGTCTCGCTTTCAAAGGGCATCGATCCGCAGCTGGCAAAAGCCGTACAGGAATGTCTTCGCTTACTGGAGCAGGAGCCGGCGCCTGCCGTCGAACATCCCCCCTACTCCACCCCTGCGAAAAAACAATAATGCTACATCCCCTTACTCAATACCGTCAATAGCTATGGGCCGGCATAACGGGTATGTTCAGCTTTTTCATCTGGCCTTTCGCCCAGCCGCTCAATAGCTCGATGGCAGGCACCAGTTCTCTACCCGTGTCGTCCAGGCTATACTCGACCCTTGGAGGCACTTCGAGATAGACATGTCTTTTTATCAGCTGGTCTGCCTCCAGCTCACGCAAGGCCTGCGTCAGCATCTTGGGAGTAATGTCCCGCAGATGCCGCTTCAGCTCCCCATACCTCTTCGTGCCGTGAGACAAATGCCAGAGGATACGCGCTTTGTATTTGCCGCCGATGCGCTGAAAAGCATAATCGACAGAACACTGCTCCACCTGATTCGCTGTTTTTTCATTTTTTATTGAACTGGTTTTCAGCATTAGTATCTTTTTAGTGCGTAGGTATGAAAATAGTGCATACTTGTCATAAAGATACAAAGTAAATAATTTTGAGGTTCTAAAATCAGGATCATGAAAGCAATAGTATTTAACAAGACCGGCACTCCGGAAGAAGTATTACAGATCATCGAAAAAGAACGTCCTGTTCCTGCCGCGGGTGAAGTCCTGGTGAAAATATTGGCCAGCGCCATCAATCCGGCCGACACTTTTTTTATCCAGGGTACTTATCGTTTCCAACCAATATTCCCCGACGAGACAGCAGGTTTTGAAGGGGCCGGCATCGTGGAAAGCGCCGGCAAGGACGCCGCTATTCCCATCGGCTCATTAGTCGCATTCTTTTATAGAAAGACATGGGCAGAATATGCTGTGGTGCCCGCATCGGAACTGACGCTGTTACCCAGGGACTTCCCCATCGAAAAAGCCGCGCAATTCAGCCTCAATCCCTTCACCGCCTGGGGGATGCTGGAGGCAGCGCAACCCGTCCCGGGAGAATGGGCGCTGCTGACGGGAGCAAACTCCTCCGTATCACAGATCCTGATCCAACTGGCAAAACAGAAAGGCATACACATCATCGCGCTCGTCAGGGATCTCGCACAGGCCCCCGGTTTGCGTACCCTCGGTGCGGATGAAGTGCTCGATATAGAAGACCCTCAGCTCGCCGAGCACGTCAAACAATTGACGGACGGCAAAGGCTTCAACATAGCGTTCGATTCCATCGGCGGTTCCATCGGCACCAGGATATTCGAGAACATCGCTCCCTTTGGAAGGTTTATCGTGTATGGATCGGTGAAAAAGGAACCAGGGCAATATTTCAACGCGCAGATCGTATATAAAAATCTCACCGTAAAAGGTTTCGGCGTACGGGCTTTTTTAAACAGCCTGAGCAAACCCCAGCGTGATGATATGATCCATAACCTGATCTCAATCCTCGGTAAGCCTGGTTTCCAATTGCCCGTCGCCCAGACCTATGGACTGGATGAATTCAAGGCAGCGCTGAAAGCCAACAGTCAAAACAGCCGTCCCGGAAAAATTTTATTCAAGATTTATTAAAAAATTTCCCGCTGATCCTCAACAATAGTATACTTCCGGTGCCCAGATCACTATCTGGTGCCTACTTGTCTCGTATATGCAATGACGATAGTTTTGATAAATAAACAAACTTTATGCAAGCAATCGTTTTTGACAAGTTGGGGCTGCCTACCGAAGTGCTGGAGCTCCGTGAAGTAAAGAAACCCGTCCCCGCCGCAGGACAGGTGCTGGTAAAAATGTTGAATGCACCTATCAACCAGGGCGATTTCCTTTTTATCCAAAATCTTTATCCCGAACCGAAAAAACCTGCCTTGCCCGGCCAGATCGCAGGTAATTACGGTACGGGCATCGTCGTAGAAAAAGGCCCCGGCACAAGTCTGGCCGAAGGAACTCTCGTCTCCATTCTCTATTACAACACCTGGGCCGAATATGCCGCCATTCCTGAAACGTGGCTGATACCCGTTCCTTCCGGTTTTCCCCCGGAAAAAGCGGCGCAGATGATGCCGCTGATCACAGCGTGGGACGTGGTGGAAGGGTCGAAAGCAAAGGCCGGGGAATGGATCGCAGTTACCGCCGCCAATTCCGCCAACGCATTATTGATCATGCAGCTGGCAGCGCGCAAAAACCTCCGTGTGATAGCTCTCGTAAGAAAACTCCCGTCCCTGAACCTTCGGGAATTTGGCGCAGAAGTAGTGATCGATCTTTCACTCGACGGAGACGTCGTGCCCGCTCGCATCCGGGAGATCACGGCAGGTAAGGGCATCAGCGCCATCATCGACGCAGTAGGCGGCCCCCTGCTGGCAGAACTGGTGCGCAGCGCATCTTTCAGCGCCAAAGTGATCATGTACGGCGGCTTGAGCGAGCAGCGCTTTCAGCTGCACAATAATGATATATACCTGAATGGTCTCACCATCGAGTCCTATATCTATCGTCACTTCTTTACACCGCCCGCACCGGAAGAAAAAGCGACGCTTGGAGAGATCATCGACATCGCGGGTCATCCCTCATTTATAGCGCCCGTCAGCGGACGATACAGGTTTGAAGAATACAAAACAGCCGTTAAGAACAGTTTTTCATCCACGCCCGGAAGCTCATCCGGCAAAGGGCTTTTTATCATCAGCTAAGAATATTTTATGAACAGAAGAACATTATTGAAGAACACCGGGCTGCTGGCCGGAGGCGCCATCGGCCTGTCATCCTTCACCCGGAAGCCCGCACCTGTGCAGGACATCCATAATCCAGGTCATTTCTCTTTCCCCTTCGGAGATATAGAACTCTTCATCATTACGGATGGGCATGGGCTGTTCAAACCTGCCCAACCCATTTTCGCCCCGGGCATACCGGCTCCGGATTTCGAAGCCGTCCAGAAAGACAATTTCCTTCCACCCGATGCCATCGACGTAGCATTCAACGTGCTGGTGGTGAAGACAAAAAAAGATATTATTCTATTTGACACGGGTTGCGGTCCCAGTTTCGGACCGGCATCCGGTCATCTGCTCCAGGGTCTGCGCGCAGCAGGCATCGACCCTGCCAGTGTCACCGCCATCCTGCTGACACATGCACATCCCGATCACATCGGCGGACTGCTCGACAAAGAAGGCCGGCCCATATTCCCTCATGCTTCCATTCATGTTGCTGCACCGGAATATGAATTCTGGACGGGTGCGACGCCGGATTTCTCAAAAAGTAAATTCCCCGACCATGGAGCGACGGAATCCTGGATACAGTTGGCAACAAAAGGGTTTGCAGCTTATCACCACCGGCTTCATCTGTTTCATGACGGCGACCAACCCTTCGACGGCATTCGCGCCAGGATCGTTCCCGGGCACACTCCCGGTCATACCTTATTCACGATCACTTCCGCAGGCGAATCCATTATCCATATGGGAGATACCGCGCACGATCATGTGATATTGCTATCGCACCCCGAATGGGGCGTGGGTTTCGACACTGATTTCACGCAGGCGGCCCAGGCACGTAGAAAGATATTGGGTGAGCTGGCAACTGAACGTCAACGCGTCTTCTCTTATCATCTGCCGTGGCCGGGTCTTGGACATGTGCGGGTAAAGGATAAAGGTTATGAGTGGGTGATGCAGTCGTTTGCGACGGTTTGAATGGAGAATTGCTGACTATTAAAATTATACATGAATAAAATAATAGGTCGCCCCACTCAGGGCGACTTATTCACTAATAGTTCAATCCTCTTTCCATTCCTGAGCTTCTTCTTCCAAACCGAGAAAATCAAAGTGGTAAGGGTCTTTGATACTTTCAGCAGCCAAATCAGACTGAGGTTTTGGCAACGTTAAATCGAAATTATGATCAGCTTTGCCAATCCTGGAATGATAATTATTTTTAATATTTACTTCAAGAGTATCTCTTGACCAGTTATTTTTTTGCGTGGTTTTTGCATATAGCACAGCTATATCAATGTCCTTAATTTTAGATATGATAAGTCTTTGATAGGACCAAGGCAATTGTGCCACAGGCTGTGGCACAAATTCAAAATGTCGAAGAACCACCATCCAGTATTTTAACGGGCCCTTTTAGGACCTCTAATTTTTATTACATTAACTTCTGTATCAAAACCGAACAACCTTGTATCAAAAACGGAACAAACCCACCTCCAAAGCACATTTAACAACATGAAAATCAATTATATGAACATACGGCACTCTCTTGGATCACCATTCCGGAATTCTACCCGTCCGTCACATTTCAACGAACTATCCAATGCTCAAAAACTTCTTCAAGGTCGCTTACCGGAATCTTCTGCGCAACAAAGGGATCTCGGCCATCAACATTACAGGTCTTGCCATAGGCATGGCCAGCGCGATACTCATTTTGCTGTGGATACAAGACGAAGTTAGCTACGATAAATTTCACAGGCACAAAGACAGGATATATGAAGTATGGAACCGCGTACCATATGAAGGTAAGCTCTCCTGCTGGAATACCGTATCCGCACCGCTTGCCCGAACGCTGGAAAAAGACCTGCCCGAAGTAGAGCGTACAGTAAGGGTAGATAATCTTCATACGCTCCTTCTTACAGCCGGCGATAAAAAGATCATGAGATCGGGAAGAATTGTCGACATCGGCTTTCTGCAAATGTTCAGCTTTCCCATGCTGAAAGGCGATCCTTCCACAGCATTGAATGATATGCATTCGGTGGTGCTTACAGAGCAGGCAGCAAGAAGCTTATTCGGCAGTGCCGATGCCATGGGAAAAACAATAAGGATCGGGAATAAAGAAAATTTCACTGTCACCGGCATCCTAAAAGATCCACCCGACAATACAAGGTTTTATTTTGAATACCTGTTGCCCTGGTCATATAAAAAATACGGAGAGGGTCAGGACCTGGGCTGGAACGATAACAGCACCTCTACCTATGTGATGCTGAAGCCAAATACAAATTATGCCGATGCGACGTTTAAAATAAAAGGATTAAAACAGAAATACAGTGACGAAGCAAAGAATCTGAAATGGGAGCTGTTTTTGTATCCGCTCAGCCGCTGGCGTCTATATTCCAGCTTTACCGATGGCGTAGAAGACAACGGGGGCCGTATCACATTCATAAAGTTGTTTGGCATCATCGCAGGGTTTATATTATTGATCGCGTGCATCAACTTTATGAACCTGAGTACCGCGCGAAGTGAAAAACGGGCGAAGGAAGTAGGGATACGAAAAGTAGTAGGCGCTCAGAAAAGATCCCTTATCAGCCAGTTTATCGGGGAATCCATTTTTATCGCTTTTCTGGCAGCCATGATAGCCGTCATGATCGTTGAGATAAGTCTGCCCGGCTATAACCAGCTCATCGATAAACACCTATCCTTCAACTTCGACGATATCTATACATGGCTCGGGCTTGTCGGGTTTATCCTGTTTACCGGCCTGCTCGCCGGCAGTTATCCCGCCTTCTTTCTTTCATCTTTCCAGCCCGTTAAAGTACTAAAAGGCACATTTAAAAAAGCAAATGCCCTGGTAACGCCAAGAAAAGCGCTGGTTGTATTGCAGTTCACATTTGCTACCATTCTTATCATCTGTACTATTATTGTAAAACAACAGATAGATTATGCACGCAATCGGGAAACGGGGTATAACAAAAACAATCTCATTTACCATTTCATGACGGGTGATATACCCAGGAACTATGCACTGATAAAAAATGAATTGCTTGCATCGGGTGTTGCAAGGTCGGTTACAAGAACAAACTCTCCGCTTACCGAAAGGTGGAGCAATGGATGGGGGCAGAACTGGGAAGGAAAGGACCCGAATGACAAAACGTCTTTCGACCGGTATTTGTCCGATGAAGGGCTAGGCGCTACTGCAGGTTTACAATTTATACAAGGCCGCGATTTCGATCTGGAAAAATATCCCACCGATTCGACAGGGTTGATCGTAAATGAATCAGCGCTAAAAGTAATGAAGTTCAAAAACCCCCTGGGCAAAAAAGTAAGCGACCTGGGCATTGACTGGCATATTGTAGGGGTTATTAAAGATTTCATTCTTACCAGCCCTTACGAACCGACAAGACCGTTATTGCTATGCGGTGCAAAAAGTAAGTTCATGACCTTCTACGTGGTGCAGATAAAACTAAATGGAGACAACTCCACCGCAGCCAATTTAAAAAGAACGGAAGCTATTTTTAAAAAGTACAACCCGGATTATCCGTTTGAATATAAGTTCGTTGACGAATCCTATGCGAAAAAATTCGAGGACGAACAACTTCAGGGGACCTTAGCCGCCTTGTTCGCAGGGCTTACTATTTTTATCTCATGTCTTGGTTTATTTGGCCTTGCTGCTTATATGGCTGAGAACAGGATAAAGGAAATAGGGGTACGAAAGGTATTAGGCGCTTCAGTAGCCGGGATCACGGCATTACTATCAAAAGATTTTGTCAGGCTGGTCATTATTTCATTTATCCTGGCAGCGCCATTTGCCTGGTGGGCAATGTCCAAATGGCTGACGAATTACACCTATCGTGTGAGTATCAGCTGGCAGGTGTTTGCATTGGCAGGTTTTTTATCCGTAACGATAGCGCTGCTGACGGTAAGTTACCAATCGATAAAAGCGGCGTTAGCCAACCCGGCAAAAAGCCTGAGATCTGAATAAACAAAAAGGGGGCCCGGCCAGGCCCCCTCCCTTATCCTCATGTGTCCCTAAAAATTCCCTTTATCCACATCCCACCAAAGCCTGGTCCCCCCATTGTCCACCGGCTGACTCAATAGCTTAATAGCCTTTTGCACTTCTGCATTATTCGTATTGTATTCATTCTGCGAGAATGGCAGTCTCCTGACCTGAACAGTCGAACTGATCGTTCCTCCACTGTTATTCTGCACCACCGGGAACAGCCTGGGATAACCCGTACGGCGGAATTCACTCCACGCCTCCTG
>Ga0207671_10004757_pt1 | contig 12814 bp, 13 predicted proteins | sample KBSC24metaG_FD_184352 | JGI IMG/M metagenome (GOLD analysis project Ga0207671, IMG submission 184352) | Corn rhizosphere microbial communities from Kellogg Biological Station, Michigan, USA - KBS C2-4 metaG (SPAdes) (version 2) | ecosystem: Host-associated > Plants > Roots > Rhizosphere > Soil... | reverse complement strand
AGGCGGGGAGTGCGCTCGCTCTGGCCGAGAGTCACCCCGAGATCGTGGAGCCGGCCCTGGCGGCGCGCCTGCGCAAGGCGGCCGTGGCCGCCAACGCCTTTGAGCGCGGCGTGGCGATCCTGGAAAAATGTGCCGCCCAGGCGGAGGCGCCTGGCGCGTTTTCCCCGGAGCTGGCGCGGCTGCAAGGCGACTGGGGGCAATCGGAGCTGGCGGCCGGGCAGGTCGCCCAGGCTTTGGCGCATCTGCGCCTCGCCCACGAGCGGCATCCCGAGCTCTTTGAAATCGCCGGGCCGCTCAGCGCGCTCCTCGCGCAACGCGGCGACCGGAAAGCGGCCATCGACACCCTGGAAAGTTACCTCGCGGTAGGGAAGAATCCGGCCGAAGTCGAGAAGGCCCGGACTCAGTTGGCGAAGCTGCGGGCCGGGGGGTAGGTGCGGGCAAGGGTTCAGAGATCAGAGATCAGAGGTCAGAGATCAGAAGGCGCGCGCCATCGTTCTGACCTCTTGCTTGTGCAACAGAAGCACAGCGAGCCGCTCCTTTACGGCGGGGCCAGGATGTGTCATGAGTCCGGCGTGCGCCATCTCTTCCTCCCCTCCTTGCTCGCCGCGGCCCTGGCCGTGGGAGGATGCGCTTCGCCTGCGAAGCAGGCGGCCAAAGCCATGGCGAAGCAGGAACGCGAGCAGCAGCAGCAGAGCAGCCGCGCGGTCGAGGAAAGGCGCATGCATGCGCTGGACTATGGAGACGTCGCTTCCAAGCGCGGCGCCGAGGTCCTCGTCGTGGATCCGACCAAAACCTTCGATCCCACGCGCTCGGGAGTCGGCACAGCCCGGAGCGTGGCCACGGGCGGCGCGCGGACAAAGGAGTTCAATTTCGATCAAAAGGCCCGCCCAGGCAATTTTCTGACGAGGGCCTTTTCGGGTTCCAAGTCGAACACGGCGGCTGAGCGCAGTTTCGTCACCGGCGAGGCCGGCACCCGCAGCTACAACACCGGAGAGGCGCCGGATTCCACGAAGTCCGCGGCGACGAGAAAGCTCTGGGACGGCAGCAAAATCGCCGCCACACGAAATTCTTCCGACTCCACCAAACCCTTTTTGGGACCGGAAAGCTCCAAGCTCCGCAATGCGGTCGATCCGAAGACCATGGCGGATTGGAGATCGAGCGGCGTCGAGGCTGTGAGCTACACGGAACACACCGTTGAGCGTTCGAGTACGTTCAAGCCCCTCACCATCGAGGACGTGCGGGACCTGCTCAATAAGAACAAATAGGCGGCATTTCGGCCCGTTTGACACATTTTCGTGCTGGCCTCCCGTGGCAAGGCGCGCGTATGCAATCGGTTAACTCCGCCTTATGGAATCACCCGAAGCCCAGCTTGAGATTCTGAAAAGGGGCGCGGCGCAGATCATCAATGAAGCCGAGCTCCTCGTGAAGCTGCGCCTCGGCCGCCCGCTGAACGTCAAGCTCGGCGTCGATCCGACCGCGCCCGATATCCACCTCGGCTTCACGGTCGCCCTGACCAAGCTGCGGCAATTCCAGGACCTGGGGCACCAGGCCATCCTCATCATCGGTGATTTTACGGCGATGATCGGCGACCCTTCCGGCCGGTCGAAGGCGCGCCCGCAGCTCACCCACGACCAGGTGATGGCCAACGCGCACAGCTTCCAGCAGCAGGCCTACAAGATCCTCGATCCCTGCCGCACTCGCACGGTCTTCAACGGTCAGTGGTTCGAAATGATGACCTTCGAGGAAGTGATGAAGCTCAATTCCCGCGTGACGCTCCAGCAGATGCTCCAGCGCGAGGACTTCAAGACGCGGGTGGAGCGTGGCGAAGCTGTCCATCTCCACGAAATCCAGTACCCGATCATGCAGGGCTGGGATTCCGTCGTCGTGAAGGCCGACGTGGAAATCGGCGGCACCGATCAGCTTTTCAATATTCTCGTCGGCCGCGACCTCCAGCGCGAGGAAGGCCAGCCGCAACAGGTCGTCTTCCTCATGCCGCTCCTCGAAGGGCTCGATGGCGTGAACAAGATGTCGAAGAGCCTCGGCAATTACATCGGTGTCAGCGAACCGCCGTCCGAGATGTTTGGCAAGTTGATGAGCATTTCGGACGAACTCATGGCGCGCTATTATCTGCTGCTCCTCAGCGAGGAATTGCCGGCGATCCACCCGATGGAGGCGAAGAAGCAACTCGCCCGGCGCATCGTCGCTCGCTACCATGGCGAGCCAGCGGGTGATGCCGCGCTGGAGGATTTCAACACGAAGTTCAGCAAGGGCGACCTCGAGCATGCCGAGTGGCCGGTCATCAATCTGAACGGAACCGGCGCGGATATCGTGTCCGTCGTCGTGACGGCGTATGCCAACGCCTACCAGATCGCCAAGTCGCGGGGCGACGCACGGCGCCTGGTCGAGCAGGGCAGCATTCAGCTTCGCGACGAAAAAATCACCGACCCGAAAGCCGAACCCGCGCTCAAGGCGGGCGACGTCCTGAAGCTCGACAAGAAACGCGCGGTCCGGATCGGTTAAGGAATTGAAGCGGGTCACAATTCACTCAGACGGAGGCTGCGAAGGGAATCCCGGCCCGGGCGGCTGGGCGGCGGTCCTGGAGTCAGGGGAGCACCGCAAGGAAGTCAGCGGCGGCGAACCGGCGACGACGAATAACCGGATGGAATTGCAGGCCGCCATCGGAGCTTTGAGCGCCCTCAAGCAACCTTGCAACGTGGACTTCCATACGGACTCGACCTACGTCCGCGAAGGCATCACGAAATGGGTCCGGTCGTGGAAAATGCGGGGTTGGAAGACGGCCGGGAAGCAACCCGTGAAGAACGAAGACCTGTGGCGCGCGTTGGATGCCGCCGCGGCTCGGCACCACGTCACCTGGCATTGGTTGAAAGGCCACGCCGGGCACGCGGGGAATGAACGGTGCGACCAACTGGCGGCGGAGGAAATCGCGAAGATCAGGAAGCAATTCACCAGGGCACAATTGAGGGCGGGCGTGGAGGCATTTCAACAGACACGCGTGGCTTCCGCTTCCGTGCAGGGTGAGCTGCAAGCCTGGGCGCCGCCGGGCGCAGGCGCTTCAAAGTAGGCGGCTCTTCCCTGAGCCGCTGGAGCATGATGGTGCACCTTGGACGCGGCACCGCATCATTACCTCATTACTCCGCCGCACTCTCCACCAACCCCGGATCATTCTCGACCGCGTCGTAGAAAGACGGGAACCGCGGCTTCCACCCGATGGCCCGCAGCTTCGCATTGCTCACCCGCTTATTCGTCCATCCCCGCTTGCGATTGAGATCGATGGGGCCGCTCGGCGGCAGCGGCCGATGGAACCGCTCCGCCAGCCACGCATAAAGGTCGCGCTGGGGCAGGGGCCGGTCGTCGTTGATGTTAAAAATCCCTCGCGCCCCCGTGGACACGAGTTGCACCAGCGCCGTGGCGATATCATCCCGATGCGCCTGGTTGATCCACTTGGTCCCGTCTTCCTCGATCGCCGCTGTGCCTTCGAAAAACTTGCGCAAGAGCACCGAGCGGCCCGGGCCGTAGATGCCGGCGAGACGCGTCACAACGCCATTTTGCGAAATGACGAACTCCTCCGTCTCCCTGAGCAGCCGTCCCGTCTCCCGATCGGGTTCAGCCGCACTCTCTTCGCTCACCCACCCGCCATCGGTCTGCGCGTAGACCGAGGTGCTGCTCGTAAAGAGCAAACGTGCACCAGGGAATACCGCGGCCAGATGGCGCGCGCCATCCAGATACACGCGCCGGTATTGCTCGGCCCCACCCCGGCCGGAGCTGGCGCAATGAATCACCGCATCCACCGGCCCAATCGACGCCAGCGTTTCCACGGCAGATCGCTGCGCGAGATCACACGCCAGAACCGGGAATGACTCGCCGGAAAGTTTCGCCGCCGATTCGCCGGAATGCGTGCATCCGGTCACTTCCCAACCCCGTTGCGCCAAGAGACGCGCGGTGGTCAACCCGACGAAGCCGCAGCCGGCGATGAGAACCCTGGCCACTGCTACGGCAGCGGTTTGCCGCGGGCGGCAATGAGCAAACGGTACCACTCCTCCCGCGTCATTTCGATCTCCGCCGCCGTGGCTGCGGCGCGAATGCGATCGGGCTTCACGCTGCCAACGATCGGGATCATCCGCGTCGGATGCTTGAGCAGCCAGGCGAGGGCGATGGCCACCCGCGTGGTGCCGCGCTCCGTGGCGATGGCATCGAGGGCTTCCACGATCGGCGCGGGCTTGTAATTCTTTTGGCCGGGCAGCAATTCGCTGGCGCCGTCGCCGAGCAGGCCGCCGCCGAGCGGGCTCCACGCCATCGGCGTGATGCTGAGCGCCTGGCATTGATCCAGCGTGCCGTCCTCGAACGCGGCAAGTTGCGTGAGGCTTACCTCGATCTGGTTCGTGACCAGGGGCTTTTCCAGTCTTTGCTGGAGCGCGCGCTGGAGAAGGCCGACTTGCGACGGCTGAAAATTGCTCACGCCGAATTCCCGCACCTTGCCGGATTTGTGCAGGCTCGCGAATGCGATGGCCACTTCGTCCACCTCCATCAGCCAGTCAGGACGGTGCAACTGGTAAAGATCGATGCGGTCCGTGTGCAGGCGCTTCAGCGATTGCTCGCAGGAGCGGATGATGTGTTCCGCGGAAAAATCATAGCGCGCCGGCGAGCCGGGCGGGTCATCCGCGGGACGGATGCCGCATTTGGTGGCGATGAGGATCTTTTTGCGCAGGCTCGAATTCTCGCGCAGCACTTCCCCAAACGCGCTCTCGGCGCGACCCTTGCAGTAGATGTCGGCGTGGTCGAAAAGCGTGAAGCCGGAGTCGAAGGCCGCGAGGATGGCGGCCCGGGCGGTCTTGAGATCCTCCTGGATGTTGCCGGTGCATGCGATGCGCCAGCATCCGTAGGCCAGGCGGCTGGATTGGAGTTTGCTTTCGCCGAGGGAAACCTTCTGCATGGCTCCTTGGGTAGCGAGGCCCGTGCGCGGCGGCAAGCGTCGAGTCAGCAGGCATCGCCATCCATTGCCATCTGGGCCAAGCAGGTGTATTCAGCCGTCATGCGTTACCTCGTCATCGCCCTCCTCGCCATGCTCGTCCTTGCAGGATGCGACACGGGAGATGACAAGGAGTTTTTCTATGGTGGCTGGATGCACCCGGAGAAGGCCTCGGAGCAAAGGCTGATTGAGCGGTAGGGCAGAGGGTCGAGGACGGAGGACCAGGGTCAGAAGGGCCCTCGTGTCCAAGCTCCAGCTTGGGCACGCACTTGTCTGCGAAGCTCCTGCTTCGACGCCTCGGTTGACGCGCGGCCTGGCTACTACTGCTTCCCTCGTGTCCAAGCTCCAGCTTGGGAACGCACCTGTCTGCGAAGCTCCTGCTTCGACGGTGCGGCTAACGCCAGGGATCGCAAGGAAGCACCGAGATAGCGCCCTCGAGCCACTCGTGAGCGGAAGAGTATCGCCAATGCTCGGGTGAACTGACCCACCCGCGCTTCACCGGGTTGTTGTGTAAGTACTCCAACTTCTGCAGCATGATCTCATCACTCGGTATCGCCTGCGGATGTGACCCTTCCTGCCAGATTTGAAACTGGTTGGGCTTATGGCCCGCGCGATAGTAGCGGAGCTGGTTGACCAGCCATTCACGGCCTTCCGCGACCAGCTGCTCGATCAGGAGCTTGGCCGTGTAGCTCTTGATGTCGCGCAAGATGGAAGATAAGTCCGGCGCGGCGAGAATGGCGTGAAAGTGAGTGTCGAGGATGACCCAGGCATGGACCTTGAGTCCTTTGCGCTCGCGACAGAACGCGAGCGACTGCACAAGAATGTCGCAGCAGGCGGCGGTGGAGAAGACCGGTAGCCACTCCACGATTGTGGAGGTGATGAAATGTGCGCGCTCCGGCTCGTTAATGCGGTAACGACTACGCATGGCGGGAGGGTGGCGAAGCAGAGCTTCGGGGACAAGTGCGTTCCCAAGCTGGAGCTTGGGAACGAGGGACGTGGACGAGGGACGTGGACGAGGGACGTGGACGAGGGACGTGGCGTGGAGACTTTCGCACGTAATCTCACTCCGGCGCCTCGCACCCAAGCTCCAGCTTGGGCGCGCACCTGTCTGCGAAGCTCCTGCTTCGACGCCTCGGTGGGCGCGTGAGCTCCGGACTTACAGCGCCCAAACCGTCCGCCCCGCCACAATCGTCCGCACCGCGCGGCCCTTGAGTTCCCACCCATGAAACGGCGTGTTGCGGCTGCGGGAACGACTCTTCTCTTTATCCACCGTCCACTCCAAATCCGGATTGATCACCGTCACATCGCCCGGGGCGCCGGGGCGGAGCGTCCCGCGGTCGAGACCGAGCAGGCGCGCGGGTTCGATGGTAAACATCTCGATGAGGCGAGGGAGGTCGATCGCCTTCTTCTTGTGCACCAGGATGTCGAGAAAAAGGCCGAGTTCCGTTTCGAATCCGAGGATGCCAAACGGGGCCTGGTCGAACTCGACTTCCTTCTCGAAATTGCAGTGCGGCGCATGATCGCTCGCGAGCACCGTGATCGTGCCATCGGCGACACCCTCGATGAGCAGGTCGATATCGCGCTGGGTGCGTAGCGGCGGGTTCATCTTGAAGTTGGTGTCGTAGCTGCGGATGGACTCGTCGGTGAGCGCGATGTGGTGCGGGCAGATCTCGCCGCTCAGCGGCACGCCGCGCGACCGCGCCTCGCGCAGGATGCGCACGCTGCCGCCGCTGCTCAGGTGCTGGCAGTGAATGGTGGTGCCCGTCAATTCCGCGAGCAGGCCATTGCGCTGGACGATGATTTCCTCGCCGGCGGCGGGCCAGCCGGGCAGCCCGAGCACCGTGCTCCAGTATCCCTCGTGCATCACCCCCTTGCCGACGAGCGCGTAGTCCTGGCAATGGTCCATCACCGTCAGCCCGAACATCCGCGCATATTCGAGCGCGCGGCGCATGACCTCGGGATTCTGGATGCAGTGGCCATCGTCGGTCAAGGCGACGATGCCGGCTTTGTGCATCGAGCCGATCGGCGCGAGTTCCTCGCCGGCGATGCCCTTGGTAATCGCGCCGGTGGGGAAAACGTTCACCACGGCCTCGGCTTTGGCCTTTTCGAGAATCCATGTGACCACGCTCGGCTGATCGACAGTCGGCGAAGTATTCGGCATGCACACGACGCTCGTGAAGCCTCCCGCCGCGGCGGCCTGCGTGCCGGTCGCGATCGTCTCCTTGGCGGATTGACCGGGCTCACGCAGGTGGACGTGCAGATCGATGAGTCCGGGTGCGACGACGAGTCCGGTGCAGTCGATCTCGTCCGGAGGAGCGGCGAGGGCCGTGAGCTGCGAGTCATCGGCAATCCGGCCATCGACGATCAATACGTCACCGACAGTGTCGCGATGATTGGCCGGGTCGATGACGCGGCCGTTTTTGAGGAGGACGGAATTCATGCGGCTTCGATCCTGGGCGGCGCTAGTTACTCAGATCCTTGAGGAGAGCGCGGAGCTGTTTGATCCGGGTTTGGGTGGATTCGGTCATGGAGGTGGCGCGGAGCAGCGGGACGATCGTGCCGCCGCGGGAACCGTCGGCATCCACTTCCGCCTGGGCGTCGCGGAAGGCGACCCACGCCCGCTGGGCGGCCTTCAGCTTTTCCTTTCCTTCGGCATCCAGCTTGGCCATGACCTGCCCGTAGACCTTGTTCAATTCGGCGTCCGCTTTCTTGAAGTCCGCGAAGGCCTGGGCATTCATCTCTGCCTGAGATTGAGCGTGGGCCGGCGCGACTGGGAGGGCGCAAATTGCGAGGAGGATGAAGATCGGAAGGAGAAAGGTTTTCATTGGGGGGAAGCCCCGCGCACACCGGCGCAGAGGTAGAGGACGGCCATGCGGACGGCGAGGCCGTTGGTGACTTGATCGAGGATCACGCTGCGGTGGCTGTCGGCGAGATCGCTGTCGATTTCGACACCGCGATTGACGGGTCCCGGATGCATGATGAGCGCCCCGGCCTTGAGCCGCTCCGCGCGCTGTTTGGTGAGTCCGAAGAGCGCGGTGTATTCGCCGAGGCTGGGGAAGTACTCCTTTCGTTGCCGCTCGTGCTGAATGCGCAGGAGATTGATCACATCCGCGTCCGGCAGCACGGCGTCAAGATCGTGGGTCACGGTCACCCCCATTTGCTCGAACTCCCGCGGAACCAGCGTACTCGGGCCGACGAGCGTGACCCGCGCGCCGAGCTTGAGCAGGGCGTGGATGTTCGACCGCGCGACGCGGCTGAAGAGGATATCGCCCACGATCGCCACGTGAATGCCGGCGATGCGCCCCAGCTTCTCGCGAATGGTGAAGGTGTCGAGCAGCGCCTGCGTGGGATGCTCATGGGCGCCGTCGCCCGCATTGATCACGCTCGCTTCCAGCCGCTCCGCGAGGAATTGCGAAGCTCCCGCGGAACTGTGCCGGAGCACAATGATGTCGGCGTGGTTGGCCTCGAAAACTTTGGCGGTATCCTTGAGTGTTTCGCCTTTGGTCAGGCTGGAAGTCGAGGCGGAGACGTTGATGACATCGGCGCTGAGCCGATGTGCCGCGAGTTCGAAGCTCACGCGGGTGCGCGTGCTGGCCTCCACAAAGAAATTCACGAGCGTCTGGCCGCGGAGCGCGGGCACCTTCTTCACATCGCGGGTGCCCACGGTCTTGAAGGCGGCGGCGGTGTCGAGAATATGGAGGACTTCCTCCGCGGTCAGGTCCTGGATCCCGACGAGGTCTTTGCGCGTCCAACGGGTCTCGGGCTCCTGGCCGGGTGATTTCTGTTTCTGGGTGGGGGCGGCGGCGCTCATGCGGAAATCAAGGCTGGCTCATCCAGACGGAATCGGGAATTCCGTCCGTCGCCTCAAAGCGCACGTGCACGCGCTGGCCGACGGCGGTGGGCATATTCTTGCCCACGTAGTCGGCGCGAATCGGCAACTCGCGGTGGCCGCGATCGACGAGCACCGCGTACTGAATGCGCGCTGGGCGGCCGAAGCTGGAGATGGAATCCATCGCCGCGCGGCAGGTCCGGCCGGAGAAGAGCACGTCATCGGTGAGGACGATCGTCAGCCCTTCGAGATCGTGGGGCAGGATGGTCCGCTCGACGCGTGGTGGCAGACGGTGCCGGTGGAGATCATCGCGATGCATGGCCACATCGACCACGCCGGCAAATGGCTGCACCTTGCCAAATTCCAGGGTGTAGGCGGCGAGGCGCCGGGCAATTTCTATGCCGCGCGACGGGATGCCGATGAGCGCGACTTTCGAGAGGTCGGGATTGCGCTCGATGATTTCGTGCGCGATGCGCTTGAGACAGCGCTCGATGGCGGCCTGGTCGAGGACCAGCGTGGCGCCGGGCGCGGGTGCGCCGGAAGGGGAAGGGGCGGGAGGAGTGGGTTTCATGTTCCTTGGCGACCTCGCAGGATCGCCTTAAAGGGACAAAGGCGGGAGCTAGCGCATGGGCTCCTTCTGCCTTTGCGCCCGCCAGGAGGAGCGATGCTTGACAATCCAGTCCAGCAGGGCCTTCTCAAAGCCGATGTCATGCCCGGCTTTTTCGCTTTCGATCCACTTGTGGCGGAGGATCTCCTCGCGCTCGGCGAGGAATTCCTTGTAGAGCAACGACTCGCGGACGAGTTCGGTCGATTCGTCGGTAGAAGTGCTCATATCTTAGGCTTAATTTCTAGAAAATGCGGGGAACGTCAATGGTTTTACTCGCACCCTCGCTATGTCGTTGATGAGCGACAATTTAGCGGGACAGGACTTCTGTCAACTGGCGGGCGATCTTTGAGAATTCGATCGATACGGGATTCTTCGCGTTCGCTTGAGCCACAGGTTCGCCCCGGTCACCAGCTTCGCGGGTCGGGATATCGATCGGGATCTGCCCCAGCAGGGGAACCTTGAGCCGGGCGGCCTCGCGTTCGCCGCCGCCGTTGCCGAAGATGTCGTAGCGCTTGCCGTCGCTCGGGCACAGGAAGTAGCTCATGTTTTCGATCAGGCCCAGCACGGGAACGTTGACCTTCTGGAACATTGTGGCCGCCTTGCGCGCATCGATCAGTGCAACTTCTTGTGGGGTGGTGACGATTACTGCGCCGGCAAGCGCCACCGTCTGCACGATGGTCAATTGGATGTCCCCGGTTCCTGGCGGCAGGTCGAGCACCAGGTAATCGAGCTTGCCCCATTCCACCTGCCGCAGGAATTGCTGGGTGTATTTTGTAACCATGGGCCCACGCAGGATGGCAGGTGCGGAATCATCGAGAAGGAAGCCCATGGACATGAGCTTCAGGTCATATCGTTCGATCGGGAGGATGCGATTCTCCTCGGTCGCCATGGGCCGCTCATTGCTGCCGAACATCAGGCCAATGCTGGGCCCGTAGAGATCGCAATCGCAGAGACCCACGGCGGCGCCCGTCTGTTTCAGGGCGATCGCGAGGTTGGCCGCCACCGTGGATTTGCCTACCCCGCCCTTTCCGCTGGCCACGGCGATCACGTGCCGCACGCCTTCGATGGCTCCTGCCGCCATCGGGGAACCGCCGGTCGCCGCCGATGCAGTTTGGGGCGGCGCCTGGATATCGATTCGCACGGTCACACTGCCCACGCCGGGGAGGCGCGCCAGGGCGGCTTCGGACCCCGCCTTGATGGCCTGCGGCACTTTCGGGTCGTTCGTCGCAAGGGACATTTGCACGACCACGTCCGTCCCGGTGATCCGCACATCTTTCAGCAAGCCGAAGGACACGATGTCCCGGCTGAATCCTGGATACTTGACGGTGGAAAGCGATTCGCGAACGAGTTCGGGAGTGATCATGCGGGGCGCACACTCTCTGGCACGCCCGGCGCCTCCCGCAACTGCGAAAAGCGATGTTCCCGCAGAGGTTTTTGGTCTATGACGTGCTGAAGGAGGGACTCCGGCTCATGTACCCGCTTTATTATTTACTTCGCATGGTTCAGTTCGCGGGCCCGATTCCCGCGGCGCTCCTCGGCATCCTCGGCTTCGCGTTCTCGTGCTGGATGGCGTATGACTGCTGGCGGCGGGGCGGTGAGCCGTATTGGATCTGGCTGATCCTGGGCTCCGGGGGAATGTTTGCGCTGATCTACTTCTTCACGCAGTACTGGGATGGGTCCAGGATCGAGTACGGGCTCTGGAAGCGCATCCAGATGTTTGGGCGGATCCGCGAATTGAAGGACAAGACGAAGCAGCTCAAAACCGCGGCCAGCTACGAAATGTTGGGCGACGCTTATTTAAGCGTGAGGAAATATCCGGAAGCGGAGGCCGCGTATCGCGAAGCCTTGCAGCGGCAGCCCGAGATCTTCGACGTGCAAGTGCGCCTGGGCTACGCGCTGCTTTCCCTGAAGCGGCCGGACGAAGCGTGGCCGCTTCTTGGCAAGGCCTACCAGCAAAAGCCTGGATACGATAATGACCAGCTCGTCTGGAACCTGGCGCGATGCCAGGCGCAGCGCGGCAAATTCGAGGATGCCCGCAACCTCTACCAGTACTTCCTGACCAAGCACAGCTACAGCGAAGCGCAGATCGAATACGCGCAGGTGCTGGTGCAGATGGGGGAGCGGGATGCGGGCAGAGCGGCGCTGGAGGAACTGCTGGCCGACATCGAGTGCAGCCCGCGCTATACCCGATCCCGCGAGCGCCGGTGGGCACGCGCGGCGAAGAAGGAATTGCGACTGCTTGGGCAGATGGCGGCGTAGCCGTTGCCAGGGTCTCCAGGCGCGTCGTATCATCAGCGAGCGCGGATCAGTTCGGCGACGCCGTTTCCCGAATGAACCTCACGGGGGCGTTTCAGCGCCCGCAGTTACGCCCTTCGCAAGTCGAGCAGTTAGTACCGCTTCCGCATGTTGCTCGGGAGGATGTTCAACTCCCCGCGATATTTCGCCACCGTGCGGCGGGCAATGGGGATGCCGCGCTTTTCGAGCAATTCCACGATTTCCTTGTCGCTGAGCGGGCTCTTGGGATCCTCCCCTTTCACCAGGTCGGCGATCGCCCCTTTCACACTCGTGTTGCTCATCGATTCGCCGCCGGAAGTCTGGTAGCCGGGGGTGAAGAAATACTTCATGTCAAACACGCCCTGCGGCGTGGACATGTATTTGCCCGAGATCGCGCGGCTCACGGTCGTCTCGTGCACGCCCACCGCATCGGCGATTTGCACCATCGTCATCGGCTTCAGTGCGCTCGGGCCGAATTCCAGGAAGTCCTTCTGCCGCGACACGATCTCGTGCGAGATGTTCGAGATGGTCTGCTGCCGCTGGTGGATCGATTTGATGAGAAACTTCCCGCTGCGGATTTTGTCGCGAATGTAGTCCTTCACGTCGGCGCGGCCTTTGTCCTGCGACATCAGGTCCTTGTAGGTATTGCTGATCCGGAGATGCGGAATCTGTTCGCCGTTGAGCGAGATGGCCCAATCGTTTCCGACCTTCTCCACCGTCACATCCGGGAGCACATAGTTGTTGGGGTCCGGGGTAAAGATGTGGCCGGGCTTCGGGTCGAGTGTCCCGATGAAATTGGCGGCACGCTGCACCTGCTCGGGAGTGGTACCCAGGCGGCGGGCGATCTCCGGGAATCGGCGCTTGCCCAGGTCATCAAGGTGGCGGTCCACGATCCGGTATTCGAGGCTTTGCTCCTTGCTCAGGCGCTTGAGCTGGATGAGCAGACACTCGCGGAGGTCGCGCGCTCCGACGCCGATCGGATGGAAAGTTTGGACGAACTCGAGCACCCGCTGCAAATCGGCCAATTCCATCCCGGTATTGTTCGCGATCTCCTCGGGGCTGGTTTGCAGGAAGCCGGTGTCGTCGATATTGCCGATGATCAGTTCCGCGAGCTGAC
>Ga0207671_10004751_pt1 | contig 12823 bp, 9 predicted proteins | sample KBSC24metaG_FD_184352 | JGI IMG/M metagenome (GOLD analysis project Ga0207671, IMG submission 184352) | Corn rhizosphere microbial communities from Kellogg Biological Station, Michigan, USA - KBS C2-4 metaG (SPAdes) (version 2) | ecosystem: Host-associated > Plants > Roots > Rhizosphere > Soil... | reverse complement strand
TCGTGCCTTCAGCGAGGCGCTGGAGCTCCTCCGACTGCCCCGCACGGTGACCGGAGAAGCCGGCAACGGCGCCGTCCAGGTATCCGTCGACGGACGCGGCGCGATCACCGACATCACCATCAGCCCGCTGTCATGCCGGTCGGATAACTCGGCACGCCTGGCGGGCCAGATCCTGCAGGCCGTACAGGCGGCCAGGCGGGAATCCGTCCGGACGCGCTGGGCGTGCCTCGACGGGATCACGTTCGCCGGACGCCCCGTCCGGAACCTGTTGCCGTAAGGAGGCACCCTGATGGCCGCGAACACGACCCCAGCCGCGACGCTGAGTGTGGATCCCAACAAGCTGTACACGTACGCCAACGAGTTCATGACGTCGGGCGATGCGTGGTATCCGGTACAGGACGCCCTCGCCGGATGCGACCTGCCGGGGTTGGCCTTCGGCGGTACCTACGGAGCCAGCCGGACCACCGTCTCGCCTCCGCCGCACCTGTGGCAGCCAGGCCTGTCAGCGGCCTACAACGCGATTCTGGCCAAGTACACGGCACTGGCCGCTGACGCGCCGACCTGCCTCGACGGATGGGCGACAGCGCTGAACGGCGTCGCTTACAAGTACCAGAGCACGGATACCAACAACGCCGCCAACATGCGGGGAACGATTTAAGGACACGGTCATGACGCAACTCGATCTCAGCTCGTCGCAAGCCGCGCAATACGTCCAGCGGGTGGCGAACGACATCGGCTGGGGCCCGAAGGTCGCATCCGTCTTCGGGCTCAACTTCGGCGACCCGGAACTGATCACCGCCGTGGCGAGCAAATGGATGGACGCGTACACCAAGGTCGGGACGGCAAAAGCCTTCCTGTCCAACCAGGCCGCGCTGGCCCCGGCCAAAGCCACCTGGACCGGGAGCGCGGCCACCGCCTTCTTCGCCGGCCGCGACACGCTCGAATCCGGATACGCCACCGTGCAGACCGGGATGAAGACCGTCCACGACCAGCTCGTCGCCGTGGCGGCGAACATCAGCGACATCTTCGGCAAGGCGCAGGACGCCATCTTCAAGGCGGCGTTGACCATCGCCGGGATCATCGCCGGGGCGGCCCTGTTGCCCGCCACCGCGACGGTCACCATCCTCGGAGTGGTCGTCGCGGCCAAAGTGGTGGTCGACATCATCGGCGTGCTCGGAACGGTGATCGCGTCCATCTTCAACTTCCACAACGACCTGACCAAGTTCAACGACCAGGTGCGGACCGTGATCGACAACATCAACGCCGCGGAGGGCGCCACGCCGAACGTGGGTCTGGTCAACGGCAAGCTTCTGCCGGTGCCGGCGACCAGCGCTCCCTAAGGGCTTGCCGAGAATCACTATGCGGGTTTGACCTTTGGTGACTCGGAGGCCCCTGCCACCGGGAACCTGGTCTCGTCGAAGTGCGCGGCCGGGACGGGCCCCAGGGCGTTCACGTGCACGACGACCGAGCCGTTTCCCGACTCGCCGGACACCACAGTGGAACCGGCCAGCTCTCGGAACCCCGTCGCTTGCCGCAGCATCTCCTCACCGCGCAACACGGCGTCGTGCAGCAGCGTTATCGCGTCATGCTCCATACGCGGCAAGGTACGGCTCCGCGGTATGGGAACGGTCCAGGTCCGGTATCTCCCGACGTCACCCGGCCAGCCCGTGGAAGTACGTGTACCAACCCGGCACCGCGACCGCGAGCGGGACAACGGCGGTGAGTGCCAGCATCTCCAGCAGATCGAGCGCACGTCCCCAGTACGGCGAGGAACGGCGGCCGGGCACGACGAGCCCTGACACGAACGCGACGGCGCCGGCCGTGGCGAACGCTCCGCCGATGACAGCGGCGCGGGCGACCGACCCGTGCTCGTGGAGAGCGAGGGCGAATACGAGGACGACGAAGGCAGCGCATCCACCGGCCAGCAGCGCCAGCCGCTGGGCGAGGACGGTGTGCAGGCGGGCCCGCAGCACCATTGCGAGGGCCGCGCACAGACACAGGATGCGTCCATACACGCTGTGGTGCACGGCGAGCACGGCTGCCGAGGTGACGGCTGCTGCGACGCCGCTTATCGTCAGGGCACTCTGATAGTCGTTCGCTCTGCGGGTGCGGGCCACGACCGTGTCGCCCATCACCTCCGTACCGCTCTCGGACCGCAGCTCGGCGACAGTGCCGGGGACTGTGGGCAGTGCCACACCCGCCAGTCGCAGCGAGGCGAGTGGGGCCAGGGGGGCCAGCAAGACGACGCCCGCGACGGTGAACGCGGCGATCGATGCCGGCGCGGCCCGCCACAGCAAGGAGCTGAGTCCGCCGATCGCGGCGACGGCGCCCGTCAGGATGAGACCGGTGAAGACGTGTCCGTAGTCTCCCACCAGGACCGTGCCCATCGCCGCCGTGGTGGCCGCCAGGGCTCCGGCCATCACCACGCGCGCGGCCCCGTCTCCGTGTGGCCCCAGGATCGCGTATCCGCCTGCTGCTGCGAAGACGGCCGCGCTCACGGCGAGCAGGGCACCCGCGCCGGCGTCGCCGTAGGCACGCGAGGTGATCGCGCCGAGCGCGAGCAGGACCGCGGCAGCGGCGAGTCCGCAGACGGCGGGTAGCAGGCCGCCGAAGGGAACGGCACCGGCGCCGGCGAGCAGGAGTACGGTGCCTATGGCAAGGCCGGTCGCGCGGCTGTGGCCGTCCCGCCAGTTCCCGGAGCGTTCCGCGGCGGCCTCGCCGATCGCGTCCGTCACGTCGTCGAAGACCGCCCTGCGCGGGTGCAGTGCCCTGGGCGCGAGGTAGATCAGCTCACCGTCGTTCAGGCCGAGGTCGGCGACCGGCGTGTCGGCGTCCAGGGGGTCCTGGCCGAGCCGGCTCACCTCCCAGCCGCGGGCGGCCGTGGCCGGTGCCGCGCCGGTCAGGCGCAGCAGCTCGGGCAGCAACTCCGAAAAGCTGGCCGCATGCGGGAGGGCGAGGTCCACCCGAGTCGAGTCGGTCGCGACCGTCGCCTTGGTGAAACCGCTCTGCACACCGGATGGCATCGGTCCTCCACAGTGCTCACCTAGCTCACGTATCAGGGCCCTCGCATACTAGGCGAGATCTATGGTACGGATTACCGGTGAGCACGGCGATCTACCGGCGCCCCCAGAGAACCCCCCCACCAGCGTTGCCCCGGGGCGAGATACCGCTCCAACCGCCCCCGGAGCTGCCTTCCGCGCGACGGGACATGAGCGCCCTCGTGTACAGCCTGCCGATGATGGCGGGCGTGGTCGCGATGATGCTGCTCTACTCCGGCGGCACCGGGTCCAAGGGACCGCTCGCCTACGTGGTCGGTGGCTTGTTCGGCGTGTCGATGCTCGGCATGGTGGGCATGGGCCTGTCCCGTCCCGGAGCCAGGCGCGGCGAACTGAACGACCAGCGCCGTGACTACCTGCGCTATCTCGCGCAGGTGCGTCGCGACGTCCTGGCCACCGCCACGGCCCAGCGCGAGGCGGCGTTCTGGCAGCACCCCGACCCGGACGGCCTGTGGAACACCGTGCTGGCCGGCCGGATGTGGGAGAGGCGCACGATCGACCAGGACTTCGGGCTGCTGCGCGTCGGGGTCGGCACCCAGCCTCTGGTGACGCCTCTGATACCGCCGCAGACCGCCGCCGTGGAGGATCTCGAACCGTTGAGCGCGCTCGCGCTGCGCCGCTTCGTCCAGGTGCACGCCGCCGTGCCCGACCTGCCCGTGGCCGTCTCGCTGCGCTCGCACAGCCGGCTCACCGTGTCCGGCCCGCGACCGCAGGCCGCCGGCCTCGTCAGGGCTCTGCTCTGCCAGCTGGCCGCCTTCCACTCCCCCGACGACGTCCGGGTCTGGATCTGCCGGGACGGCGAGCGCGGGCCGGAGTGGGAGTGGGTCAAGTGGCTGCCCCACGTCCAGCACTCCTCGGTGGCCGACGCGGTCGGCCCGCTGCGGATGGTACGCGCGAACCTGGCCGAGCTCGAGGCGCTCGCCGCCGCGGATCTGGCCGACCGGCAGCGCTTCGCCCCGACCGGCAAGCTCCCGGCCGAGCAGCGGCATCTTGTCGTCGTGCTCGACGGCGGCGAGTACTCCGCCGCCGACCAGACCCTGGACCGCGACGGCCTGCTCGGCGTGACCGTCGTGGAGATCGCCGATGAGGCACCGCCGGCGTCCGGCGGCGCGGATGCCGGGCGGCACGGCCTCACACTGCAGGTGCGCCAGACCATCAGTGTGCTGCGGCGCGCGGGTGCCGAGCCGCTCGGCCGCGCCGACCGGCTCTCGGTCCGCCAGGCCGAGTCCTTCGCCCGGGGACTGGCCCGCTACCAGGCCGGGAACGTCGTGGACGAGGACACGGCGCTGTCCACCGACCTCGGCCTGACGGACCTGCTCGCGGTGGGCGATCCCGGCCGGGTCGATCCGGTCGAGCTGTGGCGGCCGCGCGCCGACCGCGACCGGCTGCGCATCCCGATCGGCGTCGACGACCACGGTCAGCCGGTCGACCTGGATCTCAAGGAGTCCGCGCAGGAGGGCATGGGTCCGCACGGTCTGCTGGTCGGCGCCACCGGCTCCGGCAAGAGCGAACTGCTGCGTACGCTGATCACGGGGCTCGCCCTGACCCATTCGCCGGAGAAGCTCAACTTCGTGCTGGTGGACTTCAAGGGCGGCGCCACCTTCGCCGGGCTCGGCCGCCTGCCGCACACGGCGGCTGTGATCACCAACCTCTCGGACGACCTCGCGCTCGTCGACCGGATGCGCGATGCGTTGCAGGGCGAGCTCAACCGCCGCCAGGAGCTTCTTCACGAAGCCGGCGACTTCGCCTCGGTGCGCGACTACGAGCGCGCCCGCGAGGCCGGGCTGCCGCTGCGACCGCTGCCGAGTCTGTTCGTGGTCTGCGACGAGTTCAGCGAGCTGCTCACCGCCCGCCCCGAGTTCATCGATGTCTTCGTCTCGATCGGGCGGCTCGGCCGCAGCCTCGGCGTGCACCTGCTGCTCGCCTCGCAGCGCCTTGAAGAAGGCCGGCTGCGCGGGCTGGAGAGCCATCTGTCGTACCGCATCGGCCTGCGGACCTTCTCGGCGGTGGAGAGCCGGATCGTGCTGGGCACTCCGGCGGCGGCCGAACTGCCGCCGATACCCGGCTCCGGTTACCTCAGGACGGACAGCAGCACCCTGCTTCGCTTCAAAGCCGCCTACATATCCGGTCCCTATCAGGCATCGCAGACCGCCGAGAACCCGGTGGCGGCCGCGCCGCAACGCCGAATCCTGCCGTTCGGCACGGACTTCGTCCAGGCGGGGGCGACGGTCCAGTCGGTCGCCGGGGCCCGGGATGCCGCCCCCTCGGCGCTCGCGGCGACCATCATGGACGTGATCGTCAAACGCCTGCGGAACCACGGGACGACCGCCCACCAGGTGTGGCTCCCGCCGCTCGATGAGCCGCTCACCCTCGACGCCCTGCTCGACGGCGCCGGCCCGGATTCCGGCGAGCTCAGTGTGCCGGTGGCCGTGGAGGACCGTCCGTTGGAACAGCGCCAGGCGCCGTTGCGAGTGGACCTCGCCGCCGGGAACACGGCCGTGATCGGCGCGCCGCAAAGCGGTAAGAGCACCGTCCTGCTCAGCCTGATCACCGGCCTGGCCGCCACCCATTCCCCGGACCGGCTCCAGTTCTACTGCCTGGACTACGGCGGAGGCGCGCTGACCGGCATAGCCGGGCTTCCCCATGTGGGCTCAGTGGCCAATCGCAGGCAGCCGGAGCTGGTTCGGCGCACGTTGGCTGAACTACGGGGGCTGATCGCCGACCGGGAGAGGCTGTTCCAGGACGACCACATCGACTCGATCGCCGCCTTCCGCCGCCTGCGCGCCCGAGGACCGGTGGGCGAGGACCGCTGGGGGGACGTGGTCCTGGTCATCGACGGCTGGCAGTCCTTCCGCTCCGAGTTCGACGCCGTGGACCAGCCGGTGATCGACCAGACGATCGCGGACCTCGCCACGCGCGGGCCCGGCTTCGGAGTGCACGTCGTGCTGTCCGTCACGCGCTGGTTCGACCTCCGGATGAACCAGCGCGACCTGTTCGCCCACCGGATCGAGCTGCGCATCGGCGATCCGAGCGAATCGGTCCACCACCGGCGGATGGCCTCGGCCGTCCCGCAGACGGCGCCGGGCCGCGGCATCAGCGCGGACGGGCTGCACATCCTGACGGCGCTCCCCCGGCTCGACGGCGAGCGCCGGAGCACCGACGTCTCAGAAGGCACCAAGGCCGCGGTCGAGGAGATCGCCCGCCGCTGGCCGGGCCACACCGCGCCAGCGGTGCGCCTGCTCCCCCGGCTGCTCGAGGCCGAGCGCCTGCCCGAACCCGCCGCGGCCGGCAGGCGCATCCCCATCGGGCTGCGCGAATCAGACCTCGCCACCGCGTGGCTGGATTTCGCCGCCGACCCGCACCTGCTGGTGTTCGGCGGCGTCGAGTCCGGCCGCACCGGCCTGCTGCGGCTGCTGCTGGACCGGATCGTGCGGCAGTACACCCCGCAGGAGGCCCTGATCGCCGTGGCCGACTACCGGCACGGACTGCTCGACGTCGCCGACGGGGAGCACATCCTCGGTTACGCCAGCTCCAGCACCACACTGCGCCCCCTGGTCGCCGAGCTCGTCGCGGCGATGAACGACCGGCTTCCCGGTCCGGACATCACCCCCCGCGAGTTGCGTTCCCGCTCGTGGTGGAAGGGTCCTGAGCTGTTCCTCATCGTCGACGACCACGACCTGGTGGTCACCCCGACGGACAATCCCCTCGGCGCCCTGCTGGACCTCCTGCCCCAGGCCCGGGACATCGGATTGCACACGATCCTGGTCCGGCCGACCGCCGGCGCGCAGCGTGGGCTGCTCGAGCCGGTCACGGCGCGGCTGCGCGAGCTGGGCAGCCCGGGCCTGATCCTTTCCGGTGACCGGGCCGAAGGACCGATCGTCGGCAACGTCCGGCCGAGCCCGCAGCCGGCCGGCCGCGGCGTTCTCGTGAACCGCCGCACGGACCCCGAACTCGTGCAGCTGGCATGGCTCGCCCCCGAGGCCGAATAGCGGCTGTCGCCAGCCGATCGGACGACTGCGCCGGCCATGGACTCCATTCAAATGAGACGGATAGCGTGTCTCGGCCACTTCGACAGCGCGCCTGCCGAACATCTCATCCGCGCAGTTCATCAGGGTACGGGCTTGCCCCACCGGTGACGGGTTCGACGTCGGCTCACCCGCTGTGATCTCGACGAGGACGTGCCTACACGCCCTGCACGAGTACGAGACCCACGCCACTACGCCCCATCCCCGCACCGATCACCGGCGCGCTGCGTATCACCGACCTCGACATCCGCCGACACGACCGACTCGGCCGGCATCGTCCACGAGTGTCAATACACAGTCTGACCTGCATGGACGACACTTTCGACAGGCACAGTGCCGGTTTGGGAGGGTTGGTGGATTCTCGTGCTGGCCGTGGGCGGGTCAGATACGGCTGCAGGAGGAACGCGTCACCGACTTGAGCTGGCGGACCTTTCTGCGCAGCCAAGCGTGCAGCCGGCGGTCCGGGCTTCGCGGCTGCCTCCGACGGAAGCTTTGGCGACGGTGCGACGTGATGACAGCATTGTTCGTCACGAACATCGTCGCCGAGCCCAGATCCAGGTCGCACCAGCGCAGCCGCGCACGCTTGGGGCATCGGCTGGACTCCAGGACACAGAGTCTTGAGACTGGGACCCGCAAGCACTCTGCGGGTCGCGCTCGATGTGCCGAAGGGAACCCCTGATGCCCGAGTTGATACCTCGTCTGTTGGCGCCGTTCCTTCCCGCCGAGACCCGCTACCGTCTGAGGCAGCAGAGGCTCGACGCGGAGGCGGCTGAGAAGGCGGTCCAGGTACTCACTTTGGCAGGTGTCTCGGTGACCGTGCTCCGGTCCACGGCCGGGGCGGGGTCCTGGCGCGAGGCCACGTTAGTGCCGAATCCGACCTCCGGGCACATGGCCGCGCGGTGGATCACCGAGGGCGGCCTCGCATGGGACGGGAAGCTGTTGACCGTGACCGGCGACAACGACTCCTCGCCCCGCTGGCCGACCGCCCGGGGCGGCGTGCGGCCGGGGTTCGGCGCGGACGAGGTCGCCCAAGCCGGAGGCCGGCCCGTGGGCTCCGGAGAGTGCCCGGCCTCGGTGGTGGAGATCGCATCGGTCGCGCTCCACGGACATCCCGCACGGCGGCTGTATTTCCTGGACGAGGAGTCGCACCACCTCACGATGACTCCGGCCCGAGGGTTCACCGAGGAGAAGCTCACCGAGTTCGCCGGCCATGCCGGTGTCGTCTTCCGGACATACTCGCTCACCACCGGCGCCGTGACGACGCCGGACGCGCTGTGCGAAGCCCTGTTCCCGCGATCGGCTCGCAGGCGCCCGGTGATCAGGGAAAGCAGCCCGAGTGCCGAGTGGCAATGGCACGGGTGGCCGTGAGCTTGCCGACCGACTGACCCGCACCGGGGTTCAGCCACACCGCCTGCCGCGACCACGGCGTCCCGGCCCATCTGGAGGTCTCCCGCTCCGGCGCCGGAGCGCATGCAGCAGCGCCATGCTGCAGATCTCTACCGCGGGTTCCGACCACGACCACGACCGCATCGGCCACTGCCGCGATCCGCTGCGCGGCGTCCCGTCCGCTGGACACCACTTCGACCTCGAAGCCGGTAGCCGCCACGCCATCAGCTGCCTTCATCACCACCGCTCCGTCTTCGGCCACCGCGTAGCGGGCGCACCCGAAGTTCCAGATGGCGCACCCACGATCACCGTGATCCAGCCGGAAGGTCTCGCGCACCCGCCATCCCTTGGGAGGGTCTTGGTCAGCTTCAGGCGCGTCGAGGATGTTGTCGGACGGCTACCGCGGCACGAGCGTGATCAGCCTCGGTGAGACTGGCGCTCCCGCGCTCACGAGGGGTGGCGGATGTCCAGCGGGGAGATCAGGCGGGACCGACGCGAGACAGTGATCGCGTTGTCGCCGCGCTCCTCTGGCACCAACCACGCGCAAGCGAGCGTGCTTCAACGCCGTCGGCCGAATACAACCCGTGAGTAACAGGATGCCGCGACAGCAGGCATGATCGATCTGAGCCCCGTTCGCCGATCTGCTTCCGTTCAAGCGGTCGATCGACTGTTCGTGATCCGCCGCCACCCGGCCGGGAACTCGAGCACCCGCGGGGGCTTCCCCTGCGATGATCCGCGTCGGATGTTCGATGATCCCCACGCGCGCTACCGACCAGACCGCACGCGCGCCACCGACGAGACCCACAGACCTGGTGAAGACCTGACGGCAGATCGCTCGCCGATCGCATGAATGAACACCTTGTTACCTGCAGCACCCGGCCTTCGACCGTCGGCGCCCGGAACCGGGCGCGGCCTTCAGTGTCGAGTGCCCCAAGCACCGGCGAGGGCCGGCTGGTCCGCCTGAGTCAGTCCGCTGTTTTTATCGCAGGAGCCTGTCGGGCCAGGCCAATCGAAGCGCTTCGATATCCTTCTGGACAGCCCCTCGCCGCCAGGGCTACCCTTCTCGAGCAAGGCCCGGGGGTTTATTCGAACCCTGTGTCGAAGCGCTTCACTTGATCGCTCATCCTGGCCGGTGCGCCGCCGCACCAATCGCCGCTCACGCGGCTTTTCCGTTTTCCGCTAGGCCCCATCCGGGGTGGCGTCCGGGCACGGCTCTGGAGGACTCTTGGTGACCATCGCAGAGGTCGCCCGCAAAGCGGGCGTCTCGCCGTCGACGGTTTCTTATGTACTGTCGCGAAAGCGTTCCATTTCCGACGACACCCGCTTCAAGGTGGAGGCGGCGATCGAGGCACTGGGGTATCACCCGCATGCCGGCGCCCGTGCGCTGGCCTCCAACCGCTCGAATATCCTCGCCCTGATGATGCCGTTGCGCGGGGACATGTTCATGCCCGTGATCACGGAGATCGCGATGGCTGTGGCCACGGAGGCTCGCGAGTTCGGGCAGGACGTGCTTCTTCTCACCAAGGATGAGGGCACGAAGGGCGTGCGCCGGGTGGCCGGAAGCGGTTTGGCCGATGCCATGATCCTGATGGACGTGGAGCTCGAAGACAACCGGATCCCCCTGCTGCGTGAAGCCGACACCCCGGCGGTGCTGATCGGGCTGCCCAGGGAAACCGCCGGTCTCACGTGCATCGACCTGGACTTCGACGCCACCGGCGCGGCATGCGTGGACCACCTGGCCGATCTCGGCCACCGCGATATCGCACTCATCGGCGAGAGCCCGGCGGTACACCCCCGACACAAGGGCTTCGCCATTCGTACCCTGGCCGGGTTCCAACGACGGGCAGGTGAGCGCGGACTACGGGCTGTGCACCGCACATGCGAGGGCTCTTATGAGTCCGTCGCGGGGGTCCTGGCCCGCATCTTGGAGGAGCGACCTACCACCACCGGCTTCGTGGTCCAGAACGAGGCCGCGATGGCGCCCCTTTTAAGCCTGCTGCGATTGTCGAAGCGCGTCGTTCCCGAAGACAGCAGCATCGTCGCCATCTGCCCCGACCAGATGGCGCTGCATTCCTTGCCCCGCTTGACGAGCGTCTCGATTCCCGGCGGGGAGATGGGACGGCATGCGGTGCGCCAGGCCATGGCGCAACTGGAGGGCACCCAACGCCCCGCCGTCATGCTGATTCCGCCGCGGCTCACCATCCGCGAGTCGAGCGCGGTCGCGCCGGCCTCCTGACGGCGCACCAGCTTTCGACCGTGTTCGTCACCGAGACCGGCATGCGGTCATCGGCCCCTGCGCTTTGAAAGGTGTGTACGCGATGTCCGAAGAAAACCCGCTCGCCTCGCTCGCGCATGAAATCGGAGAGTTCCGCGTCATAGCCGACGGCCTGGAGTGGACCGGGCGCTCGGAGACGGTACGAGTCCAGGCCTGGGGCCCGGATTCCCTGCGGGTCCGTTCCAAAGTCGGCGGCCCGATTCTCGAGGATCTTCCCGGGGCCCTGCTCAACGAGCCATCCCGGGACGCAGACCAGGCAGCGACCGCTGACATCGGGTCGGCGGACGCGACCGTGGTCAACGGCGCGATCACCGCGACGATCTCGCTGACCGGCCGGATCCGCTTCTCCAGGACTGCCGACGGCACCGAGATCCTCGCCGAACAGGACGCGCACTTCTGGTGGCCCGGGCCACGCCTGCGCACCGCGCACGGGAACGGCTATGCCCGTCTGGAACAGCGATTCGCCGCGTACCCGGACGAGAAGCTTTTCGGCCTCGGACAACACCAGCACGGCCTTTTGGACCAGAAAGGCGCCGTGATCGATCTGCTTCAACGCAACTCCGAGGTCTCCGTCCCGTTGTTGGTCTCCTCCCGCGGCTACGGCTTCCTTTGGAACAACCCGGCGATCGGCCGCGTCGAACTGGCGGCCAACGGTACCCGCTGGGTCGCCGACAGTGCTCGCCAGCTTGACTACTGGATCACCGCGGGCACCCCGGCCGATATCCAACGCCGCTACGCCGATGCCACCGGCCACGTACCGATGCTGCCCGAATGGGCGGCGGGGTTCTGGCAGTCGAAGCTCCGCTACCGATCGCAGGAAGAGCTCCTGACGGTGGCACGCGAGTACCACAAGCGCGGCCTCCCCCTGGACGTGATCGTCGCAGATTTCTTCCACTGGACCCACCTGGGCGAATGGCGTTTCGACCCTGAGGAGTGGCCGGATCCGGCAGCAGCGGTGAAGGAACTCGCCAAGTACGGCACAAGACTGATGGTCTCGGTTTGGCCTTCCGTCAGTCCCCTGTCGGAATATCACGCAGAGATGGAACGTCGCGGCCTTCTGATCGGCACCGAGTTCGGTCCGGTCGCGCACGCAGATTGGCCGGATAAAGGCATAGACAAGACCGTGCAGGTCGCGTTCTACGACGCGACCAACCCGAACGCACGCACATACGTCTGGGAGAAGGTACGCGACTCCTACCTGTCGATAGGCGTCGAGGTCTTCTGGGCTGACGCCTGCGAACCGGAGCTCAAGCCGGGTTACCCTGCCAACCTGCGGTACTACGCAGGCGCAGGCCTGGAGGTTGGCAACATGTACCCGCGGGAGAACTCGCGCATGTTCTATGAGGGCATGCACACCGAAGGCCACACGGAGGTTGTGACGCTGAACCGTTCGGCATGGGCCGGATCGCAGCGCTACGGCGCGATCCTGTGGTCCGGTGACATCGGGACGGACTTCGCCACCTTTCGCCGCCAGATCGCAGCCGGTCTGAACACCGCCTTGAGCGGCATCCCGTGGTGGCACACGGATATAGGCGGTTTCCACGGCGGCGACCCGCGCACACCGGAGTATCGCGAGCTGATGGTTCGCTGGTTCCAGTTCGGCGCACTCAGCCCCATCATGAGGCTGCACGGCTTCCGGCGGCCTTCCGAACCCTTCAGCCCGTCTACGACCGGTGGCCCGAACGAAATCTGGTCGTACGGCGAGCAGGCAGAGCAGATCATGTCCGACTACATCCGACTGCGCGAGCGCCTCAAGCCATACATCCTCGAAGTGATGCGCGAGGCCCACGACTGTGGTCTGACACCGATGCGGCCCTGCTTCCTGGAGTTCCCCGACGACCCGCGGGCCTGGGACGTGGACTGCGCCTACCTGTTCGGCCGAGATCTGCTGGTGGCGCCGGTGTTGGAGGCTGGTGCCCGGTCCTGGGAGGTATACCTGCCAGCAGGGGCATCGTGGCGGGACGCCTGGACCGGCGAGGATTACGAGGGCGGTCGAACAGTGACTGTGGACGCACCGCTGGAGCGCCTTCCGCTCTTCCTGCGCGACAGTGCTCAACTCCCGATCGCCTCTTAGCTTGACC
>Ga0207671_10004748_pt1 | contig 12824 bp, 12 predicted proteins | sample KBSC24metaG_FD_184352 | JGI IMG/M metagenome (GOLD analysis project Ga0207671, IMG submission 184352) | Corn rhizosphere microbial communities from Kellogg Biological Station, Michigan, USA - KBS C2-4 metaG (SPAdes) (version 2) | ecosystem: Host-associated > Plants > Roots > Rhizosphere > Soil... | reverse complement strand
GCTTATTGCTCTAACGACGCAGCGATGCCTAGAGGCCATCGCTACACGCCGAGCCGCCGCCCGCATGTCCCTTCATCCAACCAACAATGAGAAAGAACGCGACAGTTTCCCTGCCCCGATTTTGATCTCGGGGGACCGGTTGACCGATCCGGGAAGTGCCACGCGGAAACTCTGAGAGTAACCGCGCCCCGAATATTTGGCAAGAAGCTTTTTGAACTTCTCCCCTTCGGGGCCCCTCAGCGATCCGTCCGTTGTGGTCGTCCGCTGCGGTGGAGGGGCCTCTACAGGCGCTCCGGGGGGTCGTCAACAGATTCGCTGCAGAAAATTTCGCGGAACCGTAATTTTCTCCAAAACCCCTCAATCCCGCAGCCGATCGGGATGGAGCAGGGCCATGGTCACGACGTCGATCCACTGCCCGTCGATGAACTGGGCCCGCACCATCCGCCCCTCCTCGGCGAACCCCAGAGCCGCGTAGAGCCCGATCGCCGGACCGTTGCCCGCGAAGACCGACAGCGACAGCCGCGTCAGGTTGAGATGATCCCAGCAATAGCGGATCGCCATCTCGAGCGCCTCGCGCCCCCGCCCCCGGCCGCGTTCGGAAACCTCGCCTATGCGGATGCCGATCGTCGCCGCGCGGTGGACCGGCTGGATGTCGCGGATCTGCACGAAGCCGATGATCCCGGCGTCCGGGCGCGAGCGGATGGCGAAGAACACGCGCGAGGCGTCGCCCTCGGCATTGAGCCAGAACGCCTCCTGTCGATGCCAGTTGGCGGGCCGATACGGTTCGTTCAGCCGGGCATCCGCGACATCGTCGGTCCACTGGAAGAGACGCGGAATGTCGACCGGCAGGATCGGGCCGAGCGCGATCGTCCTTCCCAAGATCATGTGAATGCCCCGCTTAAGAAGGGCATATCTCCTGATCCTTCCGCCTGTCCGGCGGCTGAACGAAGTGCCCCGCCGTCAGTCGAGCGCGCCGTGCTGGGGAGCGTCGGCGCGCTGCGCATCGCGCGGGTCGGGCGCGCCGGAATTGAGCTCGATGCGCCGGATCCGGCTTTCCAGGCCGTCCACCCGCGTGCCGAGGCGATCGAGCCCGGTCGTCTGATCCTGCGGGTCGAGCACCATCACGCGCAGCAGGGCGATGATCAGGAAGGCCATGACGGCGCCGCCTACGGCCCCCGCCATGAAGCAAGCCACTAAACTCCGGTTCATGCACCCGATCCCCTAGCGACCCGCCATGCTCCCGGGCTCGAGCATATCGCCCCGCCTGCCCGGACGCCACCTCCGCCGCCTCCGCCGCGACCGGATCGTCGCGGCACGGAAACGGCAGGGCACGATGCCTCCTGGCCGTGCAGGCAGTTGACGCCGCCCGCTTTCTCCCGCCATCGCCACGGAAACACTGGCGGGAGACGATGATGGGCGACACGCGGCAAACTAGGCGGATCTTGCTGGCCAGCCTGGTCGGCACCTCGGTAGAATTCTACGATTTCTACATCTACGCCACCGCCGCCAGCCTGGTGTTCGGCCCCCTCTTCTTCCCCACGACCTCACCGTCCGCGCAGCTCCTCTCCTCCTATGCGACGTTCAGCCTCGCTTTCCTCGCCCGGCCGCTGGGCGGCGCGCTGTTCGGCCATTTCGGGGACCGGATCGGCCGCAAGTCGACCCTGGTCGCCTCGCTCCTCCTGATGGGCGTCTCCACCGCCGCCATCGCCTTCCTGCCGGGCTATGCCGCGATCGGCTGGGCCGCCCCGGCCTTGCTCTGCCTGCTGCGATTCGGGCAAGGCATCGGGCTCGGCGGGGAATGGAGCGGCGCGGCCTTGCTCGCGGTGGAGAATGCGCCGCCCGGCTGGCGCGCCCGCTTCGGCATGGCGCCGCAATTGGGCGCCCCGGTCGGCTTCCTCGCCGCCAACGGCTTCTTCCTGCTGCTCGGCGCGACGCTGACGCCCGACCAGTTCAAGGATTGGGGCTGGCGCATCCCCTTCCTCGCCAGCGCGCTGCTGGTCGGGCTCGGCCTCTGGGTGCGGCTGCGGCTCACCGAGACCGCCGCCTTCGCCGCCGCGCTGGAGGCCGCGCCCCCGCCCCGCGTGCCGATCGCCGAGGTGCTGCGCGGGCATTCCGGGCGCGTGGTCGCCGGCATCCTCGGCGTGGTGGCCTGCTTCGCGGTCTATTACATCGCGACCACCTTCGCGCTCGGCTACGGCACGTCGAAGCTCGGCTATGCGCGGCAGGCCTTCCTGGAGGCGCAGCTGGTGGCGATCCTGTTCATGGCGGCGGGCATCGTGCTGGCCGGCTGGCTGTCGGACAAGCTGGATCCGCGCCGCGTGCTGATCTGGGGCTGCGTCGGCGCGATCGGCGCGGGCGCGCTGCTCGCCCCGCTGCTGGGCAGCGGATCGATCATGCAGGCCTTCCTCTTCCTCGCGCTGGCGCTGCTGGCGATGGGCTTCGTCTACGGCCCGCTCGGCGCCTGGCTGCCCAGCCTGTTCCCGCCGCAGGTGCGCTATACCGGCACGTCGCTCGCCTTCAACATTGGCGGCATCATCGGCGGCGGCCTGACCCCGGCGCTGGCGAAGGTGATGGCGGACAGGAGCGGGCTGGCCCCGGTCGGCGCCTATCTGGCCGTCGCCGGGATGGTCAGCATCGTCGGGCTGATCGCCGCCGGCCGCCGCACCTACGATGCGGGGCGGACGGCGCCGATCGAGATGTAAGGCCCAATCGAGATGTAAGGGAGGAGCCGGATCAGCCGATCCGGCTCGCCAGCTCCTTGTTGATGCCGAGCGCGGCGAGCGTGCCGAGCGCGCCCGACAGCAGATAGCCGCCGGCCGCGAGCAGGCCGTAGTTGGTCGCCAGCAGCAAGGCCGCGAGCGGCGCGAAACCGGCGCCGAACAGCCAGGCGAGATCCGAGGTCAGCGCCGAGCCGGTGTAGCGCGACGACATGGTGAAGCTCGACGCCACCGCGCCCGAGGACTGGCCGAAGGACAGCCCGAGCAGCGCGAAGCCGATGATCATGAAGACCGCCGCGCCGACCTCGCCGGTATCGAGCAGCTGCGGCGCGAAGCCGCTGTAGACGGCGATCGCGCCGGCGCAGAAGCCAAGCAGATAGCGCCGCCCGACCCGGTCCGCGATCACGCCCGACGCCACGATGGCGGCCAGGCCGACCACCGCGCCGGCAATCTCGACGAGCAGGAAGCGCTCCGCCGTTTCCTTGGTGAACAAGACCACCCAGGAGAGCGGGAAGACCGTCACCATGTGGAACAGCGCGAAGCTGGCGAGCGGGGCGAAGGCGCCGATGACGATCTTGAAGCCATCCGCGCGCAGCGTCTCGCGCACCCGCGACGGCTGCAGCTCGCGATTCTCGAACAGCCGCTCATATTCGGGCGTCACCACCATGCGCAGGCGCGCGAACAGCGCCACCACGTTCAGCGCGAAGGCGACGAAGAAGGGATAGCGCCAGCCCCAATCGAGGAAATCGCCGTCCGAGAGATTGGCCAGCGAGAAGGCGAACAGCCCGCTCGCGACGATCAGGCCGAGCGGCGCCCCCAGCTGCGGCACCATCGCGTACCAGCCCCGCTTGTTCTGCGGCGCGTTGAGTGCGAGAAGCGAGGCGAGCCCGTCCCAGGCGCCGCCCAGCGCGACGCCCTGGCCGATACGGAAGATGCAGAGGAACACGGCCGACAGCCAGCCGACCGACGCATAGCCTGGCAGGAAGGCGATCGCGACGGTGGAGCTGCCGAGCAGGAACAGGGCCGCGGTGAGCTTGATTCCCCGCCCATAGTTCCGATCGATCGCGAGGAAGATCAGCGATCCGATCGGCCGCGCGATGAAGGCGAGCGAGAAGATCGCGAACGACCAGAGGGTGGCGTCGATATGGCTCAGATACGGGAATATCAGCTTCGGGAACACCAGCACCGAAGCGATCGCGTAAACGAAGAAATCGAAGAATTCGGACGTTCGCCCGATCACCACCCCGATCGCGATCTCGCCCGGCCGCACCTCATGGCTGCCATGGGTGTGGATCTCGCGCTTGGTGCTGCCCATCGGCACGGCGGTCTCAGCCATCGACTTATACTCTCTCTCGCCTTCACGGCCCGGCAAGGGTGCAACGCGCGCCGCCCCGATTCAATGCCGAAAATCCCGGATCGGGATGACCCTATACGACAGGATCGGTGCGCGGCCATAGGACAAAATGCCCTATCGCTGCGTCGCAACATCGGCGATATGGCGCGCCCATGAACAGGAATCACTCGCGCCGACTCCTCCGATCGGCCCGGATAACCGCCGTTCTCGGCGCGCCTCTGGCGCTGGCCGGGTGCAATATGCAGGTGCTCTACCCGGCCGGCGATGTCGCACGGCAGCAGGCGCACCTGCTGGCCATATCGACGTTGCTGATGCTGCTGATCATCATTCCTGTGATGATCCTCATCGTGCTGTTCGCGTGGCGCTACCGCCACAATAACGAGGCGGCGACCTACCGGCCGGACTGGGATCATTCCACGGTGCTGGAACTGGTGATCTGGTCCGCGCCGCTGCTGATCATCATCGCGCTCGGCGCGCTGACCTGGATCACCACGCACACGCTCGATCCCTATCGCCGGCTCGAGCGGATCGCGCCGGGCAAGAGCGTGCCGGCCCATGGCAAGCCGCTTGAGATCGACGTCGTGGCGCTCGACTGGAAGTGGCTGTTCATCTACCCCGATCAGGGCATCGCCACCGTCAACGCCCTGGCGCTGCCGGTCGACCGCGAGGTCCAGTTCCGGCTCACCGCCAGCTCGGTGATGAACAGCTTCTACGTGCCGTCGCTGGCCGGGCAGGTCTATGCGATGCCGGGGATGCAGACCCAGCTCCACGCCGTGCTCAACAGGACGGGCCGCTTCGAGGGCTTCTCCGCCAATTACAGCGGCGCCGGCTTCTCGGGCATGCATTTCCAGGTCGCCGGCATGAGCGACGCCGACTTCGGCGCCTGGGTCGCCAAGACCAAGGCCGCCGGCGGCGCGCTCGACACGCCAGCCTATCTGACCCTCGCCAAGCCGAGCGAGAACGTGCCGATGATGCGCTGGGCCTCGGTCGATCCGGCGTTGTTCGGCCGCGTCGTCAACCGGTGCACGACGCCCGGCACGCCCTGCATGATCGATCTGATGCGCAAGGACATGGGCGGCAAGGACATGGGCGACATGCCCATGGGCCGCCATCTCCCGGTCAACGACACGCTCCCGAAATCGCCGCCCGGCGCGCTGATGCGATCGCCGAGCCAGCTCGGCAATTCGGCCCGGCCTGCGACGCAGCCGGACGACGCGCCCGCCGTCCCCCATTCGCACAGCTGAGACCGCCGATGTCCCTCGAACTCCCCAAGATCCTGTTCGGGCGCTTCACGCTCGACGCGCTGCCGATCCACGAGCCGATCCTGGTCGGCACGTTCATCGGCGTCGCCGCCGGCGGCATCGCGCTGCTCGCGGCCCTGACCTACTTCAAATGCTGGACCTATCTCTGGAAGGAGTGGTTCACCAGCGTCGACCACAAGCGCATCGGCGTCATGTACATGGTGTTGGGCCTCGTCATGTTCCTGCGCGGCTTTTCCGACGCGATCATGATGCGCGCGCAGCAGTCCATGGCCTTCGGGTCCAACCAGGGCTTCCTGCCGGCGCACCATTATGACCAAGTGTTCACCGCGCATGGCGTGATCATGATCTTCTTCGTGGCCATGCCCTTCGTCACCGGCCTCATGAACTTCGTGGTGCCGCTGCAGATCGGCGCGCGCGACGTGAGCTTCCCCTTCCTGAACAATTTCAGCTTCTGGATGACGACCATGGGCGCCATCATCGTGATGATGAGCCTGTTCGTCGGCGAGTTCGCGCGCACCGGCTGGCTGGCCATGGCCCCGCTGTCGGAGCTCGATTATTCGCCCGATGTCGGCGTCGACTATTATATATGGGCGCTGCAGATCGCGGGCGTCGGCACCCTGCTGTCCGGCATCAACCTGGTCTGCACGATCGTGAAGATGCGCGCGCCGGGCATGAACCTGATGAAGATGCCGGTCTTCACCTGGACGGCGCTCTGCACCAACGTGCTGATCGTCGCCGCTTTCCCGATCCTGACCGCGGTGCTCGTGCTGCTCAGCCTCGATCGCTATGTCGGCACCCACTTCTTCACCAACGACGGTGGCGGCAACTACATGCTGTACACCAACATGATCTGGATCTGGGGCCACCCCGAGGTCTACATCCTGATCCTGCCGGCCTTCGGCGTCTTCTCGGAGGTGACCTCCACCTTCTGCGGCAAGCGCCTGTTCGGCTACACGTCGATGGTCTACGCGACGCTGGTCATCACCATCCTGTCCTACCTGGTGTGGCTGCACCACTTCTTCACCATGGGCTCGGGCGCCAGCGTCAACAGCTTCTTCGGCATCACCACGATGATCATCTCGATCCCGACGGGGGCCAAGATCTTCAACTGGCTGTTCACCATGTATCGCGGCCGCATCCGCTTCGAGCTGCCGATGATGTGGACCATCGCCTTCATGCTCACCTTCGTGATCGGCGGCATGACCGGCGTGATGCTCGCGGTGCCGCCGGCCGACTTCGTGCTGCACAATTCGCTGTTCCTGGTGGCGCACTTCCACAACGTGATCATCGGCGGCGTGCTGTTCGGCATGTTCGCGGGGATCAACTACTGGTGGCCCAAGGCGTTCGGGTTCAAGCTCGACGAGTTCTGGGGCAAGATCAGCTTCTGGTTCTGGGTGGTCGGCTTCTGGGTCGCCTTCACGCCGCTCTACGTGCTCGGCCTGATGGGCGTGACCCGCCGCCTGCGCCACTTCGACGATCCGTCGCTGCAGATCTGGTTCCTGATCGCCGCGTTCGGCGCCTTCCTGATCGCGATCGGCATCGCCGCCATGCTGATGCAATATTATGTCAGCATCCGCGACCGGAACACGCCGCGCCTGCGCGACACGACCGGCGATCCCTGGGGCGGCCGCACGCTGGAATGGGCGACCTCCTCGCCGCCGCCGGCCTACAACTTCGCCTTCTCGCCGATGGTGCACGATCTCGACGCCTATGCCGACATGAAGGAGCGCGGCTACGTGCGGCCGGAGCAGGGCTTCCGCCCGATCCTGATGCCGAAGAACACGCCCTCGGGCCTGATCCTCGCGGCCTTCGCGGCGATCTTCGGGGTGGCGATGATCTGGTACGTCTGGTGGCTGGCGGCGGTGAGCTTCGTGGGCCTCGTCGCCTACGCGATCTTCCACACCTTCACCTACGACCGGGAGTTCCACATTCCCGAAAGCGAGGTGCGCGAGACGGAAGCCGCGCGCACCCAGCTTCTGGCGGCGGGAGCCTGACCGATGGCCAACGCACCGACCATGACCGACGCCCAGGGCAATCCCATCTTCCTCGACATGCACGAGCATGACCACGAGGCCGGCGGCAGCACGATGCTGGGCTTCTGGATCTACCTGATGAGCGACTGCCTCATCTTCGCGATGCTGTTCGCGGCCTATGCGCTGTTCGGCACCAGCTATGCGGGCGGCCCCAAGCCGTCCGAGCTGTTCGAGCTGCCGCTGGTCGCGGTCAACACCTCGATGCTGCTGCTGTCGTCGATCACCTACGGCTTCGCGATGATCGCGATGCAGGAGAAGAAGAAGTCGGCCGTCCTGATCTGGCTGGCGATCACCGGCCTGTTCGGCGCCGCCTTCGTCGGCATCGAGATCTCGGAGTTCGCGAACCTGATCCGCGAGGGCGCCACGCCCCAGCGCAGCGCCTTCCTGTCCTCCTTCTTCACGCTGGTCAGCACCCACGGGCTGCACGTCAGCTTCGGCATTGTCTGGCTGATCACGCTGATGGTGCAGGTCGGCCGCTTCGGGCTGACCGCCGCCAACCAGCGCCGCCTGATGTGCCTGTCGCTGTTCTGGCACTTTCTCGACGTCATCTGGATCGGCGTCTTCACCTTCGTCTACCTGATGGGAGTCCTGCGTTGAGCGCCGCCCACGATCATGGCGCCGATCATGGCCACGGCCACGGCGATCATCCGCACGTCACCCGCTCGGGCTATCTGATCGGCTTCGGCCTGTCGGCCATCCTGACGGCCATCCCCTTCTGGCTGGTGATGACCGGCACGCTCGGCAGCGCGGCGGCGACCGGCTACACGATCATGGCCTTCGCCGTGGTGCAGGTGATCGTCCACGCCATCTTCTTCCTCCACCTCAATCCGAAGGCGGAGAATGGCTGGACCTTCATGGCGCTGATCTTCACCATCGTGGTGGTGGTGATCACGCTGATCGGCTCGCTGTGGGTGATGTACCACATGAACATCAACATGATGCCCGGGACAGCGGACAGCGCGAGCGGCATGTGACGCGCGGGCGGCGCCTCGCTTTCGCCGCCCTCGCGCTGCCCATCGTCGCCGGGCTGGTCTGGCTCGGCGTCTGGCAGCTCCACCGGCGGGCATGGAAGCTGGCGCTGATCGCGCAGGTGGAGCGCAAGCTGGCGGCGGCCCCGGTCGCCGCGCCCGGCCCGGAACGGTGGCCCGCCCTCTCAGCCGCTGACGCCTATACCCGCCTGAGCATCCACGGCCGCTACCGGCCCGATCGCATCACCTTCGTGCAGGCCGTGACCGATCTCGGGCCGGGCTATTGGGCGATGACACCCCTCGTCTCCGATCGCGGCTTCACCCTGCTCGTCAATCGCGGCTTCGTGCCGCAGGAGATGAAGAGCAAGCCCCTCCCCGCCCCCGCCGGCATCGTGGCGGTGACCGGCCTGCTCCGCCCGAGCGAACCGCATGGCGGCTTCCTGCGCGCCAACGATCCCGCCGCCGACCGCTGGTATTCGCGCGACATCCCGGCGATCGCGGCCAAGCGCGGCATCGGGCCGGCGGCCCCCTATTTCATCGACGCCGATGCCGCGACCTCGCCCGGCTGGCCGCGCGGCGGGCTGACCGTCATCCGCTTCCCCAACAACCATCTCCAATATGCGCTGACCTGGTTCGCCATGGCCGTCTCGCTCGCCGGCGCGGTCGGCTGGATGGTGCTGCGTGCCGGGAAGGATTAGGCTGTGCCGATCATGGCGCGGCAGATAACGATCCTCCCCCGCCAGGGGGAGGTGGCGCCCGCAGGGCGTCGAAGGGGGCGGGCGGCGGCGTGCCCTCCGATCGAACTCCGCCCGCCCTCCCCCTCCGTCAGCCTTCGGCCGCCACCTCCCCCTGGCGGGGGAGGATTCGCCAACCTCCGGCCCTTCCCCTCATGACCGCCCCCGCCCCGCTGCGCCGGATACCGCGCGCGTCCGAGGATGTCGGCGCGCGCAACATGCTGCTGCTCACGCAGTTGCGCTGGCTCGCCATCGCCGGGCAGCTCGCCGCCATCCTCGGCGCCTGGTTCTGGATCGGCAACGCCCTGCCGATCGTGCCGATGCTGGCGATCCTCGTCGCACTGGCGGGCCTCAACCTCATGACCCTGTCGCTGCTGCACAAGGGCTGGAAGGTCGCCAACCACCAGCTCTTCGTCGCCCTGCTGATGGACTGGGCGGCGCTCACCACCCAGCTCTACCTGAGCGGCGGCACCACCAATCCGTTCGCGCCGATCGGCGTGCTGCAGGTGGTGCTCGGCGCCGTGCTGCTGGAGGCCTGGTCGAGCTGGGCGCTCGTCGCGCTGCACAGCGCGGCCTTCGGCATGCTGGCCGCCTTCCACAATCCGCTCCGCCTGCCCCCCGGTTATGCCAGCACGCTCTCGCCCGTGCATATCCTGGCGAGCTGGCTGAACTTCATGATCGTCTCGGTGCTGCTGGTGCTCTTCGTCACCCGCATCGGCCGCAACCTGCGCATCCGCGAAGCGCACCTCGCCGAATTGCGCCAGCAGGCGGCGGAGGAGGATCATATCGTCCGCATGGGCCTGCTCGCCTCCGGCGCGGCGCATGAGCTGGGCACCCCGCTCGCCTCGATGGCGGTGATCCTCGGCGACTGGCGGCGCCAGCCACCCCTGGCCCGGAACGGCGCCTTCGCCGAGGAGATTGCGGAGATGCAGGCGGCGGTGGCGCGCTGCAAGGATATCGTGACGGGCGTCCTCTATGCCTCCGGCGAGGCGCGCAGCGAGCGGGTGGAACGCACGTCGCTCTCCGCCTTCGTGGCCAAGCTGGCGCGGGACTGGGACGCCCAGCGGCCCGGCGTGCTGACGCTCCGGGACCGATCCGACGGCGAGATCGCCATGGTCGCCGACCGCACCCTGGCGCAAGTGCTCGTCAATCTGCTGGACAATGCCATCGAGGCCGGCGCGGACCGTGTCGTCCTGAACGCGGACGTCGCCGAGGACGAGCTCCATCTTTCGGTCGAGGATAATGGCCCCGGCTTCGCGCCCGGCATGCTGGAGCTGCTCGGCAAGCCTTATGCATCGACCAAGGACCGGCGCGGCGCCGGGCTCGGCCTGTTCCTCGCGGTGAACGTGATGCGCAAGCTCGGCGGCACGGTTTCGGCCGCCAATGGCGGCCATGGCGGCGCCGTCGTCACGCTCTCGCTCCCGCTTCGCGCCCTGACGCTGGAGGCCGCCCGATGACCGAGCGCCGGCTGCTGATCATCGAGGATGACGAGGGCTTCGCCCGCACGCTCGGCCGCTCCTTCGAACGGCGCGGCTATACGGTCCGCACGCTGCCCGCGCCGGACGGGCTGGCCGAGGCGGCGGCCGAGTTCCGGCCCGGCTTCGCGGTGGTCGATCTGCGGCTCGGCCATGGATCGGGCCTCGCCTGCGTGCGGCAGTTGCACGAACTGGACCCGCAGATGCGGATCGTCGTCCTCACCGGCTTCGCCAGCATCGCGACCGCGGTGGAGGCGATCAAGCTCGGCGCCACCAACTATCTCACCAAGCCGTCCGACACGGACGATATCGAACGCGCCTTCGCCGCCGTGGAGGGCAATGCCGAGACCAGCCTCTCGGCGCGGCCGAGCTCGATCAAGACGATCGAGTGGGAGCATATCCACCAGGTGCTGGCCGATACCGGCTTCAACATCTCCGAGACCGCGCGCCGCCTCGGCATGCACCGCCGCACCCTCGCCCGGAAACTCGGCAAGCGGCACGTCTGATCAGTCGGTCCCGTCGGCGAAGAGCTCCAGAAAGGCCTCGCCCGCGCGGCCGGGCTGGCGCTCGCGGTGGCGCAGGCAGAAGAAGCGGCGCGGCGGGATGTCCAGCGGCAGAGCGTGAAGATGGCCCGCCGACAAAGCGGACGTCACGACGACGGTCGAGAGCACGGCCGCGCCCGCGCCTGCGACGACGGCGCTGCGCACCGCCTCGTTGGAGGGCAGCACCAAGGCGACCTTCAGCTCCGCCGGATCGATCGCCATCGCGGAGAGCAGCGCCTCGAAGGTCGATCGCGTGCCCGATCCTGCCTCGCGCAGCACCCACTCGGTCGATCGGATCCAGTCCGCATCGAGGCGGGCGGGTGCCGCGCTGGCCTGCACCGCCAGCAGACGATCTTCCGCGATCGGCCAGCGCAGCAATGCCGGATCGTCGATCACCCCCTCGATAAAGCCCAGCTCGGCCTCGCCGGACGCGACCTGCTCGGCGACGCGCTCGCTATTGGCGATGTCGAGCGAGACGGCGATGCCCGGATAGCGCCGGTGGAAATCGCCCAGCAGGCGCGGCAGCCAGTATCCGCCGACCGTCTGGCTCGCCGCCAGCCGCAGCGATCCGCGCGCCAGCCCCCGGAAGCCCGCAAGCAGATGGTCCAGCCCGGCGGCCTGGTCGAGCGTCACCCGCGCCTCGGCGAGCAGGGCGCGGCCGACATCGTTCAGCACGATCCCCCGGCCGACGCGATCGAACAGCCGGATGTCGTGCCGCGCCTCCAGCGCCGCGATCGCCGCCGAGACCGCCGATTGCGTGATGTTCAGCGCCTCGGCGGCGCGCGTGACGTGCTGCCGCTCGGCCACCGCCACGAAGATGCGGAGCTGTTCGAGAGTCATGACATTTCGTTCGTCAAAATCGAACGAAATTACAAGAATAATCGGTTGGACCGATTGCTCTTGGAAGCCCAAAAAGCTGGTCATGGCACAGCCCCTCGCCTTTTCGGCCCAGCGCCGCGATCTTCTCCCCGGCACCCTCCTGTGCCTGGCGATCACCTTCGCCGCGATGGCCGTCGAGCGGATGGAAGCGCGGCTGTTCGGCCGCGCCTGGCTGGAGGCGCTGGTGCTCGCCATCCTGCTCGGCACCGCCGTCCGCACCGTCTGGGCCCCGGACGCGCGGTGGCAGCCGGGCATCCGGTTCAGTGCCAAGACCGTGCTGGAAATCGCCGTGGTGCTGCTCGGCGCCTCGGTCAGCGGCGCGACCATCGTGGCGGCGGGCCCGGCCTTCCTGTGCGGCATCGCGCTGGTCGTGGCGATCGCGATCGGCGCGAGCTACACGATCGGCCGGATGCTGGGGCTGCGGCCGAAGCTCGCCATGCTGGTCGCCTGCGGCAACTCGATCTGCGGCAATTCGGCGATCGCCGCCGTCGCCCCGGTGATCGGCGCGGACAGCGAGGATGTCGCCGCCTCGATCGCCTTCACCGCCGTGCTGGGCGTGATCGTCGTCATCGGCCTGCCGATGCTGGCGCTGGCCGCGCACATCGCGCCCCTCCCCTTCGGCGCGCTGGCCGGCCTCACCGTCTATGCCGTGCCGCAGGTGATCGCCGCCGCCGCGCCGCTGGGCGCGGCCGCCGTGCAGATCGGCACGCTGACCAAGCTGGTCCGCGTGCTGATGCTCGGCCCGGTCTGCGTGGCGCTGGCCTTCCTCGCGCCGCGCCTGCGCGAGGCGGGAGACGCCTCGGAGGGCGTCATGCGGCCGAAACTCTCCCAGCTCGTGCCCTGGTTCATCCTCGGCTTCC
>Ga0207671_10004745_pt1 | contig 12827 bp, 10 predicted proteins | sample KBSC24metaG_FD_184352 | JGI IMG/M metagenome (GOLD analysis project Ga0207671, IMG submission 184352) | Corn rhizosphere microbial communities from Kellogg Biological Station, Michigan, USA - KBS C2-4 metaG (SPAdes) (version 2) | ecosystem: Host-associated > Plants > Roots > Rhizosphere > Soil... | reverse complement strand
GCCTGCGCGCGATCCTGCTGCCGGCCGTCCTGCTGGCGGGGCTGGCCGGCAGCGCGCAAGCCGGCGGCCCGGGCAGCGGCGACTACGGCCCGCTTCCGCCGGTCGGCTCGCGCGACGTGTCGATCGCCGATCCGCTGGTCACGCGGCCATCGACGACGCCCTGCGAAGTGCCGCTGTTCGACGACCTCAGCTTCAGCGACTTCGATCCGAAACCGTTCGACTACACGCCCCCGGCCGCCTGCGCGGGTCCCTGGGCGAAGGTCGTGCTCGCTGCGGATCTTTCCGTCACCGCCGGCGTGCAGTACGACCGCACCGCCAAGATCTGGATCGGCGGTGTCAACGTCTTCTTCGGCACGACCGCGGAGCCGGCCTCGACGCTCGCGCCCGACTGGCACGTCGAGCGCGACCTCACCGACTACAGTGCGCTGCTGATGGCCGCGCAGGCCGGCCGCATCCTGATCGAGAATCCGGTCGACAGCACCTACACCGGCGTCATCCACGCCACCGCCAAGCTGCAGTTCTACCCGGTGCCGGCCGGCGGCACCGCGCCGGCGGTGCCCGATCAAGTCCTGCCGCTCGGCGCCGATCCGCTCGGCGCGACCGTCGATCTGTCCAGCAGCACCGACATGCTGAGCAAGACGTTGACGCTGCCGACGAACATCGAGCGCGCCTACCTCGACGTGTTCGCCGAGAGCCAGGGCTCCGACGAGTTCTGGTGGAGCTGCATGCCCGACGACGTCGCGCCGATCACCAACGATTGCCCCGGCACCGCGTTCCGCGAAGTGGAGATCGGCGTCGACGCGCAACCGGCCGGCGTCGCGCCGGTGTATCCGTGGGTCTACACCGGCGGCGTGCAGCCGCTGTTGTGGATTCCGATTCCCGGGCTGCAGACGCTGAACTTCGCGCCGTATCGCGTCGATCTGACACCGTTCGCGGCCTTGCTCGACGACGGCAACCCGCACACGATCACGCTCGGCGTGTTCAACGTGCACGAGCACTTCTCGACCACGGCGGTGCTGTTGCTGCACCTGGACGCCGGCAGCACGCAGGTGACCGGCGCGCTGACTGGGAACACGCTCGCAGCGGCGCCGACGCCGGTCGTCGCCAGCACGATCGGCAGCAACGGGCTCGGCACCGTGACGGTCACGTCGAACCGCTCGTTCACCCTGGCCGGCTACGTCGACACCTCGCACGGCCGCGTCGATACCTCGATCGACCAGACATTCGCATTCGACGCGAGCACCACGTACACCAGCACGCAGGAAACGCTGACCCAATCGACGACGGTCGATACGACCACGACCGTGACCGCGGCGACGCCCGCTTCGACGATCGTGCGGCACGAACAGCTCGGCTACCCGTTCGCGTTCACCTATTCCAATGCCGCGATCGACTTCAGCCAGGAACTGCAGCGGCGATCGACGACCACGATCGACGGAGCCACGGCGTTCGACAGCACGCTCGACAACCGCGTGACGTCGCATCACCAGTCCGCCGCGGCGAGCCGCCACAGCGAGCAGGACTACGAGTACTCCGATTCCAGCGGCGCCTGCTACAGCCGCCTGATCACGTCGAGCGCCAACAAGCTGGCCACGGTGACCGATGCCGTACCGTGCCTGATCGCGGCCGATACGATCTTCGCGGACGGATTCGAGCATGCTGAATGATCATGCCCGGGGCCACGCGGCCGGCGGCGAACCGCCGCGAACGATGACGGCGAAAGACCGCGACTGGCGTCCGGCCGGCGTGGTGTCGCCGCACGAGGGCGCGCCGGTGGAGTTCGAACTGAAACAGGTGTGGCGCATCCGGCGGGGCACGTTCGTCGACGCCTCGTACGTCGACGCCGAAGATCGCACCGAATACGCGCCGAAGATGGTCAAACGCTGGCGCTATCTGTTCTCTTAGCGGCGTGCGGCGCCCGCGTGGGCGCCGCCGCATTCGACGCCTTGCCGCCTGCCGGTCACCAGACCTCGCAGCGCTCCTTGTCCTGTCGCACCATCGGCGCGTCGGCCTTGCACTGGAACGCTTCGCGGAACGCCGGCAGATTCGACAGCGGGCCGTTGACGCGATACTTCGCGATCGGATGCGGGTCGCCCTGCACCATCGTGCGCTGCGTTTCCGGACGGATCTGGTCGCCGCGCCACTGTCCCCAGGCGAGGAAGAACTGCTGCTCGGGCGTGAAGCCGTCGATCGTCGGTTCCGGCGCCTTGCCCTCGCGCGATTTCTTGTAGGCGAGGTAGGCGAGCTTGGCGCCGCCGAGATCGCCGATCGATTCGCCGAGCACTAGCTTGCCGTTGTGATGGATGCCCGGTTCGATGAAATAGCCGTCGAACTGATTCACGACGCACTGGCCGCGCGCCTTGAACTTCGCCTGGTCATCGGCCGTCCACCAGTTGCTGAGGCCGCCCTGCGCATCGAACTGCGCGCCCTGGTCGTCGAAGCCATGGCTGATCTCGTGCCCGATCACGACGCCGATCGCGCCGTAGTTCACCGCATCGGTCGCGCTCATGTCGAAGGCCGGCGGCTGCAGGATGCCGGCAGGGAACACGATCTCGTTGAGGAACGGGTTGTAGTAGGCGTTCGAGGTCGGCGGCGTCATGCCCCAGCGGCCGCGGTCGACCGGCTTGCCGATCTGCGCGCGCCCGTCGTTGACGTTCCAGCGCGAGGCCGAGACGACGTCGTCCCAATACGACTGCCGTGCGACGACGACGCCGCGATAGTCCTTCCACGTGTCCGGATAGCCGATCTTCGGATTGAACGTCGCGAGCTTCTCCAACGCCTTCTTCTTGGTGTCCGCGCCCATCCAGTCCAGACCCTGGATCGTGTCCTTCATCGCCGCCAGGATGTTCTTGACCATTTCCTGCGTGCGCGCCTTGGCTTCGGGCGGGAAATACTTCTCGACGTACTTGCGCCCGAGCGCATCGCCGAGCTGGTTGTCGGTGGCTTCGGCGCAGCGCTTCCAACGCGGTTTCATCTCCTTCGCACCGGTCAGGAAAGTGCCGTTGAACGCGAAGCTCTCCTCGACGAACGGCGCCGACAGCGTGTCGGCGGCAGCGTTGAGCGCCTGCCACTCCAGGTACGTCTTCCACTGCGCGATCGGCGTGGACTTCAGTTCCGTCTCGACCTGCTTCAGGAAGGCCGGCTGCAGCACGTTGACGTCGTTGCGCGGAATCTTCGCGGCGTCGAAGTACGCGTTCCAATCGAAGTCCGGCGTCAGCTTCGCGAGATCGGCGAACTTCGTCTTGTGGTCCTGCTGGGTCGGATCGCGCAGCGCCACGTTGTCGAGCGAGGCTTGCGCGAGACGCTTCTCGAAGGCGAACACCGTCTCCGCCGCTTGCTTGGCGGTCGCCGGCTTGGCGCCGGCCAGCTCGAACATCTTCGCCACGTGCGTGAGGTATTTCGCACGCGCCTCGACGAAGCGCGCTTCCGGTTTCAGGTAGTAGTCGCGGTCGGGCAGGCCGAGGCCGCCGGCGCCGATGTGCGCGATCACCTGCGTCGGGTCGTGCAGGTCCTGCGACGGCGCCACGCCGAACGGAACCGCGACGCCGACGTCGTGCAGGTGGCCGATCACGCGCTGCAGATCGGCCTTGCTCTTGATCGCGCGGATTTCGTCCAGCAGCGGTTGCGCCGGTTTCACGCCGAGCGCGTTCACCTGGGTCTCGTCCATGCAGGCGGCGTAGAAGTCGCCGGAAAGCTGCTCGGGACTGCCGGCCGGCCAGTCCTGCCGCTTCGATACTTCGGCGAGGATGTCGCGCACGTGCTCCTTGTTGAGCTCGCCCGATTCCCAGCGCTTGCTCCAGCGGTCCATGTAGTCCGGGATCGGATGGCTCGCGCGCCAGGCGCCGTTGGCGTACTCGAAGAAGTCGGTGCACGCCGCAGCGTTGCGGTCGATATCGGCGGCGTCGATGCCGTGCAGCGCCCAGGCCGGAGCGGCGACGAGCGCGAGACCCAGGGCCAGCGCGCGGGTTCGAAGCAGGCGAAAGGATTTCGGTGGAACGACGGCCCTCACTGCGGATATCTGCCTGGACGACGTGCGTCCGACGCAACGGTTCGACATGGCACCCCTACCTTGTGTTGGCGAATGTGCGGGCGATCCTAGAGACCCAGCGTTGCGCCCGCATGGCCCGAACGGCATACCTGGGCGTACGCGCTGCGCACACGGCCACCCGGCGCGCTCATTCGAAACGGTGAGTAGCGCGCGACGCGTCGAGGTCGCTACGCTTGTCCTTTTCGCGAACCCCCGAGCCCGCCATGACGATCGACCTGCGCAGCGACACCGTGACCCAGCCGACCCCCGCGATGCGCGCGGCGATGGCGGCTGCGCCGGTCGGCGACGATGTCTACGGCGAAGACCCGACCGCCGCACGGCTGCAAGCCCGTCTCGCCGACGACCTCGGTTTCGAGGCCGCCCTGTTCGTGCCGAGCGGCACGCAGAGCAATCTGATCGCCTTGATGTGCCATTGCCGCCGCGGCGACGAGTATCTGGTCGGCATGGAAGCGCATACCTACAAGTACGAAGGCGGCGGCGCGGCCGTGCTCGGCTCGATCCAGCCGCAGCCTATCGTCAATGCCGCCGACGGCACGCTGCCGCTCGACGCGCTGGCCAAGGCGGTCAAGCCGGACGACCCGCATTTCGCGCGCACGCGCCTGCTCGCGCTCGAAAACACCTGGCACGGCCGCGTGCTGCCGCAGGAGTACGTGATCGCCGCCGCCGACTGGGCGCGTTCGCGTGGTCTCGCCGTGCACCTGGACGGCGCGCGCCTGTTCAACGCCGCCGTCGCGAGCGGCAAGTCGCCGCGCGAGGTCGCCGCGCCGTTCGACAGCGTGTCGGTGTGTCTGTCGAAGGGACTCGGCGCGCCGGTCGGTTCGGTTCTGCTCGGCAGCGCCGCACTGATCGGCGAAGCCAAGCGCTGGCGCAAGATGCTCGGCGGCGGCATGCGCCAATGCGGCGTGCTCGCGGCAGCGTGCCTGCATGCGCTCGACCATCATGTCGCACGCCTCGCCGACGATCACGCACGCGCCGAACGCCTCGCCGACGGCTTGCGCGGCATCGAAGGCATCGCCGTCGCCGCGCAGCACACCAACATGGTCTTCATCGACGTCGCCGCCGATCGCCTGCGTGCGCTCGACGCGCATCTGCGCGCGCACGACGTGCGCGCGAGCATCGGCTACCTGCCGACCGTGCGGCTGGTGACGCACCTGGACATCGACGACGCGGCGATCGCGCGGGCGATCGAGGTGTTCAGGGCGTTTTGATCGTCAGCGCGGTTCGCGCCGGAGCGTGAGCTTGGCCGTCATGAAGTCGGCGGGCGCCGAGGTGTGCTGGTGCACGACCTTCCATGTCTCTTCGCGCCGTTGCAGAACCCAGGTCAGGCGATTGTCCATCGCGCGCAAGGTTTCGCCGTGCTCGGACACGCCGGTGAATGTAAGGTACGCCTGTACCGAAGCGAGGTCTTGCGCGATCTGAACGCGCGCGTCGTCCACGCCGACGACGACCGAGTCGGTACCGAGCGAGCCGAACCAGTCGGCGGCCATCGCGCGCCATGCTGCGATGCCCTCGCACGACCACGCGCCCCACATGTCGAAGACGTGAACGTCGGCGTCGTAGAGCGCGGCGAATGCGTCGACGTCCTTCGCGTGCACGGCCGCCTGGTAGGCCTGCAACAGGGCAAGTACGGACTTTGTATCGGTGCTCATGAGCGGCCTCGCGCGCGCAAAGGGCCGAAGCCGTTGACGGTAGCTTCGATGGGAGCGCGAATAATTCCGCAAACACGTTTGCAAGTCATCGTATCGGTCCGGATCGTCGAGGAAGCCCCTCTTCCGAGGTGACGATCGAACGCGGCCGGAATCGACATCGGCTCTCGTCCTTTCGCCGCTTCTTCGGGCAATTCGATGCGCCGTTCGTAACGTTTTGCAACGAGACGCGGTTGACCTCGCCTGACGCAACACGCACGACACCACGATGCGACATAGTGCGCCGGCCGACGCCTCGCGCCGCTGCGCGCAGCACCCGAGGGTCGCCTACGACCACCACAGGAGCGCACCATGGGAATGTTCGACAAGGTTCTTTCCGCACTCGGTTTCGGCAGCGCCAAGGCCGCGGCACCCGCCCCCGCTGCGCCGGCGCCCGCATCGACGCCAGCCGCCGCCGCACCGGCCGCACCCACTCCGGCAGCGCCAGCGGCACCGCCGCCGCCCAAGCCCATCGATGTCGTCGACGTCGTGGCACAACTCGAAGAGCGCGCCGCCAAGAATCCGGAGAAGCTCAACTGGCGCACCTCGATCGTCGACCTGCTGAAGCTGCTCGACATCGACAGCAGCTTCGCCGCGCGCAAGGAACTCGCGCACGAGCTCGGCATCCCGGCCGACTTGATGGCCGACTCGGCCAAGATGAATATCTGGCTGCACAAGACGGTGCTCGCGCGGATTGCGGCCAATGGCGGCAATGTGCCGGCGGATTTGCTCGACTGATCGAAGGCTTCAACTCGGATCAGCTCCGCTGAGAAGCGGCGCTGATCCGCACCACGGCGTGAGGTTGCCAAGCCCGATTCTTGCTTTGCGCAAGTTGTGAGGCGCTCGTTTCGGGAGTCTTGATGCGCCGGCTTGGATCGAGGCGACGCTTAGTCAGTTCCAGTGGATGCGTTCGTCTGGGCGACGGACCATAGAAGCTCTTCATCCCACTTCAGATCGTCGACGCTCCACGCGATGTAGAGCGCACCGCTTTGCGTGCCGATGTTCTTGAATCTGAGAATCGCACCTTCGTCCATGCAGACGCTCAATTTGATCTGCGCCCGCCCGTTTGGAATCACCTCGAATACAGGAGGCCGATTCCCAAGACCCGACAAGCGGCTCAGCAATGCCGGCCGGCATGTTCCTTTGCACTGCCCCGACGCTGCATACGCGTACAACTCGGCGAGATAGGCACGATCGAGCTTCTTCGCTCCCTCGACAGCCGCACCACTGCAGTGAAGCTCACCGCAGGCGCTTGCGGCGGCGGCAAGCCCCGCTATAAATGCCATGCTGACGGTTCTGGAAAGCATCGATCGAAAGGATGCAGTGTGCGCAGTCACGCCGCCAGCCCATAGCTCCTCAACAACGCATCCGGCTTCGGTTCCCTTCCGCGGAACTCGACGAAGCTCTCCAGCGCCGGTCGCGAGCCGCCGACGGCGAGGATCGACTTGCGATACGCCTCGCCGGTTGCGCGATCGAAGACGCCGGCCTCCTCGAAGCGCTCGAAGGCGTCGGCCGACAGCACTTCGGCCCATAGGTAACTGTAGTAGCCGGCCGCGTAGCCGCCCGAGAAGATGTGCGTGAACGCGTGTGGGAAGCGCTGCCACTCGGGCGGGTGCAGCACGGCGACTTCGCTGCGCACTTCGCGCAGGATGTCCAGTACGCGGCCGCCGCGCGCGGGGTCGAATTCGCGGTGGATGCGGAAATCGAACAGCGCGAATTCAAGCTGGCGTACGAGAAACAAGCCGGCCTGGAAATAGCGCGCGGCCTGCATGCGTTCGTAGAGTTCGTCGGGCAGTCGCGCGCCGGTCTGGTAGTGGCGCGCGAACAGGTCGAGCGCTTCGCGCTGCCAGCCGAAGTTCTCCATGAACTGGCTCGGCAGCTCGACCGCGTCCCATTCGACGCCGCTGATGCCGGCGACCCCGGGGTAGTCGACTTCGGTCAAGAGGTGATGCAGGCCGTGGCCGAATTCGTGGAACAGCGTCAGCACGTCGTCGTGCGTCAGCAGCGACGGCGTCGTCGCGGTCGGCGGCGCGAAGTTGCAGGTCAGGAACGCAACCGGCAGCTGCGTGCCCTCCTCGCGCCGGAAGCGATTGATGCACACGTCCATCCACGCGCCGCCGCGCTTGCCGCTGCGCGCGTACAGATCGACGTAGGCGCCGGCGAACACCTTGCCGTTTGCGTCGACGAGGTCGTAGTAGCGCACGTCGGCGTGCCAGACGTCGACGCCTTCGCGCTGGCGCAGGCTGACGCCGAACACGCGCTGCACGATGTCGAAGAAGCCGGCGAGCACGGCATCGAGCGGGAAGTACGGCTTCAGCTCTTCCTCGTTCAATGCGTACTTGCGCTCGCGCAGTTTCTCCGAGGCGTAGCCGACGTCCCATGGCTGCAGGTCGGCGATGCCGAGTTCGCTCGCGGCGAACGCGCGCAGCTCGTCGAGTTCGCGCAGGGCGACAGGCTTCGCGCGCGCGGCCAGATCGCGCAGGAATGCGAACACGGCATCCGGCGACGGTGCCATCTTGGTCGCCAGCGAATCCTCCGCCGCGTCGGCGAAGCCGAGCATGCGCGCGCCTTCATGGCGCAGCGCGAGGATCTTCTCGATGCGCTCGGAATTGTCGAACGTGCCGGCGTTCGGGCCCTGGTCCGACGCACGGGTCTGGTAGGCGCGATAGACGCGCGCGCGCAGCTCGCGATCGTCGGCATAGGTCAGCACCGCCTGCACACTCGGCTGCTTCAGCGTGACGAGCCAGCCTTCGACGTTCTTCTCCTGCGCGTACGCGTGCAGCACGGCGCGGCCCGAGTCGGGAATGCCGGCGAGCTGCGCTTCGTCGGTCAGGGTCTCGCTCCAGGCATCGGTCGCGTCGAGCACGGCGTTCTCGAATTCCGTCGAGAGGTTCGCCAGTTCGCTCGCCATCTCGCGAAAGCGCGAGCGCGCCGGTTCTTCCAGCGCGACGCCGGACATGCGGAAATCGCGCAACTCATGCTCGATCAGCGTGCGCGCGGCGCGCGGCAGCGCGCGCGTGGCCGGCGCGTCTTCGGCGGCCTTCACCGCGGCATACAGGTCGCGGTTCTGCCCGAGCTCGCTGGAGTGCTCGACGATCTTCTCCTGCGCCGCCGCGTAGGCCTTGCGCAGCTCCTCGCTGTCGGCGACGCCGTGCAGGTGCGAGACCGGCGACCAGGCGCGGTTCAAGCGGTCCTCCAGCTCCTCGCCGAGCAGCAACACGTGCGCGAAATCGCGCGGCGTGTCGCTCGCGAGCAAGGCATCGATACGCTGGCGATAGTCGGCCAGCACGGCATCGACGGCGGGTTCGACGTGTTCCGGCTTGATCGCCGAGAAGCGTGGCAGGCCGGTGGTTTCGAGCAGCGGATTGGATTGGGTCATCGGGGCATGCAGTGAGAGTGCGAACGGCCAAGTTGGAGCACTGCGGCGCCGAAATCAAGAAGATCCGGCCCGGCGCGCGCGAATGCTAGGCTTTGCCGCAGGCATTCCCGACAGGTCTCCGATGAACATCCGCCCCTACCAGCATGTCTTCCCGCGCGTCGCGGCCACCGCCTACGTCGATCCGGCCGCGCACGTGATCGGCGACGTCGAGATCGGCGAAGACGCCTCGTTCTGGCCGTGCGCCGTCGCGCGCGGCGACGTGCACCACATCCGCATCGGCGCGCGCACGAACATCCAGGACGGCGCCGTGCTGCACGTCACCCACGACGGCCCCTACACGCCCGGCGGCTTCCCGCTGCTGATCGGCGCCGACGTCACCGTCGGCCACGGCGCGATCCTGCACGCCTGCACGGTCGAAGACGCCTGCCTGATCGGCATGCACGCAACGGTGCTCGACGGCGCCGTGGTGAGGAAGCACAGCATGATCGGCGCCGGCGCGCTGGTCGCGCCGGGCAAGATCGTCGGCGAAGGCGAGCTCTGGCTCGGCAGCCCGGCGAAGATGGCGCGGCGCCTGACGGACGAGGAGATCGAGCGGCTGTACTACTCGGCGCGGCAGTATGTGAAGTTGAAGGATCACTACCTCGCTCCATCGGAGTGAACCGACGTCGCCGGCGACGGTCCGACGCAAGGTCCGTCACTACGCCAGCCGCGTTCCATGAGCGTCCGTCGCACCACCCAAAGAGCGAAGTGGCTCGCCCTGGTCGTCGTCCCCCTGGTCGTGGTGACGGTGCTCTGGCGAATCGCGGCCCGCAATCTCGACGACCGGCTATCGGATCGGCGGTTGCCGAGTCTGAATGACCTCGAAGCACGGATCGAAGGCTACGCCGAGGACGTTGGTCATCTGCCGCCATCGCTTTCCGCGTTGATCGAGTCGAACGAGAGTGGCTGGCGAGGGCCGTATGCCCGCGCTTGGACCCTGCATGACGTGGACGGCGCCGACATCTCCTACGAAGTCCTGAACGCGCGAAGGTTTCGCATCGTCCTGCCCGCTCGCCATCACGAAGGGCACCTCGTCTGGCCCGTTATCGCAAAGGAATTCACGCTGCCGGACTCCGTTCCAGTCGATCGCTGAAGAATCGAAGAATCAGGCGAGCGCAGGGAGCGGGAATATTCGAGCGCCCCAACCAGGGCACGACAGCCGTCATTGCGGTATTTCGCCCTGAATTAGGTGTTTTCCTTCACCGCACGCTTGTCTGTGCACCGCGACTGCCCCGATAGTGCACGTGCTACTGGGGAATGATCCGTATGAAACTGTTCATGTTGCGCATTGCCGCCGTGGCCGGCATCGGCGTGCCCGCGTTCGCGTTCGCCGATCAACGGCTTTGGTTCAACGATGTCGACACGTATACGACGACGCGCGACAGCATCGTCGTCGACGGCGCGGCCCCTGTCGATCAGGAACTCGCCGACGATTTTCACGCGACCGGCGAGATCCGCCGGGCCGTCGTCTCCGGTTACGACTGCTGGAATTGCGAGGGAGTTTTCACGACCGGCGTACGCGTGCACATCTACGCGAAGACTGCAGACGGTAAACCGGGCGAACCGCTTTACGGATTCCGGCTCGACGCGAACGATCCGCGCTTCCTGCACGATCTCGATCATACCGGACACACCGGCTCGGTCGATGTGACGTTTCCCGAGCCGTTCTTCGCCGACGGCGACTACTTCTTCTCGATCCAGCTCGAATACGACCGACCGGCGATGTGGCCGATCTGGTCGTCCAACCACGTCGTCCCCTTCGGAAGTCCGGTTCAAATCCGCGACAACCTTGCCGGCGGCGCGTGGGAACAACACAGCGACATGTGGGGGCCGAGCAACTTCGACTTCGCGTTTTCGCTCTATGGCGTGCCGCCCGGTCCGCCGCCGTCGAACACGGTCGCCGAATGCGCTGAGTGGAGCACCACGCTGCTGCCGCTGCCCGAGGGAGCGAACGCGACGACCGTCCACGCATCGAAGAGTTTCGGCGCAGCCGAGAGCTGGCTGGTCGGCGGTTACGACACGGGTGCCATCGGCATGCTGCAGACGTTCTCGCTGGCCTATCGGCGCGTGGCCGACGGCGCGTGGGACATCGTGCCGACGCCGAGCCCCGACGTCTGCTCGCAGCAAGGCAATCCGAGTTGCGCGAAAGTCTGGTTCAACGCCATCGACGGCGTCGCGCCGGACGATCTGTGGGCCGGCGGCTGGAAGGACGCCCAGACGACCGATTTCTTCTTCGGCGGGGAGCTGTTCCTGGCGCACTGGAACGGCACCGAGTGGATCGAAGTTCCGGCGCCGGTGACGACCGCCGGCGCCGGCGTCGAAATTGCGGGCATCAAGGCGATCGCGCCGGACGACGTGTGGTTCGTCGGCACCTGGATCGAGAACGGTCGATGGCCGGCGCTCGCGCTGCACTGGGACGGCACGTCGCTGACGATGGCCGACCTTCCGTTCCCGATTCCGGGAGGCACGCCGGGCTGGTCGCTCGGCGCCGTGGACGGTGTCGCCACGGACGATCTGTGGGCCGTCGGCGCCGGCAGCGATGGTGACATGTCGCTCAGCCCCTACGTGCTCCATTGGAACGGTGCCGACTGGCAGCGCTCGGAAAACGTACCGATGCTCGGCGATTCGATCGAGTTCCATGCGTTGCTGCCGTTTGCGGCCGACGATGTGTATGCCGGGGGAAGCTGGCTCGACGGCGGCGCCGGATACGGTCCGATGATCATGCATTTCGACGGCAGCGATTGGTCGATCGCGACTCAGGCGGGCGGCGGCGGGCCGATGATCACATTCGGCAACGGCAGCGTGCTCGCACTCGGCTATCCGTCGCTGTACTGGAACGGATCACAATGGCTGTCCCAGCCGGCGCTTCCGGATTTCGATGCCTACGGCTGGTCTTCGCTGCAGGCGACCGGACCTTGCAACGCCGTCGGCTCGGCGGTCGTCGACATCGTCGGCGCACGCCGCTCGATTGCGATCGAACTGAAGCCGATCGTCTACAGGAACGGTTTCGACTGAAGGTCGACGGCACTGCCATCGCACGGGTTGGCGGTGGCGATCAGGCGGAACGTCGCCGCGCCGGCGAATTACACCCGCGCAGGTTGCGTTGCGCGCTCCAAGGCGCCCAGGTGCGCCATCGCGTCGCCACGACTCCCGCCGCACATCGCGGGCGACGGGCGCAATGATGCGCAAACCTTCGGGCGCCGCGGGTCGTCGAAGATCTTGCAGCGATAGTCCGCAGTCAGCTGTACGCAACGAACGCCCGCCGGCTTGCCATCGGGCATCCCCGGAATCGGCGACGAAATCGAAGGCGCAATGCAGCACGCGCCGCAACCGCTGCGGCAGTCCATCAGCGATTCGTCGCCGGCGCGCCAGCGGCGGCGCGCAGCTCGGCATACACCGGTGCCGTATCCGGGCGCGCGCCGTGCCACAGGAAAAACGATTCGGCCGCCTGCTCGACCAGCATGCCGAGGCCGTCGCCGAGCCGCGTCGCGCCCGACTTCCGAGCCGCTTCGAGGAATGCGGCGGCCGCCTTGCCGTAGGAAAGGTCGTAGCACAGAGTCTGCGTCGCCAGCAGCGCCGGCGGCACTTCGAACGCCGCGTTCGCATGGCCTGCGGCGGTCGCGTTGACGACTAGATCGAACGATCGCGCGCTGGCCAGCGCATCCCACGCGCGCAC
>Ga0207671_10004738_pt1 | contig 12841 bp, 15 predicted proteins | sample KBSC24metaG_FD_184352 | JGI IMG/M metagenome (GOLD analysis project Ga0207671, IMG submission 184352) | Corn rhizosphere microbial communities from Kellogg Biological Station, Michigan, USA - KBS C2-4 metaG (SPAdes) (version 2) | ecosystem: Host-associated > Plants > Roots > Rhizosphere > Soil... | reverse complement strand
GAAGCGGGAGCCGTGGAATACCTGCTCAAACCCGAGACGGCCCAGCAGTTCATGGAGGTGGTGGTGGACCGTGCGCGGCGCTGGAGCAAGCGGCGGCGCAGGCGTTCGGCTTCAGCTTCGACTTCCAATGCAAGTGCAGGCACAGGGGAGGCGGCCGGAGAAGCTGGAACATCCTGAGCGGAAAGAAAAAACGCCGTGTGCTTCAGTGCTCACGGCGTTGTTCTTGTGCCCGCGCGATGGGCGGGCGAGGTGATGCTTATTTCTTCACGCGCGTACTGATGTGGCCATCGAATTCGCGCTGCGCGGCTTCGAGCTTCTTGAGGGCTTCCTGCCAGGGCTGGTAATCCGCCTGGGTGAGCCAGGAGCCGCCGGGATTCTGCTTCCACTGTTCGAGCTTGGCGGTCATCTTTTCATATTCTTCCAGCTGGGCGACCAGCAGGGATTCCATTTGCGTCTTCAACTCTTCGGCACGGACGATCCAGGGGTCTTGTTCCAGTTCTGACATGGGCGGCTTTCCTTGGTGTGAATAATGTGTCGGATGCTATCACGAAGAGGGCTGCTTGCAGCCGGGAGGCGATTCAGGTGCACCAGAGCCCTTCTCTTTGACGGCGGCGGAAGCGACTCCGGGTTTCAGACCGAGGCGGGGAAACGACTGACACAGAAATTTCAAGAAACGAAAAAGAACCTGCCGAGCAGAGAAACACTTCACTGATGGTCAACGGCTAAAAAGTGAATCGGAAGTCACGTAAAGCAAAACGGCTATTCCCAATCGCATTTACCGTCTGGACAAGCTTACCAATAGCAGCAGTCCTGGTCGGTCGACGTTGATTATTTCAAAGCATTCAATGATCTATACGCGCATATACAAGGAGATCATTGCTTAAAACGCGTAGCGGCCACGATCAGCGCATTGATTCAATCGACGAATGAATTGGCCGCGAGATACGGAGGGGAAGAATTTGTATGCATTCTGCCTGGCATGTCTCCAAATAATTTTTTGATATTTGGTGAAAGACTAAGACAAGCAATCCAATATCTCGCAATTCCACACAATGGATCTTCTTTCGGGACTATCACCGTCAGTATCGGCGTGTCCACCTTGGAGATTGCCAGCAACATCTCGACCGAGAACCTGCTCTTTGAGGCTGATCAACATCTCTATCGCGCCAAAGCGAACGGTCGCAATCGGGTCGAAGGAAAACCTGGCCGGTAGCTCAAGGTGTTACCAGGATCATGCCACAGTCGCCTGTAGTGGTTTCTGGCCCCAAGGAAGAGATCGATGCTACGGAATGGTGGTCGAAGACCGTCACGCATTCCATCACGGGAAGCCGCTTTACTTTGCGCATCGCGTTCAAGAAAAAAGCCGAACCGGGCGACACTGAGCGCGAGCTCGATCATGATCCAGAGGAAGGCATCACCAGCGTGAAAGCGGAGTGGCGGACAAAGCCAAAAAGAAGAACAACAAGGGCATTGAGCTGGTTAGCAAGGTCCACAATATGAAAACGCTCAAACGAACTTACACCATAAAGCAAAGTGCGAAACGTGCCGCGGCTCTACATCAGGCCAAAATCAAAGAGGTCCGCGAGATCATCTCGGAAAACAAGCAAGATTCATCAAGAATAAAAATGAGGAAAACTCCAGCAGGGGTTTTCCTCTAAATCATCGTTGGCCTTTACAACCTCATCTACATTACTTCGCCGTTGTAGCGTTCGACTCGCGTGCAATTTCCTCGTTGAAGTTGGCATTAAAAGAAACATTCTGCAGAGCCCAGCGATCCTTGAAGCGGTACAGAGTCAGCTCAAACAGAACAGGCTGGCGTTCATAGTTCAACATGTACTTCATGTAGACGTAACGGGTGCCGATGGTACGTTCCGAGATCATCTCGGCGTCACCGAACTTCCCCATTGACTGTTGGTAGGTCTTAACCACTTCGCGCAGACTCCGGATCTGGTCAGAAAGCTCCTTCGCATAGGGAGATGTCTTCGTGAGGTAGTCCAGCGCTTCCATCGGCTTTCCGGATTGATACAGAGACAAGAAACGCTCAGGAATGCCATCGTAACGATCGGCTGCGTATGCATTCAACGAGAACATCAACATGATAGCAATCAAAAAGCGGCGCATGGTTTTCTCCTGGTCAGGTAGTGGCCCCGTCAATCGCTGGGCCATGGAAAACATCATGCAATGGCTAGGTTGCCGCTGTGTTTCGTGCCGTCGCATTTTTATTACAACTGCAATCTGCGAGGCGTTCCAAGATTTAAACGCTTCAATTTCCGAGATTTCCTGCATTTCATGACGTGACATATCAAATGCCTGCACGTCACGACACACCAATTGATTACCAAGGATAGGCGTTAAAAGTCGCGCTGCATTGGAATGCGTGAAAATAGGAAAGCAGGGAGATCATCTCGGGAAGCAGCTTGGATTTACTATCGCTGCTTGGACCACAATGATTTGCTGATGGTCGCGTCGTATATGCATTCGTTGATCAGACCGCCATCTATCCTTATGAAACTGCCACTCGTGTATGCCTTGCCTTCGATGTAGCACGTATTGCCTGCAATTTTTTCTGTCTCTACTGACGCAGGCAGTAAGCAGAAGCAAAACTAACAGCCAATGGATGAAGACTTGTTGCTGCGCTCGGGCGGGCGCAACTGGCGGCGACCATGCCAAGGACCGCGCCGGATGGGCCATCTGCTGCTGAAATCGGGGAAAGGATACGGAAGACACTGGCCAACCTGGAAACCGCCCTGACCGCTGACGTGCAGCAGGCGCGCATACTGGTGGCCGAGCTCTATGGGAAAATCGATGTCGTCGCCGATGGCGAGAATGTCTGGACTGAATACAACAATGCCGCTGAGAAGCTTTTGATCGCTTCTAGCGGCATGTCTCTAAAACTGGTTGCGGGGGGCGGGATTTGTCCGTTATCTACCCTTCCGAATCAGCTGATAAATAGCTGGAAAGGTCAACTCGTAGCCTGTAGCAACCCCCTATGGGGTTACCAGAATAGTCACTTGGCGTACCTGCTCAGCGTACGAGTAAAACGCTCTAGTTCCTGTACCTCACACTCAGAGCTCCAGATTGCGCGCCAGCGATCTTCGCCGTCTTCTAATGCGCCCACTAGCTCACAGTAGCGAGCGCGGTTTTTAGCCTCAGAGACTACAACATCGTCTATCAACTCGGCCAAATCCGGACGCTCCTGTTTTATTTTTTGAACCATCGCTGCCGAGTACCCTTTCGCTTGTTCCATTTGAGGCGCTATGCACTCCGCCTGTGCGAACGTATTTCCTGCAGAGCATTGGGTGAAAGCTGATGCGGCACAACTCCACGCCATTAAGAAAAAGGTCCAACCTAAGCAAAAAATATATTTACCCATCAAATTTTCCGAAGCTGCCCGTTATGTACCCTTCAGAATCACCTGAAAAATAGTTAAAAAGGTCAGTTTCAGGCCGTTTATCGGTCTCAATTGTGTGGATGTTTGGCCAGAAACGGAGATTGATCCCACCTACCTCTAAATAGTAATCACCCGTCGAAAGATGGAGTAACCGAAGCCTTTCTAAGCAGACGAACAAACAAAAGCATGGCAATACCGACAAATGCTGCAATACAACCTATGCTCACGGTTAGAGGAACATAGTTGGCGCGCCATTTTTCCACTCGGGCTTCGTCAGGTTGATTACGAAGATACGTGATCTCAATTTTTTTTAGCGGCAAGGTCTTCTTGGCATATTGCCCCGCAACGCCATATTCAGTGGCAAGGTACTCATGGGAGATACCGTAATGATCGATGTATCTCAGCATGGGACGATCTCCAGACTGTTTTCCATATAGGTATTTATAACCGGCCAATTCTGCCGGGACGGTTATTCCCTCTTTTTGAAAACGTACGTCGCCCTGCTGAATGAACCACGCGCAGGAAAAGCATATGACACTTACCGAAAAAGGTACTCCGCTAACAACTGACAAGGTACGTCTCAACAGATCGTAGTTTTCATGCAGTGCTTGATCTTTTTTCATCGATATTTTGATACTTTGACCTGCTCCCCAATTTAGTACGAGAACGACTTGGAGTCTGCGGTTAAATTGACCGTACCCCAGAATTAGTACCGGTCTAAAGTAGAAATTTCCGGCTTCTGGCCGGAACGCGACTTCAAACACTATCGGCTAGAGGCAGGTCGGCGCCAATAGTATAGGTCCCCAACGGATGCCCCTCTCTTGAGTTCAATTTCATTGATATCAGGAACATCAACACGTCGCTCCCAGAGAGGAAACCAATGGCAGTCTCGCGTATCGTCTTCCGTGACCTTGCGGGTATTTTTCGCCATCTCTTTGTTACATGCACCGAACTGCACAAAGTTGACTTGCGACTCTATCAGGCTAGCGGGATTAGCGCCGTGGACATGAGGATAGTACAACTGCAGCTCGTCATCCTCCCAAAAACAGATGGGACAAATGTCGTATGAACCGGGCGGTGCAGGAAAAACCTCATAGCCGCAGCAAGGGCAGGTAAACATATTCTGGTACGTCTCGTTGTGGCCGATAGTGGAGAATCCTAACTCAAAGAAACCACTGGGTTAGCCGGATGCGGAATCCAGCTATGCGCCCAGCAGATCACCAGATGGGTAGATGGATGTGGGGGCGGGATTTGTCCGTTATCTACCCTTCAGAATTAGCTAAAAAGTTGCTTGGAGCGTCCCGCTTCTGGCAGGTTGGAAGGTCCGCATCCGACCTATAGCATTCATATATTTCCGGCGTATATCTTTGCTAGAAGATATCGTGTGAGAAACAAGATGACCGCACTACCGACTAGCCATGCCAGCATGAACGAGAGATAGCGAATGGCGAGTGGATCAAGTGGCTGCTTTGGTGTTCCAGATAGGTTACCCGAAATGCCGACATCAGAAAGTACCCACGTAAGGCACATCGCCATCAAGACGTATGACGCTACTGCTCCAATACCAATGAACGACCAAAAATGTTGAAGGGATCCGCGCCATAAATAGGCGCAGACACCAACTGCAAGCGCTGGGCCAATGAGTCCAAACGGAATCACCAGACTGAACGGGTTCATCGTAGAAATATTCTGATGTGGCTGAAAATACGTAGCTTAACGATTTGCAATTGTCGACATCTGACCGATAGCGGACATCTTATCTCAAAGAAGTAACAGCATAGCCCGATGTGAAAGTGGGCTATGCATGCAGCAAATCACGCTGAGGAGCTGATGGGCGTCGGGGCGGGATCTGTCCGTTATCTACCCTTCAGAATAAGCTGTAAAACAGACCTATAGCCCAAGAGCAAGTCACGCGCCGAAGGTCCGCTTCTGGCCGATTGCGGCCAAATTTAAGCGGAGGTCTGCTCTCGATATTGCTTAAGCTTCCCATTGCTATAGTAGTTTAAGAAATCAGACATGATTGGCGTTAGCTCTGTTCTTGCTGCGATATTCCAAAATCTTGTTTCTCCGAGCACGGGGACGAGACCATCAATGAGTCCTTGGCTGCAATTATGGCTCGCAGATGTCAGCCAGTGCTGCAATAAACGAATAACTTCCTCCAACGGGAGCTGTGATGACCTGGTGAGGGAAAGTGCATACCTGTAGTTCCCCGGAAACAGAGTTGTTATGAACTCGATACGCTCGGAAACCGACTGAGAGCGTAGCCACCTGCGAAGGTCGGTATCAACCTGTGCAGTGCCTGAACGACGGACGAACTGTTCTGGTTTGTATTGGGGTTCACACATTTCAGTCATTACTTCAGCTATGTCTGCTTAGTGGATATGAAGGGCTGCTGTTGGCCGATAGCGAACACCTCAGCTTGAACAAATAATGGAGTAGCCAGATGTGGAATCAGGCTATCGCCTTTTTGACTGCATCCATCCAGTCCTGCCATGCGCCTGGGTCGGCCGGCCCTGCGTCACCGGTAATTTCCCAAGATAGCGAACTCAACAGACCGGCAATATCATCAGATTTTGTGCGCTCGTATTCCTGCTCCAAGAAATTAAGCATCGCACGATACGCTTGCTTGGCCGTCAACTCTACTTCATCCATCTTCCCCATCCTATTTCATTAGTTCCGACCTCGCCTGCGAAGGTGCGCGTACATGACCTGCGGCACACGTATGGCACCCGCCTGCGCGCCGCCGGCGTCTCCGAAGAAGACCGGGCGCTATTGCTGGGCCACGCCAGCAAGAGCATGCCCGAGCACTACGCGACTGGAACGGTGGAACGCCTGGTCGACCAGGCCAACAAGGTCGAGCTCAAGCGGAAGAGGATGACGATCTTGCGCGTGGTCAACGGCTGAACAAGGTCACGCAAAAGTCACGCAGGCCGTTTTTTGCAGAGTCACGCAAAAGCAAAAGGCCTCTAACGCGGTAACGTTAGAGGCCTTTACCTGCAAGGCTTGCGCCTTAGTGCATTTGGTTGCGGGGGCAGGATTTGTTATTCAGAAACAGCGCGTGAAGCTAGCTTAGTCCCTGCCTTACTGCAATAAATAATATTGGCCAGAACACTGGTATAGTGCCGACTAAATTTTGGGGTACCGCTCCCACACCTCTAGCCGCGCTCGGTATAAGCGCAGGTTTCAGAGGTAGTCATGAGCTCACCAGCATTTTCTTGGTTTCTCCTTGCCGTCAGCGTGATAGCGGAAGTTGTAGGTACCGTCGCACTACGCTATACAGACGGATTCACCCGCGCTGCTCCCTCAGTAATCGTAACCCTTAGTTATGCAAGCGCTATTTGGCTCATGTCAGTATCTGTTCGCCACCTTGAAGCTGGATTGGCATACGCAGTGTGGGCAGGATGTGGAACGGCGCTAATTGCCCTCATAGGAATTTTCTGTTTCGGAGAATCAACGGCGCCACTTCGATTGGTAGGTATTGCATTAATCATTAGCGGAGTCGTGGCGCTGAATTTGAGTTCGTCGTAAGAGTCAAGAGTGCCGCCCGCATTCTTCGACCAACGCTATTCATTGTAATTGGCGCATAACGACAGTGAACAAAGTTGGTCGGAAATTGATTCTGCTGTGGCTTAAAAAGTCAAAAACCGCCTGAATAGGTGGTTTTTGTTCTGTAACACCAGGAATAGCAAGGCCGCTATAGGCGAGAAGCCGACTTCCACTGACTAAAACAAACGCCCGCATTGCGCGGGCGTTGCTATATTCAGATCATGCGCGGGATTTATTATTCAAAAACAGCTTGTGAAGCTAGCTTAGCCCCCTCCCTTCTCTACTGATTACGAAATAGCCGCGCCCATGGAAAAAGTATATAAAAATCAGTGGGTTAGGGTGGGGCGCCTGAACTATTAAAACCGTCGGCGCCAGTCTATAAGTGCTTGATTTCATTGGAACTAATTCTTTCCATTAACCCACATTTAGCCAATTCTAGCGGGCGAGGATGGAGTTCCTTGCATCATGTCCGCTATCGGCCAGATAGCAGAATACGATCAGCAAGAGCATGCCGTTTTCGGCAACACAGTTTTACTTGCTGGGTGATGCTCTAGAGCCTTCCAATCACTAAGCTTCGTACCGTGTTCAACAATTTCAAAGGAAGGCAAAATGTTAAATCCCCTAAATGAAACCGTCGGTGACCGGACGGCAGGAGTCTCTTCGGATGCGGAGTATTTCGAGTACACGTCTTCAGCTAATCCTATCGGCGCGAAGATCATCACAAGGGTGCCGTATCGGACTTTTGATGCGAGTCTTTACGGACAAGGAGAAACGCGTCTGGTGCCACTGGATATCTCGTCCGATCTGAAAATCCCTTTTCCTGCAACGGCACCGGGCTTGTGCGCACACTTCGTGCGGATCAATGCCGGCGACAGCCTGGATTTCGGCGCGCAGGCCACCTCGTTGATTTACTACGTCATTCAGGGCGCGGGGGTGGCGCTTCAGGGTGACAGGGCACTGTCGTTTGCGAAAGGCGACTTCTTCACCTTCCCCGGGGGGGGCGAAGTAAAGATCGAGGCGCAAGCGACTACCTGCCTCTACTACGTGAACGATGCCCCCCTTTTGGCCTATCTGGGCGTCAGTGTCTCAAGCCAGCAGTTCGAACCTACGCTGTATCCTGCAGAGCGCGCCAGGGAAGAATTGGCCCAGGTAGCGTCGATGTCTTCGGCGGCGAAGCGTAACCGGATCAGCATCCTGCTGGGCAACCGCCACTTTCCTCAAACTAGGACTGTGACGCATACCTTGTGGGCGATGTTTGGTATCGTTCCGGCGGGAGCGGTACAAAAGCCGCATAGACATCAGTCGATAGCGCTGGATTTCGTGGCGGACTGTGGTCCCGGTACATACTCGCTGGTAGGGACCGAGCTGGATGAAAGCGGTGATATTTCCAACCCCCAGCGTGTCGACTGGACGCCTGGCATGGCGTTCATTACGCCTCCCGGCTATTGGCATGCTCACTACAACGAATCGGACCGGCCAGCCTATATCATTCCAATCCAGGACGCCGGATTGCATACTTACCTACGTTCCCTCGATATCCGTTTCGCCCGCTGATACCGATCGCCCTCCGCCGGATTCCGGCGGAGGGCGATCGGTAATACTGCGACCTGCAATATACTCAGATGACTGCGTGCTCGTAGCGACGGGATTGGCAAACTAACCAAGGAAGCAGTATATGGATTACTACGCTGCGGTCAGTGCATTTCTTGTTGCTGCTGATACTCTCAGCTTGAGCAAGGCCGCGTTGCAGATGGGGATCAAGACTTCCACGATATCGCGTCATATCGCACATCTGGAAGCTGACATGGGGATTGCGCTGTTTAACCGCTCGACCAGAGGGTTGGTAATGACCGAGGGCGGGCGGGTCTTTCTAGAACACGCACGTACCGCGATGGTGGCGCTGGATGACGCCCGCCGCATCACCGCCTCTCTTAACCTGCGACCAAGAGGGCTTCTGCGAGTCACTCTACCTCCTGCATTTGGCCGTCACCACATTGTCAGACATTTGCCCGCATTCTTGGAGCGGTACCAGGATATTGAGCTCGATATTGGTTTCCAAAATGAGGCTGTGAATCTGATCGATAAGGGTATTGACCTTGCCATACGCACGGGCATCTTGCCCGAGTCACAGCTGAAAGCTCGAAAGCTGGCGCCGCATTACCGCATTGCATGCGCCAGCCCCGCTTATTTGCGCTCAGCGGGGATTCCCAAGACGCCCCACGAACTGGAGCAGCACCGGATCCTGCGGCTTTCTCTGGGATTTGATGCGAACTGGTACTTCGTGAAACGAGGGGCTCAGGCAGGTAGCGCTTCCTCCGAGCACATCTTGAACTTTCACGGGCGGCTCCGGGTGGACGATGTTGAGAGCCTGCGTGAGCTGGCCGTTGCAGGCGTCGGTATTGCGTTTCTTCCTTACTGGATCACTGCTCAGGCACTGGCAGATAAGAATCTTGTAAAGGTATTGCCCGAATGGGACATTTATACCGCAAAAGGAGAAAGTGCTATCTGGGCGGTCTATCCCCCGAAAAAGAACGTATCGTCCAAAGTGCGCGCCTTCGTCGACTTCTACGCCGACCTATTTCGCTCCGAAATATATTGGCAGGCGTAACTGGTCTCCGGACAAGTTTCGTCGCGTAATCTGAATAGATGGTGACAAGAACGCGAGCAGCATTGCGATAAATGGGTATTCGAGAGATTATCCAGCGCGTGATAGTCGATGTGGCTATCCCAATCCCGAGAAAAAACGCCCGCAGATTACTGCCGGCTTTTTTAGCGATATTACTGTCTACAGGCCCAGAAATTGTTCGTAGGCGCGTCAATATGCGTCAAATTTGAATATCACTGGAAAGACAACCTGGCCAGGCTGGGTCGATCTTTGCGCCTGACGCAAATGTGAGTCAAAACCGACCTATGTAGCGGGCAGGCGCGGGGTGGGGGCAACTGCGCGCGCCGACTCCGATACGCTTTAAAGTTGTTGTTTTAATAATCTCTCCCGCATGTACGGGCTGCGATGACCTGGTGAGCCACAGATCTGGCCTGGGCCAGCATCGACGAGTTTGTCGCATTTGAGAGGCTGGTCCGTTACTCGTCAGAGAAAAAATACATGGACACCCGAAGGCGGTGAAGAACAAGTCGAAGCCGCTTTCTGCTGGCTTTCATTGCCGGGTCAGTGGGACAAGCATACCTTCACACCGTAGCCACCAGCCGATGCTCACCCGGTGTGACGGGCACTCGCAATGCGCCACCATCGCAGGTGAGTGGCATGCCGTCCAGTTCAGCTGCCGAGATACCGACGCAGCGCATCCCCGGCGATTCGACCTGGATGATGTAGCGTGCCGCACCCAAGACGATTTTTGCCTCAAAGCCAGGCCATCCGGCTGGAATACACGGATCGAGGATTAACACCTCGCCTTCGCGGCGAATGCCTAGAATCCCCTCCATACCCGCACGGTGCATCCAGCCGGCGGCACCGGTGTACCAGGTCCAGCCGCCCCGGCCCTCGTGCGGCGATACCGAATACACATCCGCAGCCACCACGTACGGTTCCACGCGGTAGCGCGCCGTCTGAGCAGGTGTCCGAGCATGGTTGATAGGATTGACCAGAGCGAACAGGGCATGGGCGTGCTCGCCCGCCTGCGGGTCGCCGCGTAACTGCGTGAACGCTAGGATGGCCCACATGGCCGCGTGGCTGTATTGACCTCCATTCTCACGTAAGCCCGGCGGGTAACCCAAGATGTAGCCAGGGTCGCTCTGTGTGTGGTCAAAAGGTGGGGTAAAGAGCAACGCCAGCCCCGCCTCTGGCAGCACCAGGTGCGAGCGCAGCGAGTCCATCGCCATCTGTGCGTGGCCAGGATCGGCGACTCCTGACAGTACGGCCCAGGATTGGGCGATCGAATCGATGCGGCATTCCTCGCTGTGGCGGCTGCCCAGCCACGTGCCATCGTCGAATATGGCGCGCCGATACCAGGCGCCGTCCCAGGCCTCGCGCTCCAGCGAGGCCGTCACAGACTGGACATGGCTCCGCCAGCGCGCGGCACGAGTGGGGTCGCGTTCCTCTGCCAGAGGAGCGAATAGGATCAGTGTGCGTACCTGCAGCCAGCCGAGCCAAACGCTCTGCCCCCGGCCTTCCTGGCCCACACGATTCATGCCATCGTTCCAATCGCCGGTCCCCATCAGCGGCAGCCCTAATTCGCCAGTGAGGTCGATACTCTGGTCCAATGCGCGCGCGCAGTGCTCAAACAGCGTTGCAGAGATGCCTGCAGGCATCGGCTGGAAAAAGGCATCATGTTCGCCTACCTGCAGCGCGGGGCCGTCCAGGAAGGCGATGGATTCGTCAAGTACCGCTGTATCGCCCGAGACGATCACATAGCTGGCCGCGGCGAAAGCCAGCCAGATGCGGTCGTCCGAGATTCGCGTGCGCACGCCTTGGCCCGAATGCGGCAGCCACCAATGTTGCACGTCACCTTCGAGGAACTGACGGCCTGCCGCGCGCAGCAAGTGTTGACGCGTTTCTTCAGGACGCGCGAATGTGAGCGCCATGCCATCCTGCAGTTGGTCTCGAAAGCCGTAGGCACCGCTGGCCTGATAGAACGCCGAGCGGGCCCAGATGCGGCAGGCCAGCGTCTGGTAGAGAAGCCAACCGTTGAGCAGGATGTCCATCGCGCGGTCTGGCGTGCGCACTTGCACGGCACCGAGCAGCCCTTCCCAATGGTCACGCACCCGCTGCAGTTCGGCCTCCAGATCAGTCTCACGCCAGCGCGCCGCTAGTTCCAAACTTTCCTGCGCGCTGCCGCATTGCCCGAGTAGAGCGATGATGTCTACTGACTCGCCGGGCCGCAGCACTAGGCTGCACTGCAGCACAGCGCAGGGATCCAGGCCCGCACCCACCGTACCGGATAGGGACGCCTGGCTCTGCAATGCAGCGGGTGCCGCCAGACTGCCGCGATGGCCAAGGAATTCCTTACGGTCAGCGGTCCAAGCGGTCTGCCGGCCCCCGAGATCGGCGAAAGCGACTCTACCCGGAAAGGCTGTGCTCCAGGGATTGCGCGCCAGCAGCACGCCGCTGGCTGCATCGATCTCGGTAAGGATGAAGGGTGCGCAAACCGCACGCGAGGCGCCCAACACCCATTCTGCATAGGCCGTGACGGATAGGCGCCGCGTCTGTGGGCTGAGATTGCGTAAGGTGAGGCGCGACACCTTAATTGGGTCGTCCAGTGGCACGAACTGCAGCAGTTCAAGCGCGATACCGTGCGCCTCGTGCGTGAAGCGGCTATAGCCATGACCGTGGCGTGCAACGTAGGTACCGCCGTCGCGGATTGGCTGCGCTGTAGGGCTCCAGAGCTCGCCGCTCGACTCGTCTCGTACGAAGAACGCCTCGCCGGTCGGATCGATCACTGGATCGTTGGACCATGGGGTAAGTTGATTCTCACGGCTGTTACCAGCCCAAGTACTTGCACTGCCATCGGCCGAGACCTGGAAGCCGAAGGCAGGGTTGGCGATGACGTTGATCCAGGGGGCGGGGGTGGTCTGTCCGTCGGTGAGTACGGTGACGTATTCGCGACCGTCCTGATCGAAGCCTCCGAGTCCGTTGAAGAACTCCAGCCGCACCGTGTCTGTGCTCTGCCCCTGCCTCGTCAGGTTGGAAGATTGGGTATAGGTAGCTAATTCGAGCGCTGCACTCGCGTAGTGCACCGTCTCCGGCAGAAGACCGATTTGCCGAGCGATGTCGCCCCGACGCGCTAGCAGCAGCACGCGAGCTGCTGAATGCAGTAAGGCCCTGGCTGACACATCCATCAGATCTGCGCGCAGTGTATGGACCACCCCCTGGGCTATCGTCTCGCCGTGTGGTCGAAGGGGCGACTGGCTCCGGCGCACGGCCGTTTCGATAGCGGACTGCAGATCCTG
>Ga0207671_10004729_pt1 | contig 12850 bp, 14 predicted proteins | sample KBSC24metaG_FD_184352 | JGI IMG/M metagenome (GOLD analysis project Ga0207671, IMG submission 184352) | Corn rhizosphere microbial communities from Kellogg Biological Station, Michigan, USA - KBS C2-4 metaG (SPAdes) (version 2) | ecosystem: Host-associated > Plants > Roots > Rhizosphere > Soil... | reverse complement strand
TTTCTCGTCATAAGCGTAACTGCCCGGCATTTTGTAGTTAAGGTTTTCAGCCATCCAGGTAACCGTGGCGCCCGTCAAAGGGTTTTTGAAGCTGACAGTTTTATACGTGTGGCCATCGCGCGAGTCGGTAAAGGTGCTGGCGGACTGAGTATTACATCCCTGGGTAACGAATAAGGTAGCAATTAAGACAAGGGTGTGCTGTTTCATTTAATATCAACTATATTGTTTTTCAAGCCAAGATAAACGAAGATATTGAAGATTTCTCGCTATTAGGAGATGGGTAGTTTAGACTTTTGTTTCATTCTTCCTTTACAAAGATCGATTGTATTTCCGGTGGCTTGGTAGCGTTCTGCTGTTCCTGTTCAATGATCTTTGGAGAGGAATACTCCGCCGGGGGGCAGCTTCGGGTCATTACCTGGTTGGATGTACTTTATGACGATTCCTTCAACCTGACACCATTCGACAAGGACCCTTCCTCGAAATTCTGACCCATTATCGACCCTGATCTGCTCAGGGCGACCGCGATCGTTGACAATGGACTTCAGCACTTCTACCACCTGATCCAGCATCAGTTCGGCGTACATCTGCTTTAACCGGCGGTTCTCTTCCTGGAGAGCCTTCATCTCTTTGAGGTGAGATGTGTCTATCCCCGCATACTTCTTCCGCCAGTTGAACAAGGTCGCCTTACTGATCCCATATTCCCGGCAGAGTCATCGAATCACGCCCGCCGTCATAATGTTTTAAAATCGAGACTATCTGAGCCTCCGTTAATCGCTGCTTTTTCATATTGACTGTTTAAAATTAGCTCTTTCGAGTCTAATTCCAACCTGTCCTAATATCAGCGAAGGCTACATACCGTTTTAAGGTCAGAACGATAATGCCAATTCTATACCAAACGATTTGCATTTGCTCAAATAGAATTGAACGGAGTCCTGATCCAGGAGTTTGCTTCGGATTGCAGGAAGACTGTCAACCGGCATGGTACATCGGATGTAAGGTAAGGACAACCGGAAACCCAGTTTTCCTTTGAATGATACGGAAAATAAGCGCACCAATCCGGCGGCGGTTTGCGAAGATGGAATTCGGATTGATGGATCGTCCGAAGTCGATCCGGAGCGAGACATTAGGTTTAAAGGGCGGTATTGAAGGGCCTTTCGAGCATTCTTTCTTAGTGTTTACCCTTACGCCGAAACCGTTTTTTCACCCCTTTTTTTTCCAGCAAGCTTTCTTATATTTAGTAGTCTGGAGAAAGGGGGCGTTTGGCGCGGCGCAAAATACCCGCAATCTTAGTAAACGTTTATTGGAGCTAACCTAGTTAAAACGAGAGCCCATGGAGCATGAGGTTCGGACAAGACCGATACCAACGGTCAACACCGAAAAGTGGCGGCAGATATCAGCAACTGCCCACGCTTGCCGACTTCCATTGGTGATCCCCGGGCTTTTCCAAAAACAATCGCAACTCTGGTCGCCTGAAAGATTGGCTACGCAATGGTCAAACAAGGAGGTGGTCATCGCGGACGATCTTCCGGCACATGGTGTACCCTACCGGGAGCAGGCGAAGAACTACCAACGTCGAATAAAACTGTCCGATTTCGTTTCGTTGCTGAGCACCGGAAGGTCTTGTTATCTTAATCAGGCACCGCTCCGGGACTATCCCCAACTGCTGGAGGAGCTCGACGTAAAGAACTTGTTCCTTTCCAGCAAATTCGCGTTAAACCTGTGGGTGGGAAGTAAAACCCGCTCGGGATTGCATTTTGACAACGCCGATAATCTGTTTGGACAAATCTATGGAAAGAAGAGGGCCATACTTATCAGCCCTGAATATTCAAAGTTTCTTTATCCCTTCCCGGACAGCCCCTCAAAAAGTCAGGTGGACTTAGATGCATTGGATTTGAAGCGGTATCCCCGATGCAAGAATATAGAAATGTGGACATGTGAGTTGAACCCCGGTGACGGACTTTATATGCCAAGAGGGTGGTGGCATCATATCTGTTCGGAAGATGTGTCCATCTCCATAAATTGTTGGCACGGGGAATCTCTTTCAGACGTGGAATATTTACGACTGATTTTTTCCGGGGGACCACGCATCATTGTGCGCGCCGTCTATGATTTTGTCTGGCACGGCGTATTCAAGAGGCCATTCAGGCATCGTTTATTCAGTGCACCGCCGCCTGGGGTAAGAGCGTACGAAAAATTTGTATCTCATTGATAACCTAATTGCCATGTTCAGTACTATTTTAAGTTGGCTTACTGTTGCGTTCTTCCTCTTCTGGTTTGGCGTATCGGTCATCAACCAACATAAGCGGTGGCGCCGTGTCATTTCAAAGATCTCGAGCAGGGATATTTGCAGTCTTGTACCTATTTGGACTTTTTTTGCGCCAAATCCTGGCAGAACGGATCTCTATTTATTATATCGCGACCGCGACATCGAAGGAAACATCTCCGCATGGAGGGAAATGCGACTGACCTCGAGGAATTCCTGGCTGAGGCTTTGGTCGCCATCAAGAAGGATTCAAAAAGGGATCGTTGACCTTGCGCCGAATTTTACGAAGGATAAGGTGGAGAATTTGCAGCAGTCGGTGAGCAAGCGTCACACCCTTGAATTCCAGTATTTGCTGCTCCTCAACTATGTGTGTAACGAACCGGTGGATTTCAGGGCTCAAATGCGTCAATTCGCGTTGGCAAGAACAAATGGCCACGACTCTGAAGACCAACCCAACGTCATTTTTCTTTCCGCCTTCCATCAAATAGATCATCTTAACTGACTAAATAAAAACTCATGAACAGCTATCTAAGTCTAGCCCAGCAATTGAACAACGATGCGGCGATTGAAGCCAATATAGAGACACGCTCGTCCGAAAATTTCAAGCCGAAAATTATTTACCTTCCTGAAGGAGGCTTGATAAAATCCAATGGCTTATTTAATGGCGGTACCATAACGGCATTGATCGGCAGGGAGAAATCTGAATATCTCACGGGCCTGGAAGCAGCCATCGAGAGTAAAAATGAAGATCGCATACTGCTCTATTGCGAAGCCATTGTAGAAAGGATTCGAAAAGACACTCTGCGTAGGGTAAAGATTTCCGGACTTGATGACTTTCCGGCTATTGTCGATGTTCATTATGGGAATTCATGGGTAGCCAAACACCTGTTTATCGGCCATAACACCGAACTGGCGATGAGTGCCTCGGTTTGGAGCGGTGGTAAACTAAACGATCATGCATTCAGGGCAACGGAACATCGTCAGAAGCGGGGGAAGGTAAACGTGCAGGTATTATTGATCCTCACGCCGCCGATGCTGACGAAAATTGAACGATCGGTTTTGGCGGCGGCGCCGGATAATCTAAGCGAGATTCATATCAGCAGCCCTTCCGTTGCCTGGTCTGCTGCCGGAGTAGCGCAAAAATGGACAACGGAGTATGAACTCAAACAGGTCGATACGGATAAGATTATGGCTCAGCAGGGCGGCTCCAGGGGGGATTTTTTATCCACTGAAATTCAAAAATTCATGAACCCTGCTTATGAGGAGCACAGGAACCAAACCACCGTCGATCAGCGCCAGGTGCAACAAGCAGATACGAAGCAACAGCAGCAACAACAACAGCAGTATCATCAGGACGGGCAAAATCATCAGCAGCAGCAACAGCTGCAGGCACAAGAGGATGGACAGCACCAACAACAGCAACAGGAGCAGTATCAACAAAATCAGGGCGTCCAGGAACAGCATCAAGACCAACAACAGCAGCAGAATCAAGGCGAGCAGCAACAGCATCAAAACGACAATGCGCACCAGGGAGCTACCGAACAGGTTCAGCAAGGCGGAATGTGGATGCGGGACGATCTGAACGGCGATTTTGCCATAAGGCAAGTTGACGAAGTAGCATACGCGAGTCTCCTGAGCAGGATTGATTTTCAAAGCATGGATGCCACTCAGTCCGTTAAGGAATTATTGCGGCTGAGGGAGAATTTGTTAACGATCGGCATGGGTTAGTAAAGCTATAAAAATGAACAAGGCAGTCTTTTTGAGCTCAATCATTGCTGCAATCGGAATCGTCTATGATTCGCTTGAATTTTACTTTGCCAGGGATGCTATCCTAACGAAGTTTTACAACTGGCGAATTGTGAAGTCGAGGTATTATATTCTTATCAGGCGCCCGATCTTGACCTTCCTGTTCGATCTTTTTTTTGAAAGAAGGACATTTTCGCTGCTGGTGATCAGTCATGGCGTTGCGGCGATCCTTTTCCCGTTTATCTTTTACGTCAACAACTCCTTGGCCGCGCCTTTTGCCTTTATCGTTCTTTTTGTGCACTGTCTGACGAATATCAGGATCCTGGTGGGTAGAGACGGGGCGGATCAGATGCAAAGCATTGTTTGGGCAGGGCTATTTGCGTATTGCCTTCCCATAAACGAGCAGGCAAAACTAGCGGCTCTCTGGTTTATTGTGGCCCAGCTGCTGCTGTCCTATATCACTTCGGGTATTTCGAAGCTGGCGTCTCCCGTTTGGCGCAACGGTACCGCCTTGCAATTGATCTCCCGCATGGCCACGTATTGGCCCTATAAATTGTCGATGACATTTAAGAACCGCGCCTTGTCGTTTGTCGTGGCCTGGTCAACGATCATCTTTGAACTGTTCGCTCCGCTGCTGCTATTTTTTGGGCGGCCCGGGACCCTTATCTTTATTACGCTCGGAGTACTGTTCCATGCCGGAATAGCGATTGGAATGGGTCTGACGACCTTTGTATTTGCTTTTTTGGCAACGTATCCAATTTTGTTTGAACTCGTTGTTAAGGTATGAATACATAAAGATCCTTTCCGATGTTCTTTACCGCCAGCACGATCGGTTTGGGATATCCTTTGTCCTCGAATTTGATGTTTAACTCCTCGCCGTCGACTTCCGCACTAATAAGCTACTGCGAAATTGAACCATCGACAACTGGTTTTCTCCGCCCGACCTACAAATCGCAAAGGGTGCAAGGAGCCGGGTTCGGCTAAATAGCTTTGTCTTCCCGACGACCACTATCCCTCCGGTAAAGGCATACAGATCTGCCAAACTGTAAGCGTATAATGCTTTGGAAAAGCCGGCGTCAACATTCTTCGTTCTCTTGAGCGATAAGGCTTCAACAGGAATTAATCGACAATTCCTGTGATGGTTGCATTTTTGTGGCCTTTAGAAGTACTTCATAACGCAAGTGGGGAGCAAGTGATATTCTCAGGCAAATTGACCAAATAGTGATGAAAGCAGTTGTGCTTTGCTTTAAGCCATATTTAAAGACGGAAGAGCTTAAATCTTATGGTCTTATTTATTTGTATGTGATTGAAATCAAAAGAAAAAGCCGCTCATTCCGGAGCGGCTTGCTAACAAAAATGCGGCAAATTTGCCTCAGTGCCCAGGTGGGATTACCTACGGCTACGCCTCGGTGTTCCCTTTACCCTTTTGAAGGTCTTACCCGAAGGCCCCCTCGCCTTCGGCGCTCAGGTTTTTGCATTCATCCGCTTAGACGAACAAGTTGCTCGCCCGCTCCTGAAATGCAAAAACCCCTCAACTATCGTTGAGGGGCTTTCGTGCCCCAGGCGGGAATCGAACCCGCACTCGCCTTTCGGCAAACAGGATTTTAAGTCCTGCGCGTCTACCAGTTCCGCCACCAGGGCAAAAAACCAGGATCAAAAAAAAATTCCATCAACCACAGTGGGCGGATGGAATTTCAGAGAGCGGAAGACGAGGCTCGAACCCGCGACCTCAACCTTGGCAAGGTTGCGCTCTACCAACTGAGCTACTTCCGCATACTACCGTAGGGCTTTCCGACAGTTTCCTGTCAACCCAACAGTGTAAAGAACTTTCCTTTTTGGGAGTGCAAATATAGAAGGTTCTGCACTTCCGAAAAAATTTTTTATCAATTACTTATACTGGGGAGTGTACAAGGTGTTAGCCGGCACATTCACCTCAGGCTTACCCTTATAACGATGCGACCACAATGCACAGGAGCCGCCGATGACCAGGGCTACAATACAAAATACCTGCAGATAAAATAAGAATACAGAAGAGTTTACCCAGCTATAGGCAAAGTCTTTCAATTTCGGGTCTCTGGTCTCTGTGTGTTGATCCATAATTGTTTAATTACGTTTTCGACAGGCAAATTTAGTGCATTGAGATCAAAAGTTCACTTTTTCCCATTCACTATTTCACTAAAAGTTTTTCTCCCCGCTACAAAGTACTGCCATACGATGCTATGGCCGTACCACCCTTGCACACTCCCTCCCTTCCGGATGGGGAAAACACTTTGTTTTCGCTTGAAAAACAGCCATTTAAGAAACCCAAAATGTGCTTCCAGCACCGCCAGGAAATACACGCCCTCCCCTGCCAGTAACGACTTCCAGGCCGAGATAGTATCCAGGAAGAATCTGAAAGGGATCTTCCAGGCCAGCTGTCCCATGGGAAGGTTCTTGGCCATCATGATCAGGTTATTGCGAAAATTAAGGAATACCTTCCGCTCATTTCCCTTGGGTAATGTACCTCCTCCCAGGTGATAGACCACGGAATCCGTGCAGACATATACCTTATATCCCGCCAGCTGCAGCCGCCAGCAGAAGTCGATCTCCTCCTGGTGTGCGAAGAAGTAGGTGTCCATCCCTCCCAGCTGATGATAAAGCTCCGCGCGGACAAAAAGAGCGCATCCCCCTGCCCAAAAGATGGGCTCCGTCTGGTCGTATTGCCCAATATCCTTCTCGCAGGCATCGAAGATCCGTCCCCTGGCAAAGGGATAGCCCAGGTAGTCCAGCCATCCGCCCGCCGCTCCGGCATACTCGAAAAGCTCTTTATTGGCGTACATCCTGATCTTAGGCTGACAGGCTCCAATAGAGAGGTCTTTCTCCATCAGCGCCAGTATGGGTTCTATCCACCCCGGCTCTACTTCCACGTCCGAGTTCAACAGCACATAATAGTCGCTCTTCACCTCCTTCAAGGCCTGATTATAGCCGCCCGCAAAACCATAGTTCCTGTCCAGCTGAATGATCCTCACCCCAGGGAAGCGCTGCTGAAGAAAAGACACCGAGTCGTCCGTCGACGCATTATCCGCTACGATGACCTCCATCGTGGGGCAGGTGCTGGCCATAACAGAAGGGAGAAATTGTTCCAGGTGGTGGCGTCCGTTAAAGTTGAGGATTACAATGGCTATGGTTGACACTACTACGAGTTAATAAATAAAGCCCAAAAATACGGGAATAGGCATTTAGTGAGGTGGTTTTTATAAATTCGACCTATGATTCGAGCATTGCTTAACTGGAGGTCCTTACTGGCCCTGATCGCTATCGTTATCGTGAGCGCCACCATCTTCTACTCGCAGTACCTCGCCCGGAAGATCGCCGCGGACGAGCGGAAAAAGGTAGAGATGTGGGTAGCCGCCAGCAAGGCCATCCTCAGTAATCCCAGCATGGACCTCACCCTTCCAAATATTATCCGCAATGGTCAGCAGTCTATTCCTATCATCGAGACCAATGAGGCCGACAGCATCATGGGGTTCATCAACCTCGATTCCGCTCAGGCAGCCGGCGATAAGAGTTATTTGTATCATGAGCTGAAGAGGTTCCGCTCGGAAAATGGGCCCCTGGAGATCAAGCTCAGCGATAGTCCATATATTGCCAATCGTTATTATTACGGACATACTTCCCTGTTGGATGAAGTACGGTATTATCCCCTGATACAACTATGTATCGTGGCCCTCTTTATCTTTTTTATTCTTTATACTATCACCATCCGCAATACCGCCACACAAAACCAGCTCTGGGCGGGCATGGCCAAAGAGACAGCTCATCAGCTGGGCACCCCTGTCTCCTCCTTGGAAGGCTGGGTGGAAATGCTGAAGGAAAGCCAGATAGATCAACGTACCGTACAGGAGATCCAAAAGGATGTGGACAGGCTCAAGCTCGTGTCAGACAGGTTTGGCAAGATTGGCAGCATACCCCAGCTCGAGGAAAGGGACCTTATCGTACAGATAAAGAATATGGTGGAGTACATCCGCAAAAGGGCGGCAGGACGAGTCCAGTTCATCATCAATGGTCCCGGGGAAGGCCAGCTTCGGACACGTATTTCCGGCCCTCTTTTTGACTGGGTCATCGAGAATCTCCTGAAGAATGCCCTGGATGCCATGGAAGGCAAGGGCAGCATCACCATAACCATACAGGACCAGGAAAAGGAGATACTGGTAGATGTCACCGACACCGGCAAAGGCATTGCCGCCAGGAACTTACAAAAGGTCTTCAAGCCCGGCTTCACCACCAAAAAGCGCGGTTGGGGCTTGGGGCTTAGTCTCTCCAAACGTATTATCGAACAATATCATAAAGGCCAGCTCTTCGTCCGCTGGTCCGAACCCGGCAAGGGCACGACATTCCGTGTGGTGCTGAAAAAATAGGCCGGCCTTGCCCCCCAGGGTCTCCACCCAGAGCACCATCCTCATGGTCGCCCTTAAAAAAGGCCGCGGAATTTCGCTGGAAGATTTGCTCAAAAATCCTACATTTGCAGCCACTTCTAAAAATGAGCACACAGGGTTGCGTGGGTGGCGAAATTGGTAGACGCACTACTTTGAGGTGGTAGCGCCGCGAGGCGTGTGAGTTCGAATCTCATCCCGCGCACTTTTTTATTTTGTTATAGCCTTGTAAATCAACAGATTACAAGGCTTTTTTGTTGCCCGTTCGCCCGATTTTCGCCGCTTTACTCCGCCTGTTTTGGCGAGCAAATGGCGAGCAGAATTGAGCGCAAAAGGGCATAAAATGAATCAAATTTCTATCACGACCAGGCCATCCCGGAAGGGGGATAAGACGTGGTATTATTTGGAGTGGGGAATGGCGCCAGATCAACGGGAACGTCTTAAAGAATTTATCTACTCATTTTTTAAACTCATCTGGTTTAGCTACTGATTCTCCATTAGTGACAAAATAAGAGGTTTTGCAATAAAACCGCGCTCTATTTAGAACCTTTGGACGGCCCAGCGTTGTTCCTCCGAGAGAAAATTCCAATACCCAGCTTTTGTCATAATCGATGAACAAGCCGCCATCCTTCCATCTTCCGGTATAAATATTTGAGGCAAAGTCTTTATGGGTAATATATATCTGGTACGGGGTGCTTTCATGTTGAACCGGAAACTTGTCAGGATCTATAAAGTCGGGCCATTATTGTTTACGGCGGCATGTATTACGTCCATGCGACTAAAAAAATCATAGACGAAAGGCAAGTCCTCCTGAATGATAAAGAAATTGATTTGTTTCGAGTTCATAGTAACAAATGTATATACGTTTTACCTCACTTGTTCTCCATCTTTTTTATATCGTCCACATAATACAAAGGGGCTTTTTGGCCTTGAAATCTATTTGACTTTACACAATCCTTATATTTACTTTCATCTGGAAGCAGATGCGCTTCATACAGCCTGTCCTTCTTGAAGAAATCCTTGCCATAAAGCTCCGGGCAGGGAATAAAAAGTATAACCGTTTTGTTGGTGATACTTTCCTTCAATCTACACGCTACTACATAGCAGAAGACACCACAATCCGGCAACTTAACAGGAATATCTATCAATGTACCTGTTATTACCCGATCGGCCTTTATTTGAGATGATCCTTTATACCCATTATCTCCTTGCGGCAGAAAGCAATTTAGGTATAAAGCAAGTGGTATCAGCAACATCAGGGTCCTCATGACTTATTATTTCTATTGTTTAGTCAACTCGCCACTTTTTAGGATCTTTGTCCATTTTTTGACAAATTGCCTGGATAATGAAGCTTCTTTTATTGCCACATAACTCTCAAATACACCATATTCCCCTTGTATTACAAAATAAAGGTCTGATTCTGCCTCGGGATATTTATTGGTCTTTGGTGTCTCTACTTTAAACAGGACCCAGCGATGCACAGCGCTATCCTGTTTATCTAACACTGTCAATACTGTGCCGCTGTCAATGTGGCTTCGATAAAAATTCAGCGTTTCTTCACTATCTGCAAACTGGACTGCCTTCATCAGTCGCATTACTCCGATGATGCTAGCGGTATTTACATTTTCATTTCCCGGTATGATCCAGGTGCTCATTTGGATACTGTCATCTTTCTGAGAGACAACTTTCCAATCATATTCGGGAGGCCAGCCTATCCGAAATTCTTCAGTTTTTTCCTGCGCGATCGTGTGAAACTGGCATGAAAACAGGAGCAAAGGCAGAAGAAATAATTTCATAGATCCTGGCTAAATGGTTAGACATAAAGGTTATAAATAATTGCTGAAATTCCAATAGTAACGACTTCGTTGCGGGCCAAAACCAGGGTCACCTTTATCTCCAAAAATCATATCTGTTTTGCCCTCTACATAAAGTGTACGATACAAGTACCATGCATAAGGCATACAATGCGGAGTTCATAATTTATTTGCTCAGCAACCACCTTTGCGAGGGGCGTGCTCAGCATCTACCTCTTCACCCACACATCCCAATCCGTCGGATCGACAGGTTAGATAATCTTCCTCTTGGCCCGGTTTATCAAAAAAGTACGCAACTGGTTAATTTGTTGCCGTAACACCATCCACAAAATGGATCCATCAAATAAACTCTTGGTTTTGCAATTCCTTAACATCGTAATGGAACTTGTTCTGGACGTATTGAGATTTCGGCACCTTATCCGAAATTCCAGCATTATCAGCCCGTACGGGTAATAGTGCGACTCCGCCCGGACCCCGTAATAATGGGTAACACCTAAAATTATCAAAGAGCACCGAAACGCTTTTAGCAGTGGCCTGATATTTGTCAAAAACCTGGCATGCTAAAATTTCCAATATTCATCACAGGAATACTCCTGTGTCTGATATCCTGTACAAAACCCGATCTGATCCACCCTTCCGTAAAGACAGAGGCGGGAACGCCGGGGGCATCAACCGATGTACCGGTGACTGTCACGGTGGATCTTTCCAAACAGGGAGCACAAATACCAAAGTACTTTACGGGTTTAAGCTTCGAGACCGTGTCGCTTCTAAAAGCTCCCTGGTATAATAGTAATAATACTTCATTTATCAACCTGGTAAAAGGTTTGGGAAATGGCATATTACGGATCGGCGGCGGCAGCGTGGACCAGATACAATGGACCAATTCCCCCACTACATCGAAGCCTATGACCATGACCAACACTGATCTGAATAATTTCTTTTCTTTTGCGGGAGCCACCACCTGGCCGGTAATGTTTGGGGTCAACCTGAATCCCGCTACCGTGTCGGCGGCGGCGGCAGAGGTCCGCTATGTAACAGAACACTTTGGTAGTATGGTGGCCTGTCTTGAATTAGGTAATGAACCAGACCTTTATAATCCAAATCGCCAACGTCCTTCAAATTACTCCTATCACTCGTTTTTAAAGGAATGGACTACCCTCCACGACTTGATCCATCGCGAGTCACCGGCTCAAAGCTTTTCGGGCCCCTCCACGGCATCAGGCACCTGGATAAAATCCTTTGCGCGGGACAAACACAGCCATGTATCCCTGCTGAACGAACATTATTATAAACTTGGTACGGGGAGCGACATGGTTGAGAGTATTGCAAAACTCATGGAGAAAGATACGGCATTTCTCACCAGGGCATATGTCTTAAGAGAGGCAACAAAGCCCTATAATCTTGCTTTCCGTATCGCCGAATGTAATACCTCGGCTGTAGATAGATCAGGCGTAAGCAACAGCTTTGCTTCTGCTATATGGGGGTTGGATTTTATGTTCACAGTGGCCCAGCAAGGCGGAACAGGTGTCAACTTCCATTGTAACGACGCCCATTTTACCCCCATTTCTTTTCTCAACGGTCCTGCCACACCAAACCCGCTGTACTATGGCATGCTCTTCTTTTCAAGAGCATCCTTAGGTAAAATGGTTACGGTCGGATCCACGGCCGGGGAGACAATCAACCTTACTTCTTATGCCGTGCAACAGGCGGACGGCACCGTACAGGTAACGCTGATCAATAAAGATCTTTCAAAAGATGCATCAGTGTCTCTGTCCGCGACCAACATGGCACAACTAAAGAATGCTTCGGCCCTACGTTTGCAGGGACCTTCTCCCGACGCATTGACAGGCACTCTTTTTGGCGGAAGCGCCGTAAAGGCTGATGGGACCTGGGCGCCTAACGTAAAAGAGAGTTTAGTGATGTCCGGAAATACTACCACGGTTAAAGTACCGGCTTGCAGTGCCGTACTCATAACTTTGCAATAGTTTCCACATAATCCCTGATAGTGTCAAAAAAAATAAATTTTTACAGAAAACCCATGACCGAATGGCTTTAAATCATGTCGCGTCTTTTTCTGGTAGAGATCTCGGATTCATCTTTACCATCCCAGAGAAAATTTGTTCCTGCATAGCCTTACTTGTCGGGATGTGCGGTGATGATATACCATCTTACAACTCCCTCTAATGTAGAGTATCCAATGTAACGAGAACCTATATCTAAATAATTCACCTAAAAGTATCATTTAGTTCGCTAACTGCTTGGACTACCGCCTAATATTCCTCTATCTTGTCAAGAAAAATGGAGGCTTTGAATAGTAAATTCGCCGCTGTAACTACCGACCCGTTGAACTTTTATCACTTCCTGATAAATCAGCATGAAACCCTCTACCAGCGGGTAGTCGACCTGATAATTTTTGAAGAAGTCGCCAACGAAAATTTCCGGCTGCAAAAGCTTTATCAACCCGGTGTATGGGATTTAAACACAGCGATAACCCTCGACGTCATCTGGTACCAGTATTGCCATCTTTTCCTCTGAAGCTCCCCTCTTAAGCACTCACTGACCATATCGGGAAGGGTAAAACACTACCTGACGAAGCGTTTAAAGACCATATCGAT
>Ga0207671_10004726_pt1 | contig 12855 bp, 10 predicted proteins | sample KBSC24metaG_FD_184352 | JGI IMG/M metagenome (GOLD analysis project Ga0207671, IMG submission 184352) | Corn rhizosphere microbial communities from Kellogg Biological Station, Michigan, USA - KBS C2-4 metaG (SPAdes) (version 2) | ecosystem: Host-associated > Plants > Roots > Rhizosphere > Soil... | reverse complement strand
GACATCGTTCAGCATGGTGCGGCCTTCGAATATATAGCTGCCGTCATCCAGGCGTCTATTGCCGCTATCCTCTTCGTCGAACTCGTCCCGTATATCCCCAATGACCTCTTCCATGATGTCTTCCAGGGTGACGATGCCGCTGGTACCGCCAAATTCATCCACGACGATGGCAAAATGGATCCGTTTCTGCTGGAACTCATGCAGCAAGTCTTCTATCAGCTTGTGTTCGTGCACAAAAAAAGGAGGCCGGATAAGGATATGCCAATCGAAGTCATCAGGCTCGTTCAGATGGGTGATCAGATCTTTTGAATGGACCATACCGGCCAGGTCATCCAGGCTTTTGCGGTAGACGGGCAGCCGGGAGTAATGCAGCTCTTCCACCCGTTGTTTCAGGTCCGCGAAGCTGACCTGGTAATCAATACCGTGTACTTCCAGCCGGGTACGCATGATCTGTTTTACCGTGATGCTGCCGAATTCGATAAAGCCCTGTAAAATATTTTTTTCTTCTCCGGAGGCCAGCTTTTCCAGGTTGAATGCCGTCTTCTTACGACCAAAGGTTTTTTCAAGCCCTTCAGTCCTGTGGACGGCCCATCCGCTGACCCTGCGGAACAACAAATGGGTAAGTTCTACCACACCTGAGGTGTAATAGGCGAACTGGAGATTGTTCTGGGTGGCCCAGACCTTTGGCATAACTTCTCCGAAAAGAATTACTACAAAGGCTACAAGGATAACTTTTATCAGGAATTCAAACAGCCAGAAACTCTGCTTTAACAGGACCATTTCATCGATGAGGAAATTGGCCAGGATAATAATGGCGATATTGATGATGCAGTTGGCGATGAGCAGGGAGGCGAGCAGGTTCTTTGGTTCTTCCAGCAGGGTGACGATCCTCTTCCAGCTGGCGTCCTGTTTGGTCTTCAGGATGTTGATGTCCTTGTATGTCAGTGAGAAAAAAGCCACTTCGGAGCCCGACAGCACAAAGGAGATGATCAGCAGGAAGAGGATGACGATAGCCAGGATAGTAGTAGCCTGTGGGTTGATGATCAGAAACACAGGAGATATCACTTCGTTCAGTAACAGTTTCGTTAAAGGGTGATCCAAAATAATTTATTTGGTTAACAATGGCTACTCGATCAACGAGTTAGAATGGCAGGTCTTCGGAGGGCTCTCCCAGGGTAGGGGAATCGCCGCTACCGCCTTCCAGGCCTTCGTGATGGATATGGGGATGAGAAGGTCCGTCCGAGCGTTTGTCCAGCATGATCAGGTTGTCCCCGACGACTTCGGTGGCAAATTTTTTATTCCCTTCCTTATCTTCCCAGCTGCGGGTGCGTAATCTTCCTTCTATGTATACCAGGCTGCCTTTGTGCAGGTATTTCTGCGCCAGTTCGGCGAGTCCCCTCCAGAGGACAACGGTGTGCCACTCTGTCTGTGAGATCAATTTACCTGCCCTGTCTTTAAAGGTTTCTGTAGTAGCCAAAGAAAATTTGGCGACGGCAATATTCCCCTCCAATACCTGTACATCCGGGTCTTTTCCTAAATTTCCAATTAACATCACCCTATTTACGCCTCGCATACGAAGAAGTTTGAAGTTTACAATCGTCTTAAAATACCAATTCCTGTTTAAAGGCCGTGCCGCACGGCCCCGCTATCTAAAATTAAATTTTTTCGGGCAAAAAGATAAATTTAGTTAGAACAAGCTTTGTGCCGGGGTGGGGTCTTTCAGCCAGGCATTGATAAATTTTGGGAACGGATATTCGTTTAATTTCTCCTTGTCTATCAGCAGATAGTCCTTTAAAGAGGGTAGCGGGCGGCTTAGCTGGATAGTAAAGAATTGTCCCTGGATAGTCTGGTGCGTCAATTCCTGTCGATATACTTTTGATATATACCTGACTGTGAGTGACTGCTTTCCAAAGACACGCCCCGCTGCAGCGCCCCGGAGGATGTCTTCGGGATACACCGGCTCTTCGGATTCCCAGCCCACCAGCTCAAAAAGGTCTGCCCAGATATCCCCTTTTAACCTTTGACGGATATATACTTTCTTATCAGGTGTCTCTACCATAAAATAATAGAACCAGCGGCTTCTTTTGCGAAGGACCTTTTCCCTGACAGGAAGTTCGCCTACCCTTTCAGTGCAGTAAGCCTGGCAGCTCTTCCGCTGGATACAACTCGCACACAGCGGGTTTTGAGGTTTGCATACCACGGCGCCGAAATCCATGATAGCCTGATTATAAATGCCGGGTTGGTCTTTATCCAGCAGCTGTCCGGCCAGTGCTGTATACTTTTTTTTGCCGGCAGTGGTATCGATGGGAGTGGCATCGCCTGTATAACGGGATAGTACCCGCAGCACATTCCCATCCACCACGGCATGGGGAAGATTGAACGCAAAGGAGGAAATAGCTGCGGCTGTATAAGGGCCGATGCCTTTCAAAGCGTGAATACTCTCGTAGTCAGCGGGAAATTTGCCACCGTAGTCGCTGGTGATCTTCCGGGCTGTGGCAATGAGATTACGGCAGCGGCTGTAATATCCCAGACCTTCCCAGCATTTGAATACTTTTTGATCCGGAGCCCGGGCAAGATCTTCAATAGCAGGAAATTCCGCGAGGAATTTTTCATAGTAGGCCCAGCCCTGCTCCACGCGGGTTTGCTGGAGGATAACTTCACTCAGCCAGATCCTGTAGGGGTCTTTTTCACCCTTCCAGGGCATAGCCCGGAAATTCTCATTTTTATGCCATTTTAGCAATAGTTCTGTAAAATCTTCTGTTTTTACCACCATTTTCCCTTAAATTAGCCCTCCTTAAAATTCACAATCAATATTTTAGAGAATCCTTGCACAAATAAACCAAATCTATTATTTTGACATTGAAAAAGGATTTCAGACAAGGTGTTGTGAATTAAAAATTTTGTTATATATTTAAAATCAGAAACTTATAAAACTTAATCCCCATGAGAAAGGCAGACCTAGTTAACCAGATATCGGAAAAAACAGGTATACCTAAGGTGGACGTCCTGGTGACGTTGGAAACCATGTTCAAAGAAGTTAAGGAAACCCTTTCCCAGGGAGAAAATATTTACATCCGGGGATTTGGAAGTTTCATTACGAAAAAACGCGCCGCCAAAATCGGACGCAATATAAAAAAGAATGTGGCAGTTCATATCCCTGAGCACTTTATTCCTGCATTCAAGCCTGCAAAAGAGTTTGTAGCAGAAGTAAAAAAATTGCAGTCGGTGAAAGAAGATCAGCCAAACCCGGATGAAGAGATGTAATTTTGCGCTCTAAGCGAAAAGCATGAAGAGACAGCAAATTATTGTAGCCGGCACCGGGGTGCTCTTATTACTCGCTCTGTATTTTTTTGGACAAACAGTTCCTCCGCAAAAAAAGCCCGAGATCTCCGAAGGAGCATCTCAAGGGGCTGCTATTTCAAAACCGATCAGTACCGAGGATATTCTACAATCCTCACAATCAAAGCTTACTCCTATACAATCAGAATATGTCACCCGATTGCAGCATGCTGTGGTAAGAGGGGATGTAAAAGCGCAGCAGCTGAATGCCAGCCGGCAGCTGGCTGCCTTCTGGCGGGATTCGGTGCAGAATGGGTTTCTGCCCTTTGCCTATTATACGGCTGAAGCAGCTAAATTGGAAAATTCCGAAAAAAGTCTGACATTTGCAGCCCAAATATTTCTTGGGGAGCTGAGGGGGCAGGAAAATCCCGCGATCAAAAGCTGGATGGCCACCAATGCTAAAGAGTTGTTTGAAAAGGCTTTAGAACTGAATCCACAAAATGACTCCACGAAGGTGGGGCTGGGCGCAAGTTATGTTTTTGGCAGCTCGGCCGGAAGTCCGACGGAGGTCATGGAGGGGATTCAGCGGATTTTGGAAGTAGCACGCCGTGATACGACCAATATGTACGCTCAACTCATGCTGGGTTGGGGGGGCATCGTATCGGGGCAATTTGATAAAGCTATTGAACGTTTGACAACCGTCGTTCGACATCAACCTGCCAATATCGAAGCGATACTCCTACTTGCCGAAGTCCATCAGCAAAAGGGCAATAAAGCCGACGCCATCAAATGGTATGAGGCTGCCCGAAAGCTGGTCGGTAATCCGGATATGATCAAGGAGATTGATCAAAGTATCCAGTCTTTGCGATAAGTCTCTCATTTGGAACATGTGGTGAGGAACCTTAATCAATTAGGAATTTATTTTTAAACTCATAAAAGCACAAAAGTATGCCTTGTGGTAAAAAGCGTAAGCGTCATAAGATTGCGACGCATAAGCGTAAAAAAAGACTGAGAAAGAACCGCCATAAGAAGAGAAACAAATAAGTTTTCTTTTTCGCAGGTGGATGGATTGGACAGAATGGCCTCATTCAAAAAGGTTGATGTCGATGGCAAACGCTAGTTACGCTTGAATAAGGAACTGATCATAAATGCGACCCCGCAGGGTGTTGAAATAGCCCTATTAGAGGATAAGAAGCTGGTGGAGTTACACCATGAAAAGGCTGACGCAAGCTTTGCGGTAGGTGATCTGTACCTGGGAAAGGTAAAGAAACTTATTCCGGGGCTGAATGCTGCTTTTGTGGATGTAGGCTTTGAAAAGGATGCTTTTTTGCATTACACCGACCTGAGTCCCTATGCCAGATCGCTATTGAAATTCACGCAACAAGCGATGAATGACAACAGTGCGGAAGGCTTTGAGTTTGGTAGTTTCCAGGTAGAGCCTGAGATCATCAAGACGGGGAAGATCAACGAGGTATTGAATGGCAAGCCTCATATCCTCGTTCAGATATTAAAAGAACCCATTGCGGCCAAGGGGCCCCGTCTCAGCTGTGAAATATCCCTTCCGGGCCGTTTTGTCGTCATTACTCCTTTTAATGATATTGTCGCTGTCAGCCGTAAGATCCACTCTTCAGAGGAGCGCAAACGGCTGCAGAAGATCGTTGAGGCCATCAAGCCGAAGAATTTCGGGGTTATTGTCCGGACTGCCGCGGAAGGAAAGAACACGGCTGAGCTGCATGAGGACCTTACGGAACTGGTAGCCACCTGGAAGACTATCCAGCACAACCTGAAAGGCGCCACAGCGCCTGCCAAGATCCTCAGCGAGCAGACGAAAACGACCAGCATGCTGAGGGACCTGCTGAATGAGGATTTCAACAAGATCGTCATCAACGACAGGAATATCTACAATGATACGAAGAGCTATATCCAGCGCATCGCTCCGGATAAGGTAGACATCGTATCGTATTACCACAACGGCTCTCCAATATTCGATCAGTTCAGCGTCACCAAGCAGGTAAAAGCGGCTTTTGGGAAAACGGTAAATCTTCCCAGCGGCGCCTACCTGATCCTGGAGCATACCGAAGCGCTGCATGTCATCGATGTGAACAGCGGTTATAAAAGCGTCAGTAACAACCAGGAGCAGAATGCCCTGGAAACGAACCTGGAGGCTGCCGAAGAAATTGCCAGGCAGCTGCGGCTGCGGGATCTGGGCGGGATCATCGTCGTGGACTTCATCGATATGAAGCTGCCGGATAACAAGCGCAAGCTGATGGAATCGATGGAATCCTTTATGCGTACCGACAGGGCCAAGCATGCCGTGCTTCCCATCTCCAAGTTCGGGCTCATGCAGATCACCCGTCAGCGGATGAAGCCGGAGGTTACCATCAACACGCAGGAGGTATGTCCGACCTGTAACGGCACGGGTAAAATATCTTCAGCCCTCATCCTGGAGGACGAGATCGAAAAGAATTTAAGCTACCTGATCAATCATCAGCATAAAGACCTCACTCTCTCAGTGCACCCCATTATGCATGCCTATCTGACCAAGGGAAAATTATTTGGCATCGGGTCAAGGCAATGGAACTGGCGGTGGAAATACAAACAGAAAATTCATATCACTGCGAATACGAACTACCATTTGACGGAGTTCCATTTCTTCGATAAGCAGGAAGATGAGATAAAATTATAGCCGGATAGGCCGATTAATCGGCGTTTACTGTGCGTTAGCTTCACAATCGATACAAGGTCTTGTTTCATTGCTTATTGTGATCACCCGGAGATAAACGTCGCTGGCATTGGCTGACAAAGAGTGAGTAAGTGCCGATTGAGTAAAAGCCCAACATGCAACCTCCGTTTCCCACTCATCATATTCAATTGTGCCTGTCCATGAGGTCGTGCATGTCACTGAGACCGTAATAGGTCCACTCAAGGGCGTAGTCTCACCAAATGTCGCGGACCCTCCCGGTCCTATGCTCAAGCCTGTATAAGCCGCATATGAACCCACTTTGCAGGAGCTAATGGTTTTTGAGGAGTTGTTATTTATTACTATCTGGTAAGGAGCTGCTTTATGAACTATTAAGTTCTTCTCATCTGTTTTGAAACTGGTAAGGCTGAATAAGAGGGACAGGAGCCCAATGCATGCAAGACTTAAGCTCTTTTTCATAATTATTGATTTGGCATAAGTTAGTATCATATTGAAATAAAAAAATATCAAACCGGGAGCCTTTTTATAAATAAGCCCCGGTAGAAACCGGGGCCGCTTTTCACTGTCAACATTGAGTCACACAGAGTTTATGATAGCATGATCATTGTTTCTTTAGTATCAGCGTTGCCGGATAAGGGGTCCCTCCATAAGTGATCGTAACATTCAGGCTGATACCCCCGGCACATGAGAATACAAAGCCTGTAGCACTTGCATTGGAGCCCGGAGCCCCGGGATAATCGCCGACAAACTGGTTTGCCATTTGAACAGCGCCGGATACAGGATCGATCGTCAGCAGCCAAGGCTGCCTGTTTGTACCGCCGGCTTCGGGAGCCGGGTATCCCAGAAAAGTAAGCGTATTGGCAGTGGAACCGGCAGATACGGCAATAACATCCGCGGGGTTCGTAAAATCCGCCCAGGAATCCTTTGCCACCGTATAATTTCCTACTGACTGAGATTCGACATAAGGGCAGGTAGCCGTAGCCTTCCAGGTTATGGCCATTTTATAGGCAGGAAAAGAATTATAGGTATCCGGTGTGTTGAGAACAGAGAACTTTCTGCCGTCCTTCGTATTAACCACGTTTTGCAGAACATACTGTGTGCCAGGAGCGATAGTATCCGGCGCCAGAGCATTAACCATTTCCGCCGTCGTCACGCTTAATGTTACGCCGTCCGTATAAGGCACATTCTTGATCTTAACCCATTTGCTGCTGTCTTTTGCATCATCAGGGTTCTTTGCGACGTATATGTCCACGCTGGCTATCGGAGAACCTTTGCTACCTACCGTAATACCGACAGCAGCGGTGGGCTTGCTGAAGTCAAGGTTTTCCGTTATCACAGAGTCCAATGTTATATAGGACCCCGGGACGAGATTTTTGGAGTCCCCGTTGATGTCGCTTTTTCTGCAAGAGGAGATAACTCCCATTGTCAGGGCAACGGCCAGGGACGAAATAATGATCTTTTTCATGTACAAATATTTTTATTTTAAGTTGTCAGTATTATTGTCCCAGAAAACTTTTACGTCTACAGTCGACTTCTGCGCTGCGTTTTTATTGTACGTCACATATACCGACGGGTAGAAGAAGCTGCGTATGAACGAGCCTGCATTTCCGCCCAGCGCCGGCTGGAAATTATCAGGTTTGCCTGTCCTGCGGTAATTATTGTATGCTTCCACACCGTCGCCCCAGGCTGCCAGGTAGTATTCCTTCATGATGACGTTGAGCTTATCGTCATCGGACGAAGCTCCATCATACAATCCCTGTACGATACCGACATATTTGGACTGCTTGTAGGGTGTGATCAGGAGGTTGGTATCCGTAGTGGGCAGCGTGTACCCTATAGCAGCGGGGAAACCGGCTACTTTGCTGAACGAGGCATTAACCCCTTTTGTCAGCCAATCCTTTGCATCACCACCTGCACCCAAAACAAGGGCCGCCTCGGCTTTGAGGAAGTAGGTGTATGAGGAAAGCCAGATGGGATTGATGCCATTGCCGCCGGCGCCATGTACCTGTTTACCGCCTGTTCCAGCGGGCAAATTCTGGTTGGCGTCGAATTCTCCTGCAGCAGGATATACGCCCCAGGTAGTGCGCAAGGCTCCATCCGGGGGAATACCTTCATTGTTTCCGTGATCCCTGCCCAGGTAGCCTGTACCTACGATGCAATAGCAAGTGGTTGGGGGGTAGGGAGAAGAGCGGTAAAGACAAGGGATAGCGAACTGAGTAGTGGTCTGATCAGGCAGACGTGCATCGTTATTTATATCATCGATCTGACGGTAAAGATAGTACCGGGTCCTGGGATCAGGCATCGACTTGTCTTTCTGTAAAGCCCACATAAAATAAGTACCGATGTAATCGCTGGTGCCGGTGGATGCTCCATAGTTAGAGCCGTAATGGGGATGACGGGCATCCGGTGAAACCGCATGGGTAGAATAGCTGTAGACAAAATCATACTTGGGAGCATTGATCAGGTCGTCTTCAGCGATCAGTGCGGAAATCTTGGAGGCCACGGAAGCGTCGGTCCGGCGTTCCTGCATGTAGGTCTTTAGTTTCAGCGTTTTCGCCAACTTGGTCCATGCAGTGCCATCGCCACCATAGAACAGGTCATTCGAAGGAGTAGGAGTGGCCGAAGTTTTCCTGGCCATATTCGCTATCCCCGAATCCAGCAGTGCGAGCGCGGAATCATAAATGGCTTTTCCGGGGTCGACCTTGGGATTAGTGTTCGCGACGCCCTTTGTCGCTTCCGAATAAGGGATGTCTCCAAAAAGGTCCACGAGGGTAACCATGGTATAAGCTTTCAGTATCTGTGCGATACCGGCATGGATATACTGGGTTTTTGCTTCTGCCTGGGGAACCATCGTATTGGCCGAAAGGAAAATATCTACGTACGCTTTATTCCAGATGTCGTCAAAGCTGGTAGGCGAGAACGCATTATAGTAAGTCGGGCCGAACATAACCTCCTGGCGTACCAACTGGTCGGACAGATCGGTGGCATCCTGGAAAAATTCCCTGAACCTCAACTGTATATTATTGAGATAAAGGTCATTGTCGGCTGCTGCGGGGCTCGGCTTGCTGGGGTCTGTCAAAAGCGGGTTCAATTGTTTGTTACAGGAAGCCAGGAAGACAAGGGCTGCTGCAAGATATATTGTTATTTTACTTTTCATGTTAATCCAGTTTTGTATTAGAACGTAAGTCTCAAAGTTGCACCCAGACGGCGAGATGATGGTCCGGAAAAAAGCTCTACGCCTTTCGCGCTGCCTACGCCAAGGCTGTTGCTTTCCGGATCAAAGCGTGTATGTTTCGGGAAATTGGGGGCATAGTACCAGAGATTGGTGCCTGAGAACCCGATGCTGGCCGAGCCGAACGGCGTATTCTTTAAGATCTTAGCGGGTATGGAGAAGTTAAGCGCCAGTTCGCGCAGTCTGATGACGGTTGCATCCCACACCTGCGTAGAAGCCTGACCGAAACCGTAGGAATTGAAATAGACATTGTCCACGCTCTGCTGGATATCGTTGGGTGTACCGTCCTGTTTTACCGTGTTGGGAAGGATAAAGGGAAGTGTCCTGTCGAAGTCGGTGTCCTTTGTTACGCCACGGGCCAGCATAGTACGTACTGTATTGGACCAGATCTGTCCGCCCTTGGTGTAATCCCATTGCATACGCAGGGAAACCCATTTGTAGGTAAGGGTGCTGATGCCTGTCAGGTTATATTTGGCATTAGGATCGCCGATGATCCCTATGTCGGAAGATCCGAGGTAGTAGCCATTAGCGTCCACGATCTTTTTACCGGATTTGGGGTCTACCTGTACATAGCTGCCCTCGAGGATGCCAAGCGGCTTGCCGTTGATGACAAAAATGCCGGGGCCGCCTGAATAGCCGCCTATGTTGATTTGTTTGATATCGTCCGGAAGACCATGCACTTTGCTACGGTTGAGCGTGAAATTGCCCTGCAGCTCCCATCTCCAGTCCTTGCCGCGAACGACCGTGTAACCGAGGGCGATCTCCACGCCTTTGTTGTCGACCGAACCAGCATTGATCTGTGTTACATGATAGCCGGTGGAAGCATCCAGGTTCCTGTCCAGGATCTGGTCTTTAGCTGTCCTGAAATATCCTGTGATATCCAGTGTGATCCTGTTGTCGAACAACCGGCTTTCGATACCGCCTTCTATTTCGCGCAACAGCTCGGGCTTGAGATTGGGGTTGGGCACCCGGTCAGGGATACCGCCTATGTTGACCACGTTCCCGTTCTTGTCAATATATGCATTGGCTGTCAGGTTAAAAGAGGAACGGGTATTGTATGGGTCGGGGAAGTGTGCGCTGGTCGCATAGCCAACCCGTAGTTTCAGATAATTCACAGCCCTGCTGTCCTGGAGGAAGCTTAGGTTCTGCGTAGGTATGTACGAAAGGCTCACGCTGGGGTACAATAATTTCCTATGGGTGGGTTCCAGCGTGGAGACCCAGTCGTTACGGCCGCTGGCCTGCAGGTACAGGTAATCCTTGTATCCGAGGGTAGCCTGGGCAAAGACGCCTTCACGGATCTTTTCGCTCTTGTAATCCAGGTCGTTATCGCCTTCATCCTTGCTATCATGGCTTATAAAATTGCTGTGGTCGAACAGACCGAATACCAGCTGCTGGTTGCTCCTCATACCAGTCTGGTTATAAAGGTCATGACGGAAATCGCCGCCGGCATCCACATCCAAGGTGAAATCGTTGCCGAAAGTGGTGTTGTAATTGACGATCAGCGTATGGTTAATGATGGTGTTTTGGATGTTGGTTGTACGATAGGTTCCTGTCTTATAGGTATTGTCGCCTTGTTTACCGCCTTTATTTACACTAAGGCTTTGGTATTCGGAATAGTTGTCAAGGCCAAACCGGTAGGAAACATTCAATCCCTTTATCACCTCATATTTGAGGCCCAGGGTACCGAATGTGCGATAGACCTTGTCGTTGGTGATGTTGTTGTTGGCCGCCCAGCGAGGGTTCTCGATGTCGTTGGTATTACGGTAATAAATGCTGGAACCATCTATGGGATTCTGGAAGGGGAGCCCCATCAGGTTGATGCTGGTAGGAGTAAAGAACAGGTTGCCAAAGACAGAGGCTTTGTCCGCGCTGCCGCCGCCGCCATTGGCGCCTACTGTCGGCGTTTGCATGTCCGTGATGGCGAAGTTCAGTACGGCATTAGCTGTAAAATGGTTAGACAGCTTGGCGGTACCACCTACACCCAGGTTGTTCTTGTACACGCGGTTGTTGGGGGTGAATCCCTGATCACCCGTATAGCTGTAGTTGGCGTTAAACGTAGTATTCTGTCCGGCGGAGGAAACATTGACCGAAGTGGTGCTGATAAGGCCTGTCCGGAAAAAGTCGTGCACGCTGTTGTAGAACTTATAGTCCTGTTTCTTGCCTGCATATTGAGGAAATGCGGCTTGCAAGGCAGGAGAGTAAGACATTTGCAAGGGCGGGTTGGTAAATTTCGCGCCCCAGTTACTGAAGGCCGCTGAAGGCGCCAGGTCGAAACCGCCGCCATAGGTATGTGTATAATCCGGCAGGTTGGCGACCGAGTTGGCCGAGATCGATTGAGTGCCGGTGATCTCCAGTTTCTTTTGGGACTTGTGGCCGGAGCCATTTTTTGTAGTGACGAGAATCACACCGTTACGGCCAGCCTCGCCGTAGAGTACGGCAGCGGCCAGGCCCTTCAGGACGTTGATGTTTTCGACATTGTTAGGGTCCAGGTCCAGGAAGCGGCTGGTCGTGGAGATGCCACCGCCATACTGGAAGTTGGCGTTCACGTTGGTACCGGCGTCAAAGGGCACGCCATCCACTACAAACAGGGGGGTAGCGTTACCGGCATTGATCGAGCTGATACCGCGGATGTTGATATTGGTGCCGCTGCCCGAGATGCCGCTGGAATTGAGGATGTTGACCCCCGGCGCCTTGCCGGTGAGCAAACGTGCAATGTCTGTTTCGGGCCGTTGTTCTACTGCAGTTCCTTTGATGGTAGTTACCGCATACCCCAGAGCTTTTTTCTCTTTTTCGCGGCCCAGGGCGGTTACTACCACTTCGCTCAAGGCGTTGGTGCCGGCTTTAAGGGACAGCGTTAAGGATGTACGGCCATTTACGGGAACTTCCGTGGCCTCATAGCCTACGCCGCTGATGATCAAAACTGCGGTAGGAACTACTTTGATCTTAAATACTCCATTGGCGTCTGCGCTTGTTCCGCCTCTGACACCTTTAATTCTGACTGAAACGTTGGGGATTGGCGATCCTGTGGGATCTGTGACTTTTCCGGTCACTTCTGTTGTTTGGGCGAGTAACCCTGAACCAATGAGCAATAGGACGCCCATTAGATAACAGTGAAGTTTTCTCATGTGTAGTAGTGTTTTTTAAATTTTCCTTTTATGGAAGCGAACGTTCCAAAATTGTGACGAGCGGATATTTTATTGGCTGGATGGTAACCGTTTATATAAAATCACTTCCGGAAACCAATAAGCACGTCAGTTTTGGGAGATTAAAGTACGAACTTTTAATTAGACTTTAATTTTTCTTAACAATTTTTTTTGATTTTTTTAGAGTACGGGTGTTTGATAATATATTATTATGTTGAAGAGACCGGCCGGGTGGCCGGTCTCTTTTTGTTTACAGTTTTGTTTACAGTTTTTGCAGGATGAGCCTGTTGGGACCATAATCCGTACCGCCGCCCTGGATATCGATGCTCAGGGTGATGTAGCCTGTGCAGGAGAATATGTATCCGGCGACGTCGGCCGTGCCGGCTCCTTCCGCTGTGTATTGGGTGGGGCCGCCGTAGTTTCCAAAGGTTACTTTTGGTACGGTGGCTACGCCATTGGCGGGATTGACATTGACGATGAGGGGGTTGACGACCGTTCCA
>Ga0207671_10004724_pt1 | contig 12863 bp, 5 predicted proteins | sample KBSC24metaG_FD_184352 | JGI IMG/M metagenome (GOLD analysis project Ga0207671, IMG submission 184352) | Corn rhizosphere microbial communities from Kellogg Biological Station, Michigan, USA - KBS C2-4 metaG (SPAdes) (version 2) | ecosystem: Host-associated > Plants > Roots > Rhizosphere > Soil... | reverse complement strand
ATAGTTTGTGCTCACGTTGATATTTCCAAAAAAGGAGGTCATTGATGGGTCTTTTCCTTTCCAGCTCACGTCGCCCCGGTGATTGTTTACCCCGGTGGTTGAACTGGTTGATTCCGCTATCTCCGTTACAGCTCCAGATTGCAGCAGATCTGTCCGTAAGGCGTCAAAATGTTTGTGCAGGTCATCATTGGTCACTTCAATATCTACCAGACCATCCCGGCTGTATCCCACAGGCCGGTTCTTGGCAAACTGTATTTGTTTAAAAACGATAATAGTACCGATAATGAGGATGACGGATACTGTAAACTGGGTTACCACCAATACTTTACGCGGAAGTGCTGCAAACCTACCCGCTTTAAAAGTACCTTTCAACACTTTAACCGGGTTAAATGAAGAAAGATATAAGGCAGGGTAAAGCCCGGCAATTATTCCGGTAAATAAGGTAAAACCTATACCAGCTATCCAAAAAAACAGGGAGTTCCATAAAATAGCCATCTGTTTACCGGCTATATCATTAAACCAGGGCATCGCCAGCCAAAGCAGCAGTAACGAAAATGCAAAAGCCAGCACGGCGATCAGGAACGACTCGCAAAAGAATTGTTTGATCAATTGACCGCGTAATGAACCTACGGCTTTACGTATGCCTACTTCTTTAGCTCTTTTTTCGCTGCGGGCTGTGCTCAGGTTCATAAAATTGATACAGGCCAGCAGTAACACAAATATACCGATGATGCCGAAAAGCCATACATATTGGATAGCGCCGCCGGTATTGACCCCATTTTTAAATTCTGAATACAAATGCCATTTGCTCATGGGCTGAAGAAACAGCAGGGGGTTAAACTTCTTGTCCTCTCTTTCCAGCTTATCGAGCTTGATGGTTTTTATTTTTGTCGATACTTTGACCATATCCGCATGATCAGCTATCTGCACATACATGAACAGAGAATTGTCGCCCCAGTCGGTTGGTGATCTTTCATTACCCGGAGCATGGATATAATATTCCCAGGGGCCAATAAATGCCACGTCATGCAAAGTAGTGTTTTGGGGTAGATCTTCATAAACACCCGAAACTTTAAAACCGTCTTTATTATCCAGCTTGATCACCTTGTTCATGGGGTTGGCATCGCCAAATAAAGCTTTGGCCACCGATTGGGAGATCAGTATTGAGGACGGGTCTTTTAATCCGCCGCGTGAGCCTTGCAGCATCCTGAGCGATAATATTTCCGGGGCTTCATCACCCATAAAATTCCCTTTATAAGAGATCTTTTTATCATCAACATTTAAAATGTGACTGTTTGTCCATGATGAAAGGGCCAGATGCTTAAAGTCGCTTCCATAGTTTTTGCGCAACTCCGCATCCAGGGGCAAGGGGATCGGTGTTCCCGTATTGATATTGCCATTAAAAACTTCGTGCTGCATCACTACGGCAACCCGGTCATAATTTTGGTGATATTTATCAAATGACAATTCATCCCATATCCACAACCCGATCAACATGGCTACGGTCATGCCTACAGCCAATCCGCCGACATTGATAAAAGAAGAAGCCTTATTTTTGATGAGGTTTCTCCACGCGATTTTTAAATAGTTTTTTAACATGATTTGTATTTTTAGCTTAATGCTAAAGGCACAAAGCCTAAAGCCTTTTATTTATCCTGTTTATTGCTTTCAGCTGTTACTCGCTCCTTAAACTCTTAACCGGGTTCACTAACGCGGCTTTGATGGCCTGGAAACTCACTGTAAACAAGGCTATCAATATGGCCAGCAATCCGGCTAAAGCAAACATCCACCAGCTTATATTGATGCGATATACAAAAGCTTGTAACCATTTGCTCATACCCCACCAGGCTATTGGTGTTGCAATTACCAGTGCTACCATAACCAGTTTTAAAAAATCCTTTGATAATAAGCCAACTATACCCGACACACTGGCTCCCAACACTTTACGGATGCCGATTTCCTTACTCCTTTGCTCGGCGCTAAAGGCGGCCAAACCAAACAAACCCAAACATGAAATAACAATGGCAACCAATGTAAATGAATTGATGATCTGCGACAAGGTGATCTCGGTTTCATATTGTTTTTGCACCTCGGTATCCAAAAATGAATACTCAAAGGGCACTTCCGGAAGGTCTTTGTGCCATATAGCCTCCATTTTCTTTAACATAGCCTTATAGTTTGAACTATTTGTTGCCACAATAATGTTGTTAAAATCGCTCTGCCTGCCATCATAAACAAGCATAAAGGGTTTCACTTCGCTATGCAGGGAGTTATAGTTAAAATCCTTCATCACACCGGCTACTTCAACAAATGTTGCCGGGTTAGGCTCATATTTGGTATATAAGCGGGTACCCACTGCAGTTTGCAGATTTAACCCTAAACGCTTAGCCAGGGTTTCATTGATCAGTACGCGGCTTGAGTCACCTTGCCTGAAATCGCGCCCGCTGATCAGTTTTATACCATTGGCCTTTACAAAATTTTCATCGGTATTTATATTTTGTGCATCAGTTGCAGTTGCCATATTACCCCCGGCCAGGTAAACACCATGATCATGTGGTACAAACTGACCTAAATAATTATCGGCATTACTAACTGCTTTTACATCGGCCAGTGCTTTCAGATCGTTTGTAAAAACAGGCATTTTACTTTGGGTACTATTGGTGTAAAAATTAAAGATCAGTTTTTGGCTTTTATCGAATCCAAGGTCTTTATTTTTAATATAATTAAGCTGACTATAAATAACAATGATCCCGGTAACCAGCACAATTGACAAAACAAACTGGAACACCACCAACGACCTGCGGATACCCGCCGCTGAGATATGACTGGTAAAGTTGCCTTTGATCACTTTTATGGCCTTAAACGCCGATAAATAAAATGCAGGATAACTGCCAGCCACCAAACCGGTAACCACTACCAGGCTTAGCAGCATTATCCAAAGCCTGTAGTTGGTAAAAAACGATAGAGGTATATCTGTGCGGGTTATCTGGTTTAAATAAGGCAGCAATAATATGAGCAGGGGTAAGGCTATAGCCACTCCAATAAGCGCCAATAAAAACGACTCGCCCAAAAACTGTTTTATCAGGTCGCCCTGACCTGCACCAATTACTTTCCGTACGCCTACTTCCTTAGCGCGTTTTGACGCGCGGGCGGTAGATAGGTTCATGAAATTGATGCAGGCTATTACCTGTATCAATACGGCTATCAATATTAATATGTACAGGAACGATGGATCAAGTGTTTTGGTTAGCTCATGCTCAAATCCGGGTGTTGTATGTATGGTTGTAATTTGTTGCAGATGCAGCACTTTTTTCATACCTATCTCTTTCAATTGCGCCGCACCATATTTATTCAAAAAGTCGGGGAGCTTTTTTTCCAGCGCTGCAACGTTGGCATCCGGCCTGAGTTTTATATAGGCATACAGAAAGTTATTGCCGGCCCAGTTGCTATTCTGTCTAACATACTGTCCTAATCCACCGCTATTCATGGACATAAACATACTGGCATGAATGTGCGTTTTTCCCAGGCTTTCATCAATCACGCCGGTCACTTTAAAATCATGTTTGCCAAATGAATTATCAATAGATATCATTTTGCCCACCGGGTCTTCCTTTCCAAAAAGCTTATCGGCAACAGGTTTAAAAAGCACAAGAGAATAAGGTTCAGCTAATACCCTTGATGCGTTCCCGGCAACAAAGTGATAACGGAACATATCAAAAAAAGTAGAGTCGACATAAACGGCCTCCTGCTGATAAAATGATTTTTCTTTATAGCGCAGCAAGTGCTGTTTAGCGCCGAAACCCTCTGTGTTTGTAACCCGGGTAAATTGCATTACTTCAGCGAAATCACTTTTCATAGCTGGGGTAATGGGCGGCGAACTTGCTGCACTATGATGCTTATCGCCTGTTAACTCCAAATCGGTTGTAACGCGGTATATATTATTCACATCTTGATGATGTTTATCATAACTATACTGATCCTGCACATACAACAAAATGTACAGGCAGCATAAGGTGCCCGTAGCCAGGCCAATGATGTTTATAAAACTGAATGTTTTGTTCTTTAACAAAAATCGCCAGGCTGTTTTTAAATAACTTTTTATCATAAACCCCTCCTAACCTCCCCAAAGGGGAGGAATTGTAATTATTTGTTATAATTTATTTTAAACCCCAACTATACCTCCCTCTCCTTTGGAGAGGGCCGGGGTGAGGTTACTCGCTCCTTAAACTTTTAATGGGATTACCCAGCGCTGCCCTGATACTTTGATAACTTATGGTTAATAATGTTATGATAATTGCCCCCACACCAGTTGATGCAAATATCCACCAGGAAAGCGCGGCACGATAAGTATAATGCAGCAGCCAATCATGCATAAAATAGTAAGCAACCGGTGTGGCTATAAACAATGCAATAATTACCAGCAATACAAAATCGCGCGACATTAAGCGCCATAAACTAAATACTGATGCACCCAGCACTTTGCGTACACCGATCTCTTTGGTACGTTGCTCGGCCATAAAAGATGCCATACCGAACAGCCCCATACAGCTGATGAAAATAGCTAACAGGGTAAAGAAACCAGCCAGTTTGCCTACACGCTCTTCATTAGCAAATTTTCGCGCGTACTCTTCATCTGTAAATTTATAATCAAAAGGGCTCGCCGGATCATATTGTTTAAATACATCTTCAATTTTATGTAATGCCTCACTGGCACTTTTGCTTGGGTTCAGCTTGATATCAACTATCCCTGGAGCATAGGGAGCTATATAAAATATAGTTGGCTTTACAGGCTCATAGGGTGATGACATGACCATATCCTTCACTACTCCTATAACTTTAAAGTCCTTGTACCATTTTATGGTTTCGCCAACCGGGTGTTTAAAGTTCATGAATTTTACAGCGGCTTCGTTCAGCACTATACCTGATGAATCAGTTGAAATGTTCCTTGAAAAATCGCGCCCGTCGGTAAGCTTCCAACTGGCTGTTTTTCCAAATTCAGGACTTACCGGAACAGTACCGAAATCATCCTGCAAATTAGGATCCTTATCCCGCCAGGTAAGACCACTATTATTGGAATATACGCCCGTTAACGGACTATCAGACTCAGCTATTTCAACTATTGCCCCCGACTGCAGCAGGTCATTCCTTACCGCGACAAAGTGCTGATGGATGGCATCCGTTTTCATTTCTATTTGTATAAGGCCTGTACGGTCATACCCTATTGGTCTGTTCTTGGTGAATTGCACCTGCCTGAAAACAATAATGGTACCAATAATTAGGGTAACAGAAACCGTAAACTGTACAACTACCAGCACCTTTCGGGGCAGGGCGGCGAGCTTACCGGCTTTAAATGTCCCTTTTAAAACTTTTACCGGCTTAAATGATGACAAATAAAAGGCAGGGTAGCTACCCGCTACGAGCCCGGTTACCAGGCTAAAACCAATTCCAAGTATCCAAAACACAGGGTTAGCCCATAGTATGTGCATAGTTTTATCGGCTACCTGGTTAAACCAGGGCAAAATTAGCGATACAAGAAGTATAGAAAACAGGAAGGCAAAACCCGAGATCAGCACCGACTCCACCAAAAACTGACTAATTAACTGGCTGCGCAACGATCCTACCGTTTTGCGGATACCTACTTCTTTAGCCCTTTTTTCTGACCTGGCCGTGCTCAGGTTCATGAAATTGATACAGGCCAGCAGCAGTACAAATACACCAATAATACCAAACATCCACACAAATTGAATAGCGCCGCCGGTATTTACACCATTTTTAAACTCCGAGTATAAATGCCATTTGCTTATCGGGTGCAAAAACACAGTTGGGTTAAAAGACATACCCAGCTTATTGTCCTGAGCAACAAAAGCAGCCATCTTCAAATTCTTTATTTTGGCCATTACCTTGTTTATCTCTGCATTGGGGCTTAGCTGCGCAAATAGCTGCCACGAGTTATTACCCCAGTTTGTACTGTTGTCCTTTACATGGGTAGTCATGTACAGATTCCAGGGTGCAATAAATGCCATTTCAGCTAAGCTGTTATTATGCGGCAGATCTTCGTAAACGCCGGTAACCTTAACGTTCCATTTATTGTCGATCTTTAAGGCTTTAAACATGGGATCAGTATCACCAAAAAGGGCCTTAGCCAATGATGCAGATAGAATGATAGACGATGGATCTTTTAGCCCTGACCGTGTGCCTTTGATCATTTTTAAGCTGAACAGGTCTGGCGCTTCGGCCTGCATATAGTTTCCCTGTTGGGTTAGTTTTTTATCACCGAATGCGAGGATGTGCGGGTTTGTCCAGGTTGATAGTACAGCATACTTAAAATCATTCTTATAGTCATCCCGCAGTTTATAACCCAATGGAATAGGTATATCCGATTGGGTGCCTACATTACCATTAAAGGTTTGATGCTGCATAACCTGTACCAGCCGGTCATAGTTTTTAAAATACTTATCGTATGACAGCTCGTCCCATATCCAAAGACCGATGAGCATGGCCACTGCCATACCAACCGAAAGACCAACTACATTAATAAAGGTATGCGCCTTGTTTTTTACCAGGTTACGCCATGCAATTTTTAAATAGTTCCTGATCATGAACCCCTCCTAACCTCCCCAAAGGGGAGGAATTGTGATTAATTGTTATTTTATCTGCATCCCACTTATACCTCCCTCTCCTTTGGAGAGGGCCGGGGTGAGGTTATTCGCTCCTTAAACTCTTTACCGGGTTGATCAACGCCGTTTTCGCTGCCTGGAAACTTACCGTTGCCAGAGCAATCAGGATGATCATGCCCCCGGATAAGGCAAACATCCACCATTGAATACTCGTGTGATATGCAAAACCCTGCAACCACTTGTTCATGGCGTACCAGGCTATAGGCGAAGCAATGACCATGGCAATGAATACCAATACCAAAAATTCAGATGATAACAGGTTAAAAAGCGACCCTACACTGGCTCCCAATACCTTACGGATACCGATCTCTTTTACCCGTTGCTCGGCAGTAAACATAGCTAAGCCTAAAAGCCCCAGGCACGAAATAAAAATAGCCAGAAAAGCGAACGCATTGGCCAGCTTACCTACTATATGCTCGCTGCGATACAGCTTCTGATATTCCTCGTCAGAGAAATAATAATTAAACGGGAACGCAGGGTTGATCTGTTTGCACAGCGTTTCCAGGCTGGCCAGGGCCTGTTTGGTTTTACCCGGCTCCGTACGGATAAGTAAATTACCATAATTGCCGCTTTTACCCAGCCAGATGATCAAAGGATTAATCTGCTCATGCATGGAATCGAAATGGAAATCCTTCACCACACCGATGATCGTACCTTTATTATCCCATAAGGTTAATGATTTACCAATAGGATTGGTATAGCCTATTCTTTTTAAAGCCGTTTCATTGATGATGTAGCCGGCAGTGTCTGTAGGGAAATCTTTGGAGAAATCGCGCCCGACCGCCATCTTTAATTTCAATGTGCTTATATAATCATAACCAACAGCGCTTTGGTTAAACCTAATCCGGAGGTCGGGGTCTTTCCCGGCCCAGTCAACACCAACTGTCCCACTGGTCATTTGAGTAGGTCTCGCGCTCGAGACGCTGACCGCCTGGATCCCTGGCATTTTTAAGGCTTCCTGTTTAAACAGATCATATTGCGATGATAGCTCGCCATCTACCGGTATAAAAATGAGGTTCTCCCGATCATAACCTAAATTACGCGATTGAATAAAGTTCATTTGCCGGGCCACCACAATAGTGGCCGTTACCAGTACCACAGAAAGAACAAACTGAAACACCACCAACCCTTTGCGAAGCAAGGTTGTACCGGCCTCCAGTTTAAGAGTGCCCTTTAAAACCGTAACCGGATTAAATGACGACAGGAACAGAGCAGGGTAGCTACCGGAAACAAGACCGGTAATAAGCGTAAGCGATATAAGTTTTAGCCAAAATCCGGCTTGATCGAATGGCAGTTCAATTTGTTTTTGGGTTACCTGGTTAAACAAAGGCAGCAGCAAAACCAATAACATTAAGGAAATAGCTACTGCAAGCGTAGTAACAAATAATGATTCTCCGATGAATTGTTTGATGAGTACCGACCGTACCGCGCCCACTACTTTCCGCACGCCAATTTCGCGGGCCCTTTTTACCGAACGGGCCGTAGTGAGGTTCATAAAATTGATACAGGCTATCAATAATATGAAAACAGCCACAATACTAAACAGGTTTACATATTCAATACGTCCGGCACCCAGTTTGCCGTCTTCAAAGGTACCGTGAAGGTACTCCTGATCATGTCGTTGTATAGCTAATTCAACTGTAAAAGTCCCTTTCTTTTGGCTTTTGTTGTAGTTATCCAGAAAGTGTGTTATTTTTTTCTCAAATAAAGCAGGGTCGGCATCCGCGCGAAGCATAATGCTGGTATAAGGTCCGTTATTGTTCCAGTCTTTTGAACTGGGGTTTTCCTCAAGGAAAGTGTACCAGTTCATTACATATTCAAATTTATTAGAGGCGTTGGCGGGCACATCATCAAATACTGCGGTTACTTTAAAGTCCTTTTTATTTTCATAACGGATAGTTTTACCTATAGCCGCCTCGGGGCTACCAAAGAAATCGCGGGCCATTTTACGCGATATAGCTAAACTAAGCGGTGAATTTAAAGCAGCCTGAACATTACCCTGTACAAGCGGGTAACTAAACATTTTAAAAAAATCGTCACCGGCGGCTGCGCCATCCAGCTTTAGTACTTTGTCGCCGGCCCTAAAGGTACCGCGTTCGTAATAGCTGGCATTAACAGCGTATTCAACCTCCGGGAGTACCTTTTTCATCTCCTCGGCCAAAATGCCCGGAGTGCGGTATTGTCCCGAAATTTTATGATCAAAATACCGGCGCTCGTATACATTATACAAGCGGGATTTATTTTTATGAAAAGCATCAACACTTAACTCATTTTGCACCCATAGCATAATAAGCAGGCTACAGGCCAAACCAATGGAAAGACCAGCTATGTTTATAAATGTATGCGCCTTGTTTCTGAGCAGATTACGCCAGGCAATTTTTAAATAATTCTTGATCATATTAAAAGCTTGTATTGTTGCGTCTCCCACTTAGGATAAAATATTGTGCCATTTATTTAACAAACTAAAAATCAATAAGTTAATCAATAAAACTAACTTATACTGTTCGAATCCGTACAGGTAGTGTTCGCTTTTATGCGGGTATTTACCGAAATAAATTTTACCTGTCGTAACATATAGTGCACGTAAAACGTCATAGCTACTTAATAAGCTGATGGTGTATCCCTTTTAATTACTCCCTCATTTTATACTTTATTTGAAGACAAAATACTAATATTGTTATATGACTGATCTGAAACCAATTTCAACACTGTTGTTATCTTGTGCGCTAACGGCAGCCCTTACCTCATCCTACGCGCAGCAGGCGCCGAAACCGGACGATCCGGAAATGAAAATTTACCGTGCTGTACCTACCAAGGTTAACGACCTGATACACACCAAACTCGATGTGCGTTTTGACTATAAGAAACGTTACCTGTACGGCAAAGAGTGGGTTACTTTAAAGCCCCATTTTTACCCAACCGACAGCTTAAGGCTTGATGCCAAAGGCATGGATCTTAAAAATATATCAGTAGTAAAAAACGGTAAAAATACCCCCCTGAAATTTACTTACCAGGACAGCCTTTCGGTAGCCATAAAGCTGGATAAGGTTTACCATAACAATGAAAACTATACCATTTATATTGATTACACTGCTAAGCCAAACGAACTAAAATCAAAAGGCAGTGCAGCCATAAATGATGCCAAGGGTTTATATTTTATCAACCCGGATGGTACCGAAAAGGATAAACCTACACAGGTTTGGACACAAGGCGAAACCGAAAGCTCATCGGCCTGGTTCCCGACCATTGATAAGCCAAGCCAAAAAACTACCGAAGAGATCACCATGACCGTACCTTCCAAGTATGTTACGCTATCAAACGGAAAACTGGTATCGCAAAAGACCAATGCCGATGGTACCCGTACCGATTATTGGAAAATGGACCTGCCGCACTCGCCATACCTGTTCATGATGGCCGTTGGCGATTTTAAGATCTATAAAGACAAATGGCGCAATAAAGAGGTAAACTATTACCTGGAGCCCAAATATGCCCCTTACGCTAAAGAAATATTCGGCTTTACGCCCGAGGTGATCGAGTTTTACTCTAAAACTTTAGGCGTTGATTATCCATGGAACAAATACGCGCAGATAGTGGTACGCGATTATGTAAGCGGCGCCATGGAAAACACCACAGCTACCTTACATGGCGAATACGTACAGGGCACACATCGCGAGCTGCTTGATGCTTACTATAACGACGGACGCAGCACCATTGTGCATGAGCTTTTCCACCAGTGGTTTGGCGATTACGTGACCGCCGAGAGCTGGAGCAACCTAACAGTGAACGAATCATTCGCCAACTTTAGCGAAACCCTTTGGGCCGAACATAAATACGGCAAGGATGCTGGCGATGAGCATAATCATAATGATATGCTGAGCTATTTCAGATCGCCTGATGCTAAAAGCAAGGACCTGGTACGTTTTCATTATGACGACAAGGAAGACGTTTTTGATGTAGTTACCTACCAAAAGGGCGGTCGTATTTTAAACATGCTGCGTAACTATTTGGGGGATGCCGCATTTTTTAAAGGGCTGGGTATTTACTTAAAAACAAATGCCTTTAAAAACGGCGAAGCCCAGCAATTACGTTTGGCCCTGGAAGAAGCCAGTGGTTTAGATCTGAACTGGTACTTTAACCAATGGTATTATGGTGCAGGTCACCCAATTTTAAACATCAGCTATAAATGGGATGATGCCACCAAAACCCAAACCGTTTACCTGCAGCAAAACCAGGATGGCCAAACTTTTAAATTGCCTATGGCCATTGATATTTATGCCGGTGGCAAAAAAGAACGCCATAAAGTTTGGATGAATGATAAGGCCGATACTTTAACCTTCCACGTAGCCACCAAACCTGATCTGGTGAATGTGGATGGCGATAAAATTTTGCTGGCAAAAAAAACCGATAACAAAAGCATCGAGGAGTTCTCCTACCAGTACTTTAATGCGCCTTTGTATATGGACAGGTATGAGGCCATTGAAGCGGCAGCTGCCAATCAAAAAGAAAAAGCTAATCAAAAAATTATCATAGCCGCTTTAAAAGATAAATACTATGGTTTGCGCATCAAAGCCATCAAGGCATTGAACCTTACCAATGATGACATTCGCACCGCGGCACAGCCTATACTGGCTTCACTGGCACAAACCGATGATAATACACTGGCCAAAGCAGCGGCCATCTCGGCTTTAGGCAAGCTTAACGCTTCGGGTAATTCAACTTTGTTTAAACAAGCGCTTAACAGCGAGTCATACGCCGTGCAGGGAGCAGCTTTAACAGCCCTTAGCCAGGTAGATGCACCCGAAGCTTTAAAACAAGCCAAAGCGCTTGAAAAAGACAATAAAGGCGCTTTAACAACCGCTATATTTAGTTTGTATTCTACAAAAGGAGGTTCAGCCGAGTGGCCATATGTATATGATACCTTTAAAAAGGCTACCACGCAAAACAAGTTCAATAGTGTTCGGGTATTTGCTGATATGGCCGGTCGGGTTGAAAAGCCGGAATATGCCCAACAGGGTATTGCTGAGCTTAAAGACTTTGGTATCAAATACAAAATGTATGGTGCCGACAAATTTGTAGCTACTGTACTGCAAGGTATCAAAACACAACGCACCCAGTTAAATGATACCGCATCAGCCACAGCTGCGGATAACGCGGCTAAGGAACTTGCTCCAGACACCAAATAATTTTCACTACTATTTACAAAAAGGCCGCTATGAATAGCGGCCTTTTTGTTGTTTCCTCCCCCACGTCATTGCGAGCGCAGCGTGGACAACCGACCGGAGGGAGCTCATTAATACCGATAAAAAACAATCAAAAGATTAATAATCCCCGATAAGCAGAGCCGCTCTGTACAGTTAGGGATTGCTTCGTACCTCGCAATGACGCGCGGAAAGGAATGCTCTTGTTGGAATTATATTTAGTGTACCAATGTACCTACAGCTTCGCCCTGGGCTATTTTCATGAAATTACCGGATTGGTTCATGTCAAACACAATGATCGGTAGTTTATTTTCGCGGCAAAGGGTTATGGCAGTCATGTCCATTACGTTCAGGCCTTTGTCATAAACCTCCTGGAACGATATCTCGTCGTAACGGGTGGCCGATGGATCTTTCTCCGGATCGGCAGTATAAATACCGTCCACACGGGTACCTTTCAGTACCACATCGGCTTTAATTTCAATAGCACGTAGTGAGGCTGCTGTATCAGTAGTAAAATACGGGTTACCGGTACCGGCGCCAAATATCACAATTTTGCCCACTTCTAAATGGTGCATGGCGCGGCGGCGGATGTAAGGTTCGCAAATCTGCTCCATTTTTATGGCCGATTGCAGGCGTGTTTCTACGCCAATACTTTCCAGCGCGTTTTGCAGCGCCATACAGTTAATTACCGTGGCCAGCATGCCCATGTAATCGGCCTGGGCACGTTCCATACCCGATTTCTCGGCACTTAATCCCCTGAAAATATTACCGCCACCAACAACTATCGCAATTTCAATACCTGCATCATATACGTTTTTAATGTCATGAGCATATTGCAATACCTGGGTGTTATCAATACCGTATTGCCTTGCGCCCATCAGCGATTCGCCCGAAAGTTTGAGTAAGATTCTTTTGTACTTCATCTGGTGTGGTTTGTTATGAATAGAAATAGATGTAATAGAAATAGACAGAACTTGCTTGCGTTTAT
>Ga0207671_10004711_pt1 | contig 12889 bp, 7 predicted proteins | sample KBSC24metaG_FD_184352 | JGI IMG/M metagenome (GOLD analysis project Ga0207671, IMG submission 184352) | Corn rhizosphere microbial communities from Kellogg Biological Station, Michigan, USA - KBS C2-4 metaG (SPAdes) (version 2) | ecosystem: Host-associated > Plants > Roots > Rhizosphere > Soil... | reverse complement strand
AGATTGATCCTGAGGACGCGCCTGCACCGCCGCCCGACACTGGCCGGGTCATGGCGCAGGCCAGCAATGTTGAAGCTCATCCTCGCGGTGCAAGTCCCTTCGGCGCAATGGACATGGTTGGAAATGTCTGGCAGTGGACCGACGAGTATCTCGACGACCACACCCGCGCAGCGATCCTAAGAGGCGGCAGCCATTACCGGCCCCAGGGTTCAAAGTGGTATTTCCCCCAAGCGTATCGAAATGACCAGCACGGAAAGCTTCTTCTCATGTCTCCTGGTTACGATCGCTCGGGCGCAATCGGCTTTCGATGTGTGAAGGATTCACAGTAGCTGCATCTCAGGCTAGAAAAACAGATCGGGAATTGGTTTCTCACTCCAGGTGTCCGAATGAAGATCACGCAGATCGTCGTAGTCGTCATCGTCGCAAGACTGGCTCTTGCTTCGTTGCTTGATGCTCAGGATCGCTCTTACGGTCGATCGGTCGTATCCACTCCATTCGGAATCGTCGCCACCAGTGAAGTGCAGGCATCCCAGACTGGTGCACGCATTCTCGAGCGCGGCGGCTCCGCCATCGATGCCGGCATTGCGGCGAACGCAGTGCTCGGAGTTGAAGAACCCATGATGAATGGCATCGGCGGCGATCTGTTTGCGATCTACTACGAAGCCAGGACTGGCAAGCTCACCGGCATCAATGCCAGTGGTTGGGCTCCCGCTGGCCTTACCATCGAACATCTGAAGAGCAAGGGACTCAATGAAATGCCTCGCTCCGGCATCGATTCCGTCACGATTCCGGGCGCCGTTGATGGTTGGGCAAAGCTTCATTCTCGTTTCGGCAAGTTGCCGTGGAAAGATCTCTTTCAATCAGCGATCTACTTCGCGCGCGAAGGCTTCTCAGTTCCGGAAATCATGGATGACGACTGGCGGGCCAGCCGGAGTAAGCTTCTCGCCGATCCTGAAGCGAAGCGCGTATTTTTGCCACGTGGCAAAGCTCCCGAGCGGGGCGAGCTCTTCCGTAATCCCGGCCTCGCCCATGCCCTGACATTAATCGCAGAACAAGGCGAGGCAGCTTTTTACAAGGGAGAAATTGCAAACGCGATCCTCAAAACTTCCGCAGCCAACGGCGGAACCATGACGCCACAGGATCTCGCTGAGTATGCGGCAGAGTGGGTTCAGCCGGTTGATAGTACCTATCATGGCTGGCAGATCTCAGAGCTTCCGCCAAATGGCGATGGCTTCGCCGCTCTCGAGATGCTCAACATCATGGAACAATTCGATCCTGATCCTGCTGGTCCCTACAGTCCTGCAGAGCTGCACACGCGCATCGAAGCCATGAAGCTGGCATATGCCGATGTCAAAGCAGCCGACGGCGACCCTCACTTCAGCAAAATACCCGTTGAACAAATTACGTCGAAGGCTTTTGCCAAAAAGCGTGCGTCCCTCATTAATCCCGCTCGCGCAAACTGCGACGTTGCTGCTGAGGCACTGTCAAAGAGTGACACTACGTACTTCACGATCGTCGATCGCGAAGGCAACATCCTGTCGATGATCCAGAGCAACTACAGTTCTTTCGGTTCCGCTATCACCGTTCGAGGCATGGGCTTTCCACTGCACAATCGAGGATCCGCATTCTCGCTTGACCCCAGCTCGCCCAACGTTCTTCATGGACACAAGCGCCCATTCCACACCATCATCCCAGCCTTTATGCAGAAGGGTGATCGTCACATCGGCTTCGGCATCATGGGCGGTATGAATCAGCCCCTCGCGCATGCTCAGTTTGTATCCAACCTGGTCGACTACGGCATGAACATTCAGGCGGCCCTGGAAACGGCTCGTTTCACCGTCTCGCAACAACTCGGTTGCAACATTCTCATCGAGTCACGTGTGGGCCAGCCCACCATCGACAGCCTTACAAACAAGGGACACATCCTTGAGGTGCGCAAGGAGTACACCGCGAACATGGGACGCGGCAATGCTGTCGAACACAACGACACTACAAAGATGAACTTCGCCGCCTCTGACCCTCGCGCCGACGGCGCGGCGATTCCGGAGTTTCCAGCCGACCCAGCGCACACTGCGCCCGCTCGGGTAAACGGCAACTCGCAGGAGGAGCCGAGATGACTCGACGGCATAAAGGATTCAGGAGCGATTCTGCGCAACGGAATCGCTCGCGTCGGAAGTATCGCAGCGGCTTTTCGTTACCCGTGCTCAACCGGACAGGAGTAATGAGGAGAACCTGCCTGCCAGAAAGAGTCGATGATCGTGGAAGGAAGCACTGTTATCTGTTGGTTCGCCGTCCGGTTAGGCACCTGACAAGGTCCTTGCTGCAAAAGCAGCAATGTTCGCGGCTCTTCGTATCAGGGTACATTTCCGTGGTGTCTGGCAAATATGGCAATTGAGAAGCGCGATGAAACGCGATCCCTGCTGTCACAGGTTCGTGCTGTGGTATTCGATTGTGACGGAGTGCTCGTCGAGAGCGAAATGCTTGGCCTGCGCTCACTCCATATGGCCCTTCGGGATGCTGGACTGGAAATGCCCATGGAATCACTCACAAGGTTCTCTGGTCGGAGTCACCATGAAACGCTCATCGAACTTGAACAGGAGTCCGGAGTCTCTTTGCTCGGGCGTAATTTGGATGAGCGCATGCAGCTCCACTACATGGGCCTTATTCGGTCAAATGGGTTACGCCCCTGCCCGGGCATTCCAGAATTTATCGCGGCGCTCAAACAGAAATACATCCCCTTCACTCTGGCATCTTCCGGCCCTCGCCGGAAGGTGCTCCTCAGCTTGCGGAGCTCAGGACTCGAGCCGGATTTCCCAGACTTTATCTCGGGAGACGATGTCTCGCGCGCCAAACCTGCACCCGACCCCTACCTGGCGGCAGCGGCCATATTGGATATCAACCCCTCCGACTGCTTAGCCATCGAGGACTCACCAAACGGAATCCGCTCGGCTCGCGCCGCCGGAATGCGGGTCATCGCAGTGACGAACACATACAAGAGAGAGATGTTGGCCGAAGCGGACGTAGTTATCGATCGAATTCATGAACTCGCTGTATCAAACACGGGATGGATGAAAGTGATCTGAGGACGCGTCCATGCATGAGGGCGGACTCGCCAAAATTGAGAGAGGTAAGGAGATGCAGCTGAATATGCCGGGCTCCAAGTTGATTTTTGTGTTTCTTTGCGCCATTGCGCTTTTCTTTACGGCTGATCGCGCCCTTGCTGTGCGGGTCTTGGTGTTTTCCCGAGTCGCTCCGGGTTCATACCGTCATGCCTCCATCGAAGCAGGCGTGACGGCGATCCGCGAGATCGGAGTTGACCGGGGTTGGCGCGTCGTCGTCAACGACGATCCTGCTGTGTTCAACCATGATGATCTTTCCAAATACGACGTGGTGGTCTGGAACAACACGGGCGGTGACCTCCTAAGTGGGCAGGAACGAGAAGCTTTCCAAGAGTACATACAGCAGGGAGGCGGGTATGTCGGAATCCATATGGCTGCGTTCGGACAAGATGTAACTGAACCAAACTGGCCGTGGTACGAACGCTTGGTGGGAGCTCGATTCAAGGACCATCCTGACGGAACCGCCACTGCACAATTGACCGTGACATCAGACCACCCGTCGACGGCCGATCTCCCGCATCGGTGGAGCCACACCGACGAGTGGTATGAATGGATCGAGCAGCCGGAACTCAAATCTGCGGTCTATATTCTCCTCACCGTCGATGAGAACTCCTACGGCGCTGGAAATGGTTTTCATGCGGTATCGTGGTGCCACGACTTCGAAGGAGGACGTGCGTTCTACACTGCACTCGGACACACTGCGGCATCCTTCAAAGAAAGCAACTTCCGCTCGCATCTGGCCGAGGGCATACGCTGGGCGTCAGAACGAAGCGCAAATCTCGGTCCGTCAACGATCGAGACGTCCGGACTGATCGTTGATCTCGATGCCGACAATGGTGTCGCGCTCGAAGATGGAAACCGAGTGGCGTCGTGGACGAATCAGGTTTCCGACATCGCGGCGAAGGATTTCAAGAAGAGAGATGAGGGCCGGAAGCAGGCCGGATCCGGCCGACCCGAGCTGCGACGTTCTCTGAGGGCATTGGATGGGCACAGCAGTCTGGTATTCCGCGAGTCGGAGCTTGTGAGCGAAAACGAAGATTCCTTTCGAGGCCTCATCAATGGGCGTGGATATACCTGGATCGCACTGGTGTCACCCTATGCTCAAATCGGCAGGTCTCCCAATGTAAACGTGTTTCTGGGAAACCTTAAGAACGGTGAAAAGTATGAGGGATTCTGGGCTGGACTAGACGACGACAATACGCTGTGGATGGGGTCGCGAAACGGTATTACGTTTGGCCGCTATGACGCGAATAACCCGAAGGTAATGGGCCCCCGTCTTCAACGGAACCAGTGGTACATCGTTGCCGGCAGGATGGGATCAGGACTGGGTGCAGTTCCGGTAGAAGTTTTCGTGGACAGCAACAATGCTGTGAGCTCTGCGCTCTTCCCTGTGAACCCAAACGCTTGTTCCTCGAGACTCTCGATTGGGCAGGAGCGGGACGCCGTCAACCATCCGGGTGAAGAATCTTTTGATGGAGAACTGGCGAGAATCCTGCTCTACGACCGGCCACTTACCAACGATGAATTGGGCAACACGATCAACGCCCTCAAAAAAATCTACCTCAATTCCAATGCGAGATGATCTATTTGCAAAATGAGCCGCGACCGCTTTGGGGCGGCCTTTCGCACATAGCGCCTCTTTTAGGTACCGTCTTCTAATCATAAGAGGTTCAGGTTAAGAGCTCTGTCGTTCCAAATGGAATGGTTGTTTAAAACTGAAGGGTTCAGGGAGCTCCTTCGATAGCTGCGGGCACATCATCGCTCAATTCCTCCGCTCTCTGCAATGCTCCTTTTATCCTGACGATTTCTAGTTCATGGACGCGACTTGTCCTGCCGGTTCATTCAGACCATGTGCGGTACTCAGGCTGCGCTGGTGACTGGCAAGCATGCGTCCAAATATTGGAACAGCGCCCTTCTTGGTCTGTGCTCGGCGTCCAAAGTGGAACAGGACACTGCGGGGCGGTTTCGCACTCGCGGCCTATGAGGTCGCACTGCCTGATCTATACGACGGCGAGCGCGCCGAATGGCTGGAAGAGGGTTCATGCTTACGGTAGAGATTGGCTGGCCAGTGATCTGTGGACGCACTCTTGAGGCAAGCGATGGGCTGCCGAGACGACAATTTCCACAGACTTTCAATGGGTGCCAGCGTGATTTCCAGCTTGTGGCGCGAGCATGAAAGACGTCATGGTTCTTTAAGCTCATCCACCACGCTGATGACCTGCGATACCGGTCTCAGGGCGAGGTACCTTTAATGGGCTTCCCGCCTAGGGATCCCGGATTTCGGTTCCATTCAGAATTGCTGGAGGTTGGCCGACCTTTCGATACAAATCAGGTTCGGTGAGTGACTCGGCGATTAACTACTCATCGGGATGAGCTCTTCGGCATCTATGAGCAGGAATTGAGAAAACCGCAAAAAACGAGGGAAGGACGTACTAAATGAGACGTCCCCCTCTTCCCGAGAGTTCGAGAATACGGAGACCGCATAAACTACGGAGTATTCTCGGCCCTCAAGAACCTTCCTGGTTATTCAGTTCGCAATGCCTGTTCGTTGGATTGATTCGCGACTCTCCCCATTCGGGAATGAGGCAGGCCAAAACCGCAACGGCCAGCAGCGTCGCGCTGGCTGCTTTTGCGCATTGATCTCTCCACCCGGACTTCTATGGGAAAGAGTCATACACCACTCGAACCTCTATGGGAAGCACAAAGAAAGAGCTAGGAGATCGATTGACGCTAACAGGTCAAGTCGTGTTTCCAGAATGACCACAACTGGAAATGTTTGGTGATTTCGCACCAATTGACTTCCGAGAAGCCCGTTTTTGATACCTATGCCTTGGCAGTGTCTTGTTCCTGACAGCAGTGTTGAGCTTCCCCGTCGATGCTCGCCGCTTCGTGAATCAGAGCCCTTCTTTTCGTCACGGAATTGCAATCGTCTGGTGACGCTCTCGCAATAATGAAAGGCTATTGTCGGTGATCGAACGCGAGAACCGCGTTTCCCCAGGAGGATCGATCACCGTGCCCACAGATCGCCGCTCGTTTCTGAAGCTCCTCAGCTCTGGAGCTGTCACTTCTGCGCTTCCGTCCAGCATTGCTCGCGCTCTCGCGCTTCCCGCCCATAACCGCACCGGCTCTATTCGCGATGTGGAACACATCGTTGTTTTGATGCAAGAGAACCGCGCCTTCGATCACTACTTTGGCTCCCTCAGTGGAGTCCGCGGTTTCGGCGATCCCCGCGTTGCCAGATTCGACAACGGAGATCCCGTCTGGTACCAGCCCGACGGCAAAGGTGGCTATGTTCTGCCGTTCCGGCCGGATGTATCGAACCTTGGGCTCACGTTTATTGAGGACACAGATCACAACTGGAATCAAACGCACATTGCGTTAAACGGCGGCAAATACGACGAGTGGGTAGAGCAGAAGGGGACGACCTCGATGGCGTACCTCACCCGCAAAGATATTCCATTTCACTATGCTCTCGCCGATGCGTTCACAACATGTGACGCCTATCATTGTTCGCTGCTTGGGCCGACAGACCCGAATCGTTACCACATGTGGACAGGCTGGGTCGGCAACGACGGCAGCGGAGGCGGCCCTGTATTGAACAACGCGGAGGTCGGTTACGGCTGGTCGACTTATCCCGAGCGGCTGGTGAAGGCCGGAATTAGCTGGAAGATTTACCAGGACATCGGCGCGGGCTTGGATGGGCCGGACTTCTGGGGCTGGGGGCCGAATGCGTACATCGGGAATTATGGCGACAACTCGCTGCTGTACTTTCACCAGTATCAGAACGCAGCCCCGGGAACCCCGCTGTTCGATGGTGCGCTGACTGGGACGGACATCAAGTCTCTGCCGGGATCCAACCCTCAAGTCGCATCACATCTTGTCGACCAATTCCGGGCTGACGTGATGGCGAACCGGCTCCCGCAGATCTCTTACATCGTCGCTCCTGAAGCGTACAGCGAACACGGGAACTGGCCGCCGAACTATGGTGCATGGTACGTCTCGCAATTCCTGGACGCATTGACCGCAAATCCGGAGGTCTGGAGCAAGACGGCATTGTTCCTGACATATGACGAGAATGATGGATTTTTTGACCACGTTGTTCCGCAGACTCCGCCGATGAACAGGACACAGGGAATCTCCACAGTTCCGACGACGAATGAGATATTTCCTGGAGACGCCTCCTTCGTTGCGGGCCCGATTGGATTGGGAGTGCGCGTTCCGATGATCGTCATCTCGCCATGGAGCAAAGGGGGATACGTCAGCTCCGAGTTGTTCGATCACACATCACTCATCAAGTTCATGGAAGCGCGATTCGCCGAGGATAATCCGGCGTTGATCGAAACCAACATCACGCCCTGGCGCCGCGCCGTTGCGGGCGATCTCACATCTGCATTTGACTTCCGTATGCCAAACCGAAAGGTCGTAGCGCTGCCCAGTACCGCTGGTTGGGTTCCGCCGAATCAGAACCGCTATCCGGACTATGTACCCCCGGTCCCGTCGAACCAGGTAATGCCGAGGCAGGAGCCCGGGACGCGGCCCGCTCGCCCCGTACCTTATGAATTGTATGCAAGCGGATCGGTGAACCCCTCGAACGGTACGTTTTCGATCGACTATCGCAGCTCCGGCAAGGCGGCGGTATTCCAGACGCGTTCCGGCAATTCGGACATGGGGCCGTGGACTTATACCGTAGGTTCTGAAGACCAGGCCGTCGATTCCTATCCGATCGCCAGTGCGGGCTTGTCAGGCTACGATCTGGCCGTCCACGGACCGAACGGATTCTTTCGTTCGTTTCGTGGAACTTTGAGCGATTCGGCGACGGTTCAACTCGGAGTGCATACGACCTACGATAAGGTCCGCAACGCGATCACGCTTTCACTTTCGAATCACGGCAGTGTCTCGACGGACCTGAGCGTGGTGGATGTTTATTCCGGCGGGATCACACGTTTGGAGTTAAAGGCCGGCCAAGGGACCCGGAGAACCTATGAATTGCACCCGACCTTTGGCTGGTACGACTTTCTTGTGACGGCCGAAGCAGATTCGACATTCCGCTATCAGTTGGCCGGACACGTTGAAACGGGTGATGAGAGCCGTACGGATCCGGCGATTGGGTCGAAATAGACTGAGCGTTGAGCGGTCCTGAACGGAAGCGCGGGATCGATTCAGTCTGACCGCTGTTTGGAATGAGCAAAAACTAGGAAACGCTAAGCATAAGAAAGCCCGAACTCTATTCAGTCCGGGCTCTCTTTTATTCAAGACTAGTCATCGTCCCTGTCGCCTCGCCGACCTTCAGATCTGCCGCGGTTTGGGATGATCTCCCATGTGTTATTGTCTCCGTGCTGTTGTGTATAGAAGAGCCGCCAACCATCTTTGAAAGGCGTCGGGATCTTTGCGCCGAGGAGGCCGCCTCTGCCTGGATCGCCGTCTGACAAGTGCCAGCCCGTAATCTCGTTGTCGCCTTCATTTTGAAATCCTGCGAATGCGCCAAGCTGCGAATCGAGCGTCGCAGAGGCGTCGCGGCCTTCTGCCAGGATCCGAATCGGCTGGGCCGCTGCGTTGGAGTAATCCTGATTGAGATCGAACAACCAGGCAGAGTCCAAGGCGTTTCTTTGTGTATGCAGAGTGTCGCCCGCATCTTCGACAAATACCACCCGATCGCGATCCCAGAAGGCTACGTTGTCGAATCCGGCATGTACGGCGTCTCCGCGGTAAACGAGATTCAATTGACCTTGCGAGCCATGGAACCGAAGAAGAAAGACGGAGCCGAATCCTCCGTACGCTACGCCGGCCTCTGTCAGAAGATTGGTGTCCCCCGTCTCATCGAATACGAACTCCGTGAATCCAGTGCCCGGGCGGAACTGACCGTTTTCAGGCCGCTTGAACGGCGTCCCTCCCTTGGCCTTGGCTAGGGCATTCGCATTGAAAGATGCGAACCCATCAGTGGTCGTATCGTGAATCGTGATCCATTTCGTCTGGAATGAAAGACCGTAAGTGTGTAGATCCTTGGTGTCCAGCGATTTGATGGCTTCATCTGCATTGGCAAGGAATGTAATTGCGCCGGAATGACGCAACGACATAACAGCAAGAACCTGCAACTTGCCGCCCGCTTTCAAATTCCAGGTGTCGTAAGGAACAAACCTGAAGACGAAACTATTGGGCTGTTTCGCATGCGGGTTCGCCGCACCTGCTGCGCCGCCCGCATCCTCGACGATGATCAGATTGCCCTGTTCGTCGGCCTGAATACCTTCGTAGCCTCCACGCCCCATCACGCCGAAGAGATCTTCAACTGTGGATGGAACATCCAGAGTGGCTTGGTAGACACCACCCTGCGAACCGTTTTCCGACGTAAACAAAAGCCTGCTTGAGAACGGATACCAAGTCGAGCCGTCTATGGTGGGAATCGGATTGCCACTAGAATCCGTATCGGCCAGAAGGGTGACCTTGTGCGCGCCATCCGCATCCAGGTTCACGCGCGTCAGATAGCAGTGACCATTCAGACCTGTTTCGTGTCCCTGGAACAGAAAGTGAGTGCCGTAGTTGTAGTTGGGATCAGCGCCATGCTGATCCTCGAGGACAAGGTAAGTGTTCTTGTCAGGTTCCGTCTTGTTTGCTTCAACCAGATGCCCAGCAGACGGGATATCACCCGGAACAGGAATAAACGGCCCATTGGCGTCATATCCATAAGAGTTCGTCAGGGCCGACGGATTCTCCAGCCTATTTGCACCTTGAACGAGCAACACTTCTGAGAGTTCCGGGGATAGGACATTGGGAGCCGAGTACCCGGCGACTTTGGGATTGGCAGAGGGGACAGAGGTGGGGGTCTTGTCGGCGGCGAAGGCTGCACTGGCGAGCAAGACTGGCAGACTGAGTCTAAAAAGGTGGGTTCGCATCAACGACCTCTTGATTGAATTGGGAACTACGACTGGGACGCTAGCATCCGATTGTTTCGAGTGCGTGACAGCGGGTTAAATACTGCGCCTTGGTCAAACACTTGTCGCAGCCCCGGAACGTTGAGGAAACGAGAAATGCACATAAATATGTGCACGGCTTCAGGGACCAAAGAACGGAAAGTGGAGGCAAATTGAAGATATTCAACCAGTTCTGGCCCCTAGGCAACCGTTCGGTTGCGGTTGTTGGGGCCGAAAGCTTTAAGGCTTCCCATTTGGGCCAATTGCAAGTCTTGCCTTGTGCAAGCCTGGGGAGGGTCCCTGGCCTAGAATGGTTGGAATGGACACCACCATCTCACAAACCGAATTGGCCAGTGACTTTCGCTACGCACTCGAAGTGATGGAAGAGTCCGATCACATGGGTCTGGATGGCGAACATGCCCGCCTACTGCACGGTATCCTTCAACGCCGGATCGATGAAGCGTGCCAGTCACTGTCGGTGAACCCAGTTCAACCCGTCCGCATTCCGATCGAAGCTGAAGTCGTGGCTTAGCCGTTTCCAATTGATCTGCCCCCATTTTCCGCACGGTAATCTTTCTTGGCCAGCCGCAGCCGAAGCTGTGGGAAAGTTGGAAACGCCATCGGCGTTTTCAAAGTGGGCGGAGCCCACGTCTTTGTGTGCCGTGCATGTTCGACAGTTTGAGGGTGCGAGTCCCTTATCCAACCTGATGGAGGTGAAGGATTAGCGAAGCGCAAGGGCGTCATCGCGAGGTGGGGTCTGAAGGAAGCGTGGAGCAAAAGCGTGCGCCGATGGACAAGAACCAGATATGAGGCCTGTACTCGTGGGCGAGTTGGCAATGAGCAGCGAAGCCCATATCCATCCAAGGCGGGTGCAGGTAAATCTGGCGGTGGTGCCTGAAGACGGTCGAACTTACCACGGGAGATCTGTTGCATGTCGTGGATTTCACGACTGGAGAGGAAGCGATTCTTCTTGAACGTGTAGCAGGAGTCAGCAGAAGGCATAGTAAGCCATGTCGTCGGCAAGGCTAATGAGGCACTCCAAGGCCGAAAGGCGGAGTCAACAGCTAGGCAGAGCCGGGAACGGTGGATGAAGGCCTGAACGATAGGAGAGGCAAGTAGGTGGCGCGACTCAGGGGTACAAAGCGGCAGAAGAACCAGCTGGAGCTGGCCTTCGGGGAAGGGATGAAGAGTGAAGCTCGAAGTCCGTCCTCTGAAGGGACCGAAGCACCGTGGCGAAGCGCAGTGCAGAAAGCCTGGCTTCGGAAGAGCAATGGATGGAGAAGGTCTGTCAGAGAGAGAACCTCCGGCAGGCGTTCAAGCGTGTGAAAGGAAACGGAGGCAGTCCGGGCGTCGACGGAATGACAGTCGATGATTTTGCGGACTACCTGAAGCAGCACTGGATAACCATCCGGGAGCAACTGCTGAGTGGGACCTATCAACCGCAACCGGTGCGTCGGGTGGGGTGCGAAAGCTTGGCATCCCGACGGTGCTGGATCGACTGATTCAGCAGGCAGTGATGCAGGTTCTGCAGGGTAGTTGGGACCGCACCTTCTCTGCATCGAGCTATGGGTTTCGACCCGGACGCTCGGCTCATCAGGCAGTAGCGCGTGCTCAGCAGCACATCGCTGCTGGGCATCGTTGGGTGGTCGATCTCGATCTGGAAAAGTTCTTCGATCGAGTGAACCACGACAAACTGATGGGTCAGGTTGCAAGGCGGGTAAAACTGATGGGTCAGGTTGCAAGGCGGGTAAAAGATCGACGCCTCTTGCGACTGATTCGGGGCTGGCTCACGGCAGGAGTGTTGGAGAGCGGATTGGTGGAGCCGACGGAGGAAGGTACGCCGCAAGGCGGACCTCTTTCTCCCTTGCTATCCAATCTCGTTCTCGATCAGCTTGACCGGGAGTTGGAGCGAAGAGGGCATCGTTTTGTTCGATACGCGGACGACTGTAATATCTATGTCCGCAGTCAACGAGCGGGCCAGCGCCTAATGAGGGGACTGATCAGACTCCTCGAAGGCAAACTCAAGCTGAGGGTAAACCGGGAGAAGAGTGCTGTAGCACGACCATGGGAGCGGAAGTTCCTCGGGTTTAGCTTTACGAACAGGACAGTGCCTAAGCGTCGAATCGCGCCTAAGGCGGTGCTCCGGTTCCAGGCAAGAATCCGGGAACTCACTCGTCGGACCAGAGGTATCAGTATCGAGAAAATGGTCTACGACTTGGGTCGCTACCTTCATGGGTGGCAGAGTTATTTCGGGTTCTGCCAAACTCCGACCGTGCTGGACCGTTTCAATAAGTGGATCAGGCGTCGTATACGCTCTGCCGCCTGTAAGCACTGGCGAACAGGGAAGACGCGATACGCCCGATTGCGAAAGCTAAATCTCAGTCATGATCTGGCTGCTCGCACGGCAGGACATCAGTGGGGACCGTGGCGGCTTAGCCGAACAACGGCTCTCTCCTATGCCATGCCCGCCGCGTACTTCGACCGCTTGGGACTTCCTATGCTGCACTGCACTTCTGGTGCTTGATCCTACCGAACCGCCGTGTACGGACCCGTACGCACGGTGGTGTGACAGGGAAAGCGAGTGATCGCATACCTATGTCAATTCCACGCCCTGTTTTGTTGCAACGGAGTGTCGACTGGCCTCCGACTCAAAGCGGACCGACGTCTGCTACGCTTCCCCTGTGAGATCTGCGCCACAGAGATGTCACGATCTACTAGATGGCTGTCGCTTCTCCGGTCACAGGTCGACTGGTCAAAGAGTGATATGTTTGGCGATTTGGCACCAATCGACCTCCGTGAATCCCGTTTCCATTGGAGACTACCGGCTCAATCGGATCGCTAGCTGCATAACCCTTGGATCTGTCG
>Ga0207671_10004710_pt1 | contig 12893 bp, 9 predicted proteins | sample KBSC24metaG_FD_184352 | JGI IMG/M metagenome (GOLD analysis project Ga0207671, IMG submission 184352) | Corn rhizosphere microbial communities from Kellogg Biological Station, Michigan, USA - KBS C2-4 metaG (SPAdes) (version 2) | ecosystem: Host-associated > Plants > Roots > Rhizosphere > Soil... | reverse complement strand
TCATCATGTTTGAAAAGGCGGGAATGTTGCTGGCGATGCCGGCGATGGTGCGCCTGCGCTCCTGGGCGGGTTATACGTTCGCCATTGCCGTGCTTCTATATCTGGCATGGCAACTGCAGCAGATCGGCTGGTCCGACATCTGGTCCGCCAGGCCTGCCTCGCCGCTATTCTATATTCTTGTTTTCGTCGGCTATTTCACTCTGCCGGTGGGTGATGCGTTGATCTATCGGCGATTGTGGGGCGCAAGCCTCAAATCATCCTTGCCGGTGCTATTGCGCAAGCGCGTGCTCAATGCCGCGTTCATCGGTTATTCCGGCGAGTTGCTGCTCATGCTGTGGGCGCGGCGCAATGTGGCGCTGGACGAGCGCCAACTCGCCCACAATATCAAGGACACCAATATCTTGTCGGCGGCGGCATCCGGTTTGATTTGCGCCGGGATGCTGCTTTTGCTGCTTCTCCAGGGCGGAATGGCTGCCTTCTCCGGAAGCACTGCTTTATATGCGAGCGGCTTTTTGCTGACTCTGCCGGCCTTCGTCTCGCTGATTCTTGCGCGATGGGGGAAGGTGATGCGGCTCGACGGACCCACGGCGGTCGCCATCTTCAACATTCACAGTTTGCGGCTGCTGGCGGGACAGCTCATCCTGGTGATGCAGTGGTGGCTGGTCTTTCCGGCTGCAAGCTTCAATGCGCTGGCCGTCCTGCTCGCGCTGCAGATGGTGATCGGGCGCCTCCCGCTGCTGCCCAATCGTGACCTTCTGTTCGTGGGGATGGGCATCGGCGTTTCGCACAGCCTTGCCCTGCCGCAGGCGAGCTTCGCGAGCGTGCTTGTCATGAGCAGCGCGCTCCAGCAAATCTTCCATCTTCTCATTTACCTGCTGACTTTCTCCAAGCCGGCATCCAGGCTTGCTGCGGCCTGATGCGTGTCCTTGTCTGGGCAACCCATCTCCAGACCGACATTTTGTCGGTCGCGGCTCATCTGGACAGGTGCCCTAACGTCGATCTGCTCATTGTCACGCCAGGAGCCGACGTCTTCCTTCGCGAACCCTATGCGCGCCTGAGGCCCTTATCCGCGCCGGTACTCGATCGCGATGACCCCGCTACCCATGACGCGGTCATGGTCTTCAGCGCCGACATCGCCGTGGCCGACAATCATATTCCGCCAAGAGGCTATGCGCAGCGGCTGTTTTACATGTGGCACGGCCTCGGCTGGAAGGCGCGCAGCCGGCTCGACCTCCATGTTTTCTATCACCAGGTGCAGCAGCTTACCGGCGTCGACCCGCGCACGGCCAACCCCGGTTTCATGGCGCAATGCTATGGACCGACGGATCAGCAATGGCGGGTCTCGAACTGGGGTTTGCCGCATTCCGCCTGCGCACCGGTGGGCATGGCATTTTCGGATCTGCTGCTGCAGCCGCCCTATACGAAGCAGGATATCGCCTCAGAATTCCGCATCGATGTGATGGGCCGAAAAACGGTCGCGCTGGCAATTACCTGGCATTACGCGGGAATCTTTGCGCGGCAGCCGAGGCTCGGCCCGCTGACACGATCGCTATCGTCCTGGCAGGCCAATCAGAACGACCTTCGATTCCTGCGGCGAACCGTCGAGCTTGTGCAGAAGCGGGGGGCCAATCTGCTGATTTGCTTGCACGACCGGCACCGTTACGATCCCAAGTTTCTGGAGATGGTCTATTCAGTCGCCGGCGAAAGCGACACGATCGAGATCCGCTTCAAGAACGAGCATCCCGACAATCTCGCCGATCTGCTCGTCGCCGACGTCATGATCTCGAACCTGTCGTCCTTCATCAGCTATTTCTACGTTCTTCAGCGTCCCGCCATCCACATTCTCCCCGCGCAGGGCGATGTCGTCGAACGCGCCACCATGTTGTTCTCCCGGTTCAGGATGAACACGCGCGTGCGAACCGGGTCGGCCTGGATGCTGGATCCGCGCGATGTTGGAGGATCGGTCGCGACGAACAGTGACGAGGTTCTCCAGCAGCTCAAGGCCGCGCTGCACGAATCGGCTCCGGGAGAAAAGGCGGCGGCCTGGCTGGGGCGCCACGTCCCTCATCTCGATGGCAAGGCGTCCGAGCGAGCACTTCATTTTCTTCGCCAGATGGCTGAGGGCAGGGACTATAGCGCGCTCAGTCAGCTTTCGCGCTGAACGACATGTTCGCTAGCCCCGGCGCGGGGCTTCTCGCCTGATTGGCCCCGTCCTTACGAAAAAGCTATGCGAAGCTGAGGCCTTGCATCTCGCATCTCTACGGTTCGCCGCCTTAATCGCGGAATGTCGCAGCTTCGTTTCTCCGTAGCTCCGACAGCGTGATTTCTATGGAGGGCATGATGCAGGATTTCCTTTGGATTGTCGCAATGGGCGGCTTGCTGGCGGCGACGCTCGCTTATGTCCGGCTCTGCGATAACGCCTGAGGAACGCGGCCATGACCGTCGATCTGTGGCTGGCGGCAATCACCGCCGCCGGGCTTCTTCTCTATCTTGTGGCCGTGCTCGTGCGGCCCGAGCGTTTCTGATCGGAGCCCGGACATGACGATCCAGGGCTGGACGCTCATCATCGTCTTCGTCGCCATCCTGCTGGCGATCACCAAACCGGTCGGCATGTGGCTGTTCGCGCTTTATGAAGGGCGGCGAACTCCGCTGCATGTCGTGCTGGCTCCTGTCGAGACGGGCTTCTACCGGCTTGCGGGTATCGATCCACGCGAGGAGCAGAGCTGGCGGCGCTACGCAGTTCACATGCTGGTGTTCAACGCGGCGCTTACGCTGTTCACCTATATCCTGCTGCGCATCCAGGCTTTTTTGCCGTTGAATGGCCTGGGCTATGCCGGGTTGCCGCAGCACCTCGCCGCGAACACCGCGGTCAGCTTCGCCACCAACACCAATTGGCAGAGCTATTCGGGCGAGACGACGATGTCGAACCTTTCGCAGATGATCGCGCTCGTCATCCACAACTTCCTTTCCGCGGCGACCGGAATCGCGCTGGCCTTCGCCATTTTTCGCGGTTTTGCCCGGCGGCAGGTTTCGACCATCGGCAATTTCTGGGCGGATTGTACCCGCGTCACGCTTTACCTGCTGCTGCCGATCTGCCTGATCTACGCGATATTCCTGCTCGCGAGCGGGGTGCCGCAGACGCTGGCGGCGTCCGTGGATGTGACAACGCTGGAAGGCGCGAAGCAGACGTTGGCACTCGGGCCGGTCGCTTCCCAGGAAGCCATCAAGATGTTCGGCACCAACGGGGGCGGCTTCTTCAACGCCAACTCGGCGCACCCGTTCGAAAACCCCAATGCGCTTACCGATTTCGTGCAGATGATTTCGATCTTCACGATCGGTTTTGGCCTGACCTGGACGTTCGGCAAGGCGGTGGGCAACACCCGGCAGGGCTGGGCGATATTGGCCGCGATGATCACGATTTTCCTCGCGGGCGTGACGATCGTCTACGCGCAGGAGGCTGCGGGCAACCCGGTTCTGCACCATCTTGGCATTGCGGGCAGCAATATGGAAGGCAAGGAGGTCCGCTTCGGCATCGCCGCCTCCGCCCTCTTCTCGGTGGTTACGACGGCGGCTTCCTGCGGCGCGGTCAATGGGATGCATGACAGCTTCACGGCGCTCGGTGGCATGATCCCGATGTTCAACATCCAGCTCGGCGAGGTCGTGGTCGGCGGTGTCGGCGCGGGCATTTACGGCTTCCTCCTGTTCGCGATCCTGGCGGTGTTCGTGGCTGGCCTGATGGTGGGGCGCACCCCGGAATATGTCGGCAAGAAAATCGAAAGCCGCGAAGTCAAGCTGGCGGTGCTCGCGATCGCGGTGTTGCCGTTGATCATCCTCGGTTTCAGCGCGATCAGCTCGGTGGCGGCGCCGGGGCTGGCAGGGCCGCTCAACAAGGGGCCGCACGGCTTCTCCGAAATCCTTTATGCCTTCACGAGCGCCGTGGGCAACAACGGTTCCGCCTTTGCCGGCCTCACCGCAGCGACGCCTTATTATGACGCGATGCTGATGATCGCCATGTGGATCGGCCGCTTCTTCATGATCGTGCCGATGCTCGCGATCGCGGGCTCACTTGCGGCCAAGAAATATACGCCCGAGACCGCCGGATCGTTTCCCACGACCGGGCCGCTCTGGGTGGGCTTGCTGGTGGGCATTGTGCTGATCGTGGGAGGCCTGACCTTCCTGCCGAGCCTCGCGCTGGGCCCCATCGCGGATCATCTCGCGATGATCCACGGCCAACTTTTCTGACAGGACCAAGCGAGATGTCGCGCACCTCTGTTCAATCGATATTCGCTCCCGAGCTCATGCTTCCTGCGATCGGGGAGGCGTTCCGAAAGCTCGATCCGCGCGAACTCCTCCGCAACCCGGTGATGTTCACCACAGCCTGCGTGGCGTTGTTGCTTACCGTCCTGCTAGTGGTTGGTCATGATGGCCTGGGCTTCGGCTTCAAGATTCAACTCGTGGTCTGGCTCTGGCTGACGGTGCTGTTCGGCACCTTTGCCGAAGCGCTCGCCGAAGGACGCGGCAAGGCCCAGGCCGCGTCGCTCAGGGCGGCCAAGGCCGAGCTGACCGCCAAGCGGCTTTCGGGCAAGGGGATTGAGACAGTGCCGGCGAGCGTGCTCAAAATGGGCGATGTCGTCCTTGCCGAAACCAATGATCTGATTCCCGCAGACGGCGAGGTGATCGAAGGTGTCGCCTCCGTCAACGAGGCGGCGATCACGGGAGAAAGCGCGCCCGTCATCCGCGAAGCAGGTGGCGATCGTTCGGCCGTCACTGCCGGGACGCGGATCATCTCCGATCAGATCAAGATACGCGTGACCGTCGATCCGGGGCAGGGCTTCCTCGATCGCATGATCGCGCTCGTCGAAGGCGCAGAACGGCAGAAGACGCCCAATGAGATCGCGCTCACCATTCTGCTGGTTGGCCTCACCATCATTTTCCTGATCGCGGTCGCGACCATTCCCGGCTTCACCTCCTATGCGGGCGGCAGCGTGCCGGTCGCGATCCTCGCTGCGCTGCTGATCACCCTCATCCCGACGACGATTGCTGCATTGCTTTCGGCAATCGGCATCGCGGGCATGGACCGGCTGGTGCGCTTCAACGTCTTGGCCAAGTCCGGCCGCGCGGTGGAGGCGGCGGGCGACTGCGACACGCTGCTGCTCGACAAGACCGGCACGATCACCATCGGCGATCGGCATGCCAGCGAGTTTCGGGCGGTGAACGGCGTCTCCGCTGCGGAGCTGGCCGATGCGGCCCTGCTCGCGAGCCTGGCCGACGAGACACCCGAGGGCCGCTCCATCGTCGCGCTCGCGCGCGAAAAGTTCAACGTGACGACCGCAGCCCTGCCCGATGGGGCCGAGGTCATTCCATTCACGGCGCAAACCCGTATTTCGGGAATTCGGATCGGCCCCGCCGTCATCCAGAAAGGCGCAGTGGATTCCGTCTTCAAGGCCAATCCCGGCGCGGGTGACGGAGCCGCGGCCAGCGAGTTGCGGCGCATGACGGACGAGATCGCGCGCGCTGGCATGACCCCGCTTGCCGTCGCCAAGGACGGCCGCATCCTCGGTGCGATCGCGCTCAAGGATGTCGTCAAGGCGGGCATACGCGAACGGTTCGGCGAGCTGCGCCGGATGGGCATCCGGACGGTGATGATCACCGGCGACAATCCGCTGACCGCCGCCGCCATTGCGGCCGAGGCCGGCGTGGATGATTTCCTTGCGCAAGCGACACCTGAGGACAAGCTGGAGCTGATCCGGAAGGAGCAGCAGGGCGGTAAGCTGGTCGCGATGTGCGGCGATGGCACCAACGACGCGCCAGCGCTGGCGCAGGCCGATGTCGGCGTGGCGATGAATACCGGTACGCAGGCGGCGCGGGAAGCCGGCAACATGGTCGACCTGGACAGCGATCCTACCAAGCTCATCGAGATCGTGGGGCTGGGCAAGCAGCTGCTGATGACGCGCGGCGCGCTCACCACCTTCTCGGTAGCAAATGACGTGGCCAAATATTTCGCGATCATCCCGGCGATGTTCATAGCAATCTATCCGGGTCTCGCGGTGCTCAACATCATGGGCCTCGCCACGCCGCAGAGTGCAATCCTTTCGGCGATCATCTTCAACGCCTTGATCATTCCCCTGCTGGTGCCGCTTGCCCTCAAAGGGGTGAAGTATCGCCCCATCGGAGCCGGCCCGCTCTTGCGCCGCAATCTCATGATCTACGGCATCGGCGGTCTCCTGGCGCCCTTTATCGGAATCAAGCTGGTCGACCTCGTCGTCAACGGCGCCGGGCTTGTTTAGGGAATTTCGCAATGGACAATGAATTTTATTCAGCGCTGCGCCCCTCAGTGGTGCTCACGCTCTGTTTCGCGGTCTTGCTGGGAATAATCTATCCGCTCGCCCTGTGGGGCGTCGGGCAGCTTGCATTCCCTTTTCAATCTAATGGAAGTCTCGTCCGCAAGGATGGCGTCGTGATCGGATCGACCGTGATCGGGCAGGCTTTCACCTCCGATCGTTATTTTCAGACGCGGCCTTCGGCGGCTGGCAAGGGCTATGACGGGCTCGCATCGTCCGGCTCCAATCTCGGCCCCACCAGTCAGGCGTTGGTCGACCGGATCAAGAGCGATCTCAAAAAGCAGCGCGACCAAGGCGTTGCAGGTCCGCTTCCTGCCGATCTCATCACTGCTTCGGGCTCGGGGCTGGACCCCGACCTCTCACCCGATGCGGCGCTCGTTCAGGTTCCGCGGATCGCCAAGGCGCGCAACCTGCCGGAAGCTCGCGTGCGGAGGCTCGTTGAACAATCCATCGATCAGCCCCTGTTGGGCTTCATTGGCGAGCCGCATGCGAACCTATTTGAACTCAATCGACAGCTTGACGGGATTGTAGCAAACTCCGCCCGGTGAATACGCGGCCCGACGACATCGAACGCCCGAAACCGGAGGCGTTTCTGCGCGAGGCGGCGCAGGAGGGGCGCGGCCGGCTCAAGGTATTTCTCGGCGCGGCGCCGGGTGTCGGCAAAACCTACGAGATGCTCTCCGAGGGGGCGTCAAGGCAGAAAGCGGGCGTGGACGTGGTGGTGGGCGTCGTCGAAACGCACGGGCGGGCCGAGACCGAGGCGCTGACGCGCGGTCATGAAATCATCCCGCGCCGCGAGGTGGAATATCAGGGACGCCAGCTTACCGAGATGGATGTCGACGCGATCCTCGCGCGGGCGCCTCAGCTCGTGCTCGTCGACGAATTGGCGCATACCAATGCGCCTGAGAGCCGGCATCCCAAGCGCTATCAGGATGTCGAGGAATTGCTCGATGCCGGGATCGACGTCTATTCGACGGTCAACATCCAGCATCTCGAAAGCCTGAACGATGTGGTGGCGTCGTTCACGCGCGTTCGCGTCCGCGAAACCGTACCCGACCGGATCCTCGAAAGCGCGGAGATCGAGGTTGTCGACATTCCGCCCGACGAGCTGATCGAGCGGCTCAAGGAAGGCAAGGTTTATATCCCGCACGAGGCGACGCGGGCGCTCAATCATTTCTTTTCCAAATCGAATTTGTCGGCGCTCCGCGAGCTGGCGCTGCGCCGGGCGGCGCAGGCGGTGGACGCGCAGATGCTCGATTATCTGCGCCAACATGCGCTGGCCGGAACCTGGGCGGCGGGGGAGAGAGTGGTGGTGGCGGTCAACGAACTGCCCGAGGCCGAACTGCTGGTGCGCGCCGCGAAAAGAACCGCCGACGCGCTGAGCGCGCCATGGACGGCGGTGCATGTCGAAACCCCGCGGAGCCGATCGCTCAGCGAGGAAGAACAGAAACGGCTAGGAAGTGTCCTCAATCTCGCGAGCCAGCTTGGCGGATCGGTGGCTTCCATACCCGCATCGTCAGCTGTCGCCGGGATCAAATCCTACGCGGCCGAGGCGCGGGCGACCCATTTGATCGTAGGGAAATCTTCGCGGTCCCGATGGTTCGAGTTGTGTCATGGCTCGATCGTCGATCGGCTGGTCCGGGAAACGCCGGGCGTTGCCGTGCAAGTTCTGCCGCTCGGCCGTGCGCCGGCGCGGGCACGAGGGACGGTCAATCTCGATCGCAAGTGGGGGGATCCGAAAGGCTATGCGCTGACTGTACTGATGACGGCAGCGGTCACCGCGTTCGGCAGCGCGCTGTTTCACATTCTCAATCTCGGGAATGTGGCGCTGCTCTATCTGTTGCCGGTGATGTTTGCCGCGAGCCTGTTCGGATTGCGGGCAGGGATCTTCGCCGGGCTGGTCTCGACGCTGGCCTATAATTTCTTCTTCCTCCCGCCGACCGGCACGCTGACCGTCAGCAATCCCGAAAACATCATAACGATCATCGTGCTGCTGTCGGTCGCGGTCGTCACCAGCCAGTTCGGCTCCCGCTTGCGGGCGCAGGCCGATCTTGCCGCCACGAGCGCCAAGCAGAACGCCGCCTTGGCCGGGTTCGTCCGCCAGCTTACCGCAACCAACAATGACGAGGAGCTGATGCAGGCGATCTGCGCGGAGATCGCGCGCCTCTTCGACGTCCGGGCCGTCCTGCTGGTGAACGGCGAAAGCGGCCCCGAGCTTCGCGCCGCCGTTCCGCCCGAGGACCGCCTCGACACGATCGAGATGGCGGCCGCGCAATGGGTGCTCGAGCGCGGGCAATCGGCCGGGCGCGGCTCGGACACGCTGACAGCATCGGACTGGCTGTTCCACCCGCTCAAAACCTCGGGTCAGACGCTGGCCGCGCTCGGGCTGGCCCGCGACGACGGCCGCGATCCGGTGCGCTCCGATCAGATCGGGTTGCTGATGAGTCTGCTCGATCAGGCGACGTTGGTGCTGGAACGGGTGCGGCTTCAGGACGAAATGCGCGATATCGCGCAGCTCAAGGAGCGCGATCGGTTGCGCGCGGCGCTGTTGTCATCGGTCAGCCACGATCTGCGAACGCCGCTGACCGCGATCCTGGCGTCGATAAACGAGATGCGCGGCAAAGCACCGGCCGAGCTGGTGAACACGGTCGATAGCGAGGCGCAGCGTCTCAACCGCTTTGTCGCCAACCTGCTCGACATGGCAAGAGTGGAGGCAGGCGCGCTCAAGCTCAATATCGAGCCGGTCGACCTGACCGATGCCATTGCTTCTGCAGTGCATGACACTCGCCGCATCCTCGGCGATCATCCCATCACGCTCAACGTCTCGCCGGAACTCCCGCTGGTCCGGGTCGATCCGCATCTCTTTCATCACTGCCTGATGAATTTGCTCGACAATGCTGGCCGCTATGCAAACCCCGGGAGCCCGATCACGATCAGCGCCGAGCGGGCGCCCGGTTCGTTGACGCTCTCCGTCACCGACATTGGGCCAGGGCTACCGGCCGGAAAGGAACAGGAAGTGTTCGAGACGTTCAGGCGGCTTGAAGGGTCCGACCGCACCAAAACCGGCACCGGGCTGGGGCTTGCTATCGTGAAGGGATTTGCCGAGGCGATGGGCCTCACAGTCGAAGCCAGCAACCGGCCCGATCGCAGCGGAGCGTGCTTCAATATCCGTTTTCCGGAACCGCTGCTCGTTCGCGAACAGCCGCAGGGTGCGAACTGATGACGACGGCCCCTAGAGTGCTGATCGTCGATGACGAGGCGCCGATCCGGCGGTTGCTGCACGGCACGCTGACGCGGGCCGGCTTCATCGTGTCCGAAGCGGCGTCGGCGCGCGAGGCGCTGGAAAGGCTCCGAGACGAGCCCGAGGCGGTGCTGCTCGATCTCGGCCTGCCAGACCGCGAGGGGATGGAGCTAGTGCCTATCATTCTCAAGCAAAGCAAAGCTGCCGTGATCGTTGTTTCGGCACGCGAGTCCACGGACCAGAAAGTGCTGGCGCTCGATCTCGGCGCGACGGATTACGTCACCAAGCCTTTCGATACGGATGAACTGCTCGCGCGGCTGAGGGCGGCGCTCCGCAACCGCCTGACGGCCGGCGGCGGGCGCTCTCACATCGAGGTCCGCGACGTGGTGATCGACCTGCTCAACCATCGCATCACCAAGGGCGGCAGCGAGGTGCATCTCACGCCCAAGGAATTTGACGTGATCGCCGAGCTCGCCCGTTTTCCCGGACGGGTGATCACCCATCAGCAGCTCCTCGCTGCCGTCTGGGCCAATGATTATGACCGTCACATCGAATATCTACGGGTGGTGATACGCAATATCCGGCAAAAGCTGGAGGATGATCCGGCCCAGCCGATGCTGCTCGTCAACGAGCTTGGCGTGGGCTACAGGCTGATGGGGATGGACGGTTAGATTTCGATCTGGGAGCCGAGTTCGACCACGCGATTGGTCGGCAGCTTGAAATATTCCATCGCGCTGGTCGCGTTGCGCATCATCCATGCGAACAAATGCTCGCGCCAGAGCGCCATTCCGGGACGATCGTTCGCGATCAGGGTCTGTCGGCTCAGGAAGAAACTGGTGTCCATCATCGAAAATGGCGTGCCGCATGCGTCGACCTGGCCCAGCATTTCGGGAATGTTGATCTCGTCCATGAAGCCGACATGGAAGAAAATGCGAAAGAGGCCCTCGCCGACGGCGACGACGCGGATGCGCTCGGCGCCGGGAATATGCGGCACCTGTTCGGTCACGATGGTGAGGATGATGACGCGCTGGTGAAGCACCTTGTTGTGCTTGACGTTGTGCAACAACGCCGAAGGAATGCCGTCGGGTGCGGCCGAGAGAAACACGGCCGTACCCGCGACCCGCTTCAGCTTCGGCACCGCGGTTTTGACGAACAAGTCGATCGCCATCGATCCTTCGGCAAGCCGCTCGCGCATGAGCCTGCGTCCCGCGGCCCATGTCGTCAGAAGCGTGAAGGCGATCGCGGCCACCAGCAACGGGAACCAGCCGCCGTCGGGGATCTTGGTCAGGTTGGACGCGAAATAGGCGGCATCGACGATCAAAAACAATCCCGTCACCAACATGGCCACGATCGGGTGCCAGCGCCAGACCGTCCAGGTCAGCACGCCGATCATGCAGGCGGTGATGAACATCGTGCCGGTGACGGCAATGCCATAAGCGGCCGCAAGGTTGGACGAGCTCTTGAAACTCAGAACGAGCAGGACGACGAGGACCAGCAGCCCCCAGTTGACCAGCGGCACATAGATCTGCCCCGCCGCGGTCTCGCTCGTGTGGTCGATCCGCATGCGCGGGAGAAACCCAAGCTGGATCGCCTGCTGGGTGACCGAATAGGCGCCTGAGATGACCGCCTGGCTGGCAATTATCGTGGCGATCGTCGCCAGGATCACGAGCGGAAGCCTCGCCCATTCCGGCGCCATCAGGAAGAAGGGGTTTTCGACTGCATGCGGCTGCGCGAGCAGCAGCGCGCCCTGGCCCATATAGTTGAGCATCAGGCACGGAAAGGCGATGGCGAGCCAGGACAGGCTGATCGCCCGACGCCCGAAATGCCCCATGTCGGCGTACAGGGCTTCCGCGCCGGTCACGGCCAGAACGACGGAGCCAAGGGCCAGGAAAGCCAGCGGGGGGTTCAGCGCGAAGAAGCGGAACGCCCAGGCGGGATTGACGATTCCCAGGATTTCAGGGTGCTGCATCAGCGGGCCGAGCCCCAGCACAGCCAGCACCAGAAAATAGACCACCATGATCGGACCGAAGAGCACGCCGACCCGCGCCGTCCCATGAAACTGGATTGCGAACAGGCCGACGAGGATCAGAACCGAAATGGGGATCACGAAGTGGCCAAAACCTTGCTCGACCACGGTCAAGCCTTCCACCGCCGAGAGAACGGAGATGGCGGGAGTGATGATCGCATCGCCATAGAAGAGCGCAGTCGCCAGCACGCCGAGCATGACCAGCCCGCCGCTCCATCGCAGCTTCACCGAGCGCGTGATGAGCGCCAGCAGGGCAAGGCTGCCGCCTTCGCCGCGATTGTCCGCGCGCAGGATGATCAGGACATATTTGATCGTGACGACGATCGTCATCGTCCAGAAAATGATCGAGAGGACGCCGAACACGTGCAGCCTGTCCACGGGCAGCCGGTGATGCCCGATGAAGCTCTCCTTCAGCGCGTAAAGCGGGGAGGTGCCGATATCGCCGAAGACGACGCCCAGCGCGCCCAGCGCCAGCACCGGAAGGCGTTCGTGTGGGTGAGCCACGGCATCCCCGTTTGCCTCGGCTGATGAAGATGAGACTTTGATGTCCAGATCGAATGGCCCTATGCAGCGCTAGCCACGCGATGCGCCCCTAGATGATATGTTTTCGAGATGCAAAGCATCGCCCACGCATATGTTTTCCATATGTCGATCAGAAATGGCGCGGTGCGTGCTTCAACGCCTCGTTCGCCAGCGGCTGGAAACTGCAACCTCGTCGAATATGTGTGCGCCCAAACACAGCATCACGCTTCCGGCACTGGCAGTCACGAACACCACGACCGCAAGGAAGCAATCGAGCAATCCAGCTATATGACCCGGCATATGGACCAGCCGGGATAGGGCGTAGGTCCCCGCCGCGCTGAGCGCGATCAGCAGCAGGCCGATCGATCTAAGGCCCATGCTGGACGCTTGGTACTTGCGATGGCGGGATGAATGCGCGTGGCGGCAATCATGCTCGTCGCTCGCCCAAACATCTTCGGCTTTCCCCTCGCGCGGCGGCGCCGTGTCATTGGCGCTGGCCATGACATAGTCGCCGAAAGGATCCTGGCGGCCCGATGCCGTCAGTGCGCGGAGCAAGGAGGTGCCATATCCTCTCGCGCCATCGACTTGAAATTTCATTTCCATCTGACACGTCCTGATTGGGACGTCCCGGAATCTATGGGCGGCGGGATATGGAATCGAGATGACCAAATTGGACGCCACATAGTTTTGACATAATGTTCGAGGCAGGCGCAGGCCGGACAACGGCTGTTCAATGCCATCCGGGACATCCCCGAGGGACGGA
>Ga0207671_10004698_pt1 | contig 12909 bp, 8 predicted proteins | sample KBSC24metaG_FD_184352 | JGI IMG/M metagenome (GOLD analysis project Ga0207671, IMG submission 184352) | Corn rhizosphere microbial communities from Kellogg Biological Station, Michigan, USA - KBS C2-4 metaG (SPAdes) (version 2) | ecosystem: Host-associated > Plants > Roots > Rhizosphere > Soil... | reverse complement strand
CGCGTCAGGGATGACCCGATGCTGGCGTTCTACCGCGACACGTTCTCGTCGCAGGCGGCAAGAGCGCAGCCGATCTACGACATGGCCAAGGTCACCGCGGCGCTCGACCGTCTGCTCGAGTGCCCCGATGATCAGCGGATTGCGATCGAGGGTTGCCTGCAGCGCGTGGCGGGGGTGGTGGTCATGCAGGAAAGATTTGGGATGGCTTAGATCGGTTTCTGCAGTGCTGTTTTTTTGACGGCATTCTTGCGGTGAGCGAACTCGTCATTTGTATTGTTGGCGGCCGCCGGGGCCGTTGTTGCCGTCCGTCGCCATTTTCCATCGCCCTGGGGGCCTGTCCCAACGCTGCGGCCTTGCGCCTGCCGGTCTTGCCCGAAGCGACGCGCGCTGCGAAAATGGGCGTGCCGCAGATGGAATTTGGTTCTCTGCGGAGAAGAGTGTCGGCCGTTGCCGCACTTTGCGTTTCCAAGGGTCAGCGGTGCCGCGATGGGGATCGCGCTGCCGCCATGTCGATCAACTGGGGGAACCAATATGAGTACTCTTGCTGCCCGCCTTCCCGGCGGGTTCCGTCGCAATCCCATTGCGGCGGGCATCGCTTCGCTGCTTGCACTCGCCGCGCCGCAGGTGACTTTCGCAGGCAACACCTGGAACGTGACGAGCTGTACGGATTCGGCGCCGGGTTCGCTGCGTGCGATCATTTCTGCGCCAGCGACCCTGTCGGGCGACACGGTCGATCTCAATACACTGAGCTGCCCGAATGGAACGCTCGACCTGGTCAGCTCGTCGATCACGATCGCCCAGAATTCCCTGGCCATCGTCGGGCCCGGCAAGGACGTGCTGAAGATCAACTCTTCCCCGGTGCTGGAGCCCGATCGCCTGTTCAACCACACCGGAACCGGCACGCTGGATATCCGCAACGTGACGCTTGCGCACGGCCAGGTCTATCGGCAAGCCGCGGGACAAACCGCACTGGGCGGATGCATCTACTCGAAGGGCGACGTGTATCTGCTCGGCGTCAAGCTTGCCATCTGCAACGCGGTCAGCCTGCAGAGCACGGCAGCCGGCGGAGCTGTCTACACGAAGGGCGACCTTGGCATCAATCAATCGACGATCAGCGGCAGCCAGGCCTTCAGCGGGGCGGCGGGCTCCAACGGCGCTGCCGGCGGCGGCATCGCGGCACACGGCACGCTCACCGTTGTCGAGAGCACGATTTCCGGCAACACAGTCGCCGCGCCGAACGGCATCGCCAGGGGCGGCGGCGCTTGGAGCGCCGGCAATGCGGAAGTGAAGAATTCCGTCGAGGTCAGCGGCAACTACGCGCTCAGCGACCACGGGTCGGCAACCGGCGGCGGCATCTTCACGCAGGGCAACCTCAAATTCAACTACAGCACGCTGTCGGGAAACACCGCGTCGCTTGCCACTACGGGCGGCGGTTGCGCCGGCGGCGGCGCAGCCGCGATGGGCGACCTTTCCGTAAAGTATTCGACGATCGACTCCAACACCACCGTGGGCAGCCCGACCCAGACCAGCTCTGCCGGGCTTCTCGCGAGCGGCAACATCAAGATCGAAGCGTCGACGATATCGAACAACACGACGGCGGGCATCGCAGGCGCGTTGTACGCTACCGACAACGGCGATTTCGACAGGCAACTGTTCCTGCGCAATACCACCGTTTCGGGAAATCACGGGAAGTGGATCGGCGGGATCTCGAGCTCGCACAAGACCAACTCGATCTACAATTCGACCATCGCGTTCAACACCGCCGACCAGGCCACGATCAACAACGTCCCGCTCAGCCCCGGCGTGCACATCGGTCCGTTTTTCCAGAACCTCACCGCAAAGTTCCAGAGCTCGATCGTTTCGAACAACACCACCATTGCGAACGTGGAAAACGATTTCGGCACGACGTCGACGGCTTTCACGGTGCAGGTCACGCTCACCGATTCGTTGCTGCGGGCAAGCAGTGTTCCGCTGCTGCCGACCAATTCGGCCTGCCCGCTGCTCGGACCGCTGCGCAACAACGGCGGGCTGACGCAAACGCATGCGCTCATGAGCAAGAGCCCGGTTCTGGAACACGGCAACAACGACCTGATCAATCCGAATACCCTGTCACCCTACGGCTTCGACCAGCGCGGCCCGTCCTTGCTGAACGGGGTCATGGACTTCGTCCGCGTCACCGGCTCCTTCGCCGATATGGGCGCATACGAAGTGCAAAAGGACGACATCGCTTTCAATGCAGGATTCGACGGCTGCCCGGCCGTCCCCTGAAAAACGCGGCCTCCGCGCTTTCAGGCGCACGCATCGCAGCGCCGTCCCGGCTGACTGCCCGCGACACTGACCATGGCCCTGGCCATGGTCGGCGGCTTGATGCGGATTGCGATCGAGGTTGCCTGCGCGGGTGATGGGCGTCGTGGTCATGCAGGAGAGGTTTTGGGATGGGTTAGAGGCATCAACGACCAATATTCTCCACGCGCGCCGTCCTCGTCGCTCGCGGCGCAGACGAGTATCGGTTCGCTGTGTTCACGTACATCAGCGCCAGCGGGTGTATGGTGTCGCACGGAGACAGACGGCAACTCTCCCAATCCTTGTGAAGGAGAGCCATGCCCACCGCGACGGATCCATTCCGCTCGACACCGCTGGTCGTTTGCCTTTCCGCCGCGTTTGCCATGGGCGCTTCAGTCGCCGCGCACGCCGCGACCCTCCCGCCTGCGTCAATGTTTGGATGGGCGATGCCCCATGCCTTCACCACTCATGCGGGCCCGCGGGTGATCGGCAGTGTCGTTCGCAACGTGGCCAGCTGCCTGGACGACGGAGGTATTGGAACGCTGAGGCAAGTGGTCGGGGCCTCCGGCAGCGGCGATGGCGTCGACATGAGCGGACTGCCATTGTCCTGCAGCACGATTACGCTGACCCAAGGTGAAATCGTGGTCGGCGTTCAGTCCCTGGTGCTGGTCGGCCCAAAGACGCGCACCTTGTCGATCCAGAACAGCCAGATCGGCCGAATCCTGCATCACACGGTGGCGGGCGGTGAGCTGAACATCGATTACCTGACACTCAGCAACGCCAAGGTATACACGACCAGCACACCGGCCAGGGGAGGCTGCGTCTTTTCCGCGGGCAGCGTCGGCCTGAACGGGTCGACGATCAGCGGATGCACAGCCGTTTCCTACTCGGGGACGGCAGCTGGCGGAGGAATTTACGCCGCCGGCAGCATCTATGTGAGTGCCAGCAGGATCACAGGTAATGCCGCCTACACCTATGACTACAGTACGGCGAAGGGTGGCGGGGTCTACGCGCTGAACGGGCTCGCGGTCGCGTTCAGCACAATCGGGAAGAACTTCTGCTCGAACGCCGGCTTTCTGGGAGCTCGTGGTGGCGGCGCCTACGCCCGGGGAAGCTTCGGTCAAACAGGCGACGGAGTAATTCTCGCCTTTTCAACCATCGAAGAGAACCAGGCCGGCACGGGCGGAGGAATCTATTTTGTCGGCACGTCGGCGGGCTTCAATGCCCAAGACAGTACGATTTCGGGCAACAGGGCGGTGCTCGTCGGCGGCGTCGATCTCCACTCGGTTTCCGGCACGGCTCACTTCCAGGGCGTCACCATCGCGTTCAATTCCGCCACCCAGTACGGTGGCATCAGAGCCTTCATGAACATTGCAGCCTATAGTTCGATCATTGCCAAAAATACGAATGGGAATGCATTTCCATTTCCGGACGTGTACATCCACGGAGCAGGAAACGGACTGACCGGTCACAACAACCTGATCGTGGCGTCCAATCAGGTCTCCGGCCCGACGCTTACCAGCGATCCGGAACTGACGCCTCTGGCCAATCATGGTGGCCAGACACGCACGCACGGCCTGTCACTGACCAGCCCGGCGATAAATACGGGCAGCAGCGTTGGAGGCAGCATCGATCAGCGAGGAGTCGGCTTTCTGCGCCAGGTTCCCGTCGGGCTACAAGACATGGGTGCATTCGAGCGTCAGGCCGGTGACGACGAGCTTTTTTACGGCGGCTTCGACTAATCCGAAGCGATTTGGACAACTGCGACCCCCTGGCCGCACGCACGGATGCTTGCGCCGAACCGGCCGATCCAACACACTGTTCAGACCGGCATGCCATCCGCAGGGGAAGTGCATCCGCCCATGAAGCCCAGCCTGTTCGCCGAACTGCGGCGCCGCAACGTGTTCCGCGGCGCGGCGTTCTACGTCGCGGCCGTGTGGGCGCTGGCGCAGGGCATCGCGCAGCTCGGGCCCGCCGTCAATGCTCCGGAATGGGTGACGCGCTGGTTTCTCGTCGCCGCGGCGATCGGCTTTCCGTTCTGGCTCGCGTTCTCGTGGTTCTACGAATGGACGCCGCAGGGCATCAGGCGCGACAGCGAAGTCGAACGCGACGCTTCGACCGCGCGCAGCCAGAACCGCAAGCTCGACCTCGCCATCATCGCCGCGCTCGCCGTCGCCGTCGTGCTGCTGCTGACGAACACGTTCGTCTGGCACAAGGGCGCCGGCCTGCATGACGAGTTCGACGACGCGCCGGTCTCAGCGCAATCGATTGCGGTGCTGCCGTTCGTCGACATGTCGTCGGGCAAGGACCAGGAATATTTCTCCGACGGCATTTCCGAGGAATTGCTGAACCTGCTCGCAAAGATCCCGCAGCTGCAGGTCACGGCGCGCACCTCGTCGTTCGCGCTCAAGGGCCAGGCACTCGGCATCCGTGAGGTCGCGCGCAAGCTGCACGTCGCGCACGTGCTCGAAGGCTCGGTGCGCAAGGCCGGCGATGCCGTGCGCATCACCGCGCAGCTGATCGACGCCGCGACCGACAAGCACCTGTGGTCGCAGACCTACGACCGCAAGCTCGACGACATCTTCGCGATCCAGGACCAGATCGCCGCCGACGTCGTCAAGCACCTGCAAGTGACGCTGCTCGGCCCGGCGCCGAAGGCACACGCGACCGACCCCGAAGCGTACCGCCTGTACCTGCGCGGGCACGACTTCCTCGTCGGCACCGACCAGGAGATGGACAAGAGCATTGACTACTTCCAGCAGGCCATTGCGCGCGCGCCGGACTACGCCATCGCGCACGCCGGCCTCGCCGACGCGTGGGCGACGCAGGCAACCCTGCGCGCGAACAGCCGCGCGGAAGTCGCCGGCAAGGCGCGCGCGGAAGTCAATCGCGCACTCGAGCTCGAACCCGATCTCGGCGAGGCGCACGCCTCACGCGCCATGATCCTGTTCCTGTTCGAATGGGACTGGGCCGGTGCCGACGCCGAGTTCCAGCGCGCCGTGGCGCTCGCTCCCGGCAGCGAGATCGTGCATGAAAACTACGGCGAATTCCTCAACGCGATGGGCCGCCTCGACGAGGGCCTCGCACAGAGCCGCGAGGCGGCCCGGCTGGACCCGCTCTCCGTCACGCCGTTTCACGACATCGCGATCAACGCGCTCGTGCGCAACCACTACGACGAAGCGGCGGCCGGATTCCGCAAGACGATCGACATCGACCCGAACTGGACCTGGGGCTACATCAAGCTCGGCCGCACCCTGGCGATGGCCGGCAAGTGCAACGAGGCGTTCGTGCAGACCTCGATCGCCGAGCGCCGCATCGTCGACAGCCAGGCACCGCTGTCGCGCAGCTGGCTCGGCACGACCTATGCCGTTTGCGGCGACGCCACGCGCGCGCGCCAGAAGCTGGCCGAGCTGCACGCGATCGGCGAGAAGCGCTACCTCGACCCGACGCCGACCGCGGGGATCCATGCGAGCCTAGGGGAGATGGACGCGGCGTTGCCGCTGTTCCAGAAGGCGTTGGACGAACGGTCGCCGGACATGGTGTACGCGAGGATCATGCCAAAGCTGATTCCGCGGCTGGGGGAGAGTGCGCAGTATCGGGGGATGGTGGAGAGGATGAAGTTTCCGGCGACGGACAGGTGACCGATCGTGAAAAGGCGCTCTGACCCCGTTATCGAGGCGACCACGTTCCGTCGGCTTGCACAGCGCTCACAGCAATGGACCGTCGGTGCGCTGTGGGCGATGTCGTCGATCGTCGGCGGAATCGCCCCGGCGACCGTGATGGCCGGTGTGAACTCGTGGTCCAGCAATGGCCCGTACGGCGGACAGGTAACCGTGCTGGCAGTCGACCCGAAGACCCCGGCCACCATGTATGCGGCCGGTTTCAGCGGCGTGTTCAAGAGCACCGATGGCGGCGCGAACTGGTCGTGGGCAAGCAAAGGCATGACCGACACGAGCGTCGACGCGCTCGTCATCGACCCGGTGACTCCGACGACGCTGTACGCCGGTTCGATTCACGGCGGTGCGATCGTCAAGAGCGTCGACGGCGGCGCCAACTGGACGCCGCTCAGCGTGACGCTGGTCGTGGCACTCGCGATCGATCCGAAGACGACCAGCACGCTCTATGCGTCGCAACAGCAGAACGGCCTGTCCAAGAGTATCGACAGCGGCGCGACGTGGAATCCGATCGGTGTGGCGACGCTGCCGAGCTTTCCCACGCTGAGGGCGCTGGTCGTCGATCCGGTGACGACGAGCACGCTCTACGCCGGCGATCAATCCAACGGCGTCTACAAAAGCATCGACGGCGGCGCGACGTGGAACCCGGTGAACACGGGATTCACGGGCCCGATCATCCAGGTCATCGCCCTGGCGATCGATCCGCAGACGCCGGCGACGCTCTACGCCGCCGCCAACACGAGCGGCGGCAGTGGTCTGTTCCAGAGTACGGACAGCGGAGCGCACTGGAACCGGATCTACAACGACGGTTCCGGCTTGATCTCCATCCAGACAATCGCCATCGATCCGTCGACCACCTCGACGCTGTACATCGGCAGCTTTTCAGGAGGCGTGCTGCGCAGTACCAACAGCGGCACCAGCTTCAGCCCGGCGAAGACCGGGCTGCCCGCGGTCGGCGTCGACGCCCTGGCCATCAACCCTTCGAGCACGTCGACCGTTTACGCCGGCACGCTCAATGGCGTGTTCGCGACGGGCAATTCCGGTGCGGCCTGGTCTGCATCGAGCAACGGCCTGGCGCTCACCACCGTGACAACCCTCGCAATCGACCCGGCGACCCCGGCGACGATCTATGCCGGCACGACGCTCTCGGGAATCTTCAAGAGCGTCGATGGCGGCGGAAGCTGGACTTCGATCTATACCGGAATCGGCACGACCGGCAATGGATCGTGCGCGATGCCGAGCATTGCCACGCTCGCCATCGATCCGTCGACGCCGGCGACGCTGTATGCCGGCACGCTGTGCACGCAGCAGAAAGCAGTGTTGAAGAGCATCGACGGCGGAGCCACGTGGAATCCGGCAGTCACCGGCCTGCCGTTGTATGGGGAGATCGCGTCGCTGGCGATCGACCCGCAGAACACCTCGACGATCTACGCGGCGGCAGCGGGCACCGGACTCTATCTGAGCACGAATGCCGGCGCGAACTGGACTCTAGTCGATGCCGTGCCGACGACCGATCAGTTCACCAGCGTGTCGATCAGCGCAAGCACGGGAAATCCTTCGAGGATCGCCCTGTCCACGAACGGTGACGGGGTCTATCTGTCGACCGACGGCGGCGCGTCATTTGACCAGCTGGCATTCACGACCATGGCAATCAGCTCTGCCCGGGGACCAAGCTCGGCGTCCTCGGCTACGCCGTGCGTCGAATGGTTTGCCTTGCACTTCATAGGACTGGACAAGACACTTCTCGGAGACGCGTTGTACGCGCAGTGCTTCAGCCCTCCGCAGGGCGAGTATGTTGCTACCTCATCGGCGTCCCCGATGAGCCGGATGGCGGATGCGACCGGCACGATCCCGGCGACGGAGACCATTTGGGCGCCCCCTGACGGCAGTAGTACGGAAGCCGCTGCCTGCGCACCGCTGTCGAGCGTCGTCAATCCAGTCGACGTGACCGGCGCCTCCTTCTACGCCGGCGCCGACTGCGGCGTCCTCTTCGGCACCGACTACGGCGCGACCGTCGTCACCATGAACAACGGTCTTCCGACAAGCCTGCAGATGAACGCGATGGCGGTTACCCCCTCCGGCAATTCCGTCTACGCCGGCGCACAGAGCGGCGGCGTGTGGCAGCTGACTCCGGATTCGATATTCGGCAACGGATTCGAAATGCCTGCGGCTCCGCCGGCTGCTGCAAGTGCTCGTTGACGCTTCGACGAAGAAAGGGGATGAGAAAAAGGAACGTGGCCAATTGAACGCCCCCTAATTTGCTACGTCCCCGTTGATCGGGGCACAGCCTAGCGGCTGAACACGTCGACTACGCAGGTGACTTCTATGGATTTAATCTCGGACAGCTTTACGTTCGTCTGATTCATTGGCCGGTTTGTGCTGCGGCTCATTGGCTATCGCGGTCCTTATATCGACCGAGCCAACCGCAACCTAGCAGGACTCACACCAGCTGAGCCCGATTAGCCGATTGATCAAACGGAGGCCGATCGACTCTTTTGCGTCGGTGTACTCCGGTCAAGGATCTGCTCGGAGAATGTGCATGAAAATGACCATTGCGAAAATTGATGCGGCGATGCGTCAGCTAGACTCCGCGATCCACTTGTGGAGCGATGACGCCGATCCAGTCTCCATCTTGACTCTCGCAGCCGCATCGCACCAAGTCATTCACGACCTAAAAACGGCGCGAGGCCTTGATCCTCTTCTCTACGATTCGCCCATCATAAAAGAGGAGTACCGACAACAGGCAATCAGGGCGTTCAAGAAGGACATAAATTTTTTCAAACACGCGGACAAGGATCCGGAAGGAACCACAGAATTCAATACCAACTCAATCGAGCCATTCTTTCTGTTTTCCATTCTGGGTCTTGAGTACCTGCATCAAGAAAAAAGCGATGCGCAAGTCGCGTTCACCCTGTGGTACATCCTCAATAAGCCAGCTTTGCTGAGCAAAACTGGCACCGAATATGTGAACAGCATGCTGTCTCCTGAGGACAAAGAGAAACTGACTTCCATGTCAAAGCGTGACTTCGTTCGCACCATTCTCGCCCAGCGAGCAAGTGCGCGCGCCAACAGCGGCACCATTCGTTTCGACAAGTGGGCATGAGTTCCTAGTACACAGCGTTTATAGAAGAGAGTGGGCTTTTCCTGAGTAGCGGAGTCAGAGTGCGTTATGTTGGGTTTGTCCGGTCATCGTCGGTCTGTAGCAACGCAAGCTGGCTTCACGATTTTAATTCTTCGCTTCGAGTGTCCCTCGGCACTTCGGAAAACCCGAGCAACCATAGAACGCAACGTTCGTTGCCTTGTTGGTCCGTCGAAGCATGGTTCCTCCGCATCTCGGACAAGCCGGTGCAGTCTGCGGTTGTTTCGTTGTTCGCATTGAAGCAGGTTGCGAACTGACCGGACTTGCAGGCACGGACCGACTTACTGGTACAGATTGCACTTCCCGAATCATTTCGAGCAATTGCTGTCCGCTGATCAGATCGATCGCCTTACCTTGCGCGAATTCCTTGGCGTCGCGCGTGAAGTCGCCGACGCAAACGATCTTCACGCCATCTGCCTTGTGGTGCGAGACAAGTCCCCACATTTCGCGCACGACGCTGGCCTTGACCTGACGCTGGCGCCATTGCTTGCACTGCACGAGTTCCGTGCGTCGGTCTTTGCGCAGGATCAGGTCGGTTCCTCCGTCGGCGCCGCCAAGGCCAGTTTCCTCCACAGCGTAGCCACGTCTGCGAAACGCTTCACCGACGAGCCGCTCGAAGTCACGCCAATCCATGGCCGAAACGCTTTCAAGCCCCGTCTGCGTTTCCAGCAGCTTCTTGCGGCGTTGCGCCTTGGTGAACGAATAACCGGCAGCCAGCCAGCAGGCGATCAGGGCGAGCCAGGAAAATGGAGCAAGCGAGTTGGAAAGGGCAGGGCCGATCTGCCGAAATACGCCGGTCGGCACGGAAGACAGGTAGGCGCCAATGCCATAACGAATGACCAGGAATGCTACAACTCCCAGCACGAGGCCGACCGGCCACGGCAACGCCGCGACGATATCCATTCCGGATTCGTTTCGTTTCCCCATGACACATATCCCTATGCGACCCCTGTCGTGTCGCGAGTTTCCGCCTGCGTGGCGTGGCAGTCAAACAGGTTTACGTTTCTTCAGGCGCCACCCTCACCCCGGCCCTCTCCCGCCAGCGGGAGAGGGGGAAAAACGGCCATTAATTTGCGATTGGATCCCGGAATGTCGCATGCCCTGAGACCTCCCCCTGTTCCAATACCCACGTGCCGCAAGCACACCCGGCCACTGCCATGGGGGCCTTGACCGGGTTAATAACAGGAGAAATACCCGATGACGCAGAACCTCGTTACGCTGAACCTCACCGATGCGCAGCTCACCGCCGTGGACGCGGCCCTGACCGAGCTGGAGACGCAGCTTGCCGGCTTGATCGCACTGTCGGTGCCTGCCAGGAAGTCGTTGCGCAGGATGGGGCCGAAGTCGGAGGCGTTCTGCCGGCAGACGTTGCGGGTGCTGGAGCAGAATCCGCAGATCGTGCCGTCGAGCGTGCCGCTGGCGGACGCAAGTGCCGATCTCGACGCACAGGAGAAGTTGCGCCCGCGCATGATCCGGCTGGCGCGGCTCAGCGAACGTGCGTCGGATACCGACATCGCGCTGGGCAGTGACGTGATGACGGTGGCGTTACAGGGTTACAGCCTGCTGAAGGTTGCCGGCCGGACCGAAGGCCTGCACTCGCTACGGCAGGAGCTGGGCGCTCGATTCTCGAGGGCGTCGCGTCGCGCATCTCAGCCGGCGCCTGCGCCGTTACAGGAGGCGAAGGCGGCATAGCACGCCGGTTCTTCTTGCGATTCTTCCAAAGCCGCAGCGATGCGGCTTTTTTCATGTCTGTCGCAGCGGGCGCGTGCTCACGCGCCGCCGCAAGCTGCCCCGCATCAGGAAATTGCTGCGCTGCTGAAGGATTGCACCCCGCCGGCGCAGGTTTCTCCTGCGTCGACGACCCGGTTCCGGTCATCGCATCAGGTTGGCTGTTGCACCGTCCGGGGTATTTCCTGCGACGATGCAGCCGCCGGTTTCATCGATGCAGCATCGAAGATCGACGATGCAGGTTTTTCCTGCAACGATCGAGCTTTCGCGGTCGTCGATGACGGTTTTTCCTGATGCGGTACGCAAGACAGGTGGCCACGTTGCGGCCCGCGCCGCGTCTGTCGTCGTCGGACCGGCGCCTCGGTGTTGCCTTCGCCCTCGCCTCGGCAGAAGCAGGAGCCCGAATGCAGTTCCCATCCAGGATGGCTGGTAGCAACGCATGCGCGCGCCGGCGCGACGGCCCGGCGCGCTCCCGAGGCAGTTCGTCGCATCGACCGCGCAAGTGATCGGGAATGTTGTAGCAGGACGCTGGCGCGTTCCGGACTATCGAGTCGTTGCAATCCAATTCCTGCCGCCCATCGGGCACCGAGCCGCAAGCCCGGAGCGAGGCAGCGTGCCGCTGAACGCTCGGAGGTGTGGCGTGATCGCAAAGATGTTGGCTCTGCTGGTGTGCCTGTGCTGCGCGCCCGTGTTGGCGTTCGGCGCTGCGCCGGCGCTGGTGGTTTCCGTCGAGGGCGCGCGCGCGGCGTTGATTCACGAGCAACTCGGCGACGGCATCCACCTGTTCCGCGCCTCGTCGGACCTCGAGCAGTGGACCGCGACCAACTCGGTGGTGATCATCAACGATGACGACGTCGTCGTGTTCGACAGTTGCACGCGCGCGGTCACGGCACGGGCGGTGATTGCCGAAATCCGCAAGCTGACGCCCAAGCCGGTGCGGCTGCTGGTCAACTCGCACTGGCACCAGGATCACTGGTCGGGCAACGGCGAATACGCGAAGGCGTTTCCGGGCCTGCGCATCGTCGCCACGGCGCAGACTCGCGCCTACATGGCGCACATGGGACCGAATTTCTTCGCCGAGGGAACTCGGCGCGGAATAGCCAGGGCGCGCGAGGCGCTCGACGAAGCGGTCAAGACCGGCAAGCAGGCGGACGGCACGCCGCTGACGGCCGACGCGCGCGCGCAGCAGGAAGCGGAACTCGCGGTTGCCGGGCAGTTTGCGGCCGAAGTCGCGGCGCTGCCGCGCGTGCTGCCGAATACGGTCTACGACGGCGCGATGGCGTTCTGGAGCGGCGCGCGCGAGTTCCGCCTGCTCAGCGTAACCGGCGACGCGACCGCGTCGACCGTGCTGTACCTGCCGCGCGAAAAACTGCTCGTGACCGGCGATGCGCTGGTCAGCCCGGAAGACGGCAACGGTCCGCCGCCGTGGGCGACGAACTCGTATTCGATCAGTCCGTGGCTCGACAGCCTGCGCCGTCTCGACGCGCTCGATGTGTCGATCATCGTGCCGGGCCAGGGCCCGGCGATGCACGACAAGACCTATCTGCGGCGCACGATCGATCTGTTCGCCGCGATAATCGAACAAACGCACGCGGCGCTCGATCGCGGCCTGACGAAGCTCGCCGACGTGCAGGCCGCGGTCGATGTCGATGCGATCGCCGCGGGTTATCCGGGTGCCGCCAAGCCGGACGCGGGGTTTCACCGCTGGGTCGGAACGCTCGCCAAGAAGGTGATGCAGGAGTCGCTCGACGGCGGGGACCCGAAATAGTTGCGATCGCGCAAGACCCGCATACCAGGCAACGCCTAGTCGCGCCGGAATCGGCGCCTCGTCCCGGGAAACGGAAATCGCGGATGCTTGGGACAGCGCGTCGTGCCGGTGGATATACGTGTCACCATTCGCCGCCGAAGCCCGGTGTCCCGTTCCGCAAGACTTGCATCCACGCCATCCGACTTTCCCCTTTGGAGCCGGCTTCGATTCGGTATCTTTTCGAGACAGGATGCTTGCTTGCCGGGCGCCGGAACCTCAAAGTGATGGATGCCTCGACACGCGCGCATGCCGGCCGCCCGACAAATGCCACACAATCC
>Ga0207671_10004684_pt1 | contig 12942 bp, 11 predicted proteins | sample KBSC24metaG_FD_184352 | JGI IMG/M metagenome (GOLD analysis project Ga0207671, IMG submission 184352) | Corn rhizosphere microbial communities from Kellogg Biological Station, Michigan, USA - KBS C2-4 metaG (SPAdes) (version 2) | ecosystem: Host-associated > Plants > Roots > Rhizosphere > Soil... | reverse complement strand
GCCGGGATGTTCTGCGTGCTGACGAATCCTTTCGAGCGTTCTTAACGCCAGGCTCAGTGCGTTTCGACCTTCAATGCCGGACACGGCGGGCGGTGCTCCGTCTCTCGCCGACTCCAGGAACGACACAATCTCCGCGCGCAATGGTTCGACGTCGATGATGTCCAGATGTTTTACATGAACGCCAGGCCACATGCCACTTGCTGTCGGCGGGTCGAGACTGCTCACAGACGCGCGTTTCGTTGTGTAATCGATAGCGATGTAGTCGTGCGGCTGGAAGAAACGCATCTTCCGGATCTTTTCGGTGCCGACTCGCGACGCAGTGATATTCGCCACCGCACCCGTGGAGAATTCGAGACGCGCGTTTGCCGCGTCGACTCTCGTTGTCAGTATCGGAATGCCGACTGCGTGAATGTTCGTGACTGCGACGTCTTCGCCCACGAGCCACTGCACGATGTCGAGATCGTGAATCATCAGGTCGAGCACGACGTCGATGTCCAAAGAGCGTGCGGTGAACTGGCCGACGCGATGAATCTCGAAATAGACGGGCTTGCGAACGTGAGGTCGCAATGCAACGAGCGCCGGATTGAAACGCTCGAGGTGGCCCACCTGGAGAATTGCATTGCCTTTCTCGGCAGCGCGAATCATTTGATCCGCTTCTTCGAGTGTTCTCGAGATCGGCTTTTCGACGAGAACGTGAATGCCGGCCTCGAGCAATCCGCATGCAATCTCGCAGTGCGCCTCGGTCGGCGCTGCGATACTGGCGGCGTCTATCTGGCCCACAAGCGCGCGCCAGTCAGTGGCCCACGCCGTGTTTCGCTCACTGCTGATCGCGCGGGCAGTCTCTTCGTTGAGATCGCAGACGGAGACAAATTCACTTAAACCCTCGGCGGCGAGAGCGGCGTGGATGCGCGCATGTTGGCGGCCTAGACTACCGGCTCCGATGACGGCTGTGCGTAGCATTAGAAATGATTTATATGTTAATCCTGATAAATCTTGTGAATCCTGTAACACGAATTCGGAGCCGAATATACTTGCATCCTTCAGCGCTTGCCAAGCGAGTCTACGTTTTCATCTTCTTAATCATCATTGCATTTTACCTTTTCGGTTTAGGCCGGTTGCCGCTGCTTGGACCGGACGAGCCGCGCTACGCGCAGGTGGCGCGCGAGATGTTTCTCAGCGGCGATTTGATCACGCCGAGGCTTGGTGGTTTCACGTGGTTCGAGAAACCGGCGCTGCTTTACTGGATGATTGTCGCGGGTTTCAAAGTGTTTGGAGTGAGCGAGTGGGCGGCACGACTTGGCCCAGCGTTATGTGGATTGCTGACGATCGCGGCAGTCGCTTTAGTTGGACGTGCGATCGATCGGGGTTTCTCGAGTGTGATGGTGACGGCGACCTGCCTCGGGTTGATCGTTTTTTCGCGCGCCGTCAGCTTTGATGTTGTGGTCACAATGACCGCGACCTGGGCACTCGCGTGCTTTCTTTTACGCGAAGTCACTAAAAAGCGCGGCTACTTAGTCGGATTTTATGCGTTCGTCGGTTTGTCGCTGCTTGCGAAAGGACTGGTCGGCGTCGTGGTTCCATTTGGCGTTGTCGGAAGTTACTACTTGCTGCGGCGCGCTTGGCCGGAGAGATCCGTTTGGCTGAGTCTGATTTGGGGCATGCCTCTGGCGCTCGCAGTTTCGGCAGTTTGGTATGGACCTCTGATCGCGAAGCATGGTTGGACGTTCATCGACGAGTTCTTCGTGCAGCACCATTTCGCGCGATACGTTTCAAACAAGTACCACCACCCGCAACCGATTTACTTCTATCCGGCGATCATCCTGATGCTGTCGCTGCCGTGGACGCCGTTTCTCGTCGAGGCGTTGGTGAAGGCACGGCGGTGGCCGTGGCGTACTGCGGACGGCGTGAGCGTTGTGCGGGTCTTCGCATTGGCGTGGCTTGTGTTTCCGATAGTGTTCTTTTCGTTTTCCGGATCGAAGTTGCCGGGTTACATACTGCCGGCGCTCCCGGCTGCGGCGCTTCTAATCGCCGATGTACTGCGTCCGAAGAAGCCAGCGGTACTCATTGCTATCGCATGTGGAACGATCGTGCTTGTCTTGATCGCGTTGACCTTTTTCGCAGGACCTTACGCACACCGCGAATCTGTTCGCGATCTGATCGCGCTCGGCGATGCTCGAGGTTTTGCAAACGCGCCGGTGATCGCCTTGAAGAGCGACGATCGCTCGGCCCAGTTTTACGCTCACGACAGAGTTATTTACAACCCCGAAGGCGAAGTCGTGACGTTTGACGAGATCTCGCGGAGCGAAGCGCGGGCGCGCGGCGGAAAATTCCTGGTTTTGATACCCCGCGAGTACGTTGAAAACTATCGAACCGCGCCGGGGATTGAAGTGATTGGGGATAACGGGAAGACTGCGATTCTGGGCTGGAAACCGTGAGCCACAAAGACGCACAAGCACTTTGTGGCTGGACTTAGCGCAGGTTTCGATCGAAATACTCGATCACGATCCGATCGTACGCTTCACCCTGTTCGCCGGTCGCGGAAGGAAGACTGTAACCACTCAACGGAAGATCGATTCTCGTTTCGACATTAGCCGGAACGGGAAAACAGTTTTGCAGTGATGCGGTTGATGTGCGCAGGTTTCCCGCGTCGGCTCCTGTGAGTAGCAGAACGCGCGCGTCGCGTATCGAATGTGCAAACTCACACGCGTTTGTGTCGTCATACGCGCCAAGCAGGTACAGCTTCATCGCGAGCCGTGAGCACGACTGAATAAAACTGTTGTCCATGCCGACGCACGTCGAAACGGCCCCGCTGAGTAATTCGTTCGGCGAATTCGAAACGGAATCGAGCACCAGCACTTTGATCTGAGCCTCCGTGCGTGCTGCTTTCAACGCGCTGTATGCCCCGAGTTCGACTCCATAAACTCCAAGACTCTCGCCGACGAGCGTCTTCTGATTCTCGGATTTCAAACCCCGGAGGTATTTGAAAGCCGCGAGCAGATCGTCTCCTTCCTTCGCACCCACAGACGTCCACTTGATCGGCGGGTTCTCACCATGTCCGCGCAGGTCGGGCCAGAGGATCGTGAAGTTGGTGGCCTCGTTAATCTTGACGCCAAGGTTGAAGAGCCACGACCGATCGCCACCATACCGGTGCAGCAGTACAACTGCCGGCGCTCCTTCGGCGCCCTTGAGAAGCCACCCGCGCGCGTTACGCCCATCGAGGTTGGTCCATGTTTCATCTGTGACTTTGAGTGCGCGGCCACTGATGCGTGAGAACGATTCTGGCGTGACGACGTAGGGCCGCTTTGTCGGACGCGTAACGCAATAGACGACAAAAGAGAGCGCGCCCACGACTGCCAGCACGATTAGAAGTGCTATTGGTAGGAAAGACTTGATTAACCTTTTACCGAATCTTCGTCGGGGTGGCATCAGCGTGAGTAACCTCGGATCGCCTCATCATAGTCCTCCGGCGTATTGATGTTAACAAAAAACTTTTCCGCCTGAGCCAGATTCTTGATCTCGTCGAACGCGACCCAGCGCGTGTTAACTGCTTCGAGCAGATCCACTGGCCGCCGCCGTCCCGCATCGATGAGTTCGGTAGCACGCTCCAGGCATGGATGCTTGCGATAGATGGCCGCGAGTGGTTGCGGTCTGGCATCTGCTTGAAAAGGTACGACGGCATGGTGGTCCAACCGCACGCCCGCAAGGAACAGGAAGAGCTCAGACGTGACGAAAGGCAGGTCACACGCGACCACGATGGTCCATTCACGACGACAAGCGTCGAGAGCAGCGTGGAGACCACCCAGCGCACCCCATTGTGCGTAAACGTCCGCGACGTTCTGGAGCGGCGGTATCGCTGTTGGACCGACGATCGTTACCGAGTCTGTGAGTTGCAGCAGCGTGCCGGCGATCCGCTCGGTAAACGTTTGCCCGTCGACGAGCAGTCGAGATTTGTCACTTCCCATTCTGCGCGAGGCACCGCCTGCGAGAATAAAGGCATCAATATCGAGAAGGGTTTGCACGGTTTCGAGGATTATCTTGCAAATCTTGTGAATCCTGAAATCCTGTAGCAAAATCTGAAATCCTGCTATAGTCGCTCGGTGGAGGTTGTCTTTAATGCGTAGGTTTACCCTCTTTATTTTCAGTGCCATTCTCATTGCAATTCTGGCGAGCATTGCAGTCGCTCAAACTGCCAAAGCGCCGGAGTTGTTTCCCCTCGAAGACCTGCGCCCGGGCATGAAGGGAACTGCGAGAACAGTCTTCAGCGGCAGTGACACACAGGAGTTCGGCGTCGAGATCCTCGGTATTCTGCCGGGATTTCCGGGACCGCGACAGTCATCGATCATCGCGAAACTGAGTGGCTCAAACGTCGAAAAGACCGGCGTGTTTGCCGGCATGTCGGGTTCGCCGGTCTATATTGATGGCAAGATTGTCGGCGCCATCGCGTTCAGCTTTCCGTTCTCGCGCGAACCAATCGCGGGGATCACACCCATCAAGCAGATGGTGGATCTCTTCAACAAGGGTTCAGAAAACTTAACCCCAAAAGAGCCGCGCCCCGTTTCGTTCGCGCAGCTTGCCGGCACCGATTGGAAACCGAACCTGCCGAAACCCACGGTTTCATCTGTTTCGCTCCTGGCGCCGGTCTCAGCCGGCTCGCCACTGATGCCTTTGCTGGGCCAGCAGATGGCGCCGATTGCGACGCCACTCGTGTTCACCGGTATCAGCCAGGAATCGCTCTCCGTGTTCGCGCCGCAATTGGTTGCGAATGGATTGCTGCCGGTGTCGGGCGCCGGCGGTTCAGCGGCAATCACTCCGCTCGCCGAAGTGAATGGAAACACGTTCCCGCCGGGAAGTTCCATCAGCGTTCAACTCGTGCGTGGCGACTATTCACTCGCTGCCGCCGGAACAGTCACGATGCGCGACGGTGACCGAATTTACGCGTTTGGTCATCCGTTCCTGAGCCTTGGTGCTTCGGACATGCCGATGACCGAGTCGTCGGTGGTGACGGTCATCGCAAACGTAAACAACTCGTTCAAACTGTCGGTGCCGGGCCGGATGGTCGGCGCGATCTCGCAGGACCGGGCGTCGGGAATCTTTGGACTCTTGCGTCAGGCACCGAAGATGATTCCGGTCAAGGTCAATCTTCACACGAGTCGCGATCGAACCGAGACGTACACATATGAAATTGCCAACGACTCGTTTTTGACGCCGCTGCTGTTGAATATCACGCTCTTCAGCACGATCACTTCGAGCGAACGTGCGCTTGGTGATTCGACGATTACGGTCAAGGGTGAGATACGCGTGAAAGGTCAGGAGACGATCCAGATCGATCGACGTTTTTCGGCCAATAACTCGGCGGTGATGGCGGCGGGTGCGATTGCAGCGCCAGTGAGTTCGCTCCTGACGAGCGGCTTTGACGACGTTCAGCTCGACGGAATCACCCTTGATATCGGTTCTTCAGAGACGAAGTACGCGGGCACGCTCGAGCGCATCACGCTCGATCGGACGGAGGTTCGTCGCGGCGAATCGATCGAGATTCAGGCTTACGTGAGAACGGAGTCTGGAAAGCAGTTTGTGCAACGAATTCCGGTTCGGATTCCGGAGGATGCTGCGGCGGGCCAGTTACTGGTGTTTGTCGGCGATGGAGGTGCGTTGCAGGAAGGCTCGCCGGCGAAGGCGTTTGTGCCACAGGATCTGAGTCAGCTCGTAAAAGCGATCAATACGGTTAAGAAGAGCGATCGGCTGTATGTAAAGCTGTTTCGGATCACGAACGGTGCGGTGATTGGAACGAGCGAGCTGCCGAGTTTGCCGCCGTCGATGGTGGCGACTCTCAATAGCGATCGGACGTCGGGTGGCTACACGCCCACGGTGCTGTCGCCGGTTTCCGAAACCGAATTGCCGCCGGCTGACTTTGTGATCTCCGGTCAGCAGCTAATCGCGATCGACGTCGTGAGATAATTGCCACGGATAAACACAGATGCCGGCGGATCACAAACGTGATCCGCCGGCATCCGTGTTTATCCGTGGTTAATTATTTGTTCGCTACTGCGCCCGCCGGATCATCCAGCGCCGCGACTCGAGCCTTCAACGTGTCCGTCAGCATATCAACCTCTTCGGTTGAATAGTTCGCCGCACGAAACGCATCCTTGATCTGCTCGTCACTCAAGCGCTTGAACAAACTGCTCACCCAACGTGCATCCGCAACCGTCAGGTTCGTAAACAACTTCTGGTTCTTACCGCTGTAACTGAAGTCGATTACATCCCCTTTGACAGCCTTGATGAACTGAGCCTTCTTGTAATCACCAGCTTCGTTGCGACTACGAGAGAAGACGCCGCCCGTTTTCCCGAATGTGGCGCCCAGGTCGCTGATGATGTAGCGCAACTCTCCCTCCCCGGTGGTATCGCCGCGCCGTACGAGGATTTCATTGTTGTCGTCTTTCATGTCCCAATTGTTGAGCGTCACCATTAGGACCTTCAAGCCCTTGAACTCGGGCGTGTTCATGAAAGGATTGTTTTCCCACATCCACTTTCCCGCGCGCTTAACATCAGCGGGCCTGGCTTCGAGTCGAACGTTTTCAAACTCGCCTTTGCCCTCGATTTTCAGCTTCGGGATCAGGTAAGCGATTTCGGTTTCGTAACCGAGTGCCCACAGCAGTCGATTAGCTGCCGTGTCGGTTTGGGCTTCTTTACCGATCTTCGCGACCCATTCATTTCCCTTCGCGTCGCGCACGCGATACTTCTTCGAGTAACCGCCGGGCTTGTCCTCGATAAATGTGATCTTGCTGATGTCGGGCTTCATTTCTTCGCCACCCGCGCCGAGGAGAAGGTTACGGCTCGCGATGTCGGAAGGGTCGCGCCACATGACGGGCGTGCCGGTGAGTTCTTTTTTGGTCTTGTCTTTGGATTTGTTCTCTTTGTCTTTGTCCTGGGCCGCTGCCGAAATGGGCAGTGCCAGCATTAAAACCACTAGCAAAGCAGGCCAGTACGCTGGTTTAGTACGAAACATGTGTTGTGTCTCTCCACGTGTGTAAATTTCTGATACAGAATCGATCCGGTTCAGTAATTCTAAGCAATAATATAGCCACAGATAAAACACGGATGAGGCGGATCACATTCTGATCCGCCTCGTCCGTGTTATCTGTGGCCTAAATGATTAGGGGGTTGGAGGCGCAGAACCTTGCGGAGCGACCCAGAGCTGGACGAACAGTTCCTCTCGTGGCGCGCCTACGAGCGTGACGATGCGACGTTCATCGAGGCCACGTGAGTGCACGAGGTATTCGATGATGCGGCTCGAATGATGTTGAACGTCTCCACGTTTGCTCGTACGGCCCGGATAGACGATCACGTAAGCCGTCGCCGTCGGATCGTTCTGAAGCTCGATGGCGAAGTTATCGAGACGAGCCTTCTCGTCGTTACGAGAGATGTCGGGAAACTCGTCAAACTTGCGGCTGTAGATCTTCGGCAACGGAATCGTCACGGCACAGTCCGCGGAACACTCGAGCGTATACCCGCCCATTGAGAGTGTCGCTCTGACGGTCTGGCCACCCAATCCGGTTGTGTCGATCTTGATGGTGTCCGTTCCCTGTCCTTCAATGATTCTTCCCGCAGAGACGGACCAGGTGTAAGCGGGATTGATGTTTGCGGGAATTCCGCCCGTCAAGTGTGAACTGAACGTGAGTGGCTGATCGATCGCGATGTTCGTGGGGCAGACGATCTCGATTGCCGGGCAGACAGGCTTCACTACCGGACACGGATTCACCAGCACACTAATCGAAGAGAAAGCCTGGCATGAACCTTCAGAGCCGACGCTCTGAATGTCGAGCGATGCCTTGTGATAACCCGGCGCCAAACCGGCCAGGTTCCACGTTACGACCGCACCATCACCGCTGATCACGCCGTCAGTCGTAGACCATTTGTACTTGATCGGGTAACCACCGGGAGAAACTGCATTGGCCGTGAGACGCACTTCAGGCGCGCCTCCATTGGCGCAGGCGCTGACGGAGTTCGCGTCCGCGGTAAGACTAAGGGTTAGCGGCGCGTTGGCGGCCGCCACAGTTCGGGTTCGTTGGGCAAGTGTTTGCGGCGCGGACAAAAAGGCGACCAGGGCAATTGGCGCCAGATATCCGACGAGCCGGGGTGGATTTCTGAACATAAGCACTCCTAAACAGACGTCTTTATAGAAGAAAGTAACAATTAGTTGCGGCTTCCATCCGTGGATGAATAGCCCGCTCGGTTGTTTGACTCCGCTAGCAAATTGGCGTTAGATAAGTCCCGCTGCTTTCCCCAACCTACGTTTTTCAACAGTGGCAGAGTCTTTCTGGATGAGATCGATTCTCTTAATCTGCGCGGTCTGCTTGGTGGTATTTGCCTTCGGTTGTAAGCGCAGCAATCAACAAAGCACGAATAATAGTGCGGGAGCCTCGCAGGTGTCCAACAATTTAGCCGGGGACCGGACCCGAGCGCGCGAGCAACTCGAAAAAGGCAAGCAGTTGTACCATGACGACAAGGATGAAGAGGCGGTGCTCGCGTTCATGGAGGCTGTCAGGCTCGATCCGGACCTGGCGGAGGCTCATTTCCGGCTAGGGCTGGGTTACGAGTCGTTGGGCAAGCGTGAAGAGGCGGAAGCGCAGTACAAGAAGGCCGTTGCCGCGTACAAGAAGTACTTTGAAGACAACGATAACGATGCGCAGGCTCATTACGACTTCGGACAGACGTATGCGGGGTTGGGCCAGTACAGTGACGCCATTCGCGAATATCGAGAGGCGACGAAGTTAAAGGAGGACGACCCGGACATGTTCTATGATCTGGGCGTTGCTTACACGAAGTTGGCCCAGTACGATCAGGCGGCCGCTGCGTTCCAGAAGGCTTTGGACATCGACCCGGAGTACTACCGAGCGCAGGACGCGCTGGATGAAGCAAAAGCGGGAATCAAACGAATTCGCGCGGGCGTGAAGCATCAGCAGGACATGTTGAAGAAGCAGAAGGAAGATGAACTGAAGAAGGCGAGCGCGTCGCCGACTCCGGAGGAATAGCAATGGCCACGTACACACCACCACCATATTTCCCGCAAGGTTCGCTGGCACCCCCAGACAAACGCCGTTACCGGAAATTCAAGCTTGTGATGATCGCGCTGTGCCTGGGGCTAATCCTGGTCATCGGCGCCTCCGGCTATGGAATCTGGTATTTGGTTACACGACTTTTGTGAGTTCTTTTTGTGCTCTTTTGTGTGCCTCCTCGCTTGACACTAAACGATTGAGCCCGTATAGTCTCCCGTTTCGGACGGATAGTCTGAAGCCAAACAAGCAACGTCCAGTTGGTTCTGTAGGTGTGGAGGCGTTGCTCGACCATGCAAGTCGGTCGTTTGACAATTATTGTGGCGTAATAGTTTGCGTTCTCCAACGCTTACTCGCGCGAAGGAAACTTCTCGCCTAATCAATGCGACGCCACAGAAAAGTTTCGGCTTAAGGGAAGCCACGATCCACGCCCGCCGCGTAATAGCGAAGTCAGAACGTCCCTAAAATACAATTTTTTAACAGGGCAGCCGCCTGCGCTGACTGCCGGACTGGTTCCGGAAAGAGGCAGGCAGGGGGCCTTTTTGCGCGCTTAACGCACACACGATTTAAGAGGGAAACAGTGCCGACGATAAATCAGCTTGTTCGCAAGGGCCGCCAGCAGGTTAAGTACAAAACGGCCAGCCCCGCGCTTCAGAGTTCACCCCAGAAGCGTGGTGTTTGTACCCGTGTTTACACGCAAACGCCGAAGAAACCCAACTCCGCGTTGCGCAAAGTCGCGCGTGTTCGCCTGACCAACGGCATCGAGGTCACGACTTACATTCCGGGCGTCGGCCACAACCTCCAGGAACACTCGATTGTTCTGATCAGAGGCGGACGCGTGAAGGATCTCCCCGGTGTCCGCTATCACGTGATTCGCGGCACGCTCGATTCCGTCGGTGTCGCCGATCGTAAGCAGGGACGCTCGAAGTACGGAGCCAAACGGCCGAAGGGTGCTGGAAAGTAACGAGATAAAGATATGCCTAGACGACGAGTAGCCGAACGAAGAGACGTACTTCCCGATCCGGTTTACAACAGCCCGCTGGTGACGAAGTTCATCAGTGGCGTGATGTGGGAAGGCAAGAAAAGCGTCGCGGAAAGCATCTTTTACGATGCGATGCGACAGATTGGCGACAAGACCGGCGAAGAGCCGTTGAAGGTTTTCAAGCGGGCAATCGACAACGTGAAGCCGACGGTGGAAGTAAAGTCGCGACGCGTTGGTGGTTCGACTTATCAGGTACCGATCGAGGTACACCAGGAGCGGCGCGGTGCCCTGGCAATTCGATGGATCGTCTCCTATGCGCGGGGGCGCGGCGAGAAGACGATGACGGATCGTTTGGCGGCAGAGATTCTGGACGCGGCTAACAACCGCGGCAACGCGGTGAAGAAGAAAGAAGACACACACCGCATGGCGGACGCTAACAAGGCGTTTGCGCATTACAAGTGGTAAAGAAAATATAGGACCTATAGGTCCTATGGGACCTATTAGTTATGGCTAAGCACGACCTAAGCAAGTTCAGGAATATCGGCATCATGGCGCACATCGATGCCGGCAAGACCACCACCACGGAACGTATCCTTTATTACACCGGCATCACGCACAAGATTGGCGAGGTGCACGAGGGTACGGCGACGATGGACTGGATGGAACAGGAACAGGAGCGCGGTATCACGATTACCAGCGCTGCGACGACCTGTTTCTGGGAAAAAGACGGCGTCGATCATCGCATCAACATCATCGATACTCCCGGCCACGTGGACTTCACGATGGAAGTCGAGCGCTCGTTGCGCGTGCTTGACGGCGCTGTCGCCGTGTTTGACGGCGTTGCCGGCGTGGAACCGCAGTCGGAAACGGTCTGGCGCCAGGCTGATAAGTATGGCGTTCCCCGTATTTGCTTCATCAACAAGCTCGATCGCGCCGGCGCCTCGTTTGACCGTTCATTTGAATCAATCATCACTCGCCTGGGCGCCAACCCCGTAGCCTTACAGATTCCAATCGGTCTCGAAGATCAGCTCAAAGGCGTCGTCGATCTGATATCGATGAAGGGACTGATCTGGAACGACGAAACCAAGGGCGCTGAGTATGAAACGGTCGAGATTCCTGAGGACCTGAAAGAAGCCGCTGCGGCCGCTCGAGAAAAGCTGATTGAAGCGGTTGCGAGTGTCGACGATGGCTTGATGCACAAGTACATCGAAGGCGAAGAGATTTCTGAGCCTGAAATTCGCAAAGCGCTGCGCGTCGGAACTATCGGACTGAAACTCGTGCCCGTCGTTACCGGCTCGGCCTTTAAGAACAAGGGTGTGCAGACCTTGCTCGATGCGGTTGTCGATTATCTTCCATCGCCTCTCGACGTGCCTCCAGTCGAAGGAATCAACCCGAAAACGGACGAGGTTCAAACTCGTCCAGCGGACGCTTCTGCGCCATTTGCCGGCCTCGTCTTCAAGATAATGGCTGACAAGCACCTGGGCCAATTGTCTTTTGTGCGCATCTACAGCGGCAGCATCAAGGCTGGATCCTATGCCTACAATCCTATTAAGGGCAGCAAGGAGCGTGTAGGCAGGTTGATGCGGATGCACGCTAACAAGCGCGAAGATATTGAAGACGCGAGCGCAGGCGAGATCATTGCGATTGGCGGCATGAAGCAGGTTACAACAGGCGATACGGTTTGCGACGAAACCAAGCCAATCATTCTCGAGAAGATGGAGTTCCCGGCGCCTGTTATTCGCGTGGCTGTCGAACCCAAAACACGACAGGATCAGGATAAGTTAGGCGTAGCGCTGAATCGTCTCGCACAGGAAGACCCCTCCTTTAACGTTTCTACCGATACTGAAACCGGTCAAACGATTATTGCCGGAATGGGTGAACTCCATCTCGAGATCATCGTCGATCGAATGAAGCGTGAGTTTGGTGTAGAGGCGAATGTTGGCAAGCCCCAGGTGGCCTATCGCGAAACCATTACGCAAGCGGCGCCTGGCAAAGAAATCTACAAGAAACAAACGGGCGGTCGTGGTCAGTTCGGGCACGTGGAGATCGAGATTGAGCCCGCACCTGGTGAAGGTTTTGTTTTTGAGAACAAGATCACGGGCGGCGCCATTCCCAAGGAGTACATCAAGCCCGTCGAGCATGGAATTAGAGACGCAATGGAGCGCGGATTCCTCGCTGGTTATGAGTTGGTGGACATCAGAGTAAGGCTGGTATTCGGTGGCTATCACGAGGTGGATTCAGACGAGCGCTCATTCCATATTGCAGGTTCGCTTGCTTTTCAAGACGCAGTGCGAAAAGCAAAGCCTGTGTTGCTCGAGCCAATCATGCGGATTGAGGTTGTGACCCCTGACGACTACATGGGCGCGGTGAATGGCGACCTCAGGCGCAGGCGGGGCCAAATTGAAAAGACCGAACCTCGACCCGGTGGTGCGCAGGTAATAACGGCATTTGTACCGCTTTCCGAGATGTTTGGTTACACGACCGACTTGCGCTCGGCGACCCAGGGCCGGGCCACTTCGACGATGCACTTCGAGCGATATGATAAAGCGCCGAAGAATGTCGCTGAAGAGGTTATTGCAAAGGTTCAGGGAGTAGCGAAGTAACAACCGCACAGGCTTTCCAGCCTGTGCAATTTTTTTGGGACTAACTAGGGGATAACCGAGATGTCGAAGGAAAAATTTGACCGTTCAAAGCCGCACGTGAACATCGGGACGATTGGGCACGTGGATCACGGGAAGACGACGCTGACGGCGGCGATCACAAAGGTGCTGGCGAAGAACAATCCGAAAGTGCAGTTTGTGGCCTTTGATCAGATTGACAAGGCGCCGGAAGAGAAGGCGCGCGGCATCACGATCGCGACGGCGCACGTGGAGTACGAGACGGCCAATCGCCACTACGCCCACGTGGACT
>Ga0207671_10004680_pt1 | contig 12947 bp, 7 predicted proteins | sample KBSC24metaG_FD_184352 | JGI IMG/M metagenome (GOLD analysis project Ga0207671, IMG submission 184352) | Corn rhizosphere microbial communities from Kellogg Biological Station, Michigan, USA - KBS C2-4 metaG (SPAdes) (version 2) | ecosystem: Host-associated > Plants > Roots > Rhizosphere > Soil... | reverse complement strand
GCGGCGGCCTTTGTCCGACTGCAAGGCGCCAAGGCCAGGCGTCGCTGGACGGGAAGCTGGAACGAAGTGTTCGTTGCGGTCGATCCAATGGGCACTGAGGAGGCCGCCCCCGAACTCCTCACGGAGATCGGCGCCTATCTCGAGCCCTATCGGCGGATCGGCGACGACGTACGGGTGCAACAGGCGCAGTATGTCGGTATCGATCTCGCGCTGCACGTCTGCGTACTGCCGGAGTACTTACGGGGACACGTGGAAGCGGCGCTGCTCGATGTGCTGAGTAATCGCGTGCTGCCGGATGGAACGAAGGGCATGTTTCATCCGGACAATCTGACCTTCGGCTCCGATCTCTATGTGAGCCGGATCGTGGCTGCCGCGCAAGCGCTGCCGGGCGTGCAGAACGTAGAGGTGATGCGGCTGGAGAGGTATGAGATAGGCGAACCCCCGTTAGGTGTGGAAAGTGCCGCGGAAGAAATTCCGCCGGGTGGCGTACTGTCGTTCGGACCGTTTGAGATTCCGCGGCTGGACAACGATCCGAACTATCCCGAGAACGGCCGGTTGACGCTCGATCTGGGAGGTGGCAGATGAATAAGCCGTGCGGGTGCTGCGGCGGTATCCAGGTGGCGACGCCTGAGACCGAATACAACCGTCCCGGGCTGCCAGATTTGCGATACCGCGAGGGCACATACGCCACATTCTTCGAAAGCATGCTCGCGCGGCTTTCCAGCACGTACCTGGATATCGATTCGGGGACGGGCGGGGTGCGCCGCATCTATCCGTTGAAGGATTTGACTACGCGCGAGTTGAGCGACCCTTCGATCGCGCTGCTCGATGCATGGGCCGTCGTGGCGGACGTGCTGACCTTTTACCAGGAGCGAATTGCGAACGAAGGATACCTGGCGACTGCGACAGAGCGGCTTTCGGTGTTGGAACTGGCGAGACTCATCGGATACCGCCCACGTCCGGGTGTCGCGTCCAGTGTGTTTCTGGCGTTCACTACATCCGTCGGCTTCAAAGGCCAAATCCCGGCAGGAACCCGCGCTCAGAGCGTTCCCGGCGGAGATCCGGGCGATACTCCGCAGTTCTTCGAAAGCTCCACAGACTTGATGGCGCGCGAAACTTGGAACAGTCTACGGCCACGGCTCACGCGGCCCCAAGTGATCTCGCCGCCCGTTGACCCGGTGCTGAAATTTTCGAACCACCTCGGCACGAATGCCGACGTGGTGGACGGCCTCTATTTCCAGGGCGTCGCGAACAACTTAAAGGCTGGAGACGCGCTGCTCTTGGTATTGAGCCAGGATGCCGACATGCAGTTTCTGAGGTTCGTCGAGGCGGTGGACGTGCAGGCCACCCAGAGCCGTACCCATGTGGACTTGCTGGAAACGCCGCTTGATGAATCGGGCGATCTGAAAGTTTTCGTGACCGAGACATTGCAGCGGTTCGTCTACGATGCCCCAGACCAATTCGCGGGAAGCGATCTGGCGGCCAGTACTGCGGCGCTGCTGCAGGAGATTCTGGCTGCAATGAGCGCCTCGCCAGTGGCCGCCGCCACGGCGGCGCGTGCCGCGGCGGCGCGAATTCAGGCTTTGCACGATGTGGCGGTGAAGCGCAAATTCACACGCGTGGAAGTGTGGCTCCAGCACCTGGTGGACGGCTTGCCGCGGGTGCTCGACGCCCTGGCGAAGTTGACGGAGGGGACCACCGGGACGACCACCGTGGTGCGCTTACCTCCGCGACCCAGCGTGACGGTCTCGAGCCTGGAACGCCTCGGTGGCTTGCTGCCAACACTGTCTTTAGAGCGCTCCGTGCCGCCTGTCAACCCGTTACGCATGGCGCGGTCGGTGGCCACCTCGTTCTCGGCGCATGCCGACACGATGCCGCGGTTGCTCGCAGTGCTCCATCCCGTGGCGGCCTCCGTCATCTACAAGGCGTGGGGGAACGTCGAGCCGGTACACATCGACCAGGCCATCTATGCGCTGCGCGCCAAGGCGTCACTGTTCGCGAGCAACTTCGCCGGCGTGCCGACGTTCAACCGTCTGGGCCGCATTATCAACTTCACGGCTGCAACGCTGAACAACACGTGGGGAGACCTGATCACACAATCCACCACGCAGCTCTCTGTGATTGCGCTCGACGCGGTCTATGACAAGATCACGCCGAGCAGTTGGATTTCGGTGAGCCGGCCGGTGATTGGGGCTGCGGGGGTCCCGGGGGCCGTGTGGTCACGTCTCACAAAGTGACCGGCGTGCAGACAACAACGCTCGACACCACCACGGGGTTCACCGCGAAGGTGAGTATCCTGACCCTGAACACTCCCTGGTTGAGCGCGGGCACCCCCGCCGAATTCACAAGTCTCGCGGCGCCTCCATTGGTGTTGCGCGGCACGGTGGTCTATACGCAGTCAGAACAACTCGGTTTGGCCGAAGAGCCACTCGACCGGGATGTGCAAGGCGACAGCATCGAGCTCGATGGGCTCTATGATGGCCTGGAGCCGGGGCGTTGGGTGATTGTATCCGGGGAGCGTACCGACATCCCGAATGTATCCGGGGTCACTGCAAGCGAACTGGCGATGATTTCGTCAGTGAGTCAGGGGGCGGGGAAAGAGGTCTGCCAGCCGTTCCTGCCGGGTTTCGTCCCGTTCGAGAGCCTGTTCTACATCAGCGATGAGAATAAGGACGGAGATCGCCTGGTGGTAGGTGTGCCGACCTCCCTGCTGTTCAAAGCGTTCAAGACTCTTCCGATTCCGCAGGCAGACAATCAGCAATATTGCGAAGCGATCGAACTGGCGCCGGGAGTTTATGCGAATGCGTACGTGCCGACGGACGCCGAAAGAGGGGGAGATTTCAGCGCCTTTAAAGACCAGTTATTCGATCCAGGCGTAGCGCCGGCGGTGCCCTTCGGAGGATTCATACCCCTCAATCGAATCGACAGAATCTTCGCGTGGCGGATTCGAAATCTTACGAGTGGATCGGAAACGGTACACACCACGATTCAACTTGCCAAGGCCCTCGCATACAAGTACGACAGCGCGCAGATCAACATCTACGCGAACGTCGTGAAAGCCACGAACGGGCAGACCACCGGCGAGATTCTGGGCGATGGTGATGGCAGCCAGGCCTTCCAAAGCTTCACGCTGCACCAGAAGCCATTGACGTATCTACCGGCGGCGACGCAAGAGGGTACACAAAGCACTCTCACGGTTCGCGTAAACGATATCGAACGGCAAGAGACCGACAGCCTGGCAGCGCTCGAGGCGACGGACCGCGATTATGTGACGCAGACCGACGACGCCGACCAGACCACTATTGTGTTCGGTAACGGGGAGCACGGCGCACGCGTGCCTACTGGATCTTCGAATGTGAAGGCGACGTACCGCTACGGCATCGGAAGCGCCGGCAATGTGGACGCCGGCCAGATCTCCCAGCTTTCGACGCACCCTCTGGGATTGCAGGGCGTGGTGAATCCACTGCCCGCCACCGGCGGCGCGGACCGGGACACTCTTGAACAGGTGCGACGCAACGCGCCCCTGGTGGTAATGGCGCTTGACCGTCTGGTATCGATTCAGGATTACGCCGATTTCGCAAGAACGTACGCCGGCATCGGCAAAGCCGTCGCCACGTTGCTCTCAGACGGCCGCCGTCAGATGGTCCATCTTACGATTGCCGGCGCGGGTGATGTCCCGATCGACCAGACCTCCGACCTGTACCAGAACTTCCTTCTATCGCTCGAAAGCTTCGGCGATCCGTTCCAACCCGTCCAGGTGTGCGTTCGGAAAGTGAGGCTTCTGGTGATCAGCGCAGGGATTCAGTTGCAGTCCGGCTACCTCTGGGAGTCGGTGGAGCCGCAGATTCGCGCCGCTCTGCTTGCCGGTTTCAACTTCGATGCTCGCGACCTCGGTCAGCCGGCCTTCCTGAGTGAAGCGGTCGCGATGATGCAGGGGGTAGAAGGGGTGCTCTACGTGGATGTGCGGATCTTCGACTCGGTGGGTGAAGATGTTACGCCAGCGCAGCTCACACAGCTCGCCACCACGTTGCAACCGAATCCATACGTGCAGGCGGGCCTGGCACAAATCGATCCCAAGGCCGCGCCGGATGCGGACCCGTGCACCCGAATCCGTGCGGCGGAGCTGGTGTACTTGACGCCGGAAATACCAGACACGCTGATCCTGACGCAGGTCGGAGCTTGATATGAATTGTCTCCAACAGAATCCCGATCGCTTGTATGAACTGGTCCCGGTGGTGTACCGGCTTCGCGACGCGGCTGGCGGATATCCGCTCCGGGCGTTGTTGCGCGTGATTGCCGAACAGGTGAACCTGCTGGAGCAGGATATCGCCGGGCTCTACGACAACTGGTTTATCGAAACGTGCAAGGACTGGGTGGTGCCCTACATCGGCACGCTGGTCAATTATCAAGTGGTGCACGATGCCGGTGAGCCTACGGCGGGCGGCACGGCGGCCACCGAAGCGCGCAATCGCATTCTCTTTCCGCGTCGCGAAGTCGCCAACACGGTGCGTTTTCGCCGCCGCAAGGGAACACTCGCGGCCCTGGAAGAGCTGGCTGCGGCGACGTCGGGATGGCCTACACGCGCTGTCGAAGTCTATCGCCAGCTCGGGTTCACGCAGAATGTGAGCTACGTGCACAGGAATCGCGGCCGGGTGATCGATTTGCGCGACGGCGATGGGTTGGATCAATTGACGGGAGCTTTCAATGAGGCTGCGCGGACTGTCGACGTACGCCGGGGAGGCTGGAGCGTTCCGCAAGTGCGCGTCTACGTGTGGCGGTTGAAATCGTACGCAGTCATCAACACGGCGGCCTACTGCTTTGAAGAAGCCGGCCCTAACTGCTACTTATTCAATCCGCTGGGTATCAACACGGCGCTGTTCACCAATCCCCAGCCGGCAGCAGGTTCGCCGGGCCTGTTAAATGTGCCCGCCCCGATTGCCCGGCGAGGGCTGGAAGTTTTCGAGAGCAGCGAGTTGCCGGGTGGCGCGCAATCCGGAGTTCCGTTTTACTACGGCGAGGGCAAGAGCTTCGAGATTCTGGCAGGCGGGGCGCGGCGGACTATACCTGCTCACCGGATTGTGCCCGCCGACCTCAGCGACTGGAGCTATCGCCCGCTGCCGCACCAGGTAGCAGTGGATCCGGAACTGGGCCGGATGATGTTTCATCCGGCACACTCCCGCAAGAACGGAGTGTGGGTTACCTATTGCTACGGTTTTGCTGCCGATATGGGAGGCGGGCCGTACCATCGCGAATTGTCGCAGCCCGCGGGCGCAGTGTTTTACCTGGTAGGTGCGGGACAGCCATCCCATCGCATTCAAGACGCCCTCGCCAAATGGCAGACCGAAAAGCCCACCTCTGCCGTAATCGAGATTGTCGATAGCGGCGTCTATGTAGAGCCGATCCGGATTACGCTTGGCGCGGGCCAACAACTGATCCTGCGGGCGGCCGACCGGCAGCGACCCGTCATTCGGCTGCTGGATTGGCAGAGTTCATTTCCCGACAACCTGAGCGTCCAGGGCGGGAAGGGTAGCTGGTTCTCGCTCGATGGAATAGTGGTGACGGGCCGTGGTGTACAGGTGGATGGCGAGACGGCCGGAGTGGTGATTCGCCACTGCACGCTAGTGCCGGGCTGGGGAATGGCGTGCAACTGCGAGCCAAAGCGGCCCGGCGAGCCAAGTATCGAAGTGAACGGTACGCTCGGCTGTTTGCGGATCGAGCACAGTATCGTAGGACCCGTCGAGGTGAATCGTAATCAGGCGAAAGCCGATCCATTACGCATCCAGATTCTCGACAGCATCGTGGATGCTACCAGTACTCATCAGGCTGCCATCGTGGGGCCGGGCAGCTTGTGTGCCCACGCCGCTCTGAAAGTCGCCCGCTCCACAGTGTTTGGACGCATTGAGGTGCGCGAAATCGAACTGGCGGAGAACAGCATGCTGTTGGGGATCATCCGCGTGTGCCGCAGCCAGAGCGGGTGCATTCGATTCTGCTATGTGACACCGGGCTCGCGAACGCCGCGGCGCTTCGAGTGCCAGCCGGACCTGGTGGAGCGCGCCGTGGGGGCCCGCTTTGCCAAAGGCGGAATGACGCCCGCCGAACGCGACCTACTATTGGAGCGCGAACGTCTGCGTGTGGAGCCGGAGTTCCGCAGCGCCCGGTACGGGGATTCCGAATATGCCGTTTTGACCGATACCTGCGCCACCGAAATTGTGCGTGGCGCCGAGGACGAATCTGAAATGGGCGCATTCCACGATCTGTTCCGTCCGCAACGGGCAGCCAATCTGCAAGCACGCCTGGCTGAGTTCACACCCGCCGGCATTCAGGCCGTCGTGGAATACGCCGATTAGAGAGGACCGCATGAAAGCCGATTTCAGCAGTATTTCCTTTGATCCAACCAAGCGCTTCGCGCGCGTTCTCATGCAGCAAGGGCGGGTACAACTGGACGCCGACTGGAACGAGCAGGCCGCGATTCTGCTGCATTATCTCCAGACTCTGGCAGCCGACCTGATCGGGCCACACGGAGGTCCGCCGCTCCCGGGCTTTGGTGTGCAGGAGTTTCCGGCAGCGATCTCGGCCCCCGGCAATTTTCTGCTCTTGTCGGGACGTTATTATGTCGACGGAATCCTGTGCGAGAACGATGGTGAGCTGATCTCGGTCGCGCCTGTGGCAGCCCACGGCGATCAGATTCAGGTGGCCGCGTGGACTGTCGACGGTATGGAATTCGCTACCGGGCAATATCTCGAGTTGATGAACGCCGCGAACCCGCCCGCTTCGATGATTGTGCAAGTCACGGGCGTCACACAGGCAACCAGTACGGTGGCCCTCGACCAGACGGTGACTGCCTTCGGTCCGGTTTCGCTACGGCGCATCACCACTTATCTGACACAGCCCGACTTGCCGGCCCAGACGGCTCTCGCGGTCAACAATTACACGGCCTACCTGGATGTTTGGGAGCGACTGGTGACGTATGTGGAGGACGACACGATCCGCGAAGTGGCGCTCAACGGCTCAGACACGGCGGCGCGCTCGAAGGTGGTCTGCCAGGTGAAAGTGATCGAGGGTGTGGCAGGCCCGGACCTGCACGCTCTGCTGGATCCGCCGAACATGGGCTTTCTACGGGCGAAGTCGCTGAAGGCCACCGGATCCACCGATCCCTGCACCATCTCTCCGAACTCGCGCTATCGAGGGCCTGAGAATCAGTTGTACCGAGTGGAGATTCATAGCGGCAGTGTGGACGCGGCGGGCAAGCCCATCGCGCCCAGCTTCAAATGGTCGCGCGAGAATGGCGCCGTGGTGTTCCCGATCGTGCGCGCTACGGGCACGAATTCGTTTGTCCTCGAAAGCCTGGGGCGCGACGACCGCTTCGGCCTGGTAGAAGGCGATTGGGTGGAGATTCAGGACGACGATTCAGTGTTGCTCAACCGCGCCGAGAATCTGCTGCAAGTTCAGTCCATCGATCGTCCCAGCATGACGGTGACGTTGGCGGGGACGGCCTCATCGAACACAGGGAAAACACCGGCGAAACATCCGCTGCTGCGGCGATGGGACCAGGAATTCGGCGACGCTTCGGAAGGTGGGCTGCAGAAGGGCCCCGACGGTGCCGCGCTGATACCGGCGAACCCCGGCGACGCGTTCCTCGATCTGGAGAACGGGGTTCAAGTGCAGTTCGCCGCCAACTCGGCAGGAGAGCCGGTTCCGCAGTATCGCACCGGTGACTATTGGGTGATTCCCGCTCGTGTGGCCACCGGGGACGTGGAATGGCCCAACGAGACTGTGGTTGACACGCAGGGCAACGCGGTGCTTTCGCCGATTGCGCTACCACCGCGTGGCATTACCCACCACTACGCGCCGCTGGCGAATATCAGCGTTAGTGCAACTGGGGTCAAACTCACGAAGGCCCTCACCAAGGTCATCAAACAGGTCACTCCCCCGTAGGTTTGGTGTCCGCGATCATGGCGACCCTGAGGTTATGCGGCGTGTTGCAGCTGCATCGGCGCCACTCAAAGTCGACGATCCCCGCGACACCGTCGAACACGTCGTAGCGGAGTTCGGTACCGGAGCCGGCGAGACCACCATCATGGCCGTTCTCAGCCCGCCAGCGTGAGCAGTTCTGAACTTTTGACAAACAGTGATGAACAGGTTCAGCGGTGGAACGAGTCTTAGGCGTTGCGGATCACCATTTTCTCGGGGTCCCACAGGAATTGGCGACTCTCGAACAAAGATAAATTCGACAGCAATGCCGGACCTGCGGCCCGCAGCCCGAAAACGGCGTCCTCGACTACCGGCTTGCGGCTCCGAACATGCTCAAAGAAGTTCACGTGGTGTGCGTATTGCTCTGTGTAGCCCTGAGGCATCGCGAAGCGCTGCTCAGTCGAGGCACGCATGCTGTCGGCGTTGATCGCAAGAGTGGGGTACTTAACACGATTTTCCGAGAGAACTTTTTCTTGCATCGCCTTGGCAAAAGTCTCTGCTGTAGTTCCAGGGTTAGTCTCCTTCGGCTTTTTCGAGATCGTAATGGCGTTGCCGACCGAGAGATTGAGGACCCCGTCCGTTCCGATGAAGCGGAATCCCGACTGGTCGCCGCCGCCCGCCTCGAAGTTGACTCGTAAGCTCAACTCGAATGCCGGATGACGGCTCGTCTCAGGATATTGATACATGCCCATCATGAGGTCGGGCACGTCGCGGCCATCTTTCCAATAGTGGGTCCCACCCATGGCGGACACTCGTGTTGGTCCAATCGAGTCCATCACAAAATGAATGCCGCTGAACTGGTGAACGAAGAGATCGCCGGCGATTCCGGTTCCATAATCGCGGTAATTCCGCCAGCGGAACAGCCTCACGGGCTCGAAGGGACGCTTGGGGGCGCGGCCGAGAAATCGATCCCAATCGATGGTCTGTTCCGATGCGTCCGGTGGAATGGAATACTGCCAAGCCCCCAGCGACGAACTGCGGTCCCACCACGCCTCGACCATGTGAACCTGGCCCACCACACCATCGTGGATCAATTCCTTGGCTTTCTGATACAGGACTGAACTTACCCGCTGGCTGCCGACCTGAAGAATACGTCCAGTGCGTATTTGCGCATCAATCACCCCAGCGCCATCTTCGACCCTTTGCACCATAGGTTTTTGGCAGTACACGTCCTTTCCGGCATTCATAGCATCGATGGAGATGCGATCGTGCCAGTGATCGGGCGTGGCCACTATCACCGCGTCCACATCGGAGCGGTTCAACACTTCGCGGTAGTCGCGTGTGGTGAAGATGCCAGTGCCATATCGTTCCTTGGCGAGCGTGAGGCGCCCTTCGTAAACATCGGCCACTGCGGCCAGTTCCACGCCGGGAACCGTGACAGCAGTCCGCACGTCACCCTGACCCATGATTCCGAAGCCTATGCAAGCAACCCGGATGCGATCGTTCGCGGCTCGGGCGGGCATGGCGCTTTCGGCAAGCGCGGCGGCGCCTGCGACCAGCATGAAGTTTCTTCTAGACGTCATTTGAAAAGAGTTTATAACCATTTGAAGATGAAATCTCGTCCCCTCACGGGGGCCGACTGGTAGAAAGGGCCATAAGTCTTATCGATAAACCCCGCTCGAGCCCGAGCTGGGCGCTGCCTGACTTTCGTCGAGCTCACCACCCAAATCAACGTTCATTTGCTCGCAACTGAACCGAAGGTAATGGGCAGCCGGTAACTGAGACCGAAAGCGATTGCACCCGTCCAGCTGTGTTTCGTCGAGGGAGCAGGGGGAGTCGACACACACTTGGGCGGGTTGTCTGTGGGTTGCGCGTTGGGATTCGCATTGCACCAAACTTCGCCAACGTACTCCCCCTGCGTCAATACAAGTTCCCGCCCTACATGTCCGAGAATGTTGAGCATGATTGAACGCCATCCAAACGAGATGCCACCGGCGTATTCGGCAGATCCGTTGTAGGCATTGAGTCCAATACCAGCCGTCGCATATAACGCCATGCGCCGGCTGTTCCGAACGGTGAAGTTCGGACCAAGACGGTAGTTTGCCGCGACGAAAGGCAAGACGGTTGGGCGTATCGGCGTCTCCGCAATGTATACGTTGCCCACGGAGGGAACCGTCCCGGGATTTTGACTGACTGTCGTGACGTTGGAAAACGTGCGGCTCGGCAAGGACGAGAAAAACACTCCGGCCGAAACCTCAAAGCGGGGGTCGGCAAACAGGACGTTGATCACGACGACGGGCTTTTTCGCAGCGGTCGGCACAGACGCTACGAAGGCGGCAATCTGATTGACGCCATTCACCGAATAGGATACGGCACGCCCGAGGAGCCGCGTCGAGGAGGCAACCGAACTGGATACCGTTTGCGGGTCATCGATCGTTCCCAGTTCCGCAGGCGATGTGCGATCCACCTCGATGCCACTTACCTGCTCGATCGAAACCAGATAGGTCCCCAAATCCTTGACGACTCCCGTAATCGCGGTTTGGTATTGGCCGAGGACGATGATCAACCTCGCCTTCGAGTTCACGATGCGTGCCAGTTGGTCCCGGTATGATTGCTGGAGTTCGGGCGGGAGTGCTTCGATGTCCCGGCCGATACCGGCTACCGCAACGTTGAATGCGTTCTCGTCGAAGATGCTGCCGGTATCCGGATACTTCAGCGGAGAACCACTGGGCAGGGTGGCAAGCAGATCGATGCCTTGCGCCAGAAGGTTCTGGTCGACCTCTCCGGCCGGGGGCGAGTTGCAACCTCGCAGCTCACACAGGACAAACAAGCGCCAACGTGCGAAATCCAGCCATGGCGCCGGGCCCAGACCGGGATCGCGCTCGGTCCGGGGCCTCGGAAATGGAGCGACGATCTCCTGGAGCTGATAGTAGACTTTCGTCACGCTCTTCAGATACCTGGTAACGGTCAACCAAGGTTGTGCCACCAGGCTTCGCAGGTTGTTCAGTTTGTCCTGCAACGGATTACGTGGCTGATCCGGAAGTGGCGGCGGCGCGATGGCCTGGAACTCCACGTCGGAGCTGATCTGTATCTGCTTGAGATAGGGTATCGCCTGTGCGATGAGCGTGGAGAACTGATCTGCGCCAGCGACAGCTTGCGCGCCTGCTGGATTCGAGTCGAGACTCAATGCTTCGTACGGAAGAGCGTTAATCACCTGGACGGAAACGTGGGCACGGGGCTTGACTTGAATCGTGGGCAACTGAATCGGGTAGTTGCGATCGACGATGACCTTGCACGCGCCGTTAACCTTTTCAGTGGAACAACCAGGTAGGTTGTCGCCTTGGGGGCTGGAATAAATCGGAGTGACAAAACAAACTGCCAACAAAATGCCGCTCGAAACCCGGTCCATGTCTGGATCTCCTTCGTTTGCGCAATGCCTTAAGGGATTCGAACAGATTATCGCGAAATGCAACCTCGAAAGACGCCAAACTTCGCGATTCAAGTTCAAGCCACGGTGTCCATCAGGTCTAGGCCGGATCAAATAACCTGACAAAGGACTCTCCCGAGAGGACGTCACGCAGTGGTTCCGAGATTCCGGGTCCGAACCTGCTCCCGGTTGGCGGACGGGAAACAGCCCCTCGCCAATACCACAGGTCAGAAATCAGTAGCCGGAATGCATCCTTAAGAGTCTAAGAAATTGACAGCGGGTTGAGCTAAGGAGTTCGAGGGTTGAGGGCGCGGGTGGTCCCATAGTGTCCGAAATTTCCATCTCGCTGAATCGAACGGGGAACGAGGCACTTGGGGACTGGCGGCAGCGATAATGTTACTTCCCCATGACCCACATCCTGGATCCCTTCCGATTCCTCCTGATCGCATTCTCCGGCTGGATGAACGACCGCCAACAACTCCTCATCGACTACCTTCGGGAAGAGAATCGGGTGCTGCGGGAACAGTTGGGTGGCAAGCGACTGCGTTTCACGGACGACCAGCGCCGGCGGTTGGCGGTCAAGGCGAAAGAACTCGGACGGAAGGTGCTGATCGAGTTGGGCACGATCGTCACGCCCGAGACGCTGCTGGCCTGGCACCGCCGTCTGATCGCGGGGAAGTACGACGGCAGCAAGAAACGGTTCCCCGGACGACCTCGAACGGCGAAGGAGATTGAGACGCTGGTGGTGCGCTTGGCGAATGAGAACCGCACCTGGGGATATCGGCGATCCTGGCGCGCAACGGAATTGAGCCGGCGCCGGAGCGGGAACGAAAGATCAGCTGGAAGGAATTTCTCGAGCAGCACCGGGATCTGCTGGTTGCCGCCGACTTCTTCACTGTCGAGGCGTGGACGGGGCGCGGACTGCAGCGGTTCATTGTGCTGTTCTTCATCGAACTGTCAACGCGGAAGGTGGAGATCGCCGGCATTGCGCCAGTTGCGAATGGGCTGTAGATGAACCAGATCGGGCGCAACCTGACCGATGGGGTTGACGGAATCCTCAAGGGCAAGCGCTACCTGATCCACGATCGAGATCCGTTGTTCACCGGCGAGTTTCTCAGCATGCTCAAAGAGTCGGGCGTGGCATCGGTGAAATTGCCTGCGCGAAGTCCGAATTTGAATGCATACGCGGAGCGATTCGTTCGCACGATCAAGGAGTCGTGCCTGGAGAGGCTGATCCTGTTTGGCGAAGGCTCGATTCGTCGCGCAGTGTCAGAGTTCACGGTGCATTATCACCGTGAACGCAACCACCAAGGCCTCGATAACAAGCTGATCTACCCGGAACCGAAATCGATCCGCGAGGGTGGCGAAGTAAAACAACGGGAACGTCTCGGCGGATTGCTGAAGCACTACTACCGAGCCGCTGCCTAACCAGGGCGACTTCCCAGCCGGGTCCTGCTTGAAGTGCGTCCGCTCCGCAAGCCGAATCACCCGTATTCCGCGCTGCCTGAGTGGGAAGTCAGTTCGCGGGCTGCGCCAAACAAGAACAAGAGAGCCAACTGAAGCCGCGTGATCCCTTCCGAATCGCACATTCAAGTTTTCGGACACTACG
>Ga0207671_10004667_pt1 | contig 12969 bp, 9 predicted proteins | sample KBSC24metaG_FD_184352 | JGI IMG/M metagenome (GOLD analysis project Ga0207671, IMG submission 184352) | Corn rhizosphere microbial communities from Kellogg Biological Station, Michigan, USA - KBS C2-4 metaG (SPAdes) (version 2) | ecosystem: Host-associated > Plants > Roots > Rhizosphere > Soil... | reverse complement strand
GGCCAGGTGTAAGGCTAAGGCAGAGATCCCTAACTTCTGCAAAAAGTCGCGGCGTGAATCCATAGGTATTGATTTTAAGGTTCGTAATCGATTACAATTTAGGCTTTTTTACAAAACCCTTAAGCATTGGAAATGTTTTTTTTATCCACTTTTAAGACTTTCAATCCTTTTCCGGATGAAGCTGAAAAAGCAAAAGCCTAAATATCTATTTTGTCATCCTGAGCGATAGCGAAGGATCTATTCTGTTATTGAAAAGTCTGTTAAATAGATACTTCGTTCCTCAGCATGACAAAGGCCGGCAAGCGTTGCGATACCAGGGTTAGTAGTCTACTGCGTGCTTTCGGAATGTCCTTTTATTTTAGTATATTTGTATATAACGGCCCGGTTTTCTCGCAAACAGAGAGATCCGGGCCGTTCGCATAAGAGCCAAAAGAGATCAAAAAACGACTAATTTTAAGTTATATATTTGACTATCAATAATATAATACTTTTTAAACCTTTCAAAACCCATCAAAAATTTGTTAAAAATTTGTTAAAAAGTGTTAAAATGGTGTTAAAACTTTGTTAAAATGGCCAAAAGCGATGTGTTTTCACCCTGTTTTTGGCCGAAAAAGTGTTAAAATTTAAGGTTTAAAAAGTTTTTTCCGGCTCTCAATTTTCATCGTAGTCACATATTCCAAAATCGTCTTTTTATTGCCCCTGATGGTTTAGTATATTTACAACAAAGCAACGTTTCCCAACGTTTACTTTATATACCTCATACCTCATGAATAAACAAACTTTAAAAAATACCGCCCAGCAACTAATGGCGGGCGACAAGGGCCTTTTGGCCATGGACGAAAGTATAGCCACTTGCAACAAACGTTTTGCAGAAGCCGGCATCCCTCAAACAGAAGAATACCGCAGAAAGTACCGCGAACTGATTGTAACAACCCCTAAACTGGGCGAGTGCATAAGTGGTGCCATATTATTCGATGAAACTACCAAACAAGCGGCCGATAACGGTACACCATTCATTGATCTGCTGGTTAAAGCCGGGGTTATCCCGGGCATTAAACTGGATGAAGGCGCCAAAGATATGCCCGCTTTCCCGGGTGAAAAAGTAACCGAGGGCCTTGACGGGCTGCGGGAAAGGTTGAAAAACTACGCGGCAGCCGGTCTCCGGTTTGCCAAATGGCGGGCTGTGATCGTTATTTCAGGCGATACTCCCACAGATGGCAGCATTTACGCTAACGCTCATGCCCTGGCTCGTTACGCGGCTCTTTGCCAGGAAGTGGATGTAGTACCTATAGTAGAGCCAGAAGTACTGATGGATGGCAACCACACCATTGAACGTTGTTTTGAAGTAACCCAGCGGGTATTGCACATTGTGTTTGAAGTACTGGTACAGCAACGTATTTACCTGGAAGGCATGATACTAAAGCCCAATATGGTAGTTTCCGGCGTTGACGCGTCCGTACAGGCCAGCGTTGAACAAGTTGCCGACCTAACGGTTGAGTGCCTGTTGCGTTGCGTACCTGCAGCGATACCGGGTGTAGCCTTCCTATCAGGTGGGCAACCGGCGCCGGATGCCAGCGCGCATTTAAGTGCCATGCATGTAAAATATAAAAACAAACTACCCTGGGCGCTTACCTTTTCGTTTGCCAGAGCTGTTCAGCAACCGGCCATGGAATACTGGCAGGGAAAAGATGAGAACGTGACCATTGCCCAACAATTATTCTATAAACGCTTGAGCATCAACAACGCGGCACGGCGCGGTGAGTATACACCCGCATTGGAAGCATAACTTAGCTAAACGCAAGAGCAAGTCGTTAAGTAATTAGCGGCTTGCTCTTGCTGGTATGTCCGATATGCATTCTTATTTTTCCCGTTGATAGTATAGAACTATTACTCCGGCATCCAACTGTTGGGTTTTAACCAGTTTTAATCCTGAAGCCTGAAAGTCATCGATAAAAAAGCGTTTTCCGCTGCCTAAAATAATGGGGTGAAGCATAAAGCGGTATTCATCAACCAGATCGGCTTTTGCCAGCGCTTTTACGAGTTCGGCACTGCCTTCCAGCATGATCTCCTTACCTGGCATTTCTTTTAAGCGGGTAATTTCTTCTTCTACATTTTTACTGATGATGGTTGAGTTATTCCAATCGGCTTTTTCTAAAGTAGTTGAAACCACGTATTTGGGCACACTGTTCAGTTTATCGGCAACGCCGTCTTCATTGTTCTTTTTTGTCGACCAGTAAGGGGCAAGCATTTCGTAAGTTTTACGGCCAAAAAGCATGGAATCACAGGTATTGTGGCAATCCTGGATATAAGCAGCCTTGGCTTCGCCAAAATAAGGCATAAACCATTCGCCCATGCGGTCGGCATCAAATACACCATCTAAGGTTATCCATTCTGAAACTATTAACTTTCTCATTTTCTTTTAATTTTAAATTGTGTGGTCTTATTTGTTTTTATATCACAAAGTAAAGGCGGCCGGTCAACCTGTGATAGAATAAACCCGACAATCTGAAATTAACGCGGAAATTCAGAAGCGCTTTTCAGATATTCCAAAGGGGTATAATTGGTAAACTCTTTAAACGTGCGGATCAGATGGCTTTGATCGGCATAACCACTTTCAAAGGCTACGTCCGTCATTTCTGTAAATTGATTTTGACTCAATTGTTGAAGCGCTGAGTGGAACTGACAAATCCTACTGTATGTTTTTGGCGAAACACCTACATGCAACTCAAACAGCCGCTGCAGGGTACGTTCGGTAACAAAAAGTTCCTGCTGTATCTGGGTAAGGGAGATCAAACCTTTACTTTTTTGTATAGCCCTGGTAGCGAATGAAATAGTATTGTTAATCCCTGGTTTGTAACGATCGGCCAGTTTAAGTACGTAGTTGTTCAACAACTGTAAACGCTCATCCAGCGTAATGGCGTTCAGAAGTTGTTCTTTCAAACTCATGGAACGGGCCGGTTCAGAAAAATTAAGATCGATGCAGAGGTTAGTCAATTCTTTGCCATCAATACCGAACAAAGCCTTGAGCATATGCGGATACAGGAAATACGCTATAATGATCACGTATCCGCGGGTATGCAATTCGATGGGCCTGGTATTCTGACCGTAAAGCACCAGGCTATCCATTTTCTTATTGTTACTTATGGACAAGCCTGCATCCGTTATCTGGAAAGTAATACTGGGATAACCATTGGCAATCAGCGGCAACACAGCTTCCCGGTAAATATTGTTATTCTCGATCACCACAATATTGCTCACGTAACTAGCAATAGCCGGATGAGGGGTAATAGCCTGTGTTTTCATTCCCGGGTAAATACTTATTCAGGTGGTTTAACAATCGGTATCAGCCCAACTAATTTACAGATATAAACCTAAAATTATGGAAAACTAATTATTTATCACCGCAGATCACTATTGCTGGACTTGCCTAGATCATCAAGCAGATTTAAATTATCAATCATGTTTAAACATGATTAATAATCTGAATATGAGTATTCTACACTATTTGTTTATTGATTTTTTATTTATCTTATGCCACATTCTAAAAACCTAAATGATGAATAACAACCTTTACCTTAGCACCGGAAAACTTTTCCTGGTGATCAGTATTATCGCCATAGGCGTAATTCATATCGTATCGGGCCATTTCCCAACCGGATTATTGCCAGTAGCTACTTCACTGCCGGTAAAACAAGTATTGGCCTATTTAACGGGTTCGCTCCTAATTATGGCAGGCATACTTGTCATGGTCAAAAAATACACGGCGTACGGCGCATTATTAGCGGCCCTGTTGTTTTTATTAGCCTTGCTCCTGATCCACGTACCAAAAGTATTGGCCGAACCTAACAATCCATCTGAATGGACAGGCACTTTTGAAGTTATTTGTATTATGGCTGGCGCCCTGATCTTATTGGGCAATACCAGCAAAGACGGTGGCACTAAGCTGATAAGAACCGGCACTTATCTTTTTTCCATTGGCCTGCTGATATTTGGTGTACAGCACTATATGTACGCCCAGTTTGTAGCCAACCTGATACCGGCCTGGATCCCCGCTCATTTGTTTTGGGACTATTTGGTCATGGTTGCCTTTTTCGCTTCCGGAATAAGTTTCATGATCAACAAACTGACCAGATTAGCGGGTGGACTTTTAGGCCTTATGTTTTTAATTTGGGTGCTAATATTGCATTTACCGCGCGTTTTAGCCAATGTACACACCGAACCTGAATGGACAAGCCTGTTTGTAGCCCTGGCATTTAGCGGTATATCTTTTTTAATAGCCGGTTTAGCTACTACATCAAAGAATTAAAATTGCCTGAAAAGCCTGCAGACCGTTCGGTCTGCGGGCTTTATTTTTTATACTTATCCCTTTTATCGGGACATTTTATTTATCAATGATCCTCTGGTATTCGTAAATAACGCTGTAACGTTGTATAATTCAAAGTACCAGGAATACTAACTCCACCCGGTATAATTACAAAACGAAACTGGTGAGCATTAGAAATATTGGTGTAAGCATTCAGGCTGCTTATTAATTTAACCCGGACCTTGCCCAGCGAAACAACATCAGACCAGGTATCTAAATTAGGAGTTGTGCCTTGCAGGTAAGTAATAATGATAGGTAACTGCCCTACCTGGTCTGTAGGCCAAATAACCGGATTATAACCATTTAGCTTGCCAAAAGCTATTACAGTACCTTTATCAAGTACATTTTGCGTAATAGCCGGAATACTGATATCATGGTAAAATCCCACTGATCCAAAAACAGTTTCCTGTACATAGGTAGTTGGAGTAAACCAGCCGGTGTACATCACGTTGGCAGTACCCGGAGGGCCCTGCGCGCCAGTAGCTCCTTTAAATGATACAGGAGCTCCCCATCCGCCATCGGTTTTTGGCCCATACAACAGGTAATTTACCACATCAAGATAGTAATCGCCATTATTACCTAATGAACTGGCAGGAACCCCTGTTCCGTTAAGGATCTTGTTACCAGGTGCGCCAGCGGCACCGGCGGGTCCTTTAAGTGCGAATCCCGTGCCCCAGCCAGCCGCCGTTTTTGGGCCATATAGCAAGCTGGTAGATATATTCAAATAAAAATCGCCAACCGCGCCTGTAGTTGTGGCAGGAACTGTGGTGCCACTGTAAATAACGCTTCCGTTTTGCCCGTTAGCCCCCGGAGGGCCTGCGGGGCCAACTGCGCCTTGTGCACCTTGAGCTCCCTGTGAGCCTGCGGGGCCAACAGCCCCATCTTTTCCACACGATGCTGTTATCAACATTACCAACGCTGACAACACAAATAAGTAATTAAGTTTTTTCATGAAATTTGATTGTTAAAGAGTTATAGAATTTATCGGTACAGATAATACTGCAGCTCAAAGTTGAGCACTGCAACACCAAAAACACACCGTATAACTACCTTAAAACCAGCGTATTTACACTCAATTCACTAACCTAAAAACGCGTATTTATACCTATAAAAAATAGGTTAATTATGGCGACGATTCTGTCACCGACCGGGCGATCCTCTATAATATATGAAGATGTCCAACTGATCTGAATTAGTTAACGCTCTTTTTTATCTGGCAATAATTATTGCCCCAATCACATAAGGCATCCATAATGGGGATGAGCGTTTTACCCAGCTCAGTAAGCTTGTACTCCACCCGGGGAGGTGATTCGGCATAGGCTGTTCGCAAAAGAATACCATCACGTTCCAGTTCTTTAAGCTGGGCTGTCAGCGTAGCCTGGGTGATATACTGCATCTTTTTACGGAGCACCCCAAAGCGCATAGGGCACTCTTCCCTGATCTTATTGAGCAGCATCAGCTTCCATTTTCCGCCAATAATGTCCAGGGCATTTGTCATCGGACAGTTATCTTCCAAAAATTCTTCATTTTCGGTTTTTATAACTAACTGATCGTCATTATTAGTATCATTTTTCATACTTAGTATCCTCCTTCAAACTACTTGTGAGCCTCTCCCGCCGCCCCCATCTTTGAACCGTAAAGTTAACAAAATCAGGCTTAAAGCCGGTTAAATTCATTTATCTGCAAATTATGAACAAGCAAATTTCAAGGTGGTTTCTGTTGGTTATCCTGTCATCGGCAGTGTTTTTATCAGTGATCGATATATTCATCGTTAACGTGGCCATCCCTTCCATAAAAAGGGGCATACATGGTTCCGACAGTGATATCCAGCTGGTTATTGTACTGTACCTGCTGGGCTATGCCGCCTTCCTGATCACCGGCGGCCGGGCCGGGGATCATTATGGCAAAAAGAACGTTTTTATAGCTTCCATGCTGCTATTTATAGTCACTTCCTGCTTCTGTGGCTTTTCGCAAACAGCCTCGCAGATCAATACTTCGCGTTTTTTGCAGGGTATCAGCGCAGCCTTTATGATTCCGCAGAGCATTACCTATATCCAGGTACTTTTTCCGCTGCACCATGACCGTATCAGGGCCCTGGGTATTTATGGCAGTATTGCGGGCACTGCTTCGGTGATAGGTCAGTTTTTAGGTGGCCTGCTGCCCGATATCCATTTTTTGATAGATGGGTGGCGGTTGATCTTCCTCATCAATCTACCTATAGGTTTGGTTGCCGTGATACTGGCTGCCATATTTCTAAAGGATACCCAAACCTTCAAAAAATCACGGTTTGATCATTCTGGCGTTGGTTTATTGACCGTAGCCCTGATCGCACTCATTTATCCACTGGTGCGCGGCCCCGAGCTTCACTGGCCCTGGTGGAGCATAGTATCCTTCATCCTATCGCTTCTATTGTTATACCTGTTTGTACTCGACCAGCGCCGCAAGTTGCGAAACGGGCAAGAGCCTTTAGTTGATGTACGTCTGTTCGGGTTCAAGGACTTTAATATCGGCCTTTGCGCTGTACTGTTCTACTTTATGGTACAGGATACGTATTTTGTGATCAATGTGATCCTGTTTCAGAATGGCTTTGGTATCAGCTCGTCCGAAACCGGGGTGTTCTTTGTGTTCCAGGGTGTTGGGTATGTGGTTGCCTCTTTATTTTCCCTTCGCCTGATACCGCTTTACGGTAAACGGGTGCTGCAGGTTGGTGTTTTGATCATGGTTACTTCGCTCCTGTTTCATTTGGTGTTTTTCAACTCGGCAGCGATGAGCAGATATTTACTATTACCCGTGCTTTTTATTTATGGTACCGGCTGCGGATCGGTGTTACCCTCCTTATTGACTATGGCTTTAAAAAGCATCCCAACTCATTTTGCAGGGGCCGCTTCCGGTACTTTCTCTACCTTTCAGCAAACCGCTATTGCTTTGGGGATAGGTATTGTAGGCGGTGTATTTTTTTACCGGCTGGCCGGCGATACTAGTTTGGAGGGGTACATATCGGCTTACCGGCTGGCAACCGGGATCAATATTTTTCTGCTCGCAATTGTTAGCCTGTTTTTGTTTTTGCTGCCAGATAAACCGCAGACAAAAACTTTTTAAACCTTAAATTTTAACATTTTTTTAGCTAAAAACAGGGTAAAACGCATCAATTTGTCCCATTTTAACACTTTTTTAACGCCATTTTAACACTTTTTAACAAATTTTTGATGGGTTTTGAAAGGTTTAAAAAGTATTAAATAATTGATTGTCAAATAACTATGTACTAAACTGTTGGTTTTCGGCCTGTTTTGGTCTTTATGCGAACGGCCCGGATCTCTCTTTTGGGAGAAAACCGGGCCGTTGTATATACAAATATACGTTTTTTGGGGGTAGGATAAAAACGCTGGCTACGACTCACCCCGTCTGCGCTTCGCTGGACGCCCCTCTCTTCGCCTTCGGCGGAAAGAGGGTAAAAAACAAAAAACGCGTCATTGCGAGAAGGAACGACGAAGCAATCTCTAAACTATACAGAGTGGCTCTGCTAATTGGGGATTGCTTCGTACCTCGCAATGACGCGCGTGAAGAAGGTTATTTTTAAAGTCCTCTCCTTTGAAGAGGGTTGGGTGAGGTTTTACTTCACCTCATCCAGTTCTATCACCACGCTGGTTCTGTTTTTATCTACGCGTGGGTTTACGCCTACGTTCATCAAGAAGTCGCCGGTTAATACCAGATCGTTTTCTATGGATGATTTAGCTCCCGGGTAAAGGTTGATCTCTTTTACCTGGTATTTTTTCTGCGGATCAAGACCTTTCAGGCGGATAGGCACCGGAGTACCTGTACCATAACGGTTGTTCACCAGGTAGTTAAACATCACCGCTTTTGCTTTGGCATTATCTACATACATGATAGATGCCGCATCATTATCCCATGGGCTTTGTAAACGGTACTGGTCGCCATGCCAGATGGCATCCTTCAGGTTATCATAATTCTTTAAAGCGCCATGAACATAATCCAGATCCTGCTCGCCTAACTTGCTGATCACGATATCAAAACCCAGTTTGCCCATCATCGCCACATCTGTACGGAATTTAAGCGGTTGTTTACCCCAATCGGTCACGTGGTTTGAGCTGGTAATAGCCGGGTAGAAATAAGAATACTCCCATTGGATAAACACACGCTCCAGCGGATCGGTATTATCGCTTGGCCAAAACTCGGTGAAGTATTTCAGCGCGCCATAATCTACACGACCGCCACCACCTGAACATAACATCAATGGCACTTTTGGATATTTAGCGCGAACACGCTCCAATACTTTGTACAGGCCGCGCACATAATCGGTATACAAATGCGACTGATCTTTTTTCAGATAAGCCGAATAAGCGTTATAGATCACCGCGTTACAATCCCATTTGATATAAGCCAGGTCAGGATTTTTAGTGAACAGGTTATCTACAATGCCAAAAACAAAATCCTGCACTTTTGGATTAGTCAGATCCAGCACCAGTTGATTACGGAAATATTTTTCGGGGCGGTTTGGTTGTCTGATCACCCAATCCGGATGTTTTTCATACAGCTCGCTTTTAGGATTAACCATTTCGGGCTCGATCCAGATACCAAATTTTACACCATTGTTTTGTGCTTCCTTCACCAGCCAGCTAATGCCGTCGGGCAGTTTTTGTTTATTCTCCTGCCAGTCGCCCAGACCTGCATGGTCGTCATTACGCGGATATTTATTGGCAAACCAGCCATCATCCAGCAAAAACAGGTCGACACCCAGTTTCTTGGTATCCTTTAATAATTCGGCCAGTTTGGTTTCATTGAAATCAAAATAGGTCGATTCCCAATTGTTCAGCAAGGTAAGTCTTGAACCTTCGCCATCCACAATTTTGTATTTGCGGGCCCAGCGCTGTAATTTTCTGCTGGCATCGCCTTTACCCTGATCTGAGTAAGTATATACCAAAGCTGGCGTAGCAAACTCCTCGTTCGGCTTTAAATGATATTCAGCAGCGGCATTGTTGATGCCGGCAATCAATCGCAGGTTATCAGCAACATCCAACTCAAAGTCGATCTTGAAATTGCCAGACCATTCCAGCGCGCCCAGCAGCACCTTACCCTCATCTTCGGTAGCCGGTTTATCTACAGATACCGCGAACATAGATGGCTCGTACAGGTTGGCACGGGTACCCAGTTTGCTATCGATGGTTTTGATGCCGTGCGTTAGTTTAGCTTCTTCGGGGCGCATTTCTTCGGCCCAATTGCCGTGGTATTGTTTCAGCCAAAAACCAGCACCTTTTAAGTTCAGGTTAGCCGAGGCAAATTTATTTAATACCACCTCGCCTTTTTCATGATGTTTTATTACAGACCATTGTTCGGTAACATCCTCTTTAAAATAGGTTTTGTAATACAGTTTCACCTCAAAATCATAAACAGGATCTTTTAGCGTAACCGTTAATAACGAAATATCATCGGCAACCTTAATAACCTCGTGGCTCACATAAGCCAGGCTCAGCGATTTATCACCATTGGCATGGGTTACGGTGATGGCTGGCTCGGCCAGGTTTGCGGAGCCCGATGGTGTATAAGCCGAGTTGAGGATACCGGAGTCGTCCTTTTGGTTATACATTTTTTGTATGTGCGCATACTCGGCCGTATTGCTCAGCTTAGTGCCCAAGTAAACCATCTTCAGGTTTTTGTTGGCATCGGTTTGTAATACCAGCGCGTTGTGCTGTGTTTCTAGCGGGATAGTCACTACCTGGGCAAAACTGCTGCCTGCTGTAAACAGACCACCCACAAGGCATAAGGGCAGTAAATGATTTCGGAACATATTTTTAATTTATAAGGTTATTTTCAGTGTTAGTCAATTTTTCTTTTTCACGGGTGTCATGCTGAGCCCGTCGAAGCATGGCGGGCAGGCCTCTGCGCTCCACCCTTCGACGGAGCTCAGGGTGACACCCCTTCTTAATGAACTCTATTTCTTTTCATCAATATCCAATTTATACAAAGCCGCGTCGCCGCCGTCGAGTTTAAAACTTAATGTTTTACCCAGGATATCGCCCTGCAGCAATTCATGTAACTCGTATTGATCTTTACTGTCCAGACCCAGACGTTTGCCATCCATAGCAAAAGTTTTGGGCTCGCTGCCGTAATTGAAAATGGCAATATAGATACTATTTCCAATTTTCTGGGTAAACATTTCGGAGGCGTTTTCGCCGGTGTTGCCTTCAACGGGTTTAAATGTTTTGCCGTTTTCAATCAGCTTGATGACCTCCGGGTTCTGATACCATGCTTTGGCCCTGTCGCTCCATTGGCCGTGTACTGAAAAATCGTCGCCGGTAATTACTGTACCCGTGATAACAGCCGATAAAAAGCGCGCACGATTAGCGCCTTCGCTTTCGGTTGATAACACCACATGGTCGGCATCAACATAGTTGTATAAAAAGGTTTGCCACCAGCCGTAGCTTACGCTGTTGAGGGTGTACTGGGTATCTTTTATGGTTTTAAAAGCATCGCAGGCAATACGGCGGGTATGTACGTAACGGCCGGTAGCCAAACTTGGCGAAATAGCGGCGTAAATAAGCATCTGGTCGCCTAGTTTATCGGTCAGGTATTCCATGCCCTTGCGGTAGGCCTGCATGCCGGTAGTTACTGTGGGATCATAAAAGTGGGTTGACTCAGCCGTGGCATGACCCAAAAAGTCGATCTTGATCATTTTAAAACCGCAGGCTTTCAATTTGCCTATAGTCAGGTCAATACGTTCGCGGGTGCCGGGGTGTGTTGGGTCGATAGCGCGGGCGCCATCAATATCATGATAACCGTTGCCTACTTTTGTCCAGATATCGCCAAAGGTATAATTGCTACCGGGTACTTTACGGTTAGGGCCGTCTTTCCAACCCCAGTCGGTAAACGGCGCCCAGTATACACCGGGTTCCAGGCCTTTACTTTTGCAGTAATCAGCAAATTGCTTCAACTTACTGTAATCGCCTTCGGCGCCGCCCTTCACCATAAAATCCCAGTAGGAATCCAGGTCGATAAAAGCTGTTTTACCCATGCGGAAACCAGCCAGGCTATCGGCGAAAAAGTCGGCCACTTTGGTAGCCTTTTCATAGGTGAGTTTATCCTGCATTACGCCCCAGCTGTTCCAGCCTACGGGTGTAGGTTTTGTCCAGTTAAACACATAAGGTGGCTCGGCAATGCGGTTGGCTTTGGCATATTCTTCCATGCCGCTGCGCCAGTCGTCAAAGTAACCTACCAATATTTTTGGCGATTTAACGATCTCTCCACTGATGGTTCCGTGGGCGATGTTATCACGGGTAACGCTGTTTTCGGTGTATCCGGCCCAAACCTGGATGGCATTCCCGCTGTCTTTTTTGGCAGTGCTGCGGACGCCTGTTTTCCATACCTCGTGCTCTATAGAGCCAGCTACAAAGCCGTTGCGGCTATCGTTGTTGTATACAGCCCCTACCTCGGCGCTCATGTTTGTGAACGGAGCCACAAAAGGTTTGGCATTATAGCGGATGAAAGTATCGTTATCAAAAGGTACAAAAATGCTGCGTGCATCGCCACCAACCGCGGCTATATTGCCCGTGAACGGAATGATGGAATTGGTTTGCAGCCTTTTGCCAGATGCTTCTATCTGGGTGATAAAATACTCGTGGCCCGGGTAGGTATAAAATATTTGTTTAATGAGATTAAGACCTTTGCCACTTAGCGTAATGGTATATTTAATGCCCTTACCAAAACCATCGGTAATATTGGTTTTAGTGTAGGTTCGGGATGTATAATCTTTAGTGGAGAGTGTTTTACCATTTAATGAGATAGTGGCGCTTACCTTACTGTATGCTAAGTACTTATCTTTAACAACTGAGTATAAGCCGCTTTTTAGGTTATAGATAATGGCGTTATCGGTGCCATAAGGTATTACGACCTGGTCTGAGGCAGCTTGTTTGCGCGCCTGCGCCGAGACTATGTTTACAAATGGCAAAGCCAGTAGTAGTGTTAACACTAAAACCGGCCGGGCTATTTTTGGGATGAATGGGTTTGTGACTATTGCAATAGGCTTCATGTATAGTTTAAATTGTTTAGCTTTTTTGAGCGGTAATATCTTTTATCACTCCGTTTACTTTAACCTTCACACTACGCGGGTTGGGTGAAGTGATCTTGTAAGTGGTTACTACCCCATCCTTCCAGGCAAAATCAACGGTAAAATTTCCGCGGGCTTTGAGGCCTTTAACTGAACCGGATGCTTTCCAGCTATCAGGTATGGCAGGCAGCAGATCGATATAACCAGCGTGGCTTTGGATCAGCATTTCGGCTATGCCTGCAGTAGTGCCAAAGTTGCCGTCGATCTGGAACGGCGGACCGGCAGAAAGCAGGTTGGGATAGATACCACCGCCCGAGCCATAATTGATATCGGTACGGGTGGTAGGTTTCATGATCTCGGTGTACAGCTTGTAAGCGCGGTTACCATCATGCAATCTTGCCCAGAATAATAGCTTGTAAGCGATAGACCAGCTCGGACCATCATCGCCGCGAACGTTGAGTGTTTTTTTGGCGGCTTCGGCCAGTTCAGGAGTACCATCTGGCGTAATTTCAGAGGCCGGATAGATACCATACAAATGTGAGATATG
>Ga0207671_10004658_pt1 | contig 12986 bp, 10 predicted proteins | sample KBSC24metaG_FD_184352 | JGI IMG/M metagenome (GOLD analysis project Ga0207671, IMG submission 184352) | Corn rhizosphere microbial communities from Kellogg Biological Station, Michigan, USA - KBS C2-4 metaG (SPAdes) (version 2) | ecosystem: Host-associated > Plants > Roots > Rhizosphere > Soil... | reverse complement strand
GAGATCCGCAATGTGAAAGGTTTTATTCGGAAGACTGAAGCCATATCGGGTGCCCGTTACGCGGGTTTACAGGATGATCATATCCATTTTATGGCTTTGCCTTTTTACGAAACCGGCAAAACCAAGAAAAACGCGGTGGGTGAGGAAGATATTCTCTTAACCATCGAATTATTACAAAAAGTAAAACCACAACAGATCTTTGCTGCCGGTGACTTTGCGGATCCGAATGGTACGCATTTGGTTTGTTTCAACATTATCCTGGCTGCTTTGGCCCGCCTGAAAGGGAAAGAGGCCTGGGTGGATGACTGCTGGTTATGGATGTACCGCGGTGCATGGCATGAGTTTGAAACCTATGAGATTGAAATGGCCGTGCCACTTTCTCCACAGGAGGTGATCCGCAAGCGGAATGCCATCTTTAAACATCAGTCGCAAAAAGACCGTCCTGTGTTCCCGGGTGATGATGCCCGCGAATTCTGGGTACGTGCCGAAGATCGTACACGGGATACTGCTCAGCGCTATGACAGGCTCGGATTGGCTGAATATGAAGCCATGGAGGCGTTTGTGAGATATCGATTTTAATTTTTTTAGTCCATGGACCATAGTCCATAGACATTTTATGATACCAAAACGGCGATAGGTTTACACTTATCGCCGTTTTATTATTTGCTTGTTACAACAAAAGGACGTCATTACGAGGCACGAAGCAATCTCTAAGCAGTACAGAGCAAACTTGCATAGTTGACCTATCTATGTAGAGATTGCTTCGTGCCTCGCAATGACGCGTTTTTTCATCCATGGTCTATGGACAATCGACTATGGACTCGTTACTCACAGCCCTATCTTCCCATTCACCAACTCAATGATCTCCGCTTCCAGCGCAATCGCCTTCCGTTCAATATCACTGCCTTTCGCAATAATATCTGTCACAAAAGTCTTATCCTTATAGCCCGAGGCATTGATCTTTACATTCATGAAAGCACCCAAAACCGCGGTGCGGGCACAAAGAGCAGCAACACCGGCATCAGTTACCGAATTTGGGTTACCGATCTCTGCCATAGCCTTGATTACTTCCATGCTGTTCAATGCAGCCTGCATCACTTTGAATGGGATCTCGATAGCGTATTTGGTAGCATCCTGTATAGCCTTATCCCTTGCCGCTTTTTCCTCTGGCGTGGATTTGGGTAAACCAAACGATTCCATGATGCGGTTAAATGCGGTAGTATCCAAGTCAACCAGGCGAATTAATTCATCTTTATAAACCTGCGCTTTTTCGGCCCAGTTGCTGAATTCTTCCCAGCGATCATCCCAGCCTTTTTTATGCGAGCTGAGGTTAGCCACCATCCCCGCCAGCGAAGCTCCTAAAGAACCTACATAGGCAGAGATAGAACCACCACCCGGAGCCGGGCTTTCACTGGCTGTTTCATCGGCAAACTCAACCAAACTCATACTCACCAGTTTACTGGCGGCTTTACCTTTCAACAGGTATTCAATAATGCGCTCCTCGGGGATAAAAGGACCAAGCTCATCTAGTCCCATTGATTTGATGGCGATCCGGATTAATTCTTTTTCACTCACACCTACCGACCGTTTTTGTTTCAACAGAAAATATTTACCCGCATCCAGCATGGCTTTCAGCGGGATTAATCCCACCAATTCACTACCGGTAACGCGGATACCGCGTGCATTGGCCTTGTCACAAACTTCGTCGAACGCCTTGTGTACCGGCGTTATTTCGATATTGGTGAGGTTCATCGAAATCTGAGCGATGCCATACTCTTCAATATACCAACCGATAGCTTTTACCGCTTTCAATGAACCGGGGATGTTTTTCGGTTTGCCAGCCTCGTCGTTTACCGTGCGGCCCGCTTCGCGCACATCAAAAGCAATGGCATTTGCCCTGCGGGTTGATGTGGTGTTCAGATTCACATTGTAAGCCACCAGGAAATCGCGTGCGCCAATTACGGTAGCACCCCGCTTTACATCATTTTCTGCCGGACCAAAATCGGGTGCCCATTCGGGCAGTTTGATCTTCTTAAAAAAGCCTTCATACTCCCCTGCCCTGATCACCGACAGATTGCTACGGCTTTTATTAGGTTGTGCTTGCTCATACAAATAAACCGGGATCTGCAATTCCTCACCCACCCGTTTAGCCAGCTGGCGCGCATACTCCGCTGTTTCTTCCATACTGATATTGCTGATGGGTATCAGCGGACAAACATCTGTGGCACCCATCCTCGGGTGCTCTCCTTTTTGCTTGCTCATATCAATCAGTTCACCCGCTTTTTTTATAGCAAGGAAAGCTGCCTGGATCACCCTTTCGGGTTCTCCAACAAAAGTTACCACGGTCCGATTGGTAGCCTTGCCGGGGTCAACATTCAGTAAACGCACACCTTCTACAGATTCCACCTCATTGGTGATCTGCTTAATAATATCAAGGTTTACACCCTCACTAAAATTCGGAACGCATTCAATTAGTTTCTGGCTCATTGGTTTAGTATTTTATTTGTTCATTGGTTGATATCGTTCATTTGTTCACCAGCCATCCACACTTGATCCGGCTTCAATTTCCCCTGGTGATACAATATCTCGCGGTAATCATCGCATGGATAAGCTTGCATATCAGCAACCTTATTCTTGGTTAAAATTCCGCGGTCGTTTAATTTCAATGCCGATGCAGCCCGGAAAGTTAAACCGGCAAATACTTCGGCAGCACATAGTTTTTCGGCAGCGCCCATCACTGCGGCCTGCATCAGCAGATCGCCCATCGGCGCCGAGCCGGGGTTCCAGTCGCTGGCAATAGCCAGACATGCTCCGGCATCCAGCAATTTACGGGCAGGAGCATAGGCCATCCCTAATCCTAAAGATGCGCCCGGTAAAGTTACAGCTACGGTATCAGATTGAGCGAGCATATTTATTTCCCGTTCGGTACTAGCTTCCAGATGATCAGCCGAAACGGCTCTTGCTTTGATAGCCACCTCGCTGCCGCCTGTAGTAAACTGATCGGCATGAACCGTTACCTCAAAGCCCAATTGTTTGGCTTTAGCCAGGTAATTCAAGGCGTCGCTGGGGTTAAAAGCGCTTTCTTCAATAAATATATCAACACGGTTTGCCAGGCGCTGTTGTTTAATAACCGGTAACAGATTTTGCAAAATATGGTTGAGGTATTCGGAATGGGTTCCGTCAAAATCTTTGGGTAACATGTGCGCTGCGAGGCAGGTTGACACTAGGCTCGCTCGGGTTTTATCGGCAGCTGATTTGATGGCTCTTAACTGTTTTAATTCGGCATCAATACCTAAACCGTAGCCGCTTTTTACTTCGATAGTGGTAACCCCTTCTACCAGATGCCGTTGTACCCGATTTAAAAGCAGATTAGTTAAAGTGGCCTCATCAACTGCACGGGTCTGGGTAACCGAATCCCAGATACCGCCACCTGCTTTGGCTATTTCCAGGTAGGTTTTACCCGCTGTACGCAGCGCATAATCCTTTGCCCGGCTACCCGCGAAACAGATATGCGTATGGCAATCCACAAAGCCGGGTAGCAATACGTGATCGCCGTTAATTTCTTCAATTTGTACCGATGGGTTTGCTGATCTTAGTTTCTTAAAATCATCTATTGCCATAATCAGCCCATCATCAACCAGCACGCCCCCCTGCGAAATGATCTGCAATTGCTCATCCTTTAAAGCACCTTTTAAAGGAAGCCCCCCCAATGGTAGTATTTGAGTAAATGGACCTATTAGTTTCATTTTTTAAGCTTTGAGTAATGAGTTTTAAATTAGCCTGAGTTCGGGATAAGAAATGCAAACCTGATCCCGATGTCTGTTATGTTAAAATTGGGTTTACATGGTTTACACTTTTTATGGTTTACATTTTTTTATATTATTGACAATCAATTAATTAAATTATTTTATATCAAAAAAAACGGTTTACAGTGTAAACCATAATAATGGAATTTACATTGATCAGCTTTAAGCAAAGTATTCAGATAGACTTTAAATAACCTGAACTGCTTATCCCGGGCTCAGGCTAATTTAAAACTCATCACTCAAAACTTCGGACTTTTTTACCACACCTTTAATCTAAATTTATCTGCCCATTCCTGTGCTTTATCATAACCGGCATCGGCATGGCGGAAAATACCCATCGCAGGGTCGTTATGCAAAACACGTTTCAGGCAGGTAGCGGCACGTTCAGTGCCATCAGCCAAAACGACCATACCGGCATGCTGCGAATAGCCCATACCTACCCCGCCGCCATGATGGAACGAGATCCAGGTTGCCCCGCCTGATGCATTGGCCATGAGGTTAAGCAACGGCCAGTCGGATACCGCATCTGAACCATCTTTCATGGATTCTGTTTCGCGGTTGGGCGATGCCACCGAGCCGCAATCCAAATGGTCACGACCGATCACGATAGGACCTTTTACCTTACCCGTTTTTACCAGTTCATTAAATAATAGACCTGCCTTTTCTCTGTCGCCCATGCCCAGCCAGCAAATACGCGCGGGCAGGCCCTGGAACGAGATCTTTTCCTGCGCGTTTTTTAGCCATTTGATCAGTGGTTTATCTTCGGGGAATAATTCCATCAGTGCTCTATCAGTCGTAAAAATATCTTCCGGATCGCCTGATAAGGCTACCCAACGGAAAGGCCCTTTACCCTCACAAAACAGCGGACGAATATAAGCCGGCGTGAATCCGGGAAAATTAAAAGCATCGGGCTCGCCACCTTGTTTGGCAAACTCGCGCAGGTTGTTACCATAATCAAAAGTAACAGCGCCTTTGTTTTGCAATTGCAGCATCAGGCTTACATGGCGGGCCATACTTTTTAGGGATAGCCTTTTGTATTCCACAGCATCACTTTTCCGTAATGCTGCAGCTTCTGCTAATGATAATCCATTGGGGATATATCCATTCAATGGATCATGTGCCGATGTTTGGTCGGTTAAAACATCAGGGATAATATTGTCTTTCAGTAAATGCTCCAGCATATCGCCAGCATCGCTTACCAAACCTACGGAAAGCGTTTCTTTTTTGGCGATAGCTTCTTTTACCCAGGCAATAGCCTCATCATAAGAGTGTGTTATCCTATCGATGTATTGCGTGTCAACCCGTTTTTGGATACGTGTGGCATCTACATCGGCACCTAAAAAAACACCGCCGGCCATGGTAGCGGCCAGTGGTTGAGCGCCACCCATACCACCTAAACCGGCGCTTACAATGAGTTTGCCGGCGAGGTCGCCGTTAAAATGTTGGTTACCACACTCTACAAAAGTTTCATAGGTACCTTGTAAAATGCCCTGGGTACCGATATAGATCCAGCTACCTGCGGTCATCTGACCATACATCATCAAACCTTTGGCGCGCAATTCATTAAAATGCTCCCAGTTGGCCCATGCAGGTACCAGGTTACTGTTGGCTATCAGCACACGTGGCGCTTCGGGGTGGCTGCGGACAATGCCTACAGGTTTACCAGATTGGATCAGCAGCGAATGATACTCATCCAATTCCAATAGCAATTCAATAATTTTCCGGAGCGATTCCGGGTTACGTGCTGCCTGACCAATGCCGCCGTATACCACCAGCTCCTCGGGATTTTCGGCTACCTGACCGTCCAGGTTGTTGAGCAGCATCCGTAAGGGTGCTTCAGTTTGCCAGCTTTTGGCATGCAGCTGCATACCGCGTGGTGCTTTGTACACCGGGTGGTTGGCATAGGTTTTAATAAATTCCGAACTCGTCATGGCTGAGATTGATTTGGTGATGAATAGCTGTTTCGTTGGCAATGGCCAGCAAGGAGCCGTTAGTGATCAGTTGATGTAAATTATTGATATCGTTTGCAAAAACACGGTCGTCCTGTATGTGAGGTACGTGCTCCCTTATCTTAGCGTGAATGGCCTCAATAACCGGGGTCGATTTTAATGGCCTGCGGAAATCAACTGCCTGCGCGGCGTACAACAATTCAATAGCTTGTATATATTCCAGGTTATCAATTACCTGGTGTAGTTTACGCCCACTAATGGAGCCCATAGATACGTGATCTTCCTGCCCTAAAGAAGTAGGCACACTATCGGCGCTGGCCGGAAAACACAGGGTTTTATTTTCGGTTACCAGCGCAGCAGTAGTGTATTGGGGTATCATCAGGCCAGAATTTAATCCGGCATCCTGCGTAAGTAGTTTGGGCAAACCATAACGTCCTTCGCTCATCAGATAACAACGGCGGTCGGCAATATTACCCAGTTCAGCTGCAGCAACGGTGGCATAATCAAGCGGCAAAGCCAATGGCTGTCCGTGAAAATTACCACCGCTAATAGTATCATCGGCATTAAAGATAACGGGGTTATCGGTTACTGAATTGAGTTCAATTTCGGTCAGTTCTTTCAGATGCAGCCAGGCATTGCGCGATGCGCCGTGCACCTGCGGCATACACCGTAAGGAGTATGGATCCTGTACCCTGTCGCAGTTTACATGTGATGAATTAATCTCAGACCCGGTTAATAAAGTAAATAATCTGTCGGCCACCATTTTGGTGCCTTTAAAAGGGCGAATGGCATGCAAACGCGCATCAAACGGTCGTGCCGAACCCATCAATCCTTCTAATGAAAGGGCGCCGATCAAATCGGCACGGTTCAGGGCATCATCCAGGCGTTGCACCGCTTTTACAGCAAAGGCTAATATAAATTGCGTACCATTTATTAGTGCCAAACCTTCTTTAGGACCTAACACCAATGGCTGTAGATTATGTTTTTTTAGTAATTGCCCGGCAGGTATGCGCTGGTTATTTTCATATACCTCGCCCAAACCTATCAGCGGCAAAAACAAATGTGATAAGGGAGCCAGATCGCCGGAAGCGCCTACAGAACCTTTTTCGGGAACTATAGGAATAATATCATGGTCAATATGCCAAATGATGCGCTGCAATGTTTCGGGGGCTACACCGGAATAGCCCTGGGCTAAAGCCTGCACTTTAGTGATCAGCATAAGCTTGGCAATTTCCTGCGGAATGGGTTTACCTACCCCCACGCTATGGCTTTTCAGGATATTACTTTGCAGCAGGCTGGTATCGGCCTCAGATATGCGGGTATCGCACAGCGGACCAAAGCCTGTATTGATACCATAAACCGGATGCTGGGCATGCACAATTTTTTCTACCTCGCGCCACGAAGCACGGATAGCCTTATCAGCATCAGCGTTAATAATACCTTTGGTTTTACCAGCGGCTATATCCAGGCAAATGCCTATAGTTAAATGATCGGTACCATAATTAAATATACTATTCATGGTGGGTTGTTTTTAGATCGGTAATTAATTTCTGACTGATGACTTCGGCCAGGTTAACCTGACGAAAGGCGGTTTCCAGTCCGGTTATGGCAGGTAATAATTGTTTAGCCTGCTCATCGCTTTCCACCAGTTCGGTCATGGCGGCACTGATGGCATCCCACATGGGCAGTATCTGTGCTAATAGTTCGCGTCCACTATCGGTCAATGTTACCAGTTGCCTGCGACCATCATCAGTACAGGTAGCCGAAGTAACCAGTTTACGGTTTTTTAAATTGGTGATGAGCTGACTGGCAGCCGGGTGTGAAACCTCAATCTGCTCGCTCAATTCTTTGATCGATAGTGCTTCGTTTTTGGATAACAAATAAAAAACAGGGAACCAGCTGGCATCAAAATCAATACCTTCATTTTGATAGGCACGATTAATTTCGGCCAGAAAAGCTTCGCTCAGGCGGCGCAAACGGCTGCCTAAAACCAGGTAACCCAGGCTTTGATATAAATTCATTGTGCAATTTATATAAGTGCTTATATAATTGCAAATTTTATTTTCATAGCCTCACCCAACCCTCTCCTTTGGAGGGGAGCTAAAACTAATATGCAATGCAAAGCTCTTTCCTTTAGAGAGGGCTGGGTGAGGCCAATACCGTGATAATACCCCTGTAAATAGGGTATTTTTACGCATACCAAAATGTTTTTTATTCCCTAATTTTACCTTAACCAAACCCATTACCTTATGGCAAATACACCACCAGATAAGTTAGCCGAAAACAAACTCGAGGTTGATTGTATTAAACCGTTTGAAAACATAGCACTGGCATTTTCTGGCGGTGGCTTCCGCGCGGCTTCATTCGCGTTAGGGGTTGTATCATACCTGAATAAAGTAACATTTGACGATGATACCGACGGGCTTCACGGTCAAACACTTTTGCAGCAAGTGCGCTATCTGTCATCGGCATCGGGCGGCACCATTACCACTACTTTGTATGCACTATACAATGCGCAGGGTAAAACTTTTGGGCAATTTTATACTAAATTATCTGCCGGACTTAACGGCGACGATCTGCTGAGGCAATCATTAGAAATATTGTCTGATAAAAAGTACTGGAAAAGCAGACCGCAAAAAACCCGTAACATTATCAATTCCTTCGCGCTTGCGTATGATCAATATCTGTTTGACGGATCAACGCTGGAAGCGCTTTGCCACGATGCATCGCCCACAGCCCATCTTCAGGAGGTTTGTTTTAACGCTACCGAATTTTATACCGGGCAATCGTTCCGGCAAAATATCAAACTGGTTCCGGACAAGGGTACAGATGAACGGTTTAAATATGGCAATGAAGTAATTTATGTAGACAGCACGATTGCCGGTAAAATAAAACTAGGCGATGTGCTGGCCGCATCATCCTGTTTCCCGGCCGGGTTTGAGCCTATCATTTACCCCAACGATTATACGCATCAGCATTTAAATATCCACGACCTGAAAAACGCACTGTCGCTGGTGCCACAAACCGGCGACAAGGAAGAGGCTGAATTTATACAACACAAACAGTTTGGCCTGATGGACGGCGGGATTACCGATAATCAGGGGCTGCAAAGTATGATGGAAGCCGATGGCCGGCGGCTCGACAAAAAAACCAGCTTCCCTTATTTTGAACTGATGCTGGTGAATGATGTGGGCAGCCATTACATACATCCATATGTATTACCTAAAATAAGCAAAGGTTATGAATTGAACCTCTGGGGTGTATTTTATATTACCCTCGCCATTTTACTTACCGCCTTAACCGGGGTTTGGTATGGGATAAGCCATCACAGTACGCCATGGATAATTGCCAGTGCTTTATTTATACCTATCCCCTTTATATGGGTATCCGGCGTATTATATGTTAGGCACCAGTTATTTAGTGTGTCGAAGGCATCAGCGGGAATGGACTTAAAACGCAACTTTACCGAACAGATCATCCATATACTGGTCAGCTTTTTTTCCAAAACATCCATCAGCCTCATTATACATATGCTCAATACCCGGGCGCAGTCTGTACTGATGCTCAACACCAGTATATTTTTAAAACGCATCAGGCAATTGCTTTATGATAAGTTTTATGGCAGTACCCAATGGAATAACCGTGGTAAAGGCAACCACGTTTATGACCTTTCTTTCTCCAATGATATTAACCGCAACCTGGGTAATAGCCAGTATATGACCACACCATCATCGCTCGACCCCAGTACGGATATGCAGATAGTAGCCCAAACTGCTTATAATATGGGCACTACATTATGGTTCGATAAAAAATCGGCCGAACAGCAACACACGGAGGCCTGCCTGGTAGCTTGCGGACAGTTTACCACCTGCTATAACCTGATCGAATATATCGACCGGTTGCTGGATAAAAACACAGGTACACCCTATGATGCCGAGTACGAAAACCGCCTGCTAAAGCTCAAAGCACAGATGACCACAGATTATGAACATTTTAAAACCGATCCGTTTTTCTTGTACAATACATCAGGCACCGATTATCAGATACCGGGCTTTAAACCCATCAAAATGATCGATATCCCCTTCCCAAAGAATTGGAAAGAGAAGAAGAAACTATAAATACTGCCTTACAAATTTACCTGAAGCACAAAAAACAGATGGAAAAACAACTTGAACAAATACGCGAACAGCAAAAAGAGTCATGGAATAAATTTTCATCAGGCTGGAAAAAATGGGATGATCTTACAATGGATTTTTTAAAGCCCGTGGGTGCTGAAATTATCCGATCGATCAGTCCCGAAAATGGCCAGGTAATTCTGGATGTGGCCGGAGGAACCGGAGAGCCAGGATTGACTATTGCAGGTATGCTGAATGATGGAAAAGTGATCATCACCGATCTGTCACAGGATATGCTGGATATAGCCCGCGAAAACGCTGATCAAAAAGGCATTAAAAATGTTGAATTCAGGGCCTGTGATGTTTGCGAGCTTCCATTTGCAGATAATACATTTGATGCTATAAGTTGTCGATTTGGATTTATGTTTTTTCCGGATATGTTGCTGGCAGCCAAAGAAATGTTTCGGGTACTTAAGCCCGGTGGCAAAATTGCCACCTCGGTTTGGAATGTCCCCGAAAAGAATTTCTGGATTACAGCCACTATGGGCACCATCAATAAAAACATGGAACTGCCCGCTCCTCCACCTGGCGCACCTGGTATGTTTCGCTGTGCCAAGGATGGTCTTATTGCTGATTTATTTTCCCAGGCAGGGTTAAAAAACATTACTCAGAAAGAGATTACCGGAAAGCTTAATTGTCAAACCACCGATACCTACTGGATTATGATGACCGAGATAGCTGCTCCAATTGTTGCTGCATTAAGCAAAGCAGATGAAGCAACAAAAGAAAAAATAAAAAGAGAGGTTTATCATGCTGTAGATCAAAGATATCCCGCAGGAGACGTGATGATCGATTCCAGTGCATTGGTAATTTATGGTGAGAAATAATTAATAATATATCCATGCCAAAAGATGAAACAAAAGATATGGACAGCGGTACCGGGCAAACCGGCAAACCACTTTTTTCCAATACCGTAAGCGCCTGGATAGGGGTTATTACTTCGGTGATCACTATTATATTGACCATTTACACCACTTCGAACAAAGTTCGCTTGGATCAGCTCGAAACCGATTTTAAAGACCGCTCCACAAAGGTTGAAGAATCAAAGGAACGGGTTGAGCGTTATAAATGGGTTTACAGTCTTTATAACGATTTGAATGATGCCGATAAACGAAAAAAAAACTTCACCGTTGGTTTAATAACACTCGCCCTAAATGACGCGGAATCAAAAAAATTATTCTCGGCCCTTCAAACCTCAGGCGACACTGTATTGCAGAGTGTGGGCCAAAGCGGACTAAAAGCTTTAAAAGCGATAGGAAATGAAGAGATAGCGGCTCTGGTATCAAAGATCGACACTTCAAGCTCTGCAGACCGAATAAAAGCTGTGAGTGAGCTCGAAAATAAGTATGCCTCATCCTCACCTGCTATAACTATGGTGCTAAATTTATACAACCCGGATAATATAACAACGCTTTCGCCCGATGGTATCATTAACGGACTGTACTATTTAAACCGTACCAATGTGAAAGTTTGGAATAAGCAGCAAATTAAACAAGGGCAGGATGCTGCTGTTAGAATTGCTGCTTTAAACCCCGGCAAAAACACCAGTAAAGAACTCGCTAATTTCAAATCATTGTTAACGCTTGCTGCAACAGGCCAATAAGATAAGCAAACTACTCCCTCGCCTTTTTCAAGGCCCTTAACATTTCGGGATAGCCATGGCGGTGCAGCATCGCCTCAATAGTATTAGCGATGCGGTTAGCACGCGTATTCTCGGTTTTGGCGCTATTGATCCATTTAATAAAATAGTCGCGATGGCCTTGTGTAAGGGTAAAAAAGAATTCTCCGGCTTCAGGTTCAAAGTCAAAACATTCCTGCAGATCAGCCGGGACCTCAACCTTATAATCATTATCAGGCTCCAGACGTACCCGCAACATAGCACCCCTGTGTTTGTGTAAGCCTTTACATATTTCCCGTTTCAGGGCCATAATAAAGTTGCCTTCACCCATGGGCATCAGAGCCATACCTGCAATGGGCATCTCGTCCAATTTTCCCTTTACCCTGAAAGATTTTTTATTACCAGGCTTCATTTGCTGGGCCAAATCGGCCGGAATTTCGATATAGGTCCAGCCGGTTTTTTCGCCTTGTTCTGCAAATTGCAAAATAATGGTGTTAAAATCAATCATAGCAGGGTTTAAGACGGTTTCTGTTGCCAAGAATCTAAAAAAACCAGTAATATATTAAATTTATGTTAAATCAACAAAATTTTTAACATATTCTGTAACGTAAGGCATATTGCTGATGTCTTATGAATATAAAAATTAATTAATAATAATAAACAACCTTAAATAGCAATACAATGAAAACTTTAAAATCAATATTATTAGGCTTAGCCTTATTAGTAATAGGCACTGCTGCCAAAGCAAATACCTACACCGAAGGTGAAAATTTAACTAAAAATTATGCCATCAGCACATACATAGACGCCATGACCCATGGTAAATTAAAAGGCCTTAGTGAAGTGATCGATCAGGACGCTAAATTCAGTATGTTACGCGGTAAAACCGTTTTGAATTTTAGTAAAGATGAAATGCTTCAATCATTAAATGCCTCTAAAGGTACTGAGCAAACCTGCACCACTACTACATCAGTAGTTGAAAGCAACGAAGCTATTGCCGTTATCAAAGTTGATATGCAATATGAAGGCTTTACCCGTAGCAACTTTGTAACTGTATCAAATACCGGCAAAGGCTGGAAAATCACCAACGTGTACAGCGTTTTTAAATAAGAGTTTAGTTTTAGTTTAGTGTTAATATGTAAGTAGAGAGCCCCGCCCAGCGGGGCTTTTTATTTTTATTAATTTTTATTTTTATTTAATTGACTTTTCTGTAACGTATTGAAAATTAATGTTGTCTTATAGATATAATTTAATCATTGAGCAAACAACAACAATATGAAAACCTTAAAATCAATAATACTCGGCCTTGCACTACTGGTGGTAGGCAGTGCCGCCAAAGCCATCCCTTATGGTGACGGCGACAATTTAACCAGAACCTTTGCTATCAACACCTATGTTGATGCCATGACCCGCGGTAAATTACAGGGGCTGAACGATG
>Ga0207671_10004657_pt1 | contig 12987 bp, 10 predicted proteins | sample KBSC24metaG_FD_184352 | JGI IMG/M metagenome (GOLD analysis project Ga0207671, IMG submission 184352) | Corn rhizosphere microbial communities from Kellogg Biological Station, Michigan, USA - KBS C2-4 metaG (SPAdes) (version 2) | ecosystem: Host-associated > Plants > Roots > Rhizosphere > Soil... | reverse complement strand
GTCTACCTCATTATAAGCATTAGCAGGGCCGGTTAAAAGATCAGGGAATGACATTGATCCGTTACTATCGGTGGTCTTGGGTTGCTGCTGGTTGGCCTGGTCATCAATAGTGATCGCGCTGTTTATTTTGTAAACCGGGCTTGCATACATACAATACGCAAATCCTAATCCACCACAAACTACCATGCTTATTAAAAACCAATACCAATTACCGAATATCTTCGAAATAAACTCCTGGAGGTTTCCCGCCTTCACAATGATTTTTTTTGGATTTTGATTATGAAATTCCATAGTTACCTCCTTGTATAAGTTAACAATACGATCAATACTGAAAGAGCTGAACCAATAATGGTGTAATTCCGCGCCTGTGCAACATCGGTTGAGGCTGCTTTCCCTTTACCCGGCTCCACGTAGATATAGTCATTCTGCTTCAGGTAGAAGTAGGGCGAACTCATAAAATCACTCTTTTTAAGGTTGATACGATATGGTGTTTTTGTTCCGTCAGCATTTTCCCTGATCAACAATACATTTTCTCTTTTACCATAAATAGTAAGGTCACCGGCCATGGATAAGGCATCCAAAATGGTCCCCTTTTCATTCGGCATGATATAGGTACCAGGCTTTAATACTTCCCCGGCAACATTTACCTTGAAATTTGCAAAGCGGACAATAACTGACGGATCTTTATAAAGGCGGTCGGCTGCGGTAAAAATTGCCTGCTTAGCCTCCGAAGTGTTCAAACCTGCCACTTTTATTTTCCCAAGGATAGGAATAGTAATGTTGCCGTCCCTATCTACCAAATAACCTAATGAGGAGGTAGCATTGGATATGGGTGAGTTTAACATGTTAGGCGAAATTGACGTTTGCGGCAAACTGCTGCTGCTCACATTGCCGGCATTCATCATCGTTGAAGCCTGGGGGTCTATTGTTTGCACAACAACGGTCAGAATATCATCGACCTGTATTTTGGGCTCGACATATTCTGCTCTGGCAATTATTCTCAGCCTGCCAGAATCAGGAATATTCTGGAAATAGGTAGTCTTCTTTGTAGAAGAACAGGATGATGAGAGAATCACTAACAAGACAAAAGGCAGGTAAATAAAGAATCTTATTGTGGAAGAATACGCCATAGTTTAAATTATGCTAAGTAACAGTTAACCTGTACGTTTTGTATTAAAATAACAAAATATTCTTAAAAACGATATAAAATTAGTAACAAATAAGCACATTAACTATTTTTTATGTGAATATTTATGATTAAATTATGTTTTTATAACATTGATTTTACATTATTACTCGAATTTTAAACATTTTTATATAAAATATACAATTATTTGTTGATGTTGTTTTAAATAACAACAAATAATTAAGAAAAATCATAAAAAATTAAAATTACTCATGGTTTTTAAGCCAAAATCATCACCACTTGAAATAATTGTGAATTTATTCCAATAAAATATCCAATTCCATTCATTTTAATCATAACTTATTGTTTTGTTTACACTATCTTAAAGTTTAAATGAGTATTTATGGGATTTATCTCATTGTCTCCCGGAAACGATCTTCAATTGAAGACCATTTTCAATTTCCTGGTCGCAACCCGTAGCATCCACTCCAATTACCCAGCACTAATCTTATTTCAGAGCTTTCTATACCCTAAAAGCCACCGTACCAAATCAGGACAATTGATTTTTTTAAGAAATAATTTTGAAATCTCAAAAACCAATCTATCTTTGTAGTGTACTATTATACTAATACACTATGTAGCACATGATTGAAATTGAAAAACTGAGTTTTGGTTATCCACGCAAACCCTTGCTTTTTAAAGACCTTGATCTGACTTTAAAAGAAGGTCATATCTATGGCCTGCTTGGAAAGAACGGCGCGGGTAAATCAACGCTGTTGAAAAATATGACCGGCCTTTCATTTCCTCAAAAGGGGAAATGCCTGTTTAACGGCATCAACGTTGCCAATCGGCCGGTATCTGCACTAGAAGATATTTTCTTTATAGCCGAAGAGTTATTTGTGCCTTCCCTTACCCCCGTTCAGTTTGTTGCCAACACAGCGGGCTTTTACCCAAAATTCAGCCAGAGCGATTTCTACCACTACCTAAAGGCACTTGATGTCGATATTGATGGTGTGATGGATAAGCAATCATTCGGTCAGCAGAAAAAGGCGATGGTAGCTTTTGGCCTTGCTACCAACACCAGCCTGCTCATTATGGACGAGCCTACTAATGGCCTTGATATCCCTTCGAAGGTTCAATTCCGAAAATTGATCGCTTCTGTATTAACAGAAGATCGGTGCATTGTGATCTCCACGCACCAGGTGAGGGACCTTGATAGTTTGATCGATACCCTGCTGGTGTTGCATGAAAGGGAGATCGTGGTAAATCAATCATTGGATGAAATAGTTGAAAAGGTAATTTTTGGCACCTGGCCGGATACTGAAGGCATGCCGGTGATATATGAAGAAGAAGGCATAAAGGGCAAAAACGCTATTCTGGATAATACAACAGGTAAGTACAGTAAGGTAGATATGGAATTGCTGTTTAATGCGATCATCAATGGCAACCAATCACTTTTAAACCTATTAAAAAGATCACATGAATAACATATTCAATATTAACCGGTTCGTCAGGCTGCTTATAAAACACACTGCCGAACACTATAAAAGCTACCTGATGTCGCTTTTGGTATTATTGGGGGTAATGATACTCGGGGGCAGCTTTATTATTTATATGATTGATACGCCGATGGACTCTAATATGCAGCTTGTCCTTTTTGGCATCATTCTGCTATTGGCCGGGACCATGTTTACCAGCACCATATTTACCGATATCGGCGATAAAACCAAAGCGATGACCGCCCTCACCCTGCCCGCCTCGCACTTTGAAAAATTCATGGTTGCATGGCTATACTCTTTTGTAATATTCCTGTTTGTGTACACCAGCTGTTTTTACCTGGTAATGTTGTTTTTGGTTACCATAAAACACTTCCCGGGCTACCACGAAGAGATATTTAATATTTTTCACAGCAGATGGCTTCCAATATCGTTATTGTATGCTTTCCTGCATTCCATTACTTTTTGCGGCGCCATCTTTTTCAAAAAGCTGCATTTTATTAAAACGGCGTTTGTTTTTTTCATCGTACTGGCAATTCTGATTATTGTCAATAAAGTCTTCCTGGACGTTTTGTTGGGAAAGAATGTAATGATGAGCCTCCCTTTTGGCGGTGTAAGATTTGCAGAAAGCAATACGGGTATCAACACTAACGAGAGGCAAGAGCTTATGTTCTATCTGCTTTTAGGCTCATTATCCCTTATTCTCTGGACGGCCTCTTATTTCCGGTTAAAAGAGAAGCAGGTTTAATTAAAGACACAAAATGGAGTTTAGAGATAACGAAGCCATATACCTGCAAATTGCCGCTTATGTAAGCGACAATATATTATTGGATAAATGGCCGGCAGAGCAAAAGATACCATCAGTTCGCGACCTGGCGATCGAGCTTGAAGTGAACCCTAATACAGTGATGCGCTCCTATGAGTTCCTGCAAAACCAGGGGGTGATATACAATAAAAGGGGGCTGGGCTTATTTGTAGCGCCTGATGGATATGATAAAATAAAAACTTACCGGAAAGAGCGTTTTATTCAACAGGATCTGCCGGGCCTTTTCAATACACTTTACCTGCTTGATATTGAGCTTGATGATATAAAGCAATGGTATGAGCGCTTTAAACTGGAGAATTACAAATCAAAATCAGAAGAGAACAATGAAAATAAGTAATAAATTAATATTAGCTGCTTTGCTCTTGCTGGTTATAACACTTGTGCGTTACGATTATTTAGTGAAGTCTGAATTTCTGACAGGCAACTATAAAAACCCATATAAGGATTTCATTCCGTTAAAATTTAAAGATTTTGATACCATCAATCTTAATTCGGTATCAGCTGGGAGTGTGAAGTTTGTACAGGGACCTTTCAGTGTTAAAATGAGCCCCTTTGGCAGCGAATTTATGAGACTGGGCCAGCAAAAGAGGACGCTTAATATCGATGCGGTATTTGAATACGGGTACCAGAATACTCCCGACCCTTATATTTTGATCATTTCATGTCCAAAAATAGCTGCGTTAAATGCCAGCGCACGCTACGGAACCAATGGCAAAATGTATATCGACACCATAGTGCGCGATCTGTGGAATATGCACACGGTGCTGATCGACGGTTTTAAACAGGACAGCCTGAACATTAGCCAGGATTATGGAAGCAGGGTTTTTCTTTCAAATAGCAGTATTGGCTCGCTGAAGGCAGTTACAGGTTTAAGCCCGGCGAGCGGCTCTCAATTAAATCTTTTAAACAATAACCATTTTGGTAGTGTAACCCTGGATATACGCAACAGGAGCACCGTGATCATCGATAACGTGCCAAAAAACAAATTCAATTACCGCCTGGATGATAGCGCAAGGGTAATATTAAATGGCGCTGCACAAAATATTTTTAAGAAACAATGATCTAAATCTTATTAAAATGAAATTAGAAATCAAATCCCTCTCAAAAACCTACTCGAATGGCGTGCACGCTTTAAAGGATGTCTCGCTGACGTTAGAAAATGGCATGTTTGGCCTGTTGGGGCCCAACGGTGCTGGTAAATCGTCTTTGATGCGTACTATCGCTACCCTGCAAGAAGCAGACACAGGAAGTGTATTCCTGGATGAGTTAAATGTCTTAAAAAATAAAACAGAAGTAAGGCAACTATTGGGTTACCTCCCCCAGGAATTCGGTGTGTACCCAAAGATATCCGCCGAGCGCATGCTTGATCACATCGCCCAGCTAAAAGGTGTGGGAAATGCAGGTGAGCGTAAGGACCTGGTGCTTGGATTACTGGAAAAGGTGAATCTTTCTAAGGACCGTAAAAAGCATTTGGGTACCTATTCAGGTGGTATGAAACAACGTTTCGGTATTGCCCAGGCACTCATTGGCGACCCTAAACTGATCATTGTTGACGAGCCTACCGCGGGCCTCGATCCGGCAGAAAGAAACCGGTTTTATAACTTGCTGAGCCAATTGGGTGAAAATACCATAGTGATCTTGTCAACCCATATCGTTGAAGATGTAAGTACGCTTTGTTCCAACTTTGCCATCATTTGCCAGGGTGAAGTATTGTATGCAGGCGATCCGGAAATCGCTGTAAAAGAATTAGATGGTAAAATATATTCTAAAGCCATCAATCAATCGGAGATACAATATTACCGGGATGTATACAATGTGATATCAACGCAACTCAAAAGCGGAAAGCTTCACATAAGAATATTACAGGAAACGGAACCGCAGGATGGTTTCATTTCAAGCACTCCAAATTTAGAAGATGTATACTTCAGTAATATTGCTACACGTGTCGATGTAAATACCATGTAAACCACTAAAAAACAACAACTTATGTTTATTAAAATATTTCTGTTCGAGATCCAGAATAGGGTCCGCAGGCCCGCCGTTTACCTTTATTTTTCAGCTATATTGCTGTTTACTTTATTTGCATTTGCCACAGGATCCTTGCCTTTGGCAGAAAAAGAGCATATCAATTCGCCCTACCTGATCGCATTCTGGAGCGCTGCTATGACGATGATGATGATGCTCGTCAGCTCATCCATAATGGGCACGGCCATTTACCGGGACATCGAATACCAAACCAAAGATTATTACCTCACCTACCCTATTACCAGGTCTGGCTATTTTTGGGGGCGATATTTCGGCTCCTTTATATTCATGATCATACTGGCAACAGCTATCCTGTTAGGAATTTACCTGGGTACCATTATTGGCCCGGCAATCGGCAAAACCAGTCATGAGCAATATGGCCCCAATAAATTGAGCTATTACCTATATCCATTTTTCACCATTGCACTGCCAAATATATTTTTTGCCTCATCACTATTCTATGGCCTGGTAGCCCTAACAAGAAACGTTAAAGTGATCTACTTTGGTGGCATCCTGCTTTTCCTGTTCTATTTTATCGCGCTGTTTTTCCTCGACCACACCACTAATCTTACCGTAATAGGGATAGCCGACCCTTTTGGCCTGAATGGTATAAGATACCAGATGAATAATTCCAGTACCGCCCAGCGCAACACCGATCTGATAATGATGAGCGGCCCACTGGCAATTAATCGCTTATTATGGCCGGGGCTGGGGCTTTTGGTGCTGATTTTCACCTATATCAGGTTCAATTTCGAAAGATTTTTCGCAGGCAAGAGGGACAAAGCTGCGATTGATGATGTTAACAGCAGGGCAAGCCATAAAGCGATCAAAATTCCGGCGGTTAATTTCTCCGGCAAATACGAGCGTCGCACCTTATCAAATTTGATAAAGCTTGAATTAATGAATATCATCCGCGATAATTATTTCTGGATCATTGTGATCACCGGCAGTTTGTTCCTGGGCTTTGTCTTCTGGCTGGGCAGCAATACCTATGGGGTGCCCGATCTGCCCAGAACGGTTGTGTTGTTGGGTATCTTCAATGACGCTTTTCCGTTTTTTATTTTCTTTATCCTCATGTTCTATACCGGTGAAACACTGCAGCGCGACCGCTCGACCCGGTACGCTTTTATCAACGATTCGCTGCCACCGCCAAACTGGGTATTGAGCGGCTCCAAACTCATTTCGTTATTGATCATCGCCACCGGATTATCACTAATTCCACTGGTAATCGGCGCAAGCGTACAATTGATCAAGGGGTATACAGAGCTAAATCTTGCAGCCTATTCAATTTATATATTGCTCATCCTGCTGCCGAAGCTGTTGGAGATCGTGGTATTTTGCTATATCATCAATGTGATCTTTAACAACAAATTTGCCGCGTATGCATTCGGTGTTACCCTGTGGATAGGTATGTTCTTCCTTGATACAACCGGCATATTTAATTATCACCTGCTGCTGTTTTCCTATACGCCAAACACGGGGATATCTGATATGGATGGCATGGGTCACATGGTTGGCCCTGTTAGCTGGTTCAACTTGTACTGGCTGCTGGCTGCCGGTGTGCTGGTTGTTGTTGCCGCGTTGTTTTACAACCGGGGAATCAGTTCGTCTTTCAAGGAAAGGTTACAACTGGTGCCTGAACGCTTCGATCGAAAAACCAAACTATTTACTGCTGCCCTGGTACCGTTATTCCTGCTCGTAGGCGCTTATAACTATTATAACATCAGCTATGTAAATGAATACCTGACGCAAACAGAAAGTGACAATCGCAGCATTATCTATGAAAAAGCGCTTAAAAAGTATCAAAACCTGCCTTTGCCCAAAATCACCAGTATCAAAATGGAGGCTGATCTGTTTCCGGATAAGCAACAGGAATTTGTACATGCCCTGGTCACCATTGTTAATAGAACCGATCAGCCGATATCCAAAATGCTGCTTGATGGCGATGAATTAACCGACTATTCCATCGCGATCGATGGGAAGCCTGTTCCGTTTACTTATCCCCTGTTTTACTCCCGCGGTTTTTTCAGCTGGTTTGGCGCGAAACAGGACACTGCTGAATTCAGGATGTACCAATTTCAAAAACCTTTGGCTCCCGGTGATTCAGCTGTGTTACAAGTTAATTCATCTCTCCTTCACAAGGGTTTTACTAATGGGTTATATGCCGTAAAGATATTGCACAACGGTACCTTTTTTACCGGCGGCCTGCCGGGGCTCGGTTATGATGATGATGACGAGATCAGCAGCCCCTATGTCCGCAAAAAGGCGGGATTGCCCCCTAAGAAGGAGGAAGAAGTTGCCCAGGACGATCCAATTGGGATAAATAACCTAAAAGCGGGTAAGGCAGTTGACTTGCTGCGATTGGATGTCACCGTTAGCACATCGGGCGATCAAACAGCTGTCAGCCAGGGCAACCTGGTAAAGCAATGGAAGGCAAATGGCCGCAACTATTTTCATTATGTGCAGGACAAGCCGGGCATGTATATTCCTTTTTGCATCGTATCAGCAAAATTTGCCGATAAAAAAGACAGTGTTCTGTTAGATCATAAAGTGGGTATTGATATCTATTACCACCCGGATCATAACATGAACGTTGAACGTTTCGTGTCTGGCTACAAGGACGGATTAAAATATTTTAGTACTATTTATGGCACGTATCCTTTTAATAATATAAGGCTTGTTGAAACATCCAATTATGGCCCGCGTGATGCATCAACCACTACGCTGGATACCTATGCAGAATACAACGGCTGGACCGCCAATTTTACCGATCCGAACCAGTTTGACTACCTGTATTTCAATACGGTAAGGAACGTAGCGCAGCAATGGTGGCGTTTCCAGGTGGCGCCCAACAATACGGTGGGCGCACTGGTAATACCAGAAGGCCTGGCCAATTACGATGCGCTGGTGATGGCCGAAAAGAAGTATGGAAAAGCAAACATGCGGTGGACCGTACTGGACCAGCTATGGTATTATCTATTTGTGAGAAGTCGGCTGGAAGATAAAGAACATCCCCTTATCAAAGCCAATGAAGGGTTTGAATGGAGCGGAAAAGCCAGCGTAGCCCTATATGGCTTAAGGGACCTGATTGGTGAAGATAGCCTGAACAACGCCTTGCGCGAGTTTAAGAATGCGTATGCTTTTAAAAACAAGCCACCATTCGCCGGCGCTCCTGATCTGTATCGTTACCTGCAAAAACACGTACCGGATTCCTTGCAATATTACCTGACAGATACCTGGCAAAAGATCACCCTGTACGATAACAAGTTGACTGATGTAAAGGCAGTACCCACCGGGAATAAAAATGAATATAAAGTCACCCTTAAAGTGGATATCAGCAAAGCCTGGATAGATGATAAAGGCAATGATGTACCCGCCAAAAATATGAGTGACTATATTGATATTGGCGTGTTTGCTGCCAACAGCAATAATAAAGACGGGAGGTCAGTGGTAAACCCCATATATCTGAAAAAGTATAAACTCTCCTATGGCCAGCATACCATCAGTGTAATCGTAAAAGGGAAACCTGTTAATGCAGGTATTGATCCTTATGCCAAACTGATAGACCGAAAGCCTAATGATAACATGAAGGATTTTTAAGTAGAAAAATAATTTTAAACTTTATAGTACTATGTTATAAATAGTACTATAAAGTTTTATATCTTTGCCCGACACTTAAATTGTTGGACATGAAAACATATTACCGCCAGTTATTCTTTTGCTGCATTTTTATTGGTGCAATGCACTCTCTGAGCGCCCAGGAAAGTAAAATTGAGAATTTCAGCACCTATCGAGAAACCACGACAAGGATCAATGATTTGATTCATACCAAATTGGATGTGCGCTTTGACTACAAAAAATGTTATCTGTATGGCAAAGAATGGATAACCTTAAAACCTCATTTTTATTCAACTGATAGTCTAGGGCTTGACGCAAAGGGTATGGACATTCATACTATTGCTATCCTGAAGGATGGCAAGCTCATTCCTTTGAAATTTAGTTATGATAGCCTGAGTTTAAATATCAGGCTCAACAGATCATACAACCGGGCCGAAAACTATACCATCTATATTGACTATACAGCTAAACCGAATGAGCGCAAAGGGCTCCGCAAAAATGAAAAGGGATTATATTTTATCAATTCTGATGGTACTGAAAAGAATAAACCTACTGAGATATGGACCGAAGGGGAGCCTGAGAGCTCTTCGGGCTGGTTCCCCACCATTGATAAACCCAATCAGAAAACCACCTCGGAAATCAGCATGACCGTTCCCGCCAAATACGTTACCCTATCTAACGGCCGGCTTTCCTCACAAAGAAAAAATACAGACGGGACCCGCACTGATACCTGGAAAATGGAACTGCCCAATTCTCCTTATCTATTTATGATGGCGGTGGGTGATTTCAAAATCTACAAGGATCAATGGCATGGTAAAGAGGTCAGCTATTACCTCGAGCCCAAATATGCCCCTTACGCAAAGGATATGTTTGGCGATGTTCCTGAAGCAATTGGTTTTTTCTCGAAAATTACGGGGGTTGATTACCCGTGGAACAAATATTCGGCAATTGTGGTGCGCGATTATGTAAGCGGGGCCATGGAAAATACCACGGCTAATGTGTTTGGAAGTCAGAGTACCCACCGGGAATTGTTGGATCAATATTACAACCCTGGTGTTGAACACGAGTTGTTTCACCAATGGTTTGGGGACTATGTAACTTGCGAAAGCTGGAGTAATTTAACACTAAATGAGTCATTTGCAGATCTGGGCGAAATCCTTTGGCTGGAGCATAAATATGGAAAGGACGCAGCCGACGAACATCTTTATAATGGATTACAGGGATACCTGGGAAATCCCGAGAATCATAAAATACCGTTGGTCAACTTTCATTATCAGGCAATTCATGATGCCTTTAATGGGGTAACGTATCAGAAGGGCGGACGTATCTTAAATATGCTGCGCAATTATTTGGGTAATGGTGCTTTCTATAAAGGGCTGAATATCTACCTGACATCAAATGCATTTAAAAGTGCCGAAGCTCAGCAATTACGATTGGCGATGGAAGAAGCCAGCGGGCTTGATCTAAACTGGTTTTTTGATCAATGGTATTATGGGGCTGGTCACCCGGTTTTAGATGTGAGCTATGGATGGGATGAGGCTTCTAAAACAGAAACCGTTTACCTGGCCCAAAAGCAGGATGGCCAAACATTTAAATTACCAATGGCTATAGATATTTATGCTGACGGTAAAACAGAGCGGCATAAAGTTTGGATGAATGAAAAGACCGATACAATTTCGTTCAGGGTATCAGCAAAGCCAGCCCTGGTAAATGTAGATGCAGATAAAGTGCTTGTAGCTCAAAAAAACGAGCATAAAAACCCTGACGAATATGTTTTTCAATACTTCCATGCCCCGTTATATCTCGACCGTTACGAGGCCGTCGAATTTGCTTCGAAGAACCAGGATGATAAGAGCGCTCAAAAAGTAGTAGTTGCAGCTTTAAACGACCGGTTTTCGGGTTTACGCATGAAAGCCCTGCAAACGCTGACTATGAACAAGGAAGATATCAGGAATGCTAATAAGGATTTGAGAGAAGCAGCCCTACCCAAGGTCATTGAACTGGCAAAAACTGATCAGAATACACAGGTAAGGGCATATGCATTAAGGACCCTCGCTGCCTTAAAAGACCCGATGAATATGGATGTATTCAAAAAAGCTTTGACGAGCCCATCGTATGAAGTTGAGGCATCCGCTCTTTACGGAATAAATGAAATTGACCCTGCCGTCGCTGTTAAATATGCGGAAGGTTTTGAAGGCGACAACCTGGGAAACCTGACCCAAGCGATTGTCCGCGTGTATGCAACTACTGGAGGTGATGCCAAATGGCCTTATGTTTATCAACGCTATGTGAATGGAACATTACAGGAACAAATTCACCTGACCGAAAAATTTTCGGGCATGATCGGGGGCCTGAAAAATCCGGACTATGTGCACCAGGGAATTGAGGAGCTAAGGTTTATGGGTATAAAGTATAAAAAAGATGGGGCGGCTCCTTATATTATAAAATACCTAAATTCGACTAAGGAGGCACGAAATAAATTGAATGATCAGAAATCTTTACAGGATATCGCAGACGCGATTCAGCAGATTAATGATGCGAAATAATAGGATCATCAATTACCTGCCCGCTTTTACTCGCCAGCCAGCCTGTATGTATTTGCCAGCAGTCATGAAGTGCGGAGATCCCGCGTAAGGGATTGGAAGGGTTCCAGCCGCGACGAAGGAGGGGCCGGAGCGACAGCGTAGCCCCGCAAAGCCCGGCCCGCGACCACATCGGGGAAACGCCCAAGAGGAAGTTATTACAAACAGCTTTGTTTTGCTTGATCGCACTTGTGGCAAATTGCCTGGCACATATCCTTGTATACCAATATTTTCAAAGCAGGCCATACGTTTTCGGCGATAACTTTATACCCATCTGATGATGGGTGCAGGCCATCGCCCAGGTTAAGCCGCTCTTTGCCGGCGACCCCTTCGAGGAAGAAGGGAACGAAGGTCATACGGTATTGTTCCGCCAGTTTCTGGTACATCGACCGGAACTTTTCGGCCGCGGCACCGGGTATGAATGGCGGCAGACGCATGCCCATGAGCGCCATACCGGCATTGGGATATTTTTCGCGTACGCGTTCGATAATAGCCTGCAGATTGGTTTGTGTATTGGCAGGCGGTATCTGGCGAAGAAAATCGTTGATACCCAATTCCAATACAAACAGGCTTATAGGTTCTGTCAACCAGCGATCGAGCCGGCGCAGGCCACGCGAAGAAGTATCACCATTGAGCCCGGCATTAATGACGCGGTAAGGGAGCTTGAGGGTATTTATTTTTTGGCGGATAAGCGCCGGGTAAGATTCGTTTTCGGGATCATTAAGCCCGTAGCCTGCGGTGAGGCTGTCACCGAAGAAAAGTATATTCTGCATTATTTTAACAAATTAACAATAAGGCCCCGACAGGAGCCTTTTCTACTATGAACTATTAATTGAATTATTATTGGGTGAGGTTTACGCCCTGGTGATCTTTGTTGGATAAGGTATTCTTCATATCGGTTTCAGTAATTTAACAATATAGCAAAAGTAATGAGGTGGGTTTCCCCTAATACCGGAGTTATTCCCTATTTAGTGTACGGGGATTACCTATTTTGCATCTGTGCGAAAAGTATCATCACATTACCACTTTTACCTTAACCTGCCCGTTTGACAAAGTGCGAATGATCAGCTTTTCGGCGGTTGGATATATAGCCTTGATATCGAGGTCTTGTATAGCTACGTCCGAGTGGATGCCGTTGCCATAGTCGCGGCTGAGTTCTTTTTGCAGGCGGATTTTGTTATCAGCCAGGAATTTGGTGAAGTTATAGGTGGCCCGTTGACGGATCACATCGGTTATTTTGCCGTTGAACATCCACTTGGCGGCTTTTAGCATCCAGGCTTTTGTTTGCAGGTCGAAGCTCAGGTCGGGGAAGGA
>Ga0207671_10004639_pt1 | contig 13019 bp, 8 predicted proteins | sample KBSC24metaG_FD_184352 | JGI IMG/M metagenome (GOLD analysis project Ga0207671, IMG submission 184352) | Corn rhizosphere microbial communities from Kellogg Biological Station, Michigan, USA - KBS C2-4 metaG (SPAdes) (version 2) | ecosystem: Host-associated > Plants > Roots > Rhizosphere > Soil... | reverse complement strand
ATTGAGCAGAAATTTGAATTTATTATATATATATATTCGCTATATTTCTTTACCTTCAACCTCCCTTTTCTCAACTACTTAAAATAGCCTGTCCGGCACGGAGTGCTCCCTACATTTATCTCAGGCGAACTGAGCGGTAGCCATTAAACAAAACGGCGTCACAACCATGCGCGAACCCGACAAGCAAAATGAACTGACTTTTCAACTCATTGTTGAATCGGCTCCCAATGCCATCATACTTGTCAACAAAGAGGGGCAAATTGCCTTTATCAATAAGCAGACAGAATTGCTGTTTGGTTATAGCCGCAGCGAGTTGATAGGACAATCAATTGAAGTTATCATCCCTGAGCGGTATAGGAAAGACCATCCGGGATTTCGCAACCTGTTCTTCACTTCTCCCCATGCCCGGGCCATGGGCGCTGGGAGAGAGCTCTTTGCCCTGAGAAAGGATGGCGCGGAGTTCCCGGTCGAGATCGGCCTGAATCCCCTGGTAACCGTTGAAGGGACCCTGGTGCTCGCGTCTATTATTGACATTACCGAAAGAAAACGGGCCGAAGACCGTTTCAGGCTGGTAGTTGAATCCGCTCCGAACGCTATGGTTTTGATCAACGAGCAGGGCAAGACGACTTTGGTTAACGGCCAGGCGGAAAAGATCTTCGGTTACACAAGGGAACAACTGATAGGCATTGAAATAAAGGCCATTATCCCTTCCATTATGAAAGATAACTTGCCTGTATCGGCCGTCAAAGTCCAAAATTGTCTCGCCCTACGTAAAGATGGGTCCGTCTTTCCGGTTGAAATAGGGTTTCACCCGATCGATAACACCGGAAGGAGCCTGGTGTTGGCGATCATAATAGACCTTACTGAACGAAAGATCCAGGAATCGAACCGGCTGAAGAGTGAGTTTCTCGCCAACATGTCTCATGAGCTTAGGACCCCGATGAACGCCATTATCGGGTTTTCCGAGATCCTTATCGACAAAAAAGTAGGGGAATTGAACGCAAAGCAATTCGAATATCTCAACGATATCTATGCCAGCGGTACGCATTTACTGCGGCTGATCAACGACGTGCTCGATCTTTCGAAGATCGAGGCAGGAAAGATCGAATTGATCATAGAATCGTTTGAGCTTTCGGAAGTGATCGCAGAGATCGTCAAGATCCTTAAACCAAGCGCGGATAAAAAGGGTATTGGCATCACACAACGGCTGTCGGACGAAGTCAATACGATCAGTATCGATAAGAACAAGTTCAAGCAAATTCTCTACAACCTGTTGTCAAATGCGATAAAATTCAGCGATAATGGAACAGTTATTATTGAAACGAGGCCGCGGGGACCGGATTGCTTCCAAATGAAAGTGACAGACACCGGCATTGGCATCGGTCACACCGACATGAATAAGCTATTCACACCCTTTATGCAACTCGATTCCGGTACGACACGCAAACAGGAAGGATCCGGCCTGGGTCTGGCACTTACAAAAAAGATAGTGGAGCTCCATAACGGACAAATTATGGTGGAAAGTGAAGTCGACGAAGGCAGCACATTTATCGTCACATTACCCAGGTTTTTCTCAGGAAATTAAATTACTGAACAGTGTCTGCTTTTACGGTAAATCCTTTCCGTTTCATTTCTCCCCATGATTTCTTCTTTTTTAATAGATCAACATATCCACGGATGGCAGACCAGATTATGAAAGGATGAAATAGCAATGGTTCCAGTAATGCAGCCAGAATAAGTTTTCTTATATCCCCCTTCTTTTTATATTGATTATAAGAGAATGCTTCCATAAAAATGGCAAGGATAGAAAAGACAAAGCCCAGTGTAATAATAAATCCCAAAAGGATAAAAAAGAACCACCAGTCGACCATTCCAATAATCGCAAGCAGCAGGAATATGGCCATTCCGAGAAATTCTATGACTGGACCGATAAATTCGAAGAAGAACCAGTAAGGATAGCTGATCATGCCAAGCAAACCGTACCGGGGATTAAAAAACATCCTCCGGTGCAGTTTCAACGTTTCAAATGTACCTCTTGCCCACCGGTTGCGCTGGCGTCCCAGCATCTTATAGGTTTCAGGTACCTCTGTCCAGCATAGAGGATCGGGAATATAAGTTACTTTATAAGGCAATTTTGATTCCTCCATATACCGGCGCATCCGGACCAGTAGTTCCATGTCTTCCCCAACCGTCCGGGTGCTGTATCCACCTGCTTTTATTACAATATCCCTGTCGAAAGCGCCGAACGCTCCGGAAATAATTAGCAGGCCGTTCAGCCGGCTCCAGGCCATGCGTCCCAACAAGAAGGAACGAATGTATTCCAATACCTGTACCCTCGGCAGAAATTTTCCCGGAAGGTTTATGTCGAGCAGACGTCCATTTTCTATAATGCAGGAGTTGGCGATCCTCACCACGCCTCCTGCGGCAATAACGGTGTTCTCCCCTTCTTCCTGGAAGGGTTTAATCAGCCTTATCAGCGCATCCTGCTCCAGGATACAATCCACGTCGATGCAAACAAGATATCGGCCTTCCGAAACATTTATACCTGCATTCAGCGCATCCGACTTCCCGCCATTGTCTTTATCTATGACCAACAACTTGTGGTAGACGGGGTTGCGGCTTTTATATATCCCTTTTATCCGCCGGGTGATCAAGTGCTGATCGTATAAGCAGACAGCAGGCGCAAGCTCGTAAGTATCTATCAGCCGTTGCATGGAATCATCCGTACTACCGTCGTTGATAACGATTATTTCCAGGTGATTGTAATAAATACTCAACAGTGAACGTACGTTCTGTATAATGGTAAGGCCTTCATTGTAGGCGGGAGCCAATACGCTCACGGAAGGAGCCGATGGGGAAGATGCCAGGATGTTATGGTCGGTAAAACTGTTTTTTTGCAAATGATGCCTGGTCGCTCCAATAGAATAAATGCCAATAAATAGATAAAAACTCAACGTTATCAGTGAGTAAACGAATACGATCCAGGTGATGAAATGATATAGAATATGGTATCCCATTTTTTACCATGCCCGTGCAAAATCCACTCTTTTCCTGTCTAATATATCACTTTGTTGGATAATATGGAGCCATTTCAAGCATTCAATGCTGGTAATCCGGTCTTCCCCGGCATATTTCTGCATGATCATATGAAGATCTTCCTTAGTGCCGATCTTTTGCAAAACCCTGATAATGCATTCCCGTACTTTTTCGCTGCAACCGGCGTAATGGGCTACCAAAACCTTAACCGCCGAAGCGTTGTCAATTGCGCCCAAACATTGAACTGCCTGCATGTTAATGGCCTGGCTCTTATGAGAAAGACACCGGACCACGGCTTCAAAATGAATGGCATCCCATTGCTCTTTTACCAATTTAAGGGCGAACGATACCACCGAATCGTTCGAGGATTTCAGCCAGCTATTGATGGGTGTGTTCTTCGTCTCCCGGTGATTAGAGAGCAGCTGCAATAGTTGCAATTGCTGCCATTCGACTAACGGATAATTGATAAAATCCAGGAATTGCAACCCGTCGAATCCCCAACACTGCACCAGACCCGTTTGTGCTTCCATGCGAACGTACTGGTTAGAATGGTTCACGAAATGATGGACCTTTTCCAAATGTTGCTCTTGCTTCATTTCAGTCAATTCCTGTATCCCTTTGGCGACTATATGCCAACGACGGCTCTGCAATTTCTTAAGGGATAACTGGTCGAGTCGCAATTGTACGTACAGCTGTTCAAGATTGATTGCAGCCGAACCTTTGAGTTTTTTTCTCATTGCCGTCAGTTCATTTAACACTACATGGAGCGCGGCCTTTTCGCTGAGCAGGATCTGAATATCGGCAGGTACCGAAATTTCTTCCTGTTTTCCTGAAGGTTTCGTTTCTTCCAATATAATTTCCGCCAGCCAATCCGAAAGTTGATCCGCTAACCTTTTATTCCGCTGTAATACATGCTTTTTACGCCCTATCATGCCAATTATGCAAAGAACAAGGCATAAAATAATTATGACAAAAGCGGCAGTCAGGTAGATCAGCAAATATGGATCGACTGAATACATGTACTTTTTATTTATGCCGTCACCATCAATCGTCTTACTCTCATGGAAAGCTCTAGCGGGTTAAAGGGCTTTAAGATATAGTCGTCTGCGCCGAGCTTAAAGGCTTCAATCACAACATTTTCCTGGCCCATTGCGGATAGTACGATGACCGGTATCTTTTTTTGTCTCTTTTTTGCAATAGTAAGCAATTCTATTCCGGAAAGGAACGGCATCATGATATCAGTAACGATTATATCCGGACTGGACGCCAGCAATACTTCCATCGCCTGTTGGCCATTGGATGCCGTCAGCACTTCGTGGCCGTCCTTAGAAAGTCGAAGGGCCAGCGTTTTTAACATCAAAGGTTCGTCTTCCGCGATTAGTATTTTCATAAACAATGGAGTTCATTTTGGTGATAAAAGACTCTTTTTTATTTCCTGCTCCAACAAAGCTTCCTGACCCCGAAACCACTCCTCCAGGAATTTCACGGTTTCAACGATCTTATGGTAATCCTTTTGGAAGGAAAGCTGTTCGATCTCATTCAATTGCCCGATGAGATAGGTCATTTGCAAAAGGCCGGCGCTGGTTTTTAATTGGTGAGCCCTGCCAAATACTTCTTCCCACTGCTCGCATATGCTTGACAATCTGATCTCTTCAAGTACGATAGGTACATTGGTGAGAAACCCAATTAGTATTTCAGCGACAAATCCTGGCTCCTGGAGCTCAACCAGGCCGGAAAGGTCATATAATTTATCGCAGGTCTGGTCACATGTATCCTGGCAGCTCCCGGACGGATCCGTACCCTCATCATCCAGGAATTCCTGCAATACCTTAAGAAGTGCGCCCGGCGGGAAAGGCTTGGCCAAAAAGCCGTCCATTCCACATTCTATGCATTTTCTCCGATCGCTGTCCAGGCCCGAGGCCGTCATACCGATGATCGGAATAGCGCTTTTTAATTGGTCATGTAAATAAAGAGTAGCCTGCAAACCGTTGAGTTCCGGCATTCGCAGATCCATAATGATCAGGTCGAGGTGCGTACCATGCTCGACCCGTTGGATCAATTCCCTGCCGCTGGTGACTATTTCGGGTTCTATACCGAAGCGGCTCAACTGCAGGCAAAGCACCTTCTGGTTCATCCTGTTATCTTCCGCCACTACGACTCTTTTGTTCGTAAAAATCGGGTCGTTACCGGGTTGAGATTGTTTTTTCATAAGCGTATGCTTCTTTTAACGGGCCCTCAATTTTGAAATTATCGGCGGATAAGCTATACCGGCTGAATTATATGGTTCTATGTACTTTTTACTGAATTTATTTTTTTTATATATATTCTTTTTAGTACCTTACTTATGTCTATTCTACAATTAGTTTCCTTCAAGACCTGCAATCATTTCTGCCGCAAATAAGGCCCTGGTATATAGTAGTTCCGGTGAATTGCCGGAAGCTAATGTTCACCTATTAATGCCCTTTATCAATGGGAACGAAATTATTCGACAACAAAATTGTCGGCAATGCTGAGCAGGCGCTGGATTTCATCGGCAACATCCTCGAATCGTCAACGGAATATTCGATCATCGGCAAAGACCTGGAAGGGAATATACAGCTATGGAACGAAGGTGCCCGGCTGCTTTATGGTTACGAACCGGAGGAAGTGATCGGCAAAATGAATTCATCCATCCTGCATACTCCCGAGGACGTGAAAGCTGGTTTACCAAAACAAATCCTCGGGGAGGCGTTGAACAGTGGTAAATGGGAAGGCACGCTGAACAGAGTGCGTAAGAACAAGGACCGGTTTACTGCGCGTGTTGTCATCACTCCCCGGAGAGACTCGGAGGGCAAAGACATCGGGTTCCTGCTGATCTCAAAAGATATTTCCGCGGAGATCAAGCTGACGGAGGAGCTCAAAGCAACCCAGTTATACACGAGGTCCCTTATCGAATCGAATATCGATGCGTTGATGACCACCGACCCGCTTGGTATCATAACGGATGTGAACAGGCAGATGGAACTCCTCACCGGCTATACCCGTGGGGAACTTATCGGCATGCCCTTTAAAACCTATTTTACCGAACCTAAACACGCGGAAGAAGGAATTAAGCTGGTACTGAAGGAGGGTAAAGTAACAAACTATGAACTAACCGCCCGAAGCAAGGAAGGTAAAATGACGCTGGTGTCATATAATGCCTCGACTTTTCGGGACGCGCACGACAAACTGCTGGGTGTGTTTGCAGCAGCGCGGGATATTACAGAGCAAAAGAAGCTGGAGCAGCAGCTGCGTGAATCGCAGGCCTATAACCGCGGGTTGATCGAAGCGTCTGTAGATGCACTCGTAACCGTCGATCTCAATGGCCTGGTGAGCGATGTAAATGCGCGGATGTGCCAGATGTCGGAGTATAGCCGGGATGAACTGATAGGAACTCCCTTCATAGACTATTTCAACGATTCGGAAAAGGCCGAAAACGGGGTGAAAGAGACCTTTGACAAAGGAGAGGTGACCAACTATGTACTGACCCTTCTTACCAAACGCAGCAGCCTGATACGTGTTTCATTCAACGCAACGGTATTCCGGGACAATTTCGGGGAGGTCCGTGGGATTTTCGCGTCCGCCCGGGATATTACGCACCAGGAACAGCTGCAGTCGCAATTGGCTGAAGAAAGGACTTACAACCGGGGGTTGATAGAAGCGTCGTTGGACGGACTGATCACCGTGGACCCAATGTTGAACATCACAGACGTCAATGACACGATGTGCAGAATGGCCGGCTTCAGTAGGGAACAGCTGATCGGTACACCCTTTACCAAGTATTTTACCGATGGGAAGCGGGCGGCCGAAGGGGTTCGCTTAACCCTGGACAAGGGCGCGGTGACGAATTACGAACTTACGCTGCTGAGCATATCGGGCCAGGAAAAGCTCGTGTCGTTTAACGCCGCAATATTCAGTGACGAAACAGCAAAGGTGCGTGGCATTTTTGCCAGCGCCCGGGATATCACCGAGCAGGCCAGGCTTCAATCCCAATTAGGTGATGAGAGGACGTACAACCGGGCGCTGATCGAAGCTTCGGTCGACGGCCTGGTCACGGTAGATGGAAATATGGTTATCACGGATGTCAATGACACAATGTGTAAGATGGCCGGAAGGAGCCGCAAGCAGCTGATCAATTCCTCCTTCCCGGCTTATTTCAAAGAACAAGGTCTCGCCGAGGAAGGTGTAAAACTTACCTTTAACCAGGGAGCCGTAACCAACTATGTGCTGACGCTCGTGTCCACTGAAGGCAAGGAGGTGCCTGTATCTTTTAATGCGGCGGTATTTCGCGACAACACGGGAACCGTAAGGGGAATATTTGCATCCGCAAGGGATATCACCGCTCAGAAACAACTCGAAGAAAAACTCCAGGCCTCTCAATTTTACACCCGGTCGCTGATCGAATCCAACAAAGATGCCCTTATGACCACCGACTCCCTGGGGATCATCACGGACGTCAACAAGCAAATGGAACAACTTACGGGACTTAGGAGCGATGCGCTAATCGGAACTCCGTTCAAAGGATACTTCACCGATCCCCAGTTAGCCGAAGAAGGGGTCAAACAAGTGCTACGGGATGGATCGGTCACCAATTATGAGCTGACCGCTATCAGCAAGGAAGGGAAAGAAACTACGGTCTCGTATAATGCCGTAACCTTCACGGACCGGGACAACAAATTACAGGGTGTCTTTGCGGCAGCCCGTGACATTACCGAACAAAAAAAGCTGGAACAACAGCTGCGCGAGTCCCAGGCCTATAACCGTGGATTGATCGAAGCATCGGTTGATGGGTTGATCACGGTCGACCCGCTGGGCGTTATTTCGGACGTAAACGACAGGATGTGCCAGATGACGGGATATGCGCGGAGTGAATTGGTGGGAACCCCGTTCGGGGATTATTTCACAGAGCCCGATCGTGCGAAGGACGGGGTAAAAGAGACATTTGACAAAGGGGTAGTGACAGAATATTCCCTCACCCTCGTTTCCCGGACCAGGCGCTTTTTACAGGTATCTTTCAATGCTTCCGTTTTCCGGGACGCCTCATCCAATATTCGCGGCATTTTTGCCTCAGCCAGGGACATCACCGACCGCGTAAGGCTTGAAGAACAATTACGCGAATCCCAGGCCTATAACCGGGGATTGATCGAAGCATCTGTCGACGGATTGATCACGGTAGATCCCGAGGGGTTTATTTCCGATGTGAATGAACAGATGTGCCGGATGACAGGTTACGTACGGGAAGACCTTATCGGCACGCTCTTTAAAAAATACTTTACACAGCCGGATTGGGCAGATAGGGGCGTGAAAAAGACCTTTGCCGAGGGATTCGTAACAAATTACGAGCTGGTTCTCAGGACGAAAGCCGGGCATAAAACCATCGTATCTTTCAACGCGTCGGTATTCAAGAATTCAGATGGCAAGATCCAGGGAATATTTGCATCAGCAAGGGACATTTCAGAACAATCCAGGCTGCAAACGCAATTGGTGGAGCAGCAGGCATACAACCGCTCGCTCATTGAAGCATCGGCGGATGCCCAATTCGCTATTGCTCCCGATGGGATCATAACGGACGTAAACGAAGAAGCAACCCGCCTGACGGGGTATTCAAAGAAACACCTGATCAATTCCCGTTTTTCCCAATATTTTACGGATCCTGCTATGGCCACTACGGGGGTAAAGAAAACCTTTGAGGAAAAGCGGGTGCTCAGCTATGAATTGATCCTTATTACAAGACAAGGCAGGAAAACGTCCGTCAGCTTTAATGCAGGCGTATTCAACGACGCACAGGGAACTGCTTTGGGCATCCTGGCTGCAGCCAGGGATAATACGGAACAAAAAAAGCTGGAATTGCAGTTGCGCGAGCAACAGTTCTATACCCGGTCGCTCATCGAATCGAATATCGATGCCTTGATGACCACGGATCCGCTGGGCATCATTACGGACGTGAACGAACAAATGGAAAAGCTTACGGGATTCACGCGGGAGGAATTGATCGGCTCTCCATTCAAATCCTATTTCACGGATCCGGACCGGGCAGAGGATGGCATTCGATTGGTCCTGAAAGAAGCCAAGGTGACCAATTACGAGCTGACGGCGCAAAACAACAATGGCGTAAAGACCGTGGTGTCCTATAACGCAACCACTTTCTACGACCGGGAGGGTAAATTGCAGGGCGTATTTGCAGCGGCAAGGGATGTCACCGACCGCAAGCAGTTTGAAGAGACATTGCAGGAGGCAAACCGGCTGAAAAGCGAGTTCCTGGCCAATATGTCCCATGAGCTACGGACTCCCCTCAACGGGATTATTGGGTTCTCGGAGTTCCTGGTTGACAGGAAAGCAGGCGATATTACAGCCAAGCAGGAAGAATACCTCACCGATATCCTGAATAGCGGAATGCATCTTTTGCAGCTGATCAACGATGTTCTCGATTTGGCAAAGGTAGAAGCTGGAAAAATGGAGCTGAATACCGAGACCTTTTCTGTCAAAAACGCCATCGACGAAGTCTGCTCCGTCGTAAATGGCATCGCCGAAAAGAAAAGCATCAAGATCGCGATCAACGTAGCGCCGGATATCAGCGAAATCAACATTGACAAACATAAGTTCAAACAAATACTCTACAACCTGCTTTCGAACGCTGTAAAGTTCACTCATGACGGCGGCAAGGTCGGGATCATAGCGGAACCAGAAGGGCGATCGGGTATTTCCATAAAGGTAAAGGACACCGGCATCGGCATGAGCAAGAAGGGAATGGATATGCTTTTCACTCCATTCGTTCAATTGGATTCGAGCATCTCCAGGAAACATGAAGGGACGGGTCTTGGCCTGGCGCTGACAAAAAAATTCGTGGAATTGCACAACGGCAGGCTGACAGTGGAAAGCGAGGTCAAAAAAGGCAGCACTTTTACGGTCTATTTACCGAAATATGCATCCATTAACTAATCTGATTGTCAATGACAACATTGATTGTTGAAGACAATGAAATGGCAGGCAAGCTGCTGGCGATCCAGCTCGAATCGGAAGGATTTGACACCATCGTCGCCTGCGATGGCCAGAAAGCATTGCATATTCTGGATTCCGCGAAAATTGATTGTGTAGTTTCCGACCTGATGATGCCCAATATCGACGGATACAGGCTTATCTATAAGATCAGACGGGATGTTCGGCTAAAGGACCTGCCCTTTATCATGTATTCGGCCGGTACGATGTCCGCCGACGACGAAGAATTCATTTTCCGGCTTGGTGTGAATAAATTCGTCAGAAAAACCGGCAATGCAAAGAGCATTGCCGACGCGGTTAACCATTTACTGATAAATCCCGGGGATGGCTCACCGCGAAAGGGGACCGAAGCCGCCCACGACCAATGGGTAATTGAGAAGTACAATAACCTACTGGTCGACAAATTGGAAGATAAGATCATGGAGCTTGAGTCGGCGAACAAGGAACTGGAGGCGTTTTCATACTCGATATCGCATGACCTTCGCGCGCCCCTTCGCGCTTTGTCGGGTTATGCCTGCATCCTCCAGGATGAATATGACAAAATGCTCGACGATGAAGGGAAAAGACTAATAAATAAGATTGGCGATAATGCAATTAGAATGGGTACACTTATAGATAGCTTACTTGGGTTTTCGAGGCTGGGGAAAGCGAGCGTCCGTAAAACCAGGGTAGATATGAAGGCCGTTGTAGAAGACATCCTGGCAGACATAGGCGTGAAAGCCAACGGCCCCTCAATATTCGAAATTGGAGAATTGCGATCTGTATATGCGGACAAAACATTGATAAAACAAGTGTTTTTTAACCTTATGACAAATGCTGTCAAATTTTCTGCCGGGAAAGAATCGCCCATGATCCGCATCGCTTCGGAAGACATGGGAAACGAAATAATTTATCACGTAAAGGATAACGGATGCGGTTTCAATAAAATTTATATTGATAAATTGTTCAAGGTCTTTCAACGTTTACATGCGGCCGACGAGTTTGAGGGCGTAGGGGTCGGCCTTGCCCTCGTGAAAAGAATTGTCCTTAAACATGGCGGGAACGTCTGGGCAGAAGGGAATGTAGGCGAAGGGGCGATTTTCTATTTCAGCCTGCCGAAGGAGGCCTAAGACCGGACTTATAGTATTCATCGATAACAGATACACAATCAGAAATCATGGAGCCGCGGATATTGATCGTAGATGATAATCCCACGAACCTGAAGCTCGCCAGCGACCTGTTGGAATTGGAGGGAATGGACGTCAAGCGTGCAGTGGATGCCGAGTCGGCGCTTGAAATTGCACGGAATATCCACCCCGACCTGATCCTGATGGATGTAGCCCTGCCGGGAATGGACGGCCTGACGCTTACGGGAATCCTGAAAAGGGCGAGTGAAACAAAGGATATCGTAATCGTCGCACTGACTTCTTTCGCAATGAAAGGCGACCAAGATAAGGTGATGGCGGCGGGATGTGACGGTTATATCACCAAACCCATCGACACCCGGAAATTCAAGGAACAGGTCATTCAATACCTTCGTAAAGATGAATAAGCGGAAAATATTATTGGTTGACGATGATGAAAAGCTGTTAAAGCTGGGTCAGGCGATCTTCGAGTCGGGCGGGTATGATGTCATCCAGGCAGGCAACGGTAAAGAAGCAATAGACGCCATGAATGAGGCCCGGGTTGAATTGGTCGTGACCGATATATTGATGCCCAGCCTGGACGGATATTTGCTCTGCTACTACATCAGGACCAACGCAAAAATAGCGGATATCCCGGTGATCGTATACACGTCGACCTATACGTCGAAGAGCGATGAGAACTTTGCATTCGAGATCGGGGCAGACATGTTTATCCGCAAACCCGCCAGCATGCTGGTGCTGTTATCGGCTGCCAAAGAGCTTATTTCAATCCCCCGGAGAAAGATTTACAGACCGTCACCCACGCCGGAAGCATTCGATGTGGTGTACAAATACAATACCCGGCTGACGGAAAAGCTGGAGCACAGGAGTTCTGATCTCCAGGAGGCAAGGGAGACACTAAAGAAAAAGCATTATCGTTTCCAGGAACTTTTTGAAGGCGCCCCTCATGCCATGCTGGTTCTTGATCTGAATTCCGGCCTCTTTATCAAATGCAACGACAATGCTTTGAATTTATTGAAATTTAGCGGTGAAACGTTGATGAGAAAAAGCCTTGCCGACATTTGTCCGCAGATATATGCCGATGGTTCCCTTTCGAGAGAAAGGATCAACAACATTTTCAGGAAAGTGACGAACGGCGAAAAGCCGGTGTTCGAATGGGCCATCCAGGATGCGGAGGGAAATGAGATCCTGTGTGAAGTACGATTGGCATCACTGACCGGTTTTGACGGGCCACAGATAATTGCCAGCTTTATAGACATTACCGAGCGGAAAGAAGCAGACGCGGTGCGGGAGAAAATGACAGCAGATATCGTCCACCGTAATAAAGAATTGGAGCAATTTGCTTATATTACCTCACACAACCTGCGTGCGCCGGTTGCAAACATCATTGGCATCCTGGATCTGATGGCGATAAATGAGCCAAAAAAGGAGATCGCAGCGGAAATGAGATCCGCACTCTTGACGTCAGTAAGAAAACTTGACAGTATCATCAAAGATCTAAACGATGTCCTGCAAATAAAAAATACGCTTGATGAGAAAAAGGAAGCAGTGCGCTTTTCCGAAATCCTTGAAGATATTAAAATAAGCATCGCAGACACGATCCGCAATGACGACGTACATATCCAGGGCGATTTTTCCGAAGTTGATTCGATCTTTACAATAAAGAGTTATCTCTACAGCATCTTTTTTAATCTCATTTCAAACAGTATCAAATACAGGCAGCCGGGCCTGCCTCCCAACATCGAGATCAAAAGTACTTTGTCTGCCGACAGGACAAGGCTTTTCTTTAAAGACAATGGTCTTGGAATGGACCTGGAAAAAGGGCAGAGTCAGGTATTCAGGCTG
>Ga0207671_10004633_pt1 | contig 13032 bp, 13 predicted proteins | sample KBSC24metaG_FD_184352 | JGI IMG/M metagenome (GOLD analysis project Ga0207671, IMG submission 184352) | Corn rhizosphere microbial communities from Kellogg Biological Station, Michigan, USA - KBS C2-4 metaG (SPAdes) (version 2) | ecosystem: Host-associated > Plants > Roots > Rhizosphere > Soil... | reverse complement strand
AACAGCGAGGGTAATGAAGTAGCCAAATGGCTTAACCAGCATGGCGTAGCCGCTTTTGTATTAAAATACAGACTAACACAAAGCCTGACTGACGACCCGATGAAAGAGCTCGCAACAAATATGGCAAAAAAGGATTTTGAACAAAAAATAAGTAAAATAATCCCTTTATGTATTGCTGATGCAAGGCAAGCCATAACTTATGTTCGTGAGCATGCTGCCGAATATAGTGTATCGCCATCGCGCATTGGCATCATGGGTTTCTCGGCGGGAGGCACTTTGGCCGCGGCAACAGCATATAAATATACACCTGCTAACCGGCCTGATTTTGTAGCACCAATTTACCCTTATTTCCCTCCGACGTTACAATCCGCTATTCCAGAAGACGCACCACCCCTATTCCTGACCGCGGCTACAGACGATGACCTGAACCTCGCCCCTCATAGTGTCGATCTGTATTCCAAATGGTTGGCTTCAAAGCACAGTGCCGAGCTGCATTTGTATGCCAAAGGGAGCCATGGTTTTGGCATGCGTAAACAAAACATCCCCACAGATACCTGGATAGAACGCTTTAACGACTGGCTGGGTTTGAAAGGCTTTTTAAAACCGATAGATCCAAAGGCCAAATCGCCACAGGAAAAACAAGAACAGGCAGAGGCCAATCATAAAAAATATGACGACCAGTTGCATAAAGACTGGGCCAACATTAAACGCTATACCGCCGATAACGACAAAGTAAAGGCACAAGAAGCTAACCCTAAAAGCGTGGTTTACATGGGCGATTCGATCACCGATTTCTGGATAAATAACGACCCGACATTTTTTGCAGGTAAGTCTTGGTATGACCGTGGTATCAGCGGACAAACTACTACCCAGATGCTGGTACGTTTCCGTGATGATGTGATCAACCTAAAACCTGGTGTGGTAGTGATACTGGCAGGCATCAATGATATTGCCGAAAACAATGGCCCTATCAAATTAGAAGATGTGTTTGGCAATATACAATCCATGGCTCTACTGGCTAAAGCGGCTGGTATTAAGGTAGTCCTGTCTTCAGTATTACCAGCATTTGATTTTCCATGGCGCCCGGGGATGGAGCCTGCCGAAAAAGTAGTACGCCTGAATGCCATGATCAAAGATTTTGCCGACAAAAACCATATGGTGTATCTTGATTATTTTTCGGCTATGGCCGATGAACGCAAGGGCTTGCCCAAATCATTATCAGGTGATGGCGTACATCCCAACCTGGCCGGTTACAAAGCAATGGAGCCCCTAGCCGAAAAAGCGATTGCCGAGGCTTTAAAACGCAAATAAGAGGAATTAATTTACCTCCCTCCTGAAGATGAGGGAGGTAAATTAACCCAATCATATCAAAACGATAATGCTATTTATATAAATTTGCGCATATCGTTACCTATGAAAAAATTCATTCTCTTTATTGCAGTCTTTTCCCAAGCTGTAATAGCATTTGGCCAGGCAGATACGGTTCAGAAAATTACTCCCGACCGCGAAAACAGCGTCAAACAGCAAAATAAGCCTTACGTCATTCTTATTTCGGCTGATGGTTTTAGGTATGATTACGCTAAAAAATACCAGGCTGCTCACCTGCTTGCTTTAAGCAAAGGAGGTGTTAGTGCCGCATCTATGGTTCCTTCTTATCCATCCGTTACCTTTCCCAATCACTACGCTTTGGTTAGTGGCTTGTATCCCTCCCATTCAGGTTTGGTAAACAACGCTTTTTATGACCGTAACCGTCATGATTCCTATTACATGGGCGCCAAAGCCAAAGTAGCTGATGGTTCCTGGTATTATGGCTCGCCGTTATGGGTATTGGCCGAGCAGCAGCGCATGCTTTCGGCCAGTTTTTATTGGGTGGCTTCAGAAGCGGCTATCCAAAATATTCGCCCTACCTATTATTATACCTATAACGAAAAGATAGATATCCATGACCGCATTGATGCGGTGGTTAAGTGGTTAAAACTACCGCCGGCCGAACGCCCACACCTGATCACCTTCTACTTTCCACAAGTTGATCATGCCGGACATACCTTTGGCCCCGATGCACCTGAAACCGCCCGCGAAGTACATTTTGTAGATTCGGCGGTTAATGAGTTGAACAAAGCTGTAAAAAACACCGGCATTAAAGCCAACTTCATTTTTGTATCAGACCACGGCATGACTAATGTGGACAAAGAACATCCCATTGGTATTCCTGCAGCCATTGATACCTCTAAATTTATTGTTTCCGGCGATGGCATCCTGGTAGAGCTTTACGCGAAAAACAAAATTGATATCGATGCTGCTTACAATCAGCTAAAACAGGAAGCTGTTGATTACGACGTTTACCTCAAAACCAATATCCCGGCCAGGTTACATTATGGCCAAAACGACGACTGGCATAACCGCATTGGCGACATACTACTGATACCCCATTATCCTAAAGTGTTTAACCTCTACAACAAAAAAATAAACAAAGGCTGGCATGGATATGATCCAACCCTGGTTAAAGATATGCATGCCACCTTCCTGGCCTGGGGACCTGCCTTTAAAAAGCATACCACTATTCCATCGTTCGAGAACGTAGCGGTTTTTAACCTGGTAAAAAGTATATTAGGGCTTAAATATACCGGTAAGATTGATGGTACAGATAAGCTGGCACATGCCATCCTGGTTAAAAAGAAATAAAAATATCACCTGTTAGGCATGACCAATATTTACATACCCGAAGCTACCGAGAACCAAAGTAAGATCACTGCGGGTAATATTTCGTTTGTGCATTACCAGGAACAGGATAGTTTTAAAAATGTTCGGGTGGTATTTAACTGCTATGCCATCAGCTTTGTGATCAACGGCGAAAAGGCTGTCTATCGTCCTTCTGATAATACAGTGGTATACACTGGCGAAGGCATTGTGTTACCCGAAGGAAACTCCATTATGGCTGAGCATACCCTTAACGAACATCAGTACAGCAGCATCCTGGTGTTTTTCCCGGCAAGTGTGGCTATAGCTTTTTTAAATAAACATCAACTGAATACCAAAGCCACCACCGCTCCTGATTATATTAAATTCCGACAGACCAATTATCTGGCCGGCTATATTAAAAGTCTGCAGGCTTTGATCCATGAAGGGCAAAACTTACCTTACGAATTGGCGGTGAATAAGGTAGAAGAGCTGTTGCTGGTTTTACTACAAAGCCACCGGGCACAATTGATCGCTTTGTTGCAAAGTAATGCCCCCTCCCCCGCCATGCAATTAAAAAATGTAGTGGAGAACAATCTTTTCAATAATCTTACCCTCGAAGAACTGGCTTTCCTGGCCCATAAAAGCCTGGCCTCTTTTAAACGCGATTTTGAAAAAACGTACCAAATCGCACCCGGCAAATACATCCGCGAACGCAAGCTGGAAATAGCCCGGCAAGAGCTATCACAAGGAAAGAACGCGACATCGTTATACCTTGACCTGGGCTATGATAACCTCTCGAATTTTTCATCGGCCTTTAAAAAGAAATTCGGTGTAAGCCCTAAGCAATATCAGCTCGGCGTACAATAAATACTCAAAACCCAATACGTCATCCCGAATTTATTTAGGGATCCCACATGCTGTGTTAGTCGATATACAGAGTACCTATCCCACATGTGAGATACTTAAACAAGTTCAGCATGACGTTACACTATTCATTTGAGCTGTTTTCAATAGTTTTTGAGCCTGCAACAATAACTGCGAAACGCTAAACAGACGCAATTTTGGATAAATAAATATTATCCAAAAGATCATGAAAACATTCTTCTTATTTGTGTTGGCTATAAGCCTTGGTTCAATTGCAAACGCGCAAACTTTCACCCTTAAAAGCAAAGATCTGGGCGGTCAGTTCACCAACGAATTTATCGCTAATACCTTTGGTTGCAGTGGCAGCAACAAATCGCCCCAACTGGAGTGGCAGAATGCGCCTGCAGGTACACAAAGCTTCGCGGTTACTATTTATGATCCGCAGGCACCTACCGGCAGCGGTTGGTGGCATTGGGTTATTTTTGATATACCCGCTAGCGTACATGAGTTAAAACAGGGTGCAGGCAGCCCATCGGCAAGAATAGCACCTGCTGGCAGTATACAAGGAATTACTGATTTTGGTGTTACCGGCTATGGCGGCCCATGCCCACCAGAAAATGACGCAGCTCATGGTTATGTGATCACGCTTTATGCCTTAAAAACAGCAAAACTTGGGGTCGACAATAAAGTTTCGGCAGCCTTAACCGGTTTTATGATCAATCAAAATGTGATAGCCAAAGCATCCTTGGTGGTATATTATAAAAGATAGGGCTGCCTCAGTTACATCCATCCGAAAAATTGGGGTGGATGTAATTTTGTACTTGTATAGATCGGCTGATGCGGTATCGACTCGCCCTGCCTGTGCTTCGCTAGGCGACCCTCTCTTCGCCTGCGGCGGAAAGAGGAAGGAAAAAACAGATTTGTCATGCTGAACAAAGTGAAGCATCTATCCTACGCCAAACATGTTGAAGAAGATCCTTCGCTACCGCTCAGGATGACAATAAGTAGCTCCCTCTTTGCGCCGCAGGCGAAGAGAGGGATGTCGAGCATAGCGACGACAGGGTGAGTCGACGCCATCCGAAAAATTGGGGTGGATGTAACGTTGTACATACATATGGGTAATAATCGGGCTTGCTATTTTTAATTAGCTAAATATTTTGTTATTTGTAATAGCTTTAAAAAATCCCACCGGTTATGCACAGAAGAAACTTCCTGAAAACAGGCTCATTAGCAGGTTTAACTTTATCAACTTTAGTGGCCGCATCATGCAGCCAGCCATCGGCAGAAAAAAAGACCGATAATGCTGCCGACAACAAAGACGACCTGTTTGAACTATCGGAAGTTACCATCTCCTATCTACAGCAAAAAATGCAGGCTAAAGAATATACCTCACGCCTCATCACCGAACTTTACCTGAAACGTATTGACAAAATAGACAAGAACGGGCCAAAGCTCAACTCAGTCATCGAACTCAATAAGGATGCCCTGAACATGGCCGATGCCATGGATAAAGAACGTGCTCAAGGTAAAGTGCGTGGCCCTTTGCACGGTATACCTGTGCTGATCAAAGACAATATTAATACCGGTGATAATATGCACACCACAGCCGGGGCGCTTGCACTGGCTGATAATTTTGCCAAACAGGATGCCTTTATCGTGCACAAACTGCGTGAAGCTGGTGCGGTGATCCTGGGCAAGACTAATTTAAGCGAATGGGCCAACTTCCGCTCTACACACTCCACCAGTGCATGGAGCAGTCGCGGCGGGCAAACCAAATGCCCTTATATATTGGACAGAAACCCCAGTGGTTCAAGCGCCGGTTCAGGATCGGCAGCAGCAGCCAATTTATGCGCTGTGGCCATCGGTACCGAAACTGATGGATCTATCGTATCGCCATCATCTGTAAACGGCCTGGTGGGCATTAAACCTACCGTAGGCTTGTGGAGCCGTACCGGCATCATCCCCATATCCAAAACGCAGGATACCGCCGGCCCTATGGCCCGCACTGTTAAGGATGCCGCCATTGTTTTAGGTGTACTGGCCGGTATCGATGCGCAGGACAGTTATACCCTTGCCAGTAAGGGAAAAGCTGCTGCTGACTATACCAAGTTTTTAGATGCAAACGGGTTGAAAGGCAAACGCCTTGGAGTGGAGAAATCGGCACTGGAGGGAAATCCGGTGATGGTTGCTTTGTTGAAAGATGCCATCAATACGCTGAAAGCCAAAGGCGCAACCATTGTTGAAGTAGAATTAAACAAAGCGCTGAAAGATATTAGCAGAGGTGGATTTACAGTATTACTATATGAGTTTAAAGATGGTGTCAATAAGTATCTGAGCACGGCCAACAGTAAAATGAAAACACTGGCCGATGTGATCGCTTTTAATAAGCAGAATGAGGCTAAAGCTATGCCATTTTTTAAACAGGAAACGCTGGAACTGGCTCAAAGTAAAGGCGACCTGACCAGCAAAGAATACCTTGACGCCCTGAAACAAACCAGCGAAGGCACCCGCAAAGTCATTGATAAAATACTGACCGATAACAAACTGGATGCTATCATAGGCCCAACCAATGGGCCGGCCATCTGTATCGACCTGGTTAATGGCGATTATGACAATGGTTTTTCATTCTCGGGGCCGGCGGCTAAGGCCGGATACCCGCATATCACCGTGCCTATGGGTAAAGTACATGAGTTGCCGATGGGCCTTTCGTTTTTCAGTACCGCTTATAAAGAAGCCGATATCATTACACTGGCCTACGCCTACGAACAGGCATCTAAAAAAAGGGCTGAGCCTGTTTTTAAGCCAGACCTGTTTGCGTAGCTTTGCGTATCATGGCGACAACCCCTATACCCAAAAAGATACTGGCCAGGCAGCACGAAATAACCGGCGACTTTTTGAAAGCCGTTGATCAGCACCTGGACGACCTGTTGCAACACAAGGTTATGGATATGATGGAGATCCGCGATTTTGCCGATCAACTACACATCCATCCTACCCATTTAAGCAATACCATCAAGTTAACCACAGGCCGGGCGCCGTGTGATTTTTTTGAAGAAAAGATCATGCGGATAGCTAAAGAGATGCTCCAAAACAGCACCATACCCGTTGCCGAAATTGCCGCCCAGCTTACTTTTGACCCTTCCAACTTTACCAAATTTTTTAAGCGCTTTGAGGGTATTACACCAAAACAATACCGTGAGGGGGTATTGATGAAACAATATGAACAGGTGTATTAAAAGAGACGCATGTGATGCGTCTCTACGTTTATATTCCGTTGTAGAGATACATCACATGTGTCTCTTTTTATCATGAAATCAGCACCATTTAATCTGAAACAGTTACCATTTAAACTGAAGTAGTCACCATAATTACAACACCATTTAGCTGCAACTTTGTATCATAAACAATAAACAAAAATAAAATGAGTACAAATAAAATAGCTCTTGTTACCGGCGGCAGCCGTGGCTTAGGCAAAAACGCGGCCCAGCACCTGGCCAAAAAAGGAATTGATGTGATACTCACCTATCGCAGTAAAAAAGAGGAGGCAGAAGAAGTTGTTGCTTCCATCGAACAAAGCGGTCAAAAAGCGGCCGCACTGCAATTGGATACCAGCGTTGTTAAATCATTTGATGGATTTATCAGTCAGCTTACCGCGCTACTGCAAGAAAAATGGGGCCGCAGTACCTTTGATTTCCTAATCAATAACGCGGGGATTGACGCTCCTTCGAAATTTGCCGAAACCACTGAAGAGGATTTTGATAACCTCATGAACATACACTTTAAGGGTGTTTACTTTTTAACTCAAAAAAGCCTGCCGGTTATTGCTGATGGCGGCCGCATCATCAACTTTTCAACTGGCCTGGCCCGTTTTTCGACTCCCGGTTACGCCGCTTATGCTTCTATGAAAGGGGCTATTGAGGTATTGACCAAATACCTGGCAAAAGAGTTGGGGCCACGTGGCATTGCAGCCAATGTGGTTGCACCGGGCATTATTGAAACCGATTTTACCAAAGAGGCCTTTTCGCATGAAGGGATGCACGACAGGATAGCCGGCATTACCGCTTTGGGTCGCCCGGGCATGCCTGATGATATTGGCGGCATTGTAGCCTTTTTATGTACCGAAGAAGCCCGCTGGATCAATGCGCAGCGTATTGAAGCTTCGGGCGGTATGTTCTTGTAATTAATAAAGACATTATAAAAAGGAGCCGTTTGGTTTATGATAAACCAAACGGCTCCTTTTTATATCATCCTATTTCCGGGCCTTTTTAAAGCTTCCGGGAGGTATCTCTTCTTTGTTCGTCCTGTCCTCTTGGTATCGCTTTCTGATCTTTGCTATCATCATTGCGGGTTTTTGGCCCTTTAAACCTGTCGTGCATAAATGAGTAGGTTTGGCGTGGCTCTTTAAGCAGAGGCTCAATAATATCGTAAGGATAAACTCCTTCGGTACTATCTGTTTTACTTGTAGGATAACGTGTCTCGCATTCCGCACGGATAGCCGGCTCAATTAAGCCATGCCCCTGCTCATAATAAACCAGGGTGATCTTTTTAACCAGGATGCTGGTAGCCCCTGTGTTTTCGCTTAAAATATGCTGTTCTATTGATGCTTTCAAGGCGTCTGTTGCTACGATAGCGGTTGCTGCTACCGGTTGCCCCTTAAACGAGGCCCAGTGTTTGGTAAGTCCGGTCAGCCTGCCTTTTTCCGCCATTTGAATTACAATGCGTGAATGTCCTTCAACCGGGATGTCACCAAATTTGCGATCAAGCCGTACGGTGGTGAATTTTTTATAAACGCTGGTATTACCCTTTTCATCATGAACACCTACGTTTAATCCGCCAACGTGCGATACCACGTAGTCATTGGGACTACTGCCCAAAAGCCCCAGCTTTCTTATATGGGTTAATGCCATGGTTGAGGCTGAATCTTTTGTTAAAAGATCCCGGGTTGATTCGTTTCCCGCATAAGCTTTCATGCCGGTATTTAAGCTGATGTCGCCATTTTCCAAATTAATATTCAGCACTGCCGATGGATCGCTGGGGCTTTTGTACCAAAGCAGGCCATTTTCTCTTACCGGCTCCTTCAAATTAAACTTATCGGCGGCGCCGGCATAAGCAAGTGATTGTGTTATAATCTTTTGCGCGGCCTCCAGGTCTAGCTTTGTTTCACTAATTTGGTAAGTATTTAACGTTACTTTTTCATAATCCGGAAAAACGGCGGACTGATCATAAGTGATCTTATTTTTTTCGGTGCCCGGCCTGTCTTTTCTATGGCAGGCTGTTACTGCTAAAATAAATATAGCCAACAGGAGCATTCTTGAAGTATTTAACTTTTTCATCGATCTGATTTGTTTTTAAGGTGATGAAACTATCTGGGGCAATCATGTGATAAAGGCTCATGATAGTTCCATAAAATTTAATATTTAACGGTTAGTACTGATACCATATATGCAATCTTTGATCACCGGGTGCCGGGTCGGCAACAAATGAAGCATGCGTATCAAACTGGCATGTTGGGTTCATAACACATGCACCCAATTCATCCCCCCTGCCTTCGTTGTTAATGGCGTCAAACCACGATTGCCAAACCCCATAACCAGAATGTATGGCACTTCCGTAATAATCTGTAATATCCTGATCAGTTGATTGCCACGACAGGGTCCTGAAACCGCAGGCTTGGTGCAGACCATCAAATACGGCCCCATCCTTAACCCAGTTACTCCACCAGTCGGCTTGTTCCAGCGGACTTGGTACCACATCGCACGATTCAAAAGCAATAAACTCACAATTCCAGTCGCCATAACCTTTATTAGATGTATTGCCGGCTGTGGCCAGATTTACACCGCCCGAAGTTGTGCTGACAAACCATTGGTTGCCATGTCCGGCAAATATGGCAAAGTCCATAGCATCAACCCGGCTGTTGTTAATACTGGTAAATTGAAAATCATAGGCCCAGTAATATTGCTCGTAACTAAAGTGCTTTAAAAAATTGTACACTACTTCATCATGGCCCTGATCTTTGGTTCCGGCGTACCCGCCCTCCATTCTATCAGCCCCTTTTGAATTGTAAGCTGCGATCATGACAATTGCAGACATCATTATAATCACCTTTTTCATTGATGTATATTTTTTGCCTATTCTTTTTATCCCGTTTTCGGCTTACCGGGCGCTTACTCTTTTATCAGGATTTTCGGCTTTATTCCTTTTAATTGATGGTTCTTTATTTATAAATAACTCTTTTTCAAATTGTTATTAGTAAATCTAAAGACATAAAAAAGGATTAAACCCAGTAGTTTTACTGTTTAGCGGTAGTACTTTTACGCTATTTATTTAATAGAAATCAGGGGACTGAGATTAAATAATCCGTCGGGCTTTTTAAATAAATCATACTTTTATAAAACTTAATCAACCTGATGATATGGAATTTGGCCGTGTTACCCCGCAAGAATTAGCTACTGTAGATTTCACCTTGCCACCCGATACGGCGCTTACTTTAAGCACCTTGACAACTGCAAAAAGCAGTAAACCATTAGAGGTTCGTGTGGGTTGCGCCAAATGGGGCCGTAAAGAATGGGTGGGTCAGATCTATCCGCTTAAAACCAAAGAAGCTAATTTTTTGGATGAATACGTAAAACACTTCGACTGTATTGAGCTCAATGCTACATTCTACAATGTTTACGGGCCCGATACCATTACCAAATGGAAAGCCAAAGCCGACAGCAACCCCGATTTTAAGTTTTGCCCAAAATTTTCGCAAAGCATCAGTCATATTCGCAGGTTAAAAAACGCTGAAGATATCACCACCAGCTATTATGAGGGCGTTATGGCCTTTGGCGATAAACTGGGGCCCATGTTTTTGCAACTGAGCGATAATTATACCCCCAAAAGTTTCCCAGAACTAAAAGTCTACCTGGAGCAATTACCCAAAGATGTACCTGTTTTTGTAGAGCTGCGGCATAAGGAATGGTTTGCGGTGCCCGAGAACAGCGAAAAGGTTTTCAAACTTTTTCATGACCTTAACATCGGCGCAGTAATTACCGATGCTACCGGCCGCCGCGATGTGGTACACATGAACCTACCCACGCCACATGCGTTTATTCGTTTTGTGGGTAATGGACTGGTAGGTGGCAATTTTGATTCGGACAAGGCCCGTTTAGATGAATGGGTTGCCCGCATTAAACAATGGCAGCAACAAGGCTTAAGATCGGTATGGTTTTTTATGCACCAGCACGATGAACGCTACTCACCCATCCTGGCGGATTATGTGACTGACAAATTGAACAAAGCATTAGGTACGCAATTGCTTCGCCCTAAATTCATCGAAGCACAAAGTACCTTATTTTAGTTAGATACCAGGCCGGATATTACGTTGATACTTAAGGCTACTATAGCGGTATTAAAAGCAAATGAGATCATTCCATGGATCCAGGCCAGGCGCCGGATCTGGCGGGAAGAGATCTCCACGTCTGATACCTGGAAGGTCATGCCGATCACAAAGGAGAAATAAACAAAATCGAGATAATCCGGCTGTTTTTCATCACCCGGAAATTCAAGACCGCCCAGTGTTTTCTTTTTACCATCGTCATCCACATCAGTGGTATAATACATATGCGCGTAACGTAGCGTAAATATGGTATGCACCAAAATCCAGGAAACAATAACTGATGCCATCCCCAGCAAAACATGCTCGGTTACTGCTTCTGGCGACAAGTGTTTGGATGATTTAAGCAGAAAAAATATAGCCAATGTGCTCACTATGGAAGCTACGATCACAAACAGGAATATCAACGTACGGCTGGAATCCTGGATCCGTGCTATTTTACGCACTTCTAATGGGTGCGAAGAAAGGATGATCACCCAATCCATAATGATAATGGTCAATGCAAAGGCAATCCAGGTGACCAGTATTACCGCAGGCGTGCTACAATGCCCCAGGGACAAAAGCAAAACGATGCCACTTATTACTAATGAAATAAGCACCCGGTAATGAGCATCCAACCGAAACCAAACCTTTGATTTTATTTTATTTGCAGGCATAAGGAAGTTTATACCGTAAATATGGTGATGAATTGTGTAGAATTAATGAATTAATTGGATTAAAGATCAAAGATTTAGGGATCAAAGACAAAAATTGCTTTTAGCGTTAAGCCTTCGGCTTTAGGCTTTAATCTTCTTCCTCTACTATCCAGGCTACCCGGCCAACCTGCCCGTCATCCAGCTGCACTTTAATGCCCCGTGAATGGTAAGTGGAGCTGGTAAGCAGTCGTTTTACAAAACCACGTGTAAGAGTTCCTGTCCGCTGATCTTTTTTCAGGATTATGTCAACCTCCAGGCCTGGATATATATCGCTTCTGTTTTGTCCGTTCATGACCGTTGATCTATATTGATTTTTATGATTCCGTTGATTTTTTTTTGCTAAGTAATAAAATTCTCATCACTTTCTGCTTTGCTTCATCATCGATCCCTATAAATGGTCTGGTCATCACCCATCTGTTTTTAATAGCCAATGGCAGATTGTTTATAGAAGCGTCGTCATCAATGATAACATAATTCTGATCGTATCCCACCCTCTCAATCCATTCCATTATCTCCGTTCCACGATCCTGCATTTCTGCAAGTGAGTTTTTATCATTCAGCTTGGAAATAGAGTTAACACTTATTCCCCTGCTTTTAAAAATTTCGATCCATTGCTCCGATGAAAAATTGATCCGGTGCGTGGTTGTTAAAACAATGGAGGCATTGGTTTCTGAAAGTATAGCAGCCAGGTTCATGGCCGCTTGTGTATTAAACAACATAAAACCATCAACGCCTATTTCAACTTTTTTCCATGAGGGTTCAGTTACCAAAACGCCATCAATATCAAGCAGGATTATCATCACCGCTTCATTATTTCACCAGTTCTTTTATTGCCCGGTCAACCTTTTCAAAATCAAAATTGGCTAGTAGTTTATCAAAAGCAGCGGTAATTTGTTCGTTACCGAGGTTGCCTATGCTGCCTTCGTGGGTATGGTTCACGGTTTTGTCGGGGTTAAAATCGCCCTGTTCAATGGCCAGTCCTATTTGTTTATAGGCATCACGGAAAGGTGTGCCGTTTAATACCATGCGGTTCACTTCTTCCACGCTGAAGAGGTAAGCGTATTTAGGATCTTTTAAAATATCGGCATTTACGCTGATGTTTTGCAGCATAAAGGTGGCCATATGCAGGCAATTTTTCAGATCAGCAAAAGCCGGGAACAATAGTTCTTTCAGCAATTGCAGCTCGCGGTGATAGCCCGATGGCAGGTTGGTGGTCATCATAGCCACATCGGTCGGCAATGCCTGCAGGCGGTTACATTTGCCACGCATAATTTCCCAAACGTCGGGGTTCTTTTTATGCGGCATAATGCTGCTGCCGGTAGTTAAAGTATCCGGGTAACTTACAAAAGCAAAGTTTTGGCTCAGGTATAAAGCCTGATCCATCGCCATTTTAGCCAGCGTAGCCGCAATAGACGACAA
>Ga0207671_10004630_pt1 | contig 13034 bp, 10 predicted proteins | sample KBSC24metaG_FD_184352 | JGI IMG/M metagenome (GOLD analysis project Ga0207671, IMG submission 184352) | Corn rhizosphere microbial communities from Kellogg Biological Station, Michigan, USA - KBS C2-4 metaG (SPAdes) (version 2) | ecosystem: Host-associated > Plants > Roots > Rhizosphere > Soil... | reverse complement strand
CGGTATGCCGCGATCCACTCCGACCCGGCCGGCGGTGGCGACGGCAGCGGCAGGTCCAGGATTCCGATGCGTTGTCGTTCCTTGCCACGATGGCAGACCGCCGCGATACCGGGCCCCGGCCCCTCGTCGACACCGGTCACGTTCACCTCGACGCCGAAGACGACAGTCGAGAAGGGGAAGTCCACGTTATCGCCGATCATTACGGCAAAGGCTGTCGTTTGCTCGTACTCGTCGTATGCATCGACGATCGCTTCCTCTACCAACGCGTCGAGTTCTCGCTTGCTCAGCGTGCCCACACCGGTGACGCTACCGCGCCATGTCGGTCGGAGCAGTCACTTCTGAGAGTGAATCGATGCGGCGTTGTGGTGCATGGTTGACCTCCTGGACCAAGCATGCCGGCTGTCTGGGAGGTCGAACGCAATCCGAGTCCCCCCGACCGACGGACGGTCACCGGGAGTACGGGTCGGACAGAGTCATGGGCGTGCGCGCAATGTGAAGCGCTTGTTCGGGGAATCTCGCGCCCGCCTTGTAGTAGCGGGCCCGTGTGCGGCCGACGGGTTCGAGTACTTCAGCCGTGACGAGGTCGCGTAGGTCCCGCTGGGCCTGCTGCATGCTGAGATTCTCGGCATGCTCATAGCGAGAACGACGGACGCGGCCAGCCATCGCAACGTCATGAAGGGCAGACACGATCCGCTCATCGCGGCTCATGCTTGCTGCGAAGTCTGACAACTCCGTCCAGACTCGCCCCGAACGGTCGAGTCGGCCTTGTACCGTTTGAGCTTGCTGATGGTATGCCGTGAGATTGAAGCGGATCCAACTAGAGACGTCCTGGTCTGGAAGGTACTCGGCACCGCGGCGTGCAAGCTCGCGGTAGTACTCCCAGGTATTGCCGGGCCGTCCCAACCATGCCTCGATGGACGAGAATTCGGGGGCGAGCACGCCTTCGCGCGCGATCATGAGCGTCTGTAGCGATCGTGACATACGCCCGTTGCCGTCGGCCCAGGGATGGATCGACACCAGATCCAGGTGCGCCATCGTTGCCCGTACAAGCGGGTGGCTACGGTCGTCGCTGTTAAGCCAGTCGATGAGTTCATGCATGAGGCCAGGGACGTCAGCGGCGTCTGGAGCTGTGTATGCGGCGATGCTGGAGTCGCGGGCATCCGTGACGTAGACAGGTCCGCGACGCCATTGCCCGGCCGGCTTCCGGTTGCTGTGCCGGTGGCCTTGCAGCATCCAGTGCAGCCCGTTGAGAAGGCCCTTGCTGTAGCTGAAGTCAGCCGAATCGTGCAGCGTTTGGACGTACGTCATCATTTGTTGGTAGGCAAGTGTCTCCTGACGGTTCTCGTCGGAGACGTCGACATCGCGTTCGCCGTCGAGCAGGTCTTCGACGTCAACCGTTGAGACTTTGAAGCCTTCGATGGAATTCGATGCCGCCACGGCGTCGGCTGTGAGGAACTTCCGCAATCCCGTGGTCCATTTCGACGGCGAGGCGGCTACTTGGTGTTTCAAGCTCTCCCGGGCACGGTCGATCTCACCGAGTACGCGCTGGTCGTCGGCGTCGAGCGTGGGCGTCGGGTACAGCATGCATCAATGATAGTTTGACGTAATCACTACGTCAAAACCCAATGTGGGGCCATGGTGCCGTACAACGTGGGAGTACGGCCCGGGGCCCAGGCGGGTATGGGAGGCTGGCACCGTGAACCGACTGGCCAACGCGACCTCCCCTTACCTGCTCCAGCACGCCGACAATCCGGTCGACTGGTGGCCGTGGGGAGAAGAAGCGTTCGCGGAGGCGCGACGTAGAGACGTGCCGATCTTGCTGTCGATCGGCTACGCCGCCTGCCACTGGTGCCATGTCATGGCGCACGAGAGCTTCGAGGACGAGGCCGTCGCCGCCCTCATGAACGACAAGTACGTGTGTGTGAAGGTCGATCGTGAGGAGCGGCCGGACGTCGACGCCGTCTACATGGCTGCTACGCAGGCGATGACCGGTGGTGGGGGGTGGCCGATGACGGTGTTCGCCACGCCTGATGGGAAGCCGTTCCAGGCCGGTACGTACTACCCGCCGGTGGCTCGGCATGGGTTGCCCTCGTTCCAGCAGTTGCTGGTCGCCGTGGATCGGGCCTGGGGTGACATTCGTGAGGATGTGCTGCGGGCCGGTGATGGGCTGGTCGCCGAGCTCGCGCATCAGGCGCGGGCGGTCGCCGGGGCGGAGGGGGTGCCGGATGCGGAGGCTTTGGCTGCTGCCGTCGGGGTGTTGCGGCGGGAGTTCGATGGTGAGCGGGGTGGGTTCGGGGGTGCGCCGAAGTTTCCGCCGTCCATGACGCTCGAGCAGCTGCTGCGGCACCATGCCCGGAGCGGGGACGCCGAGGCGCTCGCGATGGTGCGGCAGACGTGCGAGGCGATGGCGCGCGGGGGTATGTACGACCAGCTCGGCGGGGGCTTCGCGCGGTACTCCGTCGACAACGCGTGGGTCGTGCCGCACTTCGAGAAGATGTTGTACGACAACGCTTTGCTGCTCCGCGTCTACCTCCACCTGTGGCGCGCCACAGGTGACGAGCTCGCGCTGCGGGTCGTCAACGAGACCGCCGACTGGATGCTGCGCGAGCTGTGGCTGGACGGCGCCGGCGGGTTCGCCTCCTCGCTGGACGCCGACACCGATGGCGTCGAGGGCAAGTTCTACGCCTGGGACGTCGCCCAGCTCGAAGCGGTCCTCGGCCAGGAGGACGCCGCCTGGGCCGCGCGGGTCTTCAACGTGACCGCCGAGGGGACCTTCGAGCACGGCCTGTCTGTCCTCCAACTCTTGGAGGGCTTCGATGACGCCGACCGCTTCCAGCGCGTCCGCACCAGCCTCTTCGAAGCACGCCGCGACCAGCGCACCGCGCCCGGCCGCGACGACAAGGCCGTGGCGGCGTGGAACGGACTCGCGGTGGCGGCGCTGGCCGAGGCCGGTGCGTTGACCGGACGCCCCGAGCTGGTCGATGCGGCGCGTCAGACCGCTGAGATGCTGGAGCGCGTCCACTGGGACGACAAGGCGGCACGGCTGACGCGCACCTCGCGCGACGGCGTGGCCGGTGCGCAGAATCCGGGCGTCCTGGAGGACTACGCGGACGTCGCCGAGGGCCTCCTCGCGCTCTACGCCGTGACCGGCGAGCCGCGCTGGTTCGCCTTCGCGGGCCGGCTGCTCGACGTCGTCCTCGACGCCTTCCGCGACGAGTCAGGCCTCTTCTACGACACCGCCGGCGACGCCGAGACCCTGATCTTCCGCCCGGCGGACCCGACCGACAACGCCACGCCGGGCGGCACGTCGGCGGCGGCCGGAGCCCTGCTCACCTACGCCGCGCTGACCGGTTCGGGACGTCATCGCGAGGCCGCGGAACAGGCCCTGCGGTTCACCGGCGCGCTGGCCGAGAAGGCGCCGAGGTTCGCGGGATGGGGACTGGCGGTCGCCGAGGCGCTGGCGGACGGGCCGCGCGAGGTGGCGATCGTCGGGGAGTGGGGGAGCCAGGAGACGGAGTCCGGCCGGCAGCGAGCCTTCCGCGACCTTCACCAAACCGCGCTCCGCAGCACCGCCCCCGGCCTGGTCATCGCGGTGACCCCGCCGACCTCGCCGGCCGGAGCGGCGCACCCCGAAAGCCATGCCGACCTCCCCGAACTCCTCAGCGACCGGCCCACCATCGCTGGTGAACCGGCCGCCTACGTCTGCCGGGGCTTCGTCTGTCAGGCCCCTACGACAGATCTCACCGAGCTGGCGGCAGAGCTGGGCTAGTGTCCGCGCCGGAGCCGCCCGCGTTCTTCTGCTGCAGCAGCTTCGACTTCTCCCCGCTCGGGATGTTCGGCTTGCTCGGCACCTCCTGGGCCAGCACGGCGGCGATCGCCTTGTCCCACACCGGCGACTGCACCGCCTTCGAGGCCTGGTCCACGGTCAGCCCGAGCCCGGTGGCGGTGGTGGCGCCCTTCTCCTGCACGGCGTTCAGCACCTGCATGTCGACCGCGGTCCCGTCGGTGCGGTACCACGTGACCTCGATCCGCTTCGCCTTCGGGTCGCCGTTGCCGGCCGGCCACTCCGGACCGTCGAACACCGCCAGGTGCGAGCCGTCGCGCAACGTCGTCACGCTGTTGTAGGGCGGCAGCTGACCGCTGGGCTGGTAGGCCTCGCGTTCGACGTTCAGCGAGACGCTGCCGGCCTGGCCGTCGTAGCCGATCCGCAGCGTGGCGAACGGTCCGGCCGGGCCGTCCGACCCCTGCTTGTACAGCACCTCCTCGCCGGTGAAGTGGTACGGCTGGAGCACCTGCTGCAGCCAGGTCGCCATCTGGTCGCCGGTCACCGGGTTCGCGGTCGGCTTGCCCGGGCCCGGAGCCGCTTCGGTGCTCGTGTCGAGGGGCTTCGAGCCCTGCCCCGCCGCGGCGGCGCCCGCGACCGGGGAGCCCTGGGTGCCCGAGGCGGCCGAGACGCCCGCCGTGGTCCCCTTGCCGGGCATTCCGACCATCGCCACCACACCGAAGACCGCGGTCACACTGGCCGTAGCGCCCGCGATCTGCATGATGCGCCGGTTGCGGCGCTTGCGCACACCGCGGGCGACGCCGCCTGCGGTGAGCATGCCGATGTTCGGATGCAGGTTCTCCGTCGCGCTCCGCATCACATCGTTGAGGTTTTCTGTCACGTCAGCTTCCTTCGTCGTCGGATCCACGTCGATGGTGGTGGTCAGGTGAGAGCGAGGTCCGGAAGCAGATCCCCCAGCGCACCCCGCAGCCGGGCCAGGGCCCGGTTGGTGCGGGTGCGTACCGCGCCCGAGCTGGCGCCCATGATGTGCGCCACCTCTTCGACACTGCGGTCCTCCCAGAACCGCAGAACAAGCACGGCACGGTCCTTGGCAGGCAGGGCCGCCAGGCCCTCCAGCAAGGTCATGCGCAGGGATGTGTCCGCCTCGTGGAACTCCGCCTCGGGCAGCTGCGAGGAGGGCAGCTCCCGAGAGCTGCGCTTCCTCCGCGCCGAAATGAACGTCCGTGTCAGCACGGTCTGCGCGTAGGCGTCGGGGTTCTCGATGCGCCGTTTGCGTCCCCAGACCGCGTAGACCTTGCCGAGCGTCTCCTGGACGAGGTCCTCGGCCTGGTGCCAGTCCCCGCTCATGAGATACGCGGTACGGAACAGGTGCGGGGTCCGCGCTGAAGCGAACTCCAAGAACTCTTCATCGTGCTTCGCCATGGCCACCGCGCTTCCTTCGTCGAACATTCCACCCGTACCGACGCCGGGCCCGGCGCCCGTGTTACAGGCGGGTTCGGCATCGGCTGCCGCGGTGTGTGGATCCGTTGCCGAGCGTACGTCTTCGAACAGAAGCCGTAGTCACTTCGGTGCGTATTTCTACGTCGCCTGACGGATCAGGCTTCTGCCGCCCCGCGCCTACATTGGAGCCCGGCGCCGGACAGGCAGGCCGGAGCCGTTGAACGCGTTCAGAACGATGCCGCAAGACCACCTGTGCCGTGCGCTACCGGGGTGTGGCCCGGTTCGGCACGACGTGACGGGTGGGGACGATGGGGAGGACGGTGCGACGTCCACCGCGTCGGAAAGATCGGCACTGACGGTCACGTACAGAGGACTCCATCAAGAGAGACGGTCACTGGGAAACGTCGTCGTGAGGGTCAACGGATTCACGTTGTGTGGACGTGAACCGGTACCCGCGCTGGCTCGTGAAAGGGATGGGCACTGGGGAAAGCGGTGAACCGCGCGTGGTGAGCGCGCACTGATCGACACAGGTCTCGCAGACCTCCCTGGGGGGACCAGGGGGACAAGGGCCGGGCGTTCGCTGATGGCGAACGCCCGGCCCTTCTTCGTGGGCCCGCCCGGCTCCCGTAGAAGTTGTAATCGTGTAATCGTGGATACATGGCTACACGTGAAGAACTGATCGAGAAGACACGCGGATGGTTCACCGGCAGGCTTCCGGAGGACCTGTTCGAGGGGGCGCCGGAGGTCACGGTCGACCGTGAGGAGATCACGGTCATCGGGCGGATACCGGAGCCCGCCTACGCCGAGGGCGCCTCGGAGGCGGAGAAGGCCGCCACTGTCGAGGGCCGCATCAAGGAGTTCCGGGAGCGCACGCGCGACGCGCGCATGGCCGTGGCCCGGGACGCGGAGCACAAGTTCGGGCGCAAGGTCTCGTGGGGCGTGCGGTGCGGGGACCAGGGGCGGCTGTTCACGCACCTGTCCGTGCCGGTCATGACCCGGCTCAAGCAGCCGGAGCGCGCGCTGCTGGACACCCTGGTGGACGGCGGCGTCGCCCGAAGCCGGAGCGAGGCGCTGGCCTGGTGCGTCCGCCTCGTGGAGAAGCACGCCGGCGACTGGGTCGGCGAGCTGCGGGACGCGATGCGCAAGGTGGAGGAGGTCCGGGAGGCCGGACCGGATCGCGAGGGTGGCGAGCGCGGCGACGGCGGCGACAGCGGCGGGCAGACCGAAGCGTAGGCCAGGTCCTCACGGTTCGCTGAACGGCGGCGCCGCATGCGACGCGGCGCCGCTGTTCGCGCTAACCCGTTCGCTCGCCCGGCGCGACGATGGCAGCGGCCCCTGGTCAAGCTGGTGCCATGAGCACTGACTACAGCGGCGGCCAGGACCCTGCGAACACCGTGATGGTGAGCACGATGAACGACCTTCCCGGGTTCCGCATCGAACGCGTGTTGGGCGAGTGCTTCGGGCTGACGGTCCGCTCGCGCAACGTCGGCAGCTCGTTCGGGTCGGCCATGAAGTCGCTGAAGGGCGGCGAGCTCAAGGGGCAGACGAAGATGCTCGTCGACAGCCGGTTGGAGGCGATGGGCCGGCTGACCGAGGAGGCTGCGCGCCGGGGCGGGAACGCGGTGCTGGCTATGCGGTTCGAGACGTCGCCCGGCGACCTCGGCACCGAGATCTGCGCGTACGGAACGGCTTGTGTGGCGACGCCGGACAACCGGTAGGGGACGTCGATGACTTCAGCTGCTCCGGTGGTGATACCGGCGTTCCGGTTCAGCGCCCCAGGAACTTGCTGAACTTCTTCGGCTTCGGATAGCGCACCGACACCTCGCCGAACAACGCCATCCCGCGCAGCACCACGACCGGCGCGTCCGGCCTGAGCGGCACGTCGCCGACCGCGTTGCGGTCCGAGCCGCTGCGCGAGCCGAACACCGCGGTGCCCTCGTCGCGCACCACGACGCCGTGCGGGACCTTGATCTCGATGGAGCCGAACACCGCGTTGGCGACGATGACCACCTCGCGCTGGGCCAGCACCGCCTCGCGCAGGTCGATGGTGACCGAGCCGAAGACGGCCGCGGCGACGGTCTGCGACGGTACGATCCAGCGTCCGCCGCGCTTCTGCTCGGCGAACACCGCGGTGATCTTCGTACCGGGCGCGTAGTCCGCGGGCATCGCCGGGGGTGCGATGGCCGGGCCGGCGACGGTCGCTGTGTGCCGCTGCGGCAGGTCCGACACCAACGGCGAGAGCTCGCCGAGGGTCTTGGCCTTGTAGGCGAGATCGATGCGCTCGTTGTGTTCTTCGACGTCCAGGCGGCCCTCGGCGTACGCCTCCCGGAGGGCTTCCGCCACGCGGTCCCGGTCGGCGTCGGAGGCGCGCATGGTGCCGTGGGGTTCGTTGGCCGGAAAGGCTGCGGGAACACTCACGTTCTGCACTATACGCGGGGCGATCGTGGGAGGGATTTGCTCGCCGCGGGAGGGGTTCACTCCTCGGCGCTGGTCTCCACATTCAGCGAAGCCTCGCGCACGGCGGCTTCGGCGTCTCCGGCGCGCACCGCGTCCAGCAAGGTGCTGTGCCCGGCGACGAGGAAGCGGTCGAAGTCGGTGCGCAGCGCGCGCTCGGTCAGGACCGTGCGCAGCGCACTGCCGATCTCCAGATAGAGGTCGAGCAGAAGCGGGTTGCCGGCGGCGGCGACCATGGCGGTGTGGAAGTGGGCGTCGGCCTCGACCCACTCGTCGACCCAGGTGGTGTCCTTCGGATCCGCCTTCTCGACTTTGCGGGCCGCCATGTCGCGGGCGTGCAGGGCGTCGGCGCACACTTCCAGGTCGGCCGGGTTCGCGCGGCGGGCGGCCAGGCGTGCGGCCTCGACCTCGATGGCGCGGCGGACCTCCTGGACGTGGTCGTGCGTGGTCGCCTGGATCTCGCGGCGCAGCGCACCGGACAGCTCGCTGCGCGCCCGGACGTACGTGCCGTCGCCGCGGCGCACCTCTAGCAGGCCGGCGTGCGCCAGGGCCCGCACCGCCTCGCGGACCGTGCCCCGGCCCACGTTCAGCGCCTCGACCAGTTCCGGCTCGGTGGGGATGCGGGTGTCGACCGGCCAGGCGCCGCTGCCGATCTGTTCGCGGAGCTTGTCGATGACTTCGTCGACCAGGGAGCCGCGCTGAATACCTGTCAGTCCGTTCGCCACAGACGGCAGTCTTTCAGTTCGCGGCCGGGGTCATCGAGCCGGAGTGGGCCATCGACCCGGAGTCCCCGCCGGACGCCGCCAATGTGCCGCGCTTGGGGGAGCCCACGTACGCCGCGACCACGCCCTGAGCCAGGACGACGGCGACCATGATGCCCAGCGGAATCGTCCAGCTGTGCAGGGCGTGTCCCAGGATGCCGAACATGATCGGGCCCAGCGCCGCGATGAGGTACCCGGCCGACTGGGAGAACGCGGACAGCGCCGCGGTGCCCTCCGGCGTGCCGCCGCGCAGCCCGATCATCGTCAGGACCAGCGGGAAGGCCGCCATGCCGACCCCGATCAGGACCGCGGCCAGGTAGGCCAGGGAGACCGGCGCGACCATCAAGGTGACGAAGCCGAGCCCGAAGACCACGCCGAGGGCCAGGGCCAGCGGGCGCTGGCTGCGCAGGCGCGCGGCGGTCAGCGGGACGATGAAGGACAGCGGGGCGTTGACCGCGAAGGTCACGCTGAGCACCGTGCCGGCGGTGGCCTGGGACATGCCGTGGTCGTGCAGGACGGTCGGGATCCAGCCCATGACCACGTACCCGGACATGCTCTGCAGGCCGAAGGCGACGGTCATGGCCCAGGCGAGCTTGGACTTGGCCAGGGACTTCAGCGGGACGTGCTGCTGCTGCGCGGTGCCGGAGGCGGCCGCGGCGGCGGCGACCGTGCGGTCGTGATGCCGGCGGTGCGGGTGGCTGACCAGCCAGAGCGCGAGTCCGGCCAGGGCCGGGAGGGTCCAGAACTCCAGACCGCCGGACGGGCCGCCGAGGGTGGTGGACAGCGGGACCGCGATGCCGGCCGCGACCGTGGAGCCCAGGGCGATCATCGTGGAGTAGATGCCGGTGACGGCGCCGATGCGGTGCGGGAAGTAGGTGCGCACCACGACCGGCAGCAGGACGTTGGCCAGCGCGATGCCGGTGCCGGCCAGGACCGAGCCGGCCAGCAGGCCGGGGACGTCCGGGATGCCGCGGACCGCCGAGCCGGCGACCAGGACGGCCAGGCTCGCGGCCAGGACGGAGCCCGCGCCGTGGCGCCGGGCCAGCCAGGAGCCGGCCGGGCCGGCGAAGGCGAAGATCACGACCCAGAGCGTGGGGAGCAGGGTGACGACGCCGGCGCCGAGGTGGAGGCGGTCGCGGAGCTGGTCCAGGAGCGGACCGGTCGAGGAGACGCCGAGGCGGAGGTTGGCGGCGACCAGGATGATGCCGGCCAGGATCAGGGCGCCGCCGGCGAGGTGCTGCTGCTTCTGCTCCCCGGGCTCGGCCGGGATGGTCGGCTCGCCGAGGCGCTCGAGGGTTTCCAGGTTTGCGAGCAGGCCGTTCCCGATGAACTCGTTCCCGACGAACTCGTTCTCGACGAACTCGTTCTCGACGAACTCGTTCTCGACGAACTCGTTCTCGACGAACTCGTTCTCGACGAACTCGTTCTCGACGAACTCGTTCTCGACGAACTCGTTCTCGACGAACTCGTTCTCGACGAACTCGTTCTCGACGAACTCGTTCTCGACGAACTCGTTCTCGATCAGCTCGTCCTCGAGCAGCCCGTCGTCGATCAGGGTGTCCCGGGTGCCGGGCCGGTCGAGAGATATCGTCATGCGTCTGATGGTAAGACGTATGACGTTTACGCTCAAGTTCGCGGACGGCGGTGTGGCACACCGCACAAATGGCGCGCGGAGGGGCTCCTCACCTCGCGAGTACGCTGGCGGCATGCCTGACTTCGAGTACGCCGACCTCCTCCCGACGGGGCCGGACGAGACCCCGTACCGCCTGCTCACCACCGAGGGCGTCAGCACCGTCGAGGCCGGCGGGCGCACGTTCCTGCAGGTCGAGCCGGAGGCGCTGCGGCTGCTCACCGAGACCGCGATGCACGACATCGCGCACTACCTGCGGCCCGGGCACCTGCAGCAGCTGCGGAACATCCTGGACGACCCGGAGGCCTCGCCGAACGACCGGTTCGTGGCGCTGGACCTGCTCAAGAACGTCAACATCTCGGCCGGCGGCATCCTGCCGATGTGCCAGGACACCGGCACCGCGATCGTGATGGGCAAGCGCGGCCAGCAGGTGCTGACCTCCGGCGGCGACGAGGCGCACATCGCGCGCGGCGTGTACGACGCGTACACCAAGCTGAACCTGCGCTACTCGCAGATGGCGCCGCTGACGATGTGGGACGAGAAGAACACCGGCTCGAACCTGCCGGCGCAGGTCGAGCTGTACGCCACGGACGGGGACGCGTACAAGTTCCTGTTCATGGCCAAGGGCGGCGGCTCGGCGAACAAGTCGTACCTGTATCAGGAGACGAAGGCGATCCTGAACCCCAAGGCGATGCTGAAGTTCCTGGAGGAGAAGATCCGCTCCCTGGGGACCGCGGCGTGCCCGCCGTACCACCTGGCGATCGTGATCGGCGGCACCTCGGCGGAGTTCGCCCTGAAGACCGCGAAGTACGCCTCCGCGCGCTACCTGGACACGATGCCGAAGCAGGGCTCGATCACCGCCCACGGTTTCCGCGACCTGGAGCTGGAGGCCGAGGTCCTGGAGCTGACCCGGCGCATCGGCATCGGCGCGCAGTTCGGCGGCAAGTACTTCTGCCACGACGTGCGCGTCATCCGCCTGCCCCGGCACGGCGCCTCGCTCCCGGTGGCCATGGCCGTCTCCTGCTCGGCGGACCGCCAGGCCCTGGGCAAGATCACGCGCGACGGCGTGTTCCTGGAGCAGCTGGAGTTCGAGCCGGGCCACTTCCTCCCGGAGACCACCGACGACGCTCTGTCCAATAGCGGCTCCGCCGCGGGCGACGACGGGGCGGTCCGCGTAGACCTGACCCGCCCGATGTCCGAGATCCGCTCGGAGCTGTCGAAGTACCCGGTGAAGACCCGCCTGGCCCTGACCGGCACCCTGGTCGTGGCCCGCGACATCGCGCACGCGAAGATCAAGGAGCGCCTCGACGCCGGCGAGCCGATGCCGCAGTACATGAAGGACCACCCGGTGTACTACGCCGGCCCGGCGAAGACGCCCGAGGGCTACGCATCGGGCTCGTTCGGGCCGACGACCGCGGGCCGCATGGACTCGTACGTGGCGCAGTTCCAGGCCGCCGGCGGCTCGATGGTGATGCTGGCGAAGGGCAACCGCTCCAAGCAGGTCACGGACGCCTGCGCGGAGTACGGCGGCTTCTACCTCGGCTCGATCGGCGGCCCCGCGGCCCGCCTGGCACAGGACTGCATCAAGAAGGTCGAGGTGCTGGAGTACCCCGAGCTCGGCATGGAGGCCGTGTGGCGGATCGAGGTGGAGGACTTCCCGGCGTTCATCGTGGTGGATGACAAGGGGAACGACTTCTTCGCCGATACGACCGGGCCGACGTTGCGGATCGGGAGCAAGCCGCCGACGGCGTGAGTCGTCGCTCTGGCAAGGTTTGATGCTTGGCCCCGGCACACGGTTCTTGTGTGCCGGGGCTTAGTCGTCGTCGGTCTCAGCTGGTGCTGCCGCCCTCGGCCTTCGCCAGCGCGTCAGCCGTCTGATTCGCGGCCGTCTGCACTCCGAGTGGGCCGCCGGTCAGTGTTTCGAGCTGCTTGAGCAGGTTTGCGGGGAGCTTGGCGTCGGTGTCGACGACGTCCAGCTCGGTGATGTCCGCGGCTCGCGTCTCCAGCAGTGCCTTCAGCGTCGGGGAGATGCTTTGCGTGGGGTCGACGGTCACGGTCGCCGTGGTGCTCGCGTCCGAGTTGAGGCGGAAGGCGTCGATCTCGGCGAGGAGGAGGTCGGCCGGGGAGCCGGCGGGGGCCACCACCACGGCGGTGGTCAACGGGTTCATGGCGGTTGCCGCGAGGAAGTCCGCGTGGGTGTCGCCGAGGGCCTCCGTCGGGGTGCCCAGGCGCTGGAACCGCATGGCCGACACCGCCGCGAAGGCCTGGTCGCCGAAGGCGACGATCTGCGGCTCGGGGGACTGGTATCCCTTGTCCTGGTTGGTGAGGTAGTCGGCGTCCGCCGCCGCGAGCTTGCCGCCGCTCAGTTGGAGCACGTGCGCGCCCTCGGCCTTCGCCTCGTTCAGCGCCGCGGCGTCGCCCGCGTCGACGACCGCGATCGTCTGCTGGGCGCCCGCGGCGGGGTCGCCCTTCGGGGCCGAGGTGACGTGGACCGCCTTGTATCCCAGCGCGGTGAACGCGGCGTCGTCGGAGGAGGGGAAGGCGCCGGCTGGGCCGACCAGGTAAACGGTGTCCAGGCTGCCGAAAGTGTCCTGCGTGTTCGGCTTGCCCAGCACCCGCTTGGCCTCGGCCACCAGCCGCGGGTCGAGCGCCGCGCCGCCCGCGCCCCCGCCCGTACCAGTGCTCAGCAGCGTCGGACCGTAGAACTCCGCCCAGCCGAGGTCCTTCTGCGCCGTCGCCACATCGTTCGCCGCGAGGATCGTCACCGACATCGCGTACCGCCCGTGCGTGCCGCCGCCGGCCGGAGCGGGCGTCGTACCGTTCTGCGTCAGCCACATGTGCTGCGAGATCGCGATCGAGGCGCCGGTGAGGTCCGTCGGCGAGGTGCCCGACAGCGGAACGACCACATCCGTCGCCGACGGCAGGAACGACACCACCCCCGGCTTCGCAGAGAGCTGAGTCGGAG
>Ga0207671_10004622_pt1 | contig 13053 bp, 13 predicted proteins | sample KBSC24metaG_FD_184352 | JGI IMG/M metagenome (GOLD analysis project Ga0207671, IMG submission 184352) | Corn rhizosphere microbial communities from Kellogg Biological Station, Michigan, USA - KBS C2-4 metaG (SPAdes) (version 2) | ecosystem: Host-associated > Plants > Roots > Rhizosphere > Soil... | reverse complement strand
GCAGGAGGTCCCGGACCCGAAGATTACCAGGTCCACCGATGTGATCGTGCGCATAGGCGGCGCCGGCGTCTGCCGGACAGACCTGCACATCATCGAAGGCGTATGGCGCCCGCACATGGATCCGACTGGGGACGCCCTGCTGCCGCTGATCATGGGCCACGAGAACGCCGGCTGGGTCGAGGCCATCGGCAAGGAAGTGGAAGGCATCAAGGTCGGTGACCCGGTCATCGTCCATCCCAAGATCTCCGGCGGCACCTGCCTTGCGTGCCGTCGTGGCTTCGACATGCATGGCCCTGGAAAGTTTCCGGGGCTGGACTGCAATGGCGGCTACGCCGAATATCTTTGCACCTCCGAGCGCAACATCGTTGCGCTGCCGAAGACGCTGGCGCCGAAGGATGTCGCGCCCTACGCGGACGCGGGCCTGACGGCCTACCGGGCCGCCAAGAAGGCGAGCCGCCACCTGCTGCCCGGCGAAAGCTGCGTGGTGATCGGCGCGGGCGGCCTGGGGCATATCGGCATCCAGTGCCTCAAGGCGATGTGCGCGGCGGACGTGATCGTTGTCGACAAATCGGACGACTCGCTGACGCTCGCCGGACGCATCGGCGCCGACAAGCTGGTCAAGGCGGACGGCAACGAGGTTGAGGCCGTGCTGGCGCTCACGGATGGCCAGGGCGCCGAGGCCGTCATCGACTTCGTCGGCGAGAAGGGCACCACCGCCAAGGGCCTGGCGATGACCCGGCCGATGGGCAGCTACTATGTCGTCGGCTATGGCGAGGACATCAAGGTTCCGACCGTCGACATGGTCATCACCGAGAAGAACATCATCGGCAATCTGGTCGGCACCTGGGCTGAGCTTGTCGAGCTCATGGCGCTGGCCGATCGCGGCCTGGTCGACCTGACGACGGTCGAATACCGGCTTACCGACGCCAACAGGGCGCTGCATGATCTCCACCACGGCAAGATCCACGGCCGCGCGGTGCTCATTCCCTGACGAAGGGAATGCGATCCAGGGACTGGCCGCGCAATCGACGCGCGGCCAGGTCCAAAACGCCAAACCCTGTCGCGGGGCAGCGCATGGTTGCCTCGCGTCGCGTCCGCGCATCAGGAGGCCGTCATGCCGTCCGTTGGCATCAATGAAAGCTCGAGCCGCGCAAACAATACCTGGGCAAGCTGCGCCCGGATCGGCGCCGCTCTCCGTAGGAAACCGGGAGGAGACATGTGCAAGCTCCTGGCCAGGCACGATCCGCGACGCTTCACGCAGACCAGCCGGTCCCTGCGCATCTCGGGACAATCGACCAGCATCAGGCTGGAAACGGCGTTCTGGGAAATACTGGATGCCATCGCGGCCGGCGAAGGCATGTCGGTGTCGCGCCTCGTCGCCTCGCTTTACGACGAGGCTGTGGACCTGCACGGCGAGGTCGCGAACTTCGCGTCGCTCCTGCGCACGATCTGCCTCATCTACCAGGGCGAGCGCGCCGAGATGGCAATCCGCCGGCATCCGCCGGCGTGATGCCTTTGCGGCTGTGCCCGCCACGGCGGCGCCGCGGCGTGTCGTAGTCACGATGGCGTTCCCACGCGCGCTTCACCGCCAATACGGTTTTCCGCGATCCAGCGGGCCGCGAGCACCAGCGCGCCCATCGAAAAGTCCTTGCCGTGCTTGGCCACCATCTCTTCCGACAACCTGGCGAGCTGCTGGAAGAAAGCGTCCTTGCTCAGTTCTTCCGGGGTCAACTGTGTCTGTTGTGTCTGCATCGTTTCCTCCTGATCGTTGCCGCCCGTCATTTGAACATCTGGGCGGGGAATGTGATGAGGCTGGCGCCTCCGTCCGCCGTGCCCGCCGCCAGGTGGCGGCCATCGGCGGACCAGGCCAGGGCCGTGACAGCGCTGCCGGACGGCTTGACCAAAAGTTCGTCGCGCTCGCCGATCTGGGCGACGACGATCTGACCATTGGCGAAACCGGCGGCCGCGAGCGGCCGGGTCGGATGGCCCGCCACCGCCTCGACGATCACCAGTCCGGGACGTCCGGTAACGATCGCGCCTCCGGTCTCGCCTTCGAGCGGCGGAAGCTTCATCGACCAGGCGGCGATGCGGAAGGCGCCGGAGGCAATCAGCGCATCGGCGCGTTCGCTCCAGGACACGGTGCGCACCATGGCGGGAAAATCGCTGACGGCGCCTGCCTTCCCGTCGGCCAGGCGGGCGACGCCGAATCCGCCGGATGCCAGCGGGCAGGCGATCCACTCGCTGTCGGCACTCCACCGCACCGCCACCGGAGCCTGAGGGAAACCGATCGTTCGGATCAGGGCGGGTTCGCCAACCAACGTCCAGATCGAAATCTCGTTGCCGCGGCACACGGCAAGCTGCCGTCCGGAGGGAGAAAAGCCAAGCGCCGCGACATCGCCGCCGCCGTGACTCGGCAACGAGCGGATGATGCCACCCGAAGCAGTTGCAAGAAGGACGTCTTCTCCGTCGCTGACAGCCGTCAGGCCTTGTCCGCGGGCGTGATCGAGGGCCACGATCGCGCCGTCCAGCCGGATTTCCGTATGGCTGATCTCGCCCGTCGCGGTCACGCGCAGGATCCTGCCGTCCGACGCCCCGGCGAGAAATTCCGATGTTCCGGACACGGCCGTCAAAGGCGCGCCGTCGCAGAGGCGCTCGGTGACGATGAGCGGCGCCACTGGTTTCTCACGAGGCCGGATGGTGGTCTGGCCGAGATCGGCGCTTACCCTGACGCGCGACTCCGGCGGCTCGGGGTCGCAGAGCGCGGCAAGCGCAATCGTGCCGTTCGCGCAGGCGAAGGCCGCAACGGAGCTGTCGGCGCCGAAATGCAGAGCCTCGACGGACGACGGCAGCGCCCAGCTTCTGGCGAGCAGGTCGAACAATGTCAGGTTGCGTATATTCTGCTGGTTCACGCTTCAGGCTCCCTTCATTCATGTCAGGCCGCAGCCAGCAGGCGGTCGACCTCGTCCACCTGCCGCTCGGCGGCGGCGATGCGCTCCTCGCATTCCGACAGCGCGGTGCGAATGGAGGCGGCGCTCGTTTCCGCACTATGCAAGTCCTGCACCAGTTGCTCGGGGGCACTGCCGCGGCCCAGTTCGAGCTCCATGCGCTGGATGTCCATTTCGATCGCGCCCAGGAGCTGGGTCCATTTCAGGGCCTCCGCGTTCAGCCCCGATAGGGCCACCACGAGTGACAGGCGCCTCTCCAGCAATTCCACGCGCGCATGTGAGGCGTCCGTCATCTCGATCCTCCTTGCTGCGAGCTTGGCACCGGAGGAAACCTGAGATGTTCGAGACCACCGGCAAGACTTTCTTCGAGGCGCTGAAAGCGGCCGCCGAAAAGCGGCTGGGCCAGGAGCATCCGTGCTGCCGGGCGATCGCCGAAGCCGCGCTGCACCCGGAAGCGGCGGCGGTTCGTGCGGCGCAAGCCGCCCTGAACGGCCTGCCGAAAGAGGTGCTGATCGCAATCATGGCCGACGCGCACAAGGCGCTGCGCGAAGATCCGTCCGCGATCCTGGGAGCGTGGGGAGGCGTTGCGTCGCGGCATTGACGGCATCCTCAACGATCGCCCGGCGGCGTCCCCGCCGCCGGTGCCGCCAGACCCGACAAGAGCTGCGGCAGGCCGGGAACCTGGCTCCGGAATTGCCGCTCGGCCATCGCGATGTGGCCCTTGAGCTGATCCCATATGTCGACGCGTAGCAGTGAGGTGCTGTCGCCGATCAGCCGCTCGATCTCCTCGACCCGGAACTGCCGGGTGAGCGCGACGCCCGAGAAGACGAAATCGCGCATCAGCAATGCGTGCCGTTCGATGAAGGCATGGATCATCGGATGCGTCTCCTGCGTCATGCCTGCCGCCGCCATCTCTGCTTCCATGAAACCCTGGAAATGTCGCTGCAGCAGGTTTTGGCTCTCGCCGAGGAAGCGCATGGTGAACACCAGGTCGCGCGGCATCAGCCGGACCAGATCCGATGTGACGTCGTCTTGCTCTTGGCGCCCCGGCAGAGGGCGGTCTTCCTTCCTGGGCATTGTCGTTCCGTCGGCTGCTCTTCGCCCGCATGTGTATTAAAGGATAGGGTGGCCTTTGTAAGTTGTCGATAAATGATTGTGCTGCAATTGCGAAGTAACATTCTGCAAGTGCGAATAGATTTTAAATATTACAAATGTAAATTGCGAATGTAACGATTCTTTACAGTTGTACGTCCGCAAGCTGTCCGCACCGATATCTGAGGTCGGGTACGAGTTGATTTACCGGCGACTGACCGGAGATTTCGCCATTAGCTCAAACTGGCACGGCCCTTGCTTCACTGATTTGCATAAGAAGCCCATCGCGCCCGGCGCGGTGCCACAAGAACGAAGGAGCGGAGGAGGAGACCGGAAACCGCGCATGCGGGTCGCAACGGCGCCTGGCGCCAGGGCATTCCGGAAATCTCGTCGCACACCTTTGCCGTGATCCACTTGAACGGTTGGCCGGGCGCCCGACTGCGCCCTGTCGCCTGCCGCTCGATCTGCAACTGGCGGTGGTGTGTGCCGCGACTGCCCGGGCCATGAGGTCCGGGACTCAAATCTGGTGGAGGCTTATGGCTATGACGTCTTTGACGCTCAACAAGATAACCTCGCAACGCGGCATCTCCGTGGGCGAGGCGACCAAGAAGATTTCCGACCTCGGTTGGAATCCGACTTACGTCCAGGAGGCGATGACCTTCCCGACGGACTACAAGATCACCAAGGCGCCGCGCGACCCGATGAAGCAGGTGCTGCGCTCCTATTTCCCGATGCAGGAAGAGAAGGACAATCGCGTCTACGGCGCTCTCGACGCGGCACTGCGCGGCGACATGTTCCGCAATGTCGAGCCGCGCTGGGTGGAGTGGATGAAGCTGTTCCTGGCGATCATCCCGTTCCCGGAAATCTCGGCGGCGCGCTCGATGGCGATGGTGGCCCGCCTTGCTCCCGGCGAGGATCTGCGCACCGGCTTCACCATGCAGATGGTCGACGAGTTCCGTCACTCGACCATCCAGATGAACCTCAAGAAATGGTACATGGAGAACTACATCGACCCGGCCGGGTTCGACATCACAGAGGAAGCGTTCGGCAAGTGCTACGCCACGACGATCGGCCGCCAGTTCGGTGAGGGCTTCATCACCGGCGACACGATGACGGCCGCGTGCATGTACCTGACCGTGGTCGCCGAGACCGCCTTCACCAACACGCTCTTCGTCGCCATGCCGTCGGAGGCCGCCCGCAACGGCGACTACGCGCTGCCGACGGTATTCCTGTCGGTGCAGTCCGACGAGAGCCGCCACATCGGCAACGGCCACTCGCTGCTGATGGCCGCGCTGAAGGAGCCGGAAAACCATCTGCTGCTCGAGCGCGACCTGCGCTACGCCTTCTGGCAGAACCACGCGATCGTCGATGCCGCCATCGGCACCTTCATCGAATACGGCACCACCAACCGCGACAAGAACAAGGAGTCCTACGCGGAGATGTGGCACCGGTGGATCTTCGAGGACTACTACCGCACCTACATGCTGCCGCTCGAGAAGTACGGCATCAAGATCCATCACGACGACGTCCAGACCGCCTGGAAGCGCCTCACCGAGAAGTTCTACGTGCACAAGGTGGCGCAGTTCTTCGCCGTCGGCTGGCCAGTGAACTTCTGGCGCATCGAGGCGCAGCGCGACGCCGACTTCGAATGGTTCGAGCACAAGTATCCGGGCTGGTACGCCCAGTTCGGCGAGTTCTGGAAGTGGTACGACAAGCTCAGCCACAAGGGCGAGAAGGTGCTGCTGTTCAACGAGGCCGTCGGCTACGTCTATCCGCATCGCTGCTGGTCGTGCCTGGTGCCCTGCCTGATCCGCGAGGACATGGTCACCGACGAAATCGACGGCAAGCTCTACACCTTCGCCCACGAGCTCGATCGCTGGACCGTGGTCGAGGCGTTCGCCGACGAGTACCAGGGCCGTCCGACGCCCGCGATGGGCCGCTTCAGCGGCAAGCGCGAGTGGGAGACGCTCTACCATGGCTGGGATCTGGCCGACGCCATCAAGGACCTGAACTTCGTCCGGTCCGACGGCAAGACGCTGGTACCGCAGCCGCACCTGCGCTTCGACGACAAGGAGATGTGGACGCTCGACGACGTGCGCGGCCATACGCTTCAGTCGCCGCTGACGCTGCTGCGCGAGATGAGCCCGGCTGACCGTGAGAAGCATCTCGCCGACTACCGCGCCGGCTTCACCATCAACGCCTGCAACTAGACCAGACGCAATTACCGGGGAGGAGGCCTTCGGGCCTCCTCCCCAAGCGGACACGGCCGATCCTGTCCCGTTGGATGGGCAGCGGCGGAGCTTTGGGAGGAGAAACGATGAGCGGCGCTCACACAGTGCGTCTTGAGCCGGTCGGGGTCGAGTTCGAGGTCGAGAACGGCGAGACGGTGCTGAACGCGGCATTCCGTCAGGGAATCGCATTGCCACACGGCTGCAAGGAAGGCCAGTGCTCGGCCTGCAAATGCGTGCTGCGCGAGGGCGAGGTCGACATGCTGAAATATTCGACCTTCGCGCTCAACGACACGGAGAAGGAAACCGGCCACATCCTTCTGTGCCGGTCGATCGCCTATTCCGACATGGAGGTCGAACTCCTCAACTACGACGAGGAGGTGCTTTCGAAATCGATCGCGGTGAAGACCTTCACCGGTCGGATCGCCAACGTCGAGAGGCTGACGCACGACATCCGCGGCATCCAAATCGAGCTCAACTCCCCGATCAAGTTCTGGGCCGGGCAATATGTCGACATCACGGTCACCACGCAAAAAGGGGAGACGATTACGCGCTCGTTCTCCATGGCAAATACGCCGGACGAAACCCAAAAGCTCTCCTTCATCATCAAGAAATATCCCGAAGGAAAGTTCTCCGGAGAACTCGATTCCGGAGGGATCCGGGCCGGAGCCGAGGTCACCGTCGTCGGACCCTACGGAACCTGTTTCCGACGGGAGGATCGCCAAGGCCCCATCGTCCTCGTAGGCGCCGGCTCCGGCATGTCGCCGGTCTGGTCGATCCTCAACGATCACCTCGCCAGCGGCGAGAAGCGGCCGGTCTATTTCTTCTACGGCGCCCGCACTCAGGACGACCTGTTCTATCTGGACCGCATCGCGGAGCTCGCGGAACGGCATGCCGAGCTAAGCTTCATTCCGGTGCTGTCGCACGTCAACGGCGACGCCTCGTGGCAGGGCGAGCGCGGCTTCGTGCATGAGCGCGTCGACGCCAAGCTCAAGGAACTCGCCATTGACGGGCAGGGCGATGTCTACGCCTGCGGCCCGCCGCCCATGATCGATGCGCTCCAGCCCGTCCTGTTCATGAACGGCTTCGAAGTGGAGCGCATCTTCTTCGACCGCTTCACCACGTCTTCCGGCGCCGGCACGCCGGGACATTGAGACCGCCGCGGCGGGTTCACCAGCAACTGCAACAAGGGAGAGAGAAATGCCAGCCATATCGAGTTCAGTAGGGTCGGGAGCCGCGGGCGCCGCGATCTTCGCCGACTCCGATAGCCGCAAGTACCGCTACTTCGACCCGAGAGGTCAAAGAGCGACGCACTACGAGGATGTCACGGTCGACGTCCAACCTGATCCGGAGCGCTACCTGATCCAGAACTGGATCATTTCCTTCGCCAACGGCAAGGGCGCCTACGTCAAGGACAACACCGCTGCCCAGAGCTCGAACTGGCACGCCTTCCGCGCGCCGGACCAGGAGTGGGAACGCACCCATTACCAGCGCCAGTCGAGAATCGAGACGATGGTGCAGAGCGTCATCGCCAACGGCCGCAAGTCGGGCGCGCCGAAGGCCTTCGACAAGGTGTGGGCGAAGATCCTCCAGACACATCTCGGCGCCTGGAAACATGCCGAGTTCGGCCTTGGCACCTCGCTGATGCAGGCGCAGCGCTATGGCTACACCCAGATGATCAACAACGCCACGCTGACCAATTCTTCCTACAAGCTTCGGCTGGCGCAGGACATCACCCTCTACCTCGCCGAGATCGGCATGGACATTCCCGGCTGGAACGACGAACTCGGCAAGCAGGCCTGGCTGGAGGACGGCGTCTGGCAGGGCACCCGTGAGGCGATCGAGACGATCATGGGAACCGCCGACTATCTGGAACAGTACTTCGCCATCAACATCGTCTTCGAGCCGCTGGTGGGCGAACTGTTCCGGTCCGGCTTCCTGATGCAGGTCGCCGCCGCCAACCACGACTTCATCACGCCGGCGGTGATCTCGGCCGCCGAGGCAGATTACGAGCGCAACCTCGCGAACACGATCGACCTCATCTATCTGCTCGCCCATGACGAGAAGCACGCGGCCGCGAACCAGAAGCTCTTCAAGGGCTGGCTGAAGAAGCACCGCGCGCTTGCCGAGAAGGCCGCGCAGGGCCTGCAGCCGATCTGGTCGGCGCCGCACTCCAAGCCGATCTCCTTCGATGACGTGCGGGCCCAGTCCCAGGAGCGCATCGCCAGGATCCTCGGCGAACTCGGCCTCAACGGCTAACCGCAACCAGGAGACACGAACATGTCAACAGCAGCCCGCGATGCCTCGCACGACAACATCTTCAAATCGATGAAGGACATCACCTTCGAGCAGACGATCTCGCATCAGTGCGGCGTCACCATGAACGACTCCGTCGAGGCGCGCGCCATCGCCGAGTTCATGGGCAAGAAGCCCGGCGTCACCATCACCTACCAGCCGGCGCTCATCCGCATCGACGGCAACGGCAAGCTGATCTTCAAGATGGACGAGATCAGCGAATATCTCGGCCGCGAGATGACCGCCGAAATCTTCGAGGTGAACACGTCGACCCATTACGGCCGCATGGTCCGCGTCGACGACAACACGGTGATCCTCTTCGGCAACATGGACGAGGTCTTCGAGTTCATCTGAGCCCTGCTCACCAGGCGGCGGGGAGGGCGAGCCTTTCCGCCGCCACTGACAGAATGCGCTGGGCGAGACAGCCGAGGAGGAGACGATTTTCATGGCTTCGAAAATGAAAGCGGCGGTGTTCGTCGAGAAGGGCCGCATTGTGCTCGAGGACAAACCGATACCGGAGATAGGACCTCAGGATGCGCTTATCCGGGTCACCACCACGACCATCTGCGGGACCGATGTGCATATCCTCAAGGGTGAATATCCGGTCGCCAAGGGTCTGACGATCGGCCATGAGCCGGTCGGCGTCATCGAGAAGCTTGGCTCCGGCGTAACCGGGTTCAAGGAAGGCCAGCGTGTCATCGCCGGCGCCATTACGCCGTCCGGCTGGAGTCATGCATGCCTGTGTGGTTGCGGCTCGCAGGACGGAGCGGGAACCAAACATGGCTGGAAAGCCATCGGGGGCTGGAAATTCGGCAACACCATCGACGGCTGTCAGGCCGAGTATGTCCGCGTGCCGGACGCGCTGGCCAACCTTGCGCCCGTCGACGACAACGTCACGGACGAACAGGTGCTGATGTGCCCCGACATCATGTCGACCGGATTCGCCGGTGCTGAAACCGGTGGCATCAGGATCGGCGACATGGTCGCGGTGTTCGCGCAGGGGCCGATCGGGCTTTGCGCGACTGCCGGTGCGAAGCTGATGGGCGCAACGACCGTCATCGCCGTCGACACCGTGCCGGCCCGGCTTGAAATGGCCAAACGCATGGGCGCCGATTTCGTCGTGGATTTCAAGGCGGAGGATCCTGTCGCGGCAATCATGCGATTGACGGATGGGCGCGGCGTCGACGTGGCGATCGAGGCCCTGGGCACGCAGGCGACGTTCGAATCCTCTCTGCGGGTCCTGCGTCCCGGCGGCATATTGTCTAGCCTCGGCGTCTATTCTTCCGATCTCAGGATTCCGCTCGACGCCTTCGCCGCCGGCTTGGGCGAAAAATCCATTCGCACCTCGCTTTGCCCGGGCGGCAAGGAGCGCATGCGCCGGATGCTGGAAGTCATCTCGTCGGGGCGCGTCGATCTCGGCGGCCTGGTCACGCACCGCTTCACGCTCGATCAGATCGAAGAAGCCTATGAGCTGTTCGCCAATCAGCGCGACGGCGTCCTCAAAGTGGCGATCACCACCTGACTTGCAACCACACAAATCAACCCGATTTGAACGGAGGAAAACATGTTCATCACACCGGAAGGCAAGGAAATCTTCGTGGTCGACGGCCATACCCATTTCTGGGACGCCAGCCCCGCGAACCAGCGCAACATCCACGGTAAGCAGTTCATCGACTGCTTCTACGGCTATCACACGTTCCTCAGCCCGAAAGAGGAATACTGGCCAAAGGAGAAGTTCGAGAAATACAGCGCCGACGATCTTTATAGCGACCTTTTCATCAATGGCCCGGATGACGTGGCGATCATCCAGTCGACCTATCTGAAGGATTTCTACAAGAACGGCTTCAACACGATCGAGCGCAACGCTGAAGTGGCCAAACGGTATCCCGAGCGCTTCATCGTCAACGGCTCCTTCGACCCCCGCGACGGCGAGAAGGCGATCGAATACATCCACTACATGAAGGAGACCTACGACATTCAGGGCGTGAAGATGTACACGGCCGAATGGAATGGAGCCTCCAAGGGCTGGCGGCTGAACGATCCGGACGCCTACCGGTGTTTCGAGCTCTGCGAGAAGCTGGGCATCAAGAATATCCATGTCCACAAGGGGCCGACGATCATCCCGCTGGCCAAGGATTCCTTCGACGTTCATGACGTCGACCATGCCGCGACGGATTTCCAGAACCTCAACTGGATCATCGAACATTGCGGTCTGCCCAGGCTCGACGATTTCTGCTGGGTCGCCGTGCAGGAAACCAACGTCTATGGCGGATTGGCGGTCGCCCTGCCGTTCATCCACAACCGGCCGCGATATTTCGGCGAGGTGATCGCGGAACTGCTCTACTGGCTTGGCCCGGACAAGCTCCTGTTCGGCTCCGACTACGGCATCTGGACGCCGCGCTGGCTCGTCGAGAAATTGTGGGCCTACCAGATTCCCGAGGACATCGCGGCCGAGCGGGGCGTTCAACTGACCGACGAGATCAAGGCGAAGATCCTCGGCCTCAACGCGGCACGGCTCTACGACATCGACGTGGAGGCCAAGAAGGCGGCGCTCGCCAAATCGCCGCTGCGTATCGCGGCGGAGTGACGGCGATGAGCGTGCAGGCCGACCTGCGAGGCAACCGCCAGGGCGAGCTCTGGCGGAGCCTGGAAGGCGTCAACGACCCCGAACTCGACGAGCCCGTGACCGACATGGGCTTCGTCGAGCGGGCCGAGGTGTTGGCCGACGGGTCCGTGGCGGTCGATTTCCGCTTGCCGACCTATTGGTGCTCGCCGAACTTCGCCTTCCTGATGTTGGACGGGATGCGCCAGGCGCTCGAAGCGCTGTCCTGGTCGCCCGCCTACCGGATCCGGCTGCACGACCACATGTTCGCCGAGGAGGTCAATCGCGGCGTCGAGGCCGGAAAGACATTCGGCCAGATCTTCGATGAACTGGCCGGCGACGACGACATCGCCGGCCTGCGCGAGACCTTTGCCCGGAAGGCTTATCTGAGGCGCCAGGAGGCCATGCTTCTCGGATTGCGGCAGCAAGGCCTGACCGATCGCGAGATCCTCGGCATGGACTTGCTTGCCTACGACACCGCAAGGCTCGAAGGCGAAGAGGCTGTCAAACAGAAGCCGCGATACCGCGAGGCCTTGCTGCTGCGATGGCACGGACGGCGTCCGACGGAGCCCGTCTTCGTCACCTGGGAGGGATTGCCAATCGCGCCGGAGGCGCTTGGCGCCCATCTCGCCGATCTCAGAAGCGTGCGCATCAACATGGAGTTCAACGGCGCGCTGTGCCGTGGACTGAAGACAACACGGTACAAGGAACTGGAGGTGGTGGACGGCGAACCGACGCTGGTCGACTTCATCCTGGACCGCGTGCCGCCCCAGGACTGCGCAAGCCGTCCGGCACATAGCTGAAAAAGCCTCCTCGAGGAGGCCGCAACAAGCGCCGTCCCCACGGCGAAGGAGGAGCCATGCCCAAACTTTTGATCCACAACTCACATGCTCGCCGCGCGCTCGCCAGGGGCGTCCACCAGCTTGCCGCCGCCGTCGAGCCGACGCTCGGGCCGCGAGGCATGAACGCCATGATCGACCGCCCGATCGGCACGCCCATCGTCACCCGCGACGGCGTGTCGATCGCCGCATCGATCGAGCTGCATGACCGGTTCGAGAACATGGGCGCGCAGGTCGTGCGTGAAGTTTCCATGCAGACGAACGAAGTCGCCGGCGACGGCACCACGACCGCGATCGTGCTTGCCAACGCCCTCGTCCAGAACGGCGTGGAAGCCAACGAACGCGGCGCCAAATCCGTCGATCTGGTCAGAGGCATAGACCTTGCGGTGGCAAGGGTTGTGGAGGCGCTGAAGGCGTCGGCGAAGCCGGCCCGGTCCAACGGTAACCTGGCCGCGGTCGCCAACATCGCCGCGACGGACCCGAAGCTCGGCAGCCTGGTAGCGGAAGCCTATGAGCGGGTCGGCGCCGACGGCGTCATCACCACCGACTTCAGCGTGACGAGGGATACGACGCTGGACGTGGTCGAAGGCATGTCCTTCGATCGCGGCTACCTCTCCCACCACATGGTCACCGACCAGGAGAAGATGGAGGTGGTGCTGGAGCGGCCGCTGATCCTGATGAGCGATCTCAAGATCAAGGAGCCGAAGGCGCTCGATGCCGCCAGGGCCATCGCCGAAAGGCAGAACAGGCCGCTGCTGATCATTGCCGAGGAGATGTCGCCGGACGTCGTGGTCACGCTGCTCGGCAAGAACGGACCTGGCAGATACCTCGTGGTGCACCCGCCGGAATACGGCCACTGGCGCAAGGCCATGATTGAGGACCTGGCGATCCTCACCGGCGGCCGCGTGATCGCGCGCGATCTCGGCGGGCGGCTCGAGGACATCCAGGAGGAGGATCTCGGCTCGGCCGAGCGCGTCCGCACCAGCGCCACCCACACCTCCGTCATCCGCGGCGGCGGCCAACCCCAGGCAATCGCCGCGCGCCGCGCCCAG